>FWPU01003189.1_pt1 | contig 38605 bp, 36 predicted proteins | sample 2228361 | NCBI WGS metagenome assembly FWPU01 (sample SAMEA103939777, study PRJEB20133) | metagenome | reverse complement strand
GTAAATTTAATAAAAAATGATATAAAAATTCAAAATTTTTACCTAAATATTTAATTTTAAATTTCTTCCAAGATACCCTTTTGCGAAAGTTGGGCTAATATTATTTGATAACTTCTATGGAAAGGGGGTTTATAATCTGAAATGAAAAATTAAATAGATTATTTAAACTCCTTTATTTTTTCAAATTCTTCTCTTATTTTTTTATAACTTTTATCTATTTCCTCTGCTTTATTTAAAAGGGTTTTTAAATGTTTTTCTGAAAAGGTTTTCCATTCATAATCTAAACTTTCAAAAATCCTTGAAAGATTTTGTAAATTTATCTTTACTTTTTCAGCTTCTTCTGATAATTTTTTTGAATGGACCCCTGCTTTAATAAATTCTATTTTTGATACAAGGGTTAAGGGTGATATAACTTGAACTCCTGCCTTTGAATATTCTTTTAATAATTCATAGGCCTCATTTACCAAAAAAAGCCAAACACTTTCAGAAGGTATATATGCAAAAGCAAAAGAAGCTGTTCCCTTTTCTGGAATTATATAGTCCTTTTTTATTTTTTCTAAGTGTCCTTTCATATCATTTAAAAATTGCTTTTTATAATTTTCTTTTTCCCTTTGTTCTTCTGCCTCTACCATTTTTTTGTAATTTTCCAGGGGAAATTTGGAATCAATGCAAATGATACCTGCTGTAGAATTTATATATGCATCTGGTGTTTTTCCAAAACTCAATTGTTTCCTTATTCCAAACATCTCAAAAGGAAGTTGATCTGATAAAATCTTTTCTAAGGTAATTTCTCCAAAATAACCCCTTTGGGTTGGGGTTGTAAGCATTTTTTCAAAAAAAGAATGAAGCTCCTTTATTTCCTTTGTTTGCAAACTAATTTGCCCTATTTTTTCATCTATCCCAGAATTTTTCCAAATTTTGTAAAATACTGATTCTAATTCTGTGGAACCAACTTTTTCCTTTTTTATAATGAATAGAAATAAAAATACTAATAGGATTAATATTATAAAAAGCAAAATAATTTCAAGCATTTATTTACTAATTCCTTGGAAACTTTTTTTCAAAATTTGTTAAGACCTTTAATACTCCTTCCTCTGTTTCTTGTTCTAATATTTTTGAGACAAGTCCTGCATTTGCCATCCTTGCAAGTTGACTTAAAATTTTTAAGTGTATGATATCATGCCTCATAGCAATTAAGAATAGGATGTGGGTTAAGTTTCCATCTAATGCTCCCCAATCAAGCCCTTCCTTTGAAATTGCTACAATTATAAAAGGAGTTAAAAGATGTTTTGGTATTCTTCTTCTTGTATGAAGAAAGGCAAGCCCCTTATCTGTTGCTGTGGATACCATCTCTTCCCTTTGTTTTAAACAACTTAAAAAATCCTCAGGATCAGAGATACAACCCAATTGTTGGGATTTTAAAACAAGATATTCTAAAACAGAATCTTTGGATTTTTTGCCAGAAATAAATAATACCCCACCTCTTGGTATGAAATTTTTTAAGGGAAGCTTCAACAATGCGGGGTTGGGAAGTTCTTCTTCAATTGTTTCAGGTAAACTATTTAAAATCCATTCATCAACTTTTTCCTTTGGAAAAAGTAAATTTCCCTCTACTTCTATTGCAGGTATTTTACTTTTCTTTGCTAAGTTTTTCAGTTGGTCTTCAGTTAATCTTAAATATGCAGATGCCTCTTCTAAGGTATAAAATTTGGGTTCTATCTTGGTTTTATCTGGTGGCTTCTTCTTCATTTGAGTATACGGGTAATACAGTAATTAACTTTGTCAGGGTTAAAAGATCAAAAACCTTTTCTGAGGGGTTTAAAATTACTAATTCAGTCCCTTCCTTTTTTGCCGTTGTAAAATTTCTCATAATTTCTCCAAGCCCCGCAGAATCAATTAAGGTAACATCTTTTAAATTTAATACTATTTTCTTGTAGCCCATTTTTAATGTGTCAAGTATTTGTCCCCTTAAGGCCACATCCCCTTCTCCAATAGTTAACTTTCCTTTACAATCTAAAATAGCAACCTTTCCAAGAGTTCTTAAAAAAATATTCATTCAAACCTCCTATTTTATTTTATATCAAAAAAAGATCTCTGTCAAATATTTTTAAAGATCATTCTTTTGTAATTTTTAGGAAACTTCCTCTCTTTTGCCTTGTATTCTTTAGGTAATTCAAAAAATTATGTCTTAAAAATTTTTAAAAATTTAACACCTTTTTTAAGACAATCTCTTTTAAATAAACTGTCTAATATGAAATATAATTAGTCCCCTTTAAACTCTAAATCCTTAAAAATTTGTCTCCTCTTTAATTTTAGTTTATATAATTTTTTCTCAAGGTTTGAGAAAGTTTTTCTTAAATGATATAATAGTTTAAATTTTTATCCTAAGTTTTAGGAGGGATTATGACCTTGATTTTGGTGCTTATTTTTCTTTTTAGTTTCTTGGGATTGTTTTTTGCCTTTTATTTTGCCAGGTGGGTTCTATCCAAAGATATGGGAAATGAAAAAATGAATTATGTTTATAGTGCTATTAAGGAAGGAGCAGAGGCATTTTTAAAGAGACAAAATGCAACAATTTTAATTCTTGCAGGTCTCTTTGCAATTATATTATTTATTGGTTATGGTTTTGTTAGGGCTTCCAGACCCTTTGACCCTGTCTCAAATTCTCTTGAATTGGCATTGTGGATTGCAATTTCTTTCATTTTTGGTGCTTTATGTTCTCTTTTTGCTGGATATATGGGGATGTGGGTTTCAATTAGATCAAATATAAGAACAGCACAAGGGGTTCTTGGTTCCTTGAATAATGCCTTAAGGATTGCCTTAAGGGGAGGTGCTGTTTCTGGGCTTATGATTGTTGCTATGTCTCTTGTTGGAGTTTCTGGTTTATATACATTTGTTTATTTATTTTCAAAGGTTGAACCAACAAAGATACCCCTTTTGATAGTTGGATATGGTTTTGGTGCCTCTTTTGTAGCTCTTTTTGCTCAACTGGGAGGAGGAATTTATACAAAAGCAGCAGATGTGGGAGCTGATTTAGTTGGAAAAGTTGAAGCAGGAATACCAGAAGATGATCCAAGAAATCCTGCGGTAATTGCAGATTTGGTTGGAGACAATGTAGGGGATTGTGCAGGAAGAGGTGCTGACTTGTTTGAATCCACAGCAGCTGAAAACATTGGTGCAATGATTTTAGGTGCTGTTCTTGCAAGTTCTGCTTCCCATATGAATATAACTTTTGCCCAAGGCGTGGTAGGAGTTATGATGTTTCCACTGGTTGCCCGTGCCTTTGGAATTTTAGCATCAATAATTGGAATTATGTTTGTAAAAATGGACAAAGAAGAAAAGATGGATCCAATGCAAGCAATGAACAGGGGATATTATTTGGCTGTTATTCTTGCAATGGTCTTTTTTGGATTGGCTTCAAGGTGGCTTTTATATACTCCAGAAAAACCAAATGTTTGGCTCCATTTTTTTATATGTGGAATTGTAGGGGTATTGACTTCTGTTGCCTTTGTTTATATAACACAATATTATACTGAAGACAGGTTCAGACCTGTAAAAACAATTGCAGAAAGTTCCACAACGGGACCTGCTACAAATATAATAACTGGTGTAAGCGTGGGTTTTGAATGCACTTGGATCCCTGCAATTGTCCTGGGTGCAGCACTTTTGCTTGCATATTACCTTGGATATATGACAGGAATTCCAAATGCTGGACTTTTTGGGACAGCTGTGGCAACTATGGGGATGCTTTCAACTGCTGCATTTATCCTTGCAATGGATACCTTTGGTCCCATTGCAGATAATGCAGGAGGAATAATTGAAATGTCGGGTCAAGGAGGGGAAGCAAGAAGAAGAATTGAAAGGTTAGATGCCATTGGAAATACAACAAAAGCACTTACAAAGGGGTATGCAGTAGGGTCAGCGGGGCTTGCTGCCTTTTTATTATTTCAAGCTTATATAGATGAAGTAATTCAATATGCGGGATTGGGTCATGGTTACCATTTTAAAGTTGACCTTGGAAAACCCGTTGTTTTTGTGGGTGGTTTGCTTGGGGCTATGCTTGTTTTCTTATTTTCAGCTCTTGCAATTAAAGCAGTGGGAAAGGCAGCTCAATCAATTATTGAAGAGGTTAGAAGACAATTTTCTTCTCTTCCAAGGGAAAATGAAATTATAAAATTTACACCTGACTTTAAACCAAATTATGGAACTTGTGTTGATATTGTAACAAGAGCTGCTTTAAAGAGAATGGTTGCCCCAGGACTTCTTGCAGTTTTAATGCCTGTTGCAGTGGGAGTAATTTTTAAAATATTTATTACAAGTTCTGATAAATTAATTGCAGCAGAAGCAGTTGCAGCTCTTTTAATGGTTGGGACAATTGTGGGGATTTTAGTTGCATTATTTTTAAACAATGGTGGAGCTGCCTGGGATAATGCTAAAAAATATATAGAAGCAGGTGCCCATGGGGGCAAGTTTGTAGAAGATAAGGATGGCAGAAAGATTAAAAATCCCACACATGCAGCAGCAGTTGTAGGGGATACCGTTGGAGATCCTTTCAAAGATACTGCAGGTCCTTCTCTCCATGTTTTGATAAAACTTTTATCTACAATTACACTTGTTTTGGCACCATTATTTATTTAGTGTGAAATTGTTAGATATTCTTTTTCCTTTTACCTTTTTTGTTTATTTTATTGGTGTAATTTCTTTAATTTTTTATCTTATATCAAAAAAGTATAAATTTTCAATTTATTCCTTATACCTTTTTCTTATGGGTTTTTTCATTCATTTTATATCCTTTTTATTTTATCCCTTTAAAAATGTCAATTTAAACTATGTCTTATCCTTTTTATCCCTTTCTCTTTTATTGATTTATTTTATTTTAAAATCTATAAGAAGAATAAATGGAGCCCAACCCTTTTTCTTTTTTTTATCATTTATTTTATTTTTCCTTTCCCTGGCAACTCCAAAGACCCTACTTGAAATTAAAAATTTTTCCAACTTCTTTTTTATCACACATATAATAATTATTCTTTTTGGTATAGGAGGGATTATTGCGGGAATGATTTATTCCTTTTTGTATTATTACCAAGAAAAAAATTTGAAGGGAAAAAGTTTTTCTTTTTTTAGCTTTCCTTCCCTTGAAAGGTGTAATATTTTAAGTTATAAATCCTTAAGGGATGGGTATATCCTATACACCATTGGAATTTTTTTGGGATTTTTTTGGTCCTATAAAACAAAAGGAGTATTAACTCAATTTACTTTAAAGGAAACAGCTGCTTGCCTTTCTTGGTTTTTCTTTGGCTTTCTTTACTATTTTCAAAACAGATATGGATGGAGAGGTAAAAGGATCTTAATTTTACATATTATAGGTTTTTTAACTACAATTTTGGCAATTGCAGGTATAAGAATTCTTTAATTATGTGGAATTTATGTTGCATTGGTTTAAACCATAAGACAGCTCCCGTGGAAATTAGGGAAAAAATTGCCATAAAAAATGAGGATTTTTTAAAGTATATTTTTGAGTTAAAGGAAAAGGGAAAGATAACAGGGGGCATTTGGCTTCAAACCTGTAATAGATCTGAACTTTATTTTACATCAGAAGAAAAGGGGGATGATGAAATATTGGACTTTTTAAAGGGTTTGCTTTCCTTGGATAGGGATTATAAAGATATTTTTTATATTTTAAGTGATATAAGTGTTGTGGACCATCTCTTTAATGTCTCTTCAAGTTTGGACTCAATGGTAATAGGTGAACCACAAATTTTAGGTCAAGTAAAGGATGCCTTTGAATTTCATTTAAAAAATGGTGTATCTAATACTTTATTAAATGAACTTTTTCAAGCATCCTTAAAGGTGGGCAAAAGGGTAAGAACTGAAACAAAAATTGGAGAAGGGGCTGTCTCCGTTCCCTATGTAGCAGTGGAGTTGGCAAAAAAAATTTTTGGAGAAATCTCTGATTTGAAAATATTATTTATAGGTGCAGGAGAAATGGCAGAGTTAAGTTTAATGCACTTGAAGGAAAATGGAGCAAAAGATATTAGAATTTCAAATAGAACTTATGATAAAGCCCTGAAATTGGCTGAAAAATTTGAGGCAAAACCCTATTCCTTTGAGGATTTAAAAAATTCCTACAAGGAAGTGGATTTAATTTTAAGTTGCACAGGTTCTCGGGAACCCTTTATTAAATATATAGAAATCTTAGAAGCAATAAAATTAAGGAAGTATAAACCAATAATATTGATTGATATGGCTCTTCCCCCTGATTCAGAAAAGAAAATAAATGAAATTGAAAATTGTTTTTTATACAATATTGATGATTTGAAATACATTGCTGAAGAAAATAAAAAGGGGAGGGAAAAAAAAATTTTAGAAGCAGAAAAGGTTGTGGCAGATGAGGTGGAAAAATTTCAAAAGAGATGGGAATTCTTAAAGATTTCACCTTTAATTCAAGAAATAAAGGATTACATTTATAAAATAAAAGAAGAGGAGATGGAAAAATTATTTAAAAAAAATTTGGAATTTAATGAAAAGCAAAAAAGGGAAATTGAAATTTTTGTGCATAGTTTTATTCAAAAGATCTTGCACCCTGTATTTATTCAAATAAAAGAAGCAAAACCAAAGAAGGTATTATATAAAATAATAAAAAAATTCTTAGGAATGGAAAATATATGAAAATCGTAATTGGCACAAGAAAATCAAAACTGGCAATGTATCAAGCAAACCTTGTAAGGGAAATCTTAGAAAAAATTGGTTACAATATTGAACTTTTACCAATTAAGACAGAGGGGGATAAACTAAAGGATAAGATTTTAACAGAATTTGGTGGAAAGGGCTTGTTTGTTAAGGAAATTGAAGAAGCCCTTTTAGAAGGAAAGTGTGATATAGCTGTCCATAGTTTAAAGGATGTTCCTTACATATTGCCCAAGGGTTTAAAACTTAAAGCATTTTTAAAAAGGGAAGACCCAAGGGATTGTTTGGTTTTAAATAATGGTAGTATAGAAAAACTTAAAGAAGGAGGGAAAATTGGAACCTCTTCTTTAAGAAGAAAAGTTCAATTGGAAAAAATCTTTCCAAAAATTAATATTTTACCCATTAGGGGTAATGTGGAAACAAGGTTAAGGAAAATGGAGACAGAAAAATTAGATGGAGTTGTTCTTGCCTTAGCAGGGCTCAAGCGCCTCAATCTTGAAAATAAAGCATGCCATATCTTTAGCCCCTTTGAAATAATTCCTGCAATTGGCCAAGGAGTAATTGTTGTGGAAGGAATAGAAGAGGACTTTGAAATTGAAAAGATTTATAAAGACATAAATGATGAGGAAACTTCCAAGGTTGTAAAAGCAGAAAGAAAATTTTTAGAGGAAATGAAGGGAAGCTGCAAAATACCTATGGGGGGTTTTTGCAAAAAAGAGGGGGATTTTTACCATATGGTTTGTTTTATTTCCATGCCCGATGGAAGCAATTTTTTAAAAGTAGAAGGGATTGGAGATGATCCAGAAGAGTTAGGTTTAGGGCTTGCAGAAAATTTAAAATTAAAGGGAGCAAAAGAGATAATTGAAAAATTTTAAAATAGTTCTGACGAGGACAAAGAGAGAGGGATTAAAATGGAATGATGCCTTAAAAAAAGAAAATTTTGAGGTTTTTTTTGTGCCTGTTCAAAGGTATGAATTTATAAAAATAAAAGATATAAATTTACCTAAAAATTCCCTAATTGTTTTTACATCTCCAAAGGGAATTGAGGGTTTTTTAAAAGTTTTTAAAAATTCAAATTTTGAAGTAGCTGTTTTAGGTGGAAGAGAAGAAATTTATGCCAAAAAGAAGGGTTTTAAAGTGGTTTTAAAATCTGAAAAACCTACAGGAGAGGCCCTTTTTAAAAAAATTTCAGAAGTTATTTCAAAGAAAAGGTTTATTTTATATCCCACCTCTGAGGCATACAAAAAAGAAAATCTTGAAATATTAAATAAGAATGGATTTAATTTAAAAGTATTGATATTATATAGACCTCTTTTAAAAAAAATATCCAAAAATTCTTTAAATTTATTAAAAAAATCTACAGATATAGTATTTTTTTCTCCATCCCAAGTGGAAAATTTTTTTTCCCAAGTAAATTTTGAAAAAATGAAAGGAAAAAGATTTTGGGCAATTGGAAAGACAACTTATAGTTCCTTAGCAGGGAGAGGTAATTGTTTTTATTTAGAAAAACCCACCCCTGAAGAATTTATAAAAGAAATTAAGAAAAGAGACCTAAAATAGTTGAACCTAAAACCATAAAAAAGCTTCCTAAAACCTTTTCCCAAATCTTTTTTTCCTTAAAAAAAAGTTTTCCAGAAATTACAGTAAAGAAAATGGATAATCTTTTTAGGGAAATCACATAAACAACAGGGGCAAGGGCATAAGAGGTAAATTGAAAAAGACCTAAAAGAAAGGTTAGAAATCCTAAGGGAAAAACTTTTAAAGTTTCTTTAAAGGATAAATTTTCTCTTTTATAAATACCTAAGATTAAAAAAGCAAAAGACATTAAAAGGAAATAGTTAAAAGTAAAAGAATTTATAGAAGAAACTTCAATGGCTTTTTTACCAATTGCAGAAGTTAAGCTATAAATTAAAGCTACAATTAGCATCATAAAAGAGCCCTCTTCTTTAAAAAGGGCTTTAAAAGGAGCTAAAAATCCTTCATGAAATTGGGAAATGTTTAAGATATAACTTCCAAAAACTATAAAAATTACCCCTATTATTCCATAAAAATTTAAGTTTTCCTTTAAAAAAATTTTTGAAGTTAAAAATAAAGGAAGAGGAGTTAAGGAAAGAAGAGGAATTGTATGGGAGAGAGGCCAAAAACTTATTGCTTTAATATATAAAAATAGTGCTAAGACCTCTAAGGGAATTATTAATAATATCAAGGGAAAATTTCTTTTGTCTAAGGGAATGGCTTTGTTAAGTAAAAAATAAATAAAAAATAAAAAAAAACTTAAAAAAACTTTTCCTTGTGCTATCTTTAATGGAGAAAGATCCCTTGAAATCCTTTTAGTCCAAAGGTCTATAAAGGTTGAAATAAAAGCTGTAGATAAGGATAAATAAAACCAAAGCATCTATAAATTAAACCACCATTTCTTAAAATTTTCTACAAAAGTTGCAATTTTAAAGTTTTGGTAATGAGACCCTTGACAATTAATATTATTTTTGTTATATTTATATTGCGGGGTAGAGCAGTCAGGTAGCTCAACAGGCTCATAACCTGTAGGACGGTAGTTCGAATCTACCCCCCGCGTCTTATTTATTCAATATTTACTTGCAACTCCTTCAAATAAAATTTTTTCCTTTAAGTCATAAATTGATATGATAATATCCTGAGGGTTTTCTACATCTTCTAAATCATAAGTTTTGGTGGCATAAAAACATTATCCCCAGCTGTTTTTAGTTTATAAAAACCTTCTTCAAGTTCATAATTAATAAAGACAAATTTTTCCCACAAAATTTTTTTCTTTAAATCTTCAGAAAGGGGTAAAGGTTTCCAGCCATCTTTTTTAATTTTATTTAAAAACTTTACTTCATCTTCTTTTCTTAATAAATATTTTCCTTCAATGTGTAAACCTTCCCTTTGCCCAAAACCAACCCTTTAGGGATAGCTCTTGTATTCAATAAGCTTTGCATAATTGGGTATTTCACATTGTTTCTTTAATGCCACTTTATCCATTTTTTCTTGAAATTTTTCACAAGAGATAAAAATAAATAGGGAAAAATATAAAATTTTTATTTTAAATTTTTTAATAATTCCTTCCCTTTATCTGTTATTTCCCATACTCCTTGGGGTGATTTTGAAGAAAGGTATCCCTCTTTTACTAAGCTATTCCTTGTCCATTGGGCAGTATTTTTCCATCTTGGAACCTTTGGAATAGAAGGCAAAGGTTCCCAATCATATTTATTTAAAATACTATCCATCTTATCCTTTACCAATTTTAAAATTTCTTCTACTTTCCCCTTTCCACCTAATTGTACAAGGGATTCCAAGATTGGTTTTATATATGCTTTTTCTGGTGTTCTCAAACCCCTTTTTAACCTTTCTTTTGTAAATTTATGTTTTTTAATAAAACCCTTTTGCGTGCTCAATTTTGAATGGATTTTATTCCATTCTTTTTGGATTTTTTTTATCTCTTCTAAAAATTCCTTCAAAGTGTTGGCATTTTTACTTAAAATTTCTAAATTTATATAATCCAAATTTTCAAGGGCTTTCTTTATATCTTCATTTATGGAATTCATTATTTTTTCAATTTCCTTTATTAAAACTTCAAGGGTTTCTTGGATTGCTTTATAATTATTCATTTCCATTTATTAAATTATTTTATAAAATGGGGATTACAAAATCAAGCCACAAGCATTGCGTGCACGAGATAAAGTTTCCCTTGCCACAACCCTTGCTTTTTCTGCCCCTTCTTTTAATATTTTTAGTGCCTTTTCTGGATTTTTTTCTAATTCCTTTCTCTTTTCCCTTGCTTCTTTAAAGGTTTCATTAATAACTTCTATTAATCTTTTTTTCAAATCAGAATATTTTAATCCCCCCTTTTTAAATTTTGAAATCCATTCTTCCCTTTCATCTTTTGGAATAAAAAGTTTTAAAATGTTATAGACATTGTTCTTTTCATAATCCTTTGGTGCTTCAACGGGGGCTGAATCTGTTACAATTGACATAACCTTTCTTTTAAGTTCCTCCCCTTCACAAAAAATTTCAATTGTATTATTATAGGACTTTGACATCTTTTGACCATCAATTCCAGGTACAACTGCTGTCTCTTCTTCAATCTTTGGTTCTGGAATTACAAAGGTCTCTCCAAAAATCAAATTAAATTTTCCTGCTATATCCCTTGTCATTTCAATGTGTTGTTTTTGATCTTTTCCTACGGGAACGATATTTGCATCCACAATTAATATATCAGCAGCCATTAAAAGGGGATAAGAAAAAAGCCCATGGCTTGGAGCCAATCCTTTTGCAATTTTATCTTTATAGGAATGGGCTCTTTCTAAAAGTCCCATAGGAGTTACAACAGATAGAAGCCAAGTAAGTTCTGTGACTTCTGGTAAATCGGACTGACAGTAAAAAACTGTCTTTGAAGGGTTTAAACCCAAACTTAAATAATCCAGTGCTACATCAAGGGTATATCTTTTAATAAGTTCCTTATCTTGGATTGAAGTTAAGGCATGATAGTTTGCAATAAAGTAAAAACATTCATTTTCATCTTGCATTTCAATATGCTGTTTTATTGCACCAAAATAATTACCCAAATGTAACTTCCCCGACGGTTGTATTCCCGATAAAACCCTTGCCATTAATCCTCCTTGATTGGATAAATTTTTTGAAAAAGAACAACTAACCAGTAAAAACTTGAAGGAAATTGTACATTTTTTAAAAGAGAACCCCAAAACTTAACTTTTTTAAGTTTTGCTCTTTTAAAATTTGAACCATTGAGGGCAGATTTAATAAATTTAATATTTAAAATTTTTGTTTCAAAAAAAATTGCTTGGGTCAAGTTTGTTTCCTTAAAGATAACTTCCAAGATATTTGACCGGGAAAAATTTGTTTTTTCTAAGTTTGATTTTAAAAATACAGACTTTTGAAGTTCAGAGGACTCAAAAAGGGCCATAGATATTTGGGTTTTTATAAAAGAAGTAGCTGAAATTGAAGAATTTTTTATCTTAGTCCTTTCAAAAGAGGTCTCTTCAAACTTTGAACTTTTTATTGTAGTATTAGAAATATTTAAATTTTTCAAATTGCAGGAGGGAAAATTACAAGAAGAAAAGAAACCATTTTTCAAATATGTCTTTGAAAAATCTAAGTTTGAAAAATCACAACTATCAAATTTTGAATTTTCAAAATCTACCTCTTCCAAGATAGAAGAGCCAAATTGGGACCTTTCAAATTTTCCACCAGATAAGGGGACATTTAAAAAGTGTGAAGATAAAAAATGGCAATCCTTAAAACTTGTTTCATTTAATGAAATTTCCTTTATTTTGCTTTTATCAAATATAATATTTGTAAAGGTGCTTTTTATAAAATTTACTTTAAAAAATAAAGATTTGGGAAAAAAACCTCCTTCTGCCCTTGTATTTTGAAATTTACCCTTTTCAAAGGAAGATAGAGAAAGGTTTCCTCCTGAAAGATCACAATTTAAAAACAAAAAATTAGAAAAATTTGAATTTTCCCATCTTATCTGCCTTAAATCACAATTTAAAAGTTTAAAGCCATTACCTTCAACAAAGTTTCCAAAGGAAGAAGAAAAATCTACCTCCTTTGCCTCTGCCTCTTCAAATAAAACCTTTTCCAAGTTGCAAGTTTTAAAAGAAGAGTTTGAAATTTTTGAAAAAGAAAAATTGCTTTCCCTTAAATCTAAATTTTCAAAGGAAATGTTTTTTATTTCTGAGGATGAAAAATTTGCAGAAGAAAGAGTAGCTCCTGAAAATTTAACATTTTGTAAAATAGAACCCTTAAAATTTGCCCCTCTTAAATTTGCTCCTTGGAAATTAGCATCCTTTAAATTTAAATTTTCAAGATTAAAGTCCTGCAAATTTGCACCAATAAAATCAGGCGTAACAGAGGGGTATCTTTGCCTAAAAAGATTCCAATTTCCAGAAGACAAAGCTTCCAAATGTGCAGGATTTGCCATAGTTTTAAAATTATATCAAAAGCTAAAGGACAATTCAAATATAACAAATTTTATGCCTAATCTTTTTGGGATTTGCTTTTTTTCATTATTTATATTAAACTATTCAGAATATTAAAAAAGGAGTTTTTATGGCAACACCTTTAAAACTAATGAGACAAGAGTTTAAAAAACTTAAATGGGCTCTTTATGCTGTAATTTTTGTTTTTGTTGCCTTAATTTTTGTAAACTGGGGAATGGGAACGGACAACCCCGTAAAGAGGGGTGACTTTGTAGCTATGGTTGACAATGAAAGAGTTACTTATAGAGATTTTATAAGGGCTTATGAACAACAAAGAGAAATGTTGAGACAATTTTATAAAGATAAGTTTTCTGATGAATATTTAAAGGGAATGGAAGAAAGGATTTTAAATAATTTAGTTGAAGAAAAAGTATTAAAAAAGCAAGCCTCTTCTATTGGTTTAAATGTATCTAAGGATGAATTAAAAAAAGAAATTTTGAAAATCCCTGCTTTTAAAAGGGAAGATGGATCCTTTGTGGGATATGAAATTTACAAAAATATTTTAGCTGCAAACCAGTTTACCCCAAAACAATTTGAAGAAGATGTGAAAGAAGATATTTTAAAAAATAGGTATAGAAGACTTTTGACAGAACTAATTTATATATCTGAAGAGGACTTAATAGAAGAGTATAAAAAAAGGAATATGAGTTTGACAACTGATTATGTATTTTTGTCTATTTCAAATTTAGAACCCCAAGTAAATTTGGATGAAAATGAAGTAAGGGTCTATTATGAAAAGATAAAGGATCAATTTTGGCAGCCAGAAAAGAGAAAAATTTCTTATCTTTTGGTTGATTTTTCAAAAATCAAAACACAAATTAAGGTTTCAGATGAGGAAATTAAAAGTTATTACGAAAGTAATACAGGAGAATTTGAAAGGCAGGAAGAAGTAAAAGCAAGACATATTTTGATAAAAACAGAAGACAAAGGAGAAGAAAAAGCAAAAAAGGTTTCCTATGAGATCCTCGAAAAGCTAAAAAAAGGTGAAGATTTTGCAAAACTTGCTCGGGAATTTTCAGAGGATCCAGGTTCAAAGGATACAGGTGGAGATCTGGGATATTTTGGAAGGGGACAAATGGTTCCTGAGTTTGAAGAGGTCTCTTTTTCTTTAGAAGTGGGGGAATTTTCTGAACCCGTAAAGACCCCCTTTGGCTATCATATAATTCAAGTATTAGACCATAGAATAGGAGGAACAAAACCCTTAGAAGAAGTGAGGAATGAAATTTATTCAAAGATTTTGCAAGAAAAAGCAGAAATTGAGAGTTCTTCTAAGGCAAAGACATTGCATAAGAAGATATTGGAAGAAGCACCTAAAAAGCCAGAAGATCTTCAAAAGTATACAGAAGTTGATCCTAATATAACATTAAATACAACCAATTATTTTTCTCTACAAGATTTTATTCAAGGCCTTGGAAGGGTTCCTGAATTAAACAATGCTGTCTTTTCTTTGAAAAAAGGGGGAATTTCTCCACCTGTTAAGACAAATAGGGGTTATGTAATTGCTTATTTGGAAGATACAAAAGAGCAAGGGATATCCCCCTTTGCTGATGTAAAAGATCAAGTTGAAAAAAGATTAAAGGGTGAAAAGGCAAAAAAGATAGCTGAAGAAAAAATAAAGGAACTCCAAAACCTCCCCTTAGAAGAAATAGCAGAGAAGTTAAAATTAACTGTATCAAGAGACCAAAATATAAGGTATCTTTCTCCAATTCCAAACTTGGGTAGCAAAAAATCTCTCCATGAAAATTTGTTTTCTTATCCTTCTGGAACTCAAACTCCACCCCTCGAAGGTCAAAATGGTTGGGCTATTTTTAGGATTACAAAAAAGGATGAATACAAAAAGGAGGATTTTGAAGCCAAAAAAGAAGAAATAAGGAAATCCTTAAAACAAAATCTTTCCATTCAATATGTAGATATTTTAAAGAATAAAGCAAGAGATGAAAGATCTGTAGTTATAAATCCTAACTTTTTGAAAAAAACATAAAATGATTGGCTTTTTAAAGGGAAAAATTGCTTTTTTGAGTTCAAATAGTTGTATTTTGGAAACTGGAGGAATTGGTTTCAGTTTAATTATTTCCCTTCAAACTTATTTAAAAATAAAAGAAAAAGAAGAGACAACCCTTTGGACTTATGTTCAAATAAAAGATGAAAACTTAAATTTATATGGCTTCTCAAATGAAGAAGAAAGGGATTATTTTTTAAAACTAATTTCAATTCCAGGGATTGGACCAAAAACAGCAGTTCAAGTGCTTTCCCATTATCCTTTGTTAGATTTAAAGGAGGCAATTTCTGAAGGAAATGTTAAAAAAATTTCAAAAATCCCAAATGTGGGAAAAAAAACAGCAGAGAGATTGATCTTAGAGATGAGGGGTTTCATCTCTTCAGAGGTGAAAGAAGGGATTGAGTTAGAAGAACTTGGGGTCAGTGCCTTTATAAACTTAGGATATCCCCAAAAGACAGCAAAGGAAGTGGTGGAAAAGGTTTTAAAAGAAAAAAATGTGCAAGAAATAGAAGATTTGATTCTGGAGGGTTTAAAATTATTGGGAAAGTGACATGGGCGATACACTATTGACGGGATTAAGGTTAAAAGGGGAGGAGGTCTGGGAAGAAGGCATTAGGCCCCAAAGTTTAGAGGAATTTATAGGACAAGAAAAGATAAAGAAAAATCTTTCAGTTTTTATAAAAGCAGCAAGAGGTAGGAATTCTGTTTTAGACCATGTCCTTTTTTCAGGTCCTCCTGGTTTAGGTAAGACAACCCTTGCCTACATAATAGCAAAGGAAATGGGAGCACCAATTAAAGTAATTTCAGGACCTGCTGTGGAAAAAACAGGGGATTTGGCAGCAGTTCTTACAAACTTAGATGAAAGGGGAATTTTATTTATAGATGAAATCCACCGCCTCCATCCTGCAATTGAGGAAATTTTATATAGTGCTATGGAGGATTTTCGCTTAGATATTATTGTAGGACAGGGACCAGGAGCAAGAACTGTAAAAATTTCTTTAAAACCCTTTACATTAATTGGAGCTACAACAAGGGCAGGGCTAATAACCCAACCACTCCATGGAAGATTTGGAATAATTTTAAGAATGGATTATTATGATGAAGAAAGTTTAAAATTGATAGTCCAAAGGACTTGTAAGATTTTGAATATACAAATAGATGAAGAAGCGTCCTTTGAAATAGGGAAAAGGGCAAGGGGAACTCCAAGGGTTGCAAACCGTTTAGTAAAAAGGATAAGGGATTTTGTTCAAGTTGAAGGAAAAGAAAAAATTGATTTGGAATCAGCTATTAGTTCTTTAAAAAATATGGATGTAGATGAGTTTGGTTTAGAAGAAATGGATAGAAGGATTTTACAAGTTGTAATAGAAAATTTTAATGGAGGACCCGTTGGTTTGAAATCCCTTGCTTCTTCCATAGGAGAAGATAAGGGGACCTTAGAAGATTTATATGAACCCTTTTTGGTTCAAAGGGGATTTTTAATAAGAACTTCAAGGGGAAGGGTTGCCACAAAAAAAGCCTTTCAACATTTAGGTTATAATTTAAGGAGTGGATTCCAAGAAAATTTATTTAATGATTAGGGGGTATTTATGCCAGAGTTAAGGCAAAACATTGCAACAGGAGAATGGGTAATCCTTGCAACAGAGAGGGCAAAGAGGCCTGAAGATTTTGAAAAAAAAGAAGAAAAAAAGAAAACTTTAGAATTTAAGGAAAATTGCCCCTTTTGTCCTTCAAATGAACACCTAACACCTGAACCAATTTTTCAAATTCCTGAAAAGGGTAATTGGGAGTTAAGGGTTGTACCTAATAAATTTTCTGCCCTTGTGCCAGATATTTCTTATGAAAGATTTCACCATGATACTTTTAGAAAAGCAACAGGTTTTGGTTTTCATTATGTCATAATTGAGACGAGAGCCCATAATAAATCTTTACCCTTTTTATCCTTAAAAGAAGTGGAAAATGTGGTAGAAGCATACCATAGATCCTTTGTAGAAATCGCTTCCCATCCAAATATTGAGTTTGTAATACCCTTCAAAAACCATGGAGAAGGGGCTGGGACCTCCTTAGAACATCCCCATTCTCAAATAATTGGACTTCCTGTTTTTCCAGAACAAGTAAGGGGAAGGCTGGAAGAAGCCATAAGATTTTATGATAGGGAAGGGAAATGTGTCTTTTGTCATATGATTGAAATGGAAAGGAAGGAAGAGGTAAGGATTGTTTTTGAAAATGATTCCTTCATTGGCTTTATCCCCTTTGCTGCTTTTTCACCTTTTCATTTTTGGCTTTTTCCAAAAAAACATGAAGCTGTCTTTAGTGAACTTAAGGAAAAAGAAAAAAGTGATTTGGCTTTGGCATTAAAAACAGTGTTGGGGAAATTAAGTTTAGGTTTAAAAGATCCCGATTACAACTTGGTTATAAGGTCTGGGCCTGTGGAGGCACCTCGTATCAAGTATTTTCACTGGTATATTTCAATTGTTCCTCGCTTAGGAAAAGCAGCGGGCTTTGAACTTGGTTCTGGAATGTATATAAATACAGGACTCCCAGAGGAAAGTGCAAAATTTTTAAGAAATGTAAAGTGGGAATAAAAAAAGAAATTTTAATTATTTCTATATTATATTTAGTTTCCCGGCTATTTTATTTAGGAAGTGGTGGGTTTATTTTAAAAAATAAGGGTTTTATAAAAGAAAACTGGGAAAAAAATTACCATTTGGAAAGAATAAATTCTCCTTTTATAGAAGCCCAGTACAGATGGGATGCTCCCTGGTATATTTTTATTTCAGAAAGGGGTTATGAAGTAAATAAAAGTTCACCAGAATATAAAAAATGGGGAAATATACCCTTTTCTGCTGGTTTTTTGCCTCTTTTTCCTTATCTTATAAAATTTTTTAAAACTTTTTTTGGATCCTATGAGTTAACTGGAATTCTTTTATCTTTTATTTTTGGTTTTACAGCAACCCTTTCCTTTTATTTTTTAATATTAAAATATCTTCCCGAAAGAGCCCTTTTTTCAACTTTATTATTTTTATTTTTTCCCCCTTCAATTTTTATTTCCCTTCCCTACCCTGAAGGGTTTTTTTTAACCTTACTTTTTTTATTTTTTATTTCTTTGGAAAAAAATTTTAAAGAGGGGTACCTTCTTTTACCCCTTTTGATTTTAACAAGACCCCAAGGATTATATTCAATATTTTTATTTCTTTTTTACCCAAGGGATTTAAGAAAGAGAATAACTTTAATTCTTTTATATCTTTTAGGAATTTTTATTCTTTTATTAATTTTTTATTCTTCCTTTGGTTCTCTGTTACCCTTCTTTCAAAGACAGTCCCTATCAAGGGGACTACCCTTGGGTCCTTGGCATGGTTTTATAGAATTTTTTTTATGGCAAGAAAAGGGCTTTTTTTCTTGGAAAGGAAGTTATATTGATTTATTTATAGGTGTATTTTTTATTCTTTTAATTTTAATTTCAAAAGAAAGGAAAAGATTTCCTTCCTATTCCATCCTTTGGACTTATCTTGTACTTCTTATCCCTATGTGCAGTTCCTTTTTATCTTACCAAAGATTGGTTCTTCCAGCTTTTCCAATCTTTGGAATAGGGGGGATAATTTTAAAAAATAAATTTTTTTGGTTTATCATTCCCATATTATTTTTAATTCAATTTTATTACTTTTACAGGTATGTAACTTTTCAATGGGTTTCATAAAAAAATAAAATTTTATAAATTTGTGTTATAATATAAAAATAAGCACTCAAGGAGTTTTTATGGTTTTTTTTGTCCTTTTATTTTTATTCTTATCCTTAGACATTTCAGCTAAAGAGGTTTGGGTTTTTGCCTCAGCCCATGCAACAGGTGCCTATGAGACAAATTGGAGAACTGACTTATCAATTTTAAACAATTCAAATGGAAATGCAGAGGTAAAAGTATATCTTCTCTTAAGTGGTGTAGATAAAAGTTCAGAAAACCTTTCAAGGGCTCCAAAAATATTAAATATAAATCCAAAAAATCAAATAAGGGTTGATGATATTTTAAAGGAATATTTTAATGTGGAACAAGGGTCTGGTGCCCTTTTGTTTTCTTCAGAGGGGGATATTTTTGTTGTTTCCAGAACTTATAATTTATTACCAGATAAAGAATATGGGCAGTTTATTCCTGGAGTTGAAGGAGAAAAGGCAAAAAAGGAGCAAAGGATAATTGGCGCCATTTCTTCCTTTCTTTATAGATCCAACTTTGGACTTTTAAATCCTTCAAAGACAGATAGGGCACAAATAAATTTAAAATTTTTAAATCAAAAAGGAAATTTAATTAAAGAAGAGGTTTTAAACCTAGATCCCTGGGTTCACATACAATTTAATGATTTTTTTACCTATTTTAATATTAATCCCCAAGAAGATGTAACAATAGAAGTAAATTCCAATCTTCCAATTTTTGCATATTTATCAACTGTTGATAATAAATCATCAGATCCAATTTTTATACCGGGGTTGTTATGAAAAAGTTAATTTTCTTTTTATCCCTTTTATTTTCTTTTAATTTGTTCACACAAGTTTTAGCTCCAGCAGCTGATGGGCACATTTTAAGAAATCAAACCTTCATCTTTGACCAATCAGACCCAAGTATTACTTATGGGGGAAGTACAACTTATTTCAATTATTTTCAAAATCTATATGTGGGTGGAGAAGATACCTTTACAGGTGATTTTGATCCAAATGATGGAAAAGCAACACATTATAACAGAGAATTGAGAACCATCTTAGAATTTGATATATCTTCTTTAAATTTAATCCCAGGAAATTTTACTGCTTTTTTAAAAATTACGACAGATGGAAACTTTTGGCCCACCCTTCCAACTCTTATAGTAGATGCCTTTGATCAAGATCCTTCAAACCAAGATGGAACAATAACCCAAGGCGATTATTTATCAAACACAACCCCTTTAGATTCAAAGGAAATAGATGCTTTAAATTTTAATAAGACCTATTCTTTTAATGTCACCTCTGCCTTAAATTTAGATCTTTCAAATAATAGGGACTTTTCTGGATTTGTGCTAATTCCAAATCCAAGAAATGGCAATGAAGTAAGTTTCATCTCTTCATGGGAAGCCCAATATACTGGCTCTGGAATGCCTCAATTGGAATTTACTTCTGTTCAACCAGATATAAGTGTCCAAATTCCTTCTGATTGTAGCACCATAGTAGGAACTTCCGTAAATATAGAAATTATAGTAAAAAATTTAGGACTTAGTGTTTTGAACATTTATTCCATATCAAAAATTCAAGATAGTTCAGGTTACTATAGTTTAAATTTAAATTCAATGGATTATAATTTAGACCCCCAAGAAAGTACCTCCTTTTTGATTATCTTTTCACCCCAAACCCAAGGAAGCTTTTCTGCAACTTTTAGAATTTCTTCAAATGATCCCGATGAAAATCCCTATGATTTTTCCTTAAATTGTCAAGCAACTTCCCAAGCAAATCCTTCAATTGAAATAGAGATACCTTCTTGCCAAAATCTTCCCACAAATTATTCAAATTCCTTAGAAGTAAAGGTAAAAAACAATGGAAATGCAAATTTAATTGTTTATTCCATAACAGAAATTTCTGATTCTTCAAATGTTTTCCAGTTGGATCTTTCAAATTTTTCATATACCATAACCCCTGCAAGTTATTCAACTTTTAATATAATTTTTACACCAACTTTGCCTGGTTCCTATAATGGTACTTTTAGAATTTCATCAAATGACCCAACCAATCCAAACTTAGATTTTAATTTAAACTGCTCTGCAATTTCTTCTGAGGCACCTGATATAGAGGTTTTTCCTTCTTCAATTTATTATAACAATGCTATTCCAAACAATACCTACTCTTATACAGTTACAATTAGAAACAAAAGCACAAATGTGAATTCCCTATTAAATCTTTCTTCTATTATCCTTTCTGGTGACCCTGTTTATAGTTTAGACACCTCTCAAATAAAGTTAAGTTTAAAGGGAGGAGAACAAACTACCTTTAAGATAAACTTTTTATCCCCCACAACAGGGGTTTTTAAGGGAACAGTTAGTATTAATTCCAATGATCCCGATACCCCTACAGTTACAATTGAAATTGTGCTTACTGTAACTTTAAATGGAGTTAAGGAAAATCCAGTAGTTTACAATAGTAATTCAAAAAATTATATAATCCCTGCCTCTGCTTTGGCTTATGGTGCTTATGGCTCAAGATGGGTTACAGATTTAAAAATTAATAATCCTTTAAATGAAGATATTACCCTTAGAATCTTTTATCTTCCAACCCAAAGTTCAAATAAAAATGCAATTTCTGGGGACTTTGTTTTATCTCCAAATCAAACTTTAAGTATTCCAAATGTTTTACAAGTCCTTTTTGGTTTAACAGAAGGTGTGGGAGCAATCTTAATTGTTCCCCAAAATGTAAATGCAACTTTATTAGTTACAAGTAGGACTTATAATTTAACAGAAAATGGGACCTATGGGCAATTTATAAAGGGATATACCCTTGAAAATTTTATCTCTTCAAGTCAAAGGGGCTATTTATTATTCCTTCAAAAAGATTTAAGGATGAGAACAAATGTAGGCTTTGTTTCAGGAGAGGCAGGTGCCACTATAAAAATTTCTATATTTAAAGGAGATGGAACCTTTTTATCTTCTAAGGAAAAAACACTGGCAGAAAATAGCCATTTACAAATAAATGATATCTTTAATGATTTTGGAATAGAAGCAAATTCAAATAGTCATGCCTTAATTGAAGTAAATTTTGGAAAAGCCTTTGCTTATGCTTCTGTGGTTTCCAATACTTCAAATGATCCTATCTTCATTCCTATGTATTAAGTGAAAATTGGAATAATTGGAGCAGGACCTGCAGGAATATCTGTAGCCCTACAACTTAAAAGATTTGGTTTTAATCCTATAATTTTTGAAAAAGAAGAGGTAGGAGGAGTTGTAAAGGAAGCATATATGATTTTTAATTTTCTTGGATACCCCTCTGGGATTTCTGGAAAAAATTTTGTAAAAAAAATGAAAGAAACAGTAAGAAGAAATAATTTAAAGATAATCTTTGAAGAAATAAAAGGAGTTAGATTTGAAAATAAATTTATTTTAAAAGCAAACAAAATCTTTAAATTTGATATCTTAGTTATTGCTTCAGGTACTTATAAAAAACCCTTACCTCCTTTTGATAATTTCTTTACAAATTCCATAACTAATTTAAAAAAAATTAAAAATTTAAAAATTGGAATTTTAGGGGGTTCCGATGTTGCCTTTGACTATGCCTTATCCTTAAAAAATGCAAAGGAGGTTTTTATTTTTCATAAAGGGGAAAAACCAAAAGCAATAAAGGATTTAAGGGATAGGGTTTTTAGTTTAAAAAATGTAAGATATTTAAATAATTTAAAGTTTTTAGAGATAAAAAGATTAAAAAATTCTTTGCAAATAATCTTTGAAAAAAACGAAAAAGCAAAAAAATTTGATTTAAACCACTTAATAAATGCTACTGGAAGATTGCCAGATAAGAGATTTTATGAAGAAAATTTTACAAAGCTGGAAGGGGATTTGATAAAGAAGGGAATTTTGTATTTAGCAGGAGATGTAGCCCATCCTTCCTATAGGCAAATTTCCATTGCCTTAGGAGATGGGCTTTTGACAGCTCAAAAAATTTATGAAAAAATAAAAAGTTTATGAAAATTTTAATGGAAATTGGAGAAGAAAAAATTTCAAAGGTTTATTTAGGAGAAATTAATGAAGGGCAAATAATTGAGTTTGCAGAAGCCCTAAATCCTCCTAAAAGTTTTAAAGAAAAATGGATTTTATTAATTTCTACCCAACTTGGATGTCCCATAAAATGTATATTTTGTGATGCTGGTGGTTTTTTTAAAAGGAACTTAAAAGCAGAAGAAATTTTAATGCAAATAGATTTCTTGATCTCTAAAAAGTTTCCTTCAAAATATGTAAACTGTAAAAAATTTAAAATCCAATTTGCAAGAGTTGGAGAACCCCTATTAAATTCAGAAATATTAAAGGTCTTAGTAAAATTACCTCTTAATTTTAAATGCAAGACCTTAATTCCTTCTATTTCAACAGTGGCTCCAAAAAAGGGGATAGAGGTCTTTAAAGAAATAAAAAAAATAAAAGATAAATTATATGCCAAGGGGAATTTTCAATTTCAATTTTCCATTCATAGCACAAGAGAAGAAAGGAGAAATTGGATAACTCCCATAAAAAAACTTTCCTTAGAAGAGATTTCCCATTATGGGAATTATTTTTATGAAAAAGGTGACAAAAAGATAGCTTTAAATTTTGCTTTAATTGAAGGAGAAGATATTGAAGAAGAAAAAATAAAAAAAATATTTAATCCAGAAATATTTTTAATAAAAATTACACCTGTAAATCCAACAATTTCTGCTATAAAAAATAAAATCCCTTCCCTTTTTTTTGAAAACCCCTTAGCTTGGAAGGAAAAAATTTTAAAATTAAAGGAAACTGGTTTTGAAGTAATTGAAAGTATAGGGGAACTCCAAGAAAATGAAATTGGCTCTAATTGTGGAATGTTTATTCAAAAATATTTAAGGGAACCCTTTAAATTACCCCAAAATTCTTACTCTTATTTGCAAAAAATTTAAGTCACTTCCAAAAAACTTCAAAGATGCATTTTTCATATGGAGAATTGGGAACAACGGAGCACTGCTCATGTGTAACTTTTATATCCTTTGCTCCCAATTTTTCAAGTCCCCCATAAAGATACCCAACAGTTGTACTACAGTCAAGGGGATTTGCTTTTTCTAAGTGTTTATGGTCTAAGGTAATTTTGTAATGGTTTTTTCCCTTTTCTTCCAGTAAAAATCCCTGTGCTGCCCTTTCTCCATAACACTTAGAGTAGAGAGCTTTAAAAGTTGTTTTAAGCCATTCCTCCGGGGTTTTTCCAAAATATAAGGGTTTAAAAACTGTCTCTGCTTGTCTGTGAGCATTAAACCTTCCTGCTTCAAAGGGAATGCAAGAGATAGCACTTGTTTTAGTATAAAAGGGCTCATTAGGACTTTTTAAAGCATAGGTCATTGCTTCCAAGATATATTTATCCATCCAGTCAGGTAATTGAGAAGTGGGAAGAATTGTCCCTTTAAAAAACCTCTCTTCAATTACCTTTTTCTTTTCTTCATCTTTTACAATCTTATCTATTTCAACCCTTATTTTTTCCAAGGTTTTGTGATAATCAAGACCTTTTTCTTTACAAAACTTTTCTATAAATAAAAGTCGTCCTTTTATAAAGTCACCTAATTGATGTTCACCTTCTGGCATGCACCCTCCTTAGATATTATTTTAACATTTATAAAAAAGTTTTTCAATTTTTTAAATTTTGAGCTAGCAATGAAGAGTGAAAAGCCCTTTAAGCCCTTTCCTTTTTTATTTATTTCTAATTTCCTTTCAAAAAATTTTTCCCTTGATTCTAAGATAAGAATTTTAATTTTATCCCATTGTAATTCTTTATTTTTTTTAATAGAATAATCAATTAGTTCTTCTGTTCTTTTTGCTCCTTTGAATTTTAAGGAAAGAAAGCTATTTAAAAATCATAAGAAAAAACATCATATAAAATTTTGCTTTATAAATTAAAAATATTGTCCCCAAGGACCAATTTTGATTTTTTTCAATTATCATGGGCTCCCCTAATATGGCTTCCCTTTGATTTAAAAAAATGCCTCCCTTTAAATTAAGGGAGGCAATTATTATTAAAAGAATAAAATTTTTCATTTTACAACTAAAACAAGCCTGTCTTTGTCATTTGCAACTTGTCCCCTTTGGTTTAACCCATCTATGGAAAACTCTAAGACATTTCTTCCATATCAAGATATTTTGGAATTATTTTTATCTTCCTCTTCCCTTGTGGAAATTTTGAAGCAATTTTAGATAAAATTGTTTGGCCTAGCTTTAAAAAAGTTTCTGGTTCTGCAGCTCCAAAACCTGTATGTGCACCACTTTCCCAACTAGTTGGACAATCTAATACTGAATAAGGTATTATGTTGAATGTCAAATTTAAATCCCGTTGCCTATGCCATTCCTTAGGATAATCACATCGTTGATTATATGGAAAGGTTGGATCTATTGTTTTATATATATTTTTTGTCTTAAAATTTTGTGCGAATATCCCAAATTTCACCTTTATTTTCTAGTGGAGATGTTATTGTATAAGTGTAATAATAGCAACTGCAATCACTCTTGTATTTCAACTTCCACATTTACTTTTGTAAAACAAATTGTTAGATCCTTTACAACTTGATAACCAGTTGTATCCTGGGGACATTGGGAAAATGAAAAACTTGAAAAAATTAAAAAAGTTAAAAAATATCTCATAAACTCTTCCTTTTTAATTATACCAATATTTGATGAAACCTCAATTACAAGTTATTTACCTTTTTGTTAAGTTGAACATTACAAAAGATAAATTCCAAGATTTAAAAATTATTCTTTTTAATACCATTAAATTATAAAAAAATCAGACTTAACTTAAATTAGTCCTTTGAATTGAAATAAATTATATAATTTAATTCTTCCCTTAAAATATTTTTCCTTTCTTCAAACCTTGTAGGAAATCCGATATATAAAAGTGTCCCATCTTTGTCTAAAATAAATTTTATTGGATAAAAACCATAATCAAGATATTTCTTGGCCTCTCCTTTGTCTTTATATATGGGGAAACTGATATTTAACTTTTTTGTTACCTCTCTTGTATCTGCATCATCTAATAAAATTCCAAAAATTTGAACGTCCTTTGAGGGATAATTTTTATAGATATTTTCCCAAGTTGATTTCTCATTATAATAAGCAAGGCAAGTTTTGCTATCAAGGAGAATCATAATAGTATAATTTGATTTAGAGTGATTTAAACTTATTTTTTCCCCTTTCGTATCCAACACTTCAAAGGGAGTATCCTTATTTCACTGAACAAAAAATTTGAAAAAATAAAAAATATTAAGAAAAAATTCATTTTTCCTCCTTTATCTTTGCAATTATTAATCTATTTCTTTTTTCATTATCTTGTAAAATTAAGTGTTTTCCTTCATTTGTTAAAAGAAAATTATCAATGTAAAAACCTGTTTTTATTAAATTGCCGTGAAGATTAAAAATATCCCAAGCATTTTTACAATTTTCAGAATCAGGCAATAACTGTACAGATATAATTTTTTCTTCAAAAAGAATAATTTGAACTATTTTACCAATTTTTTTAAAATCTTTTTTTTCTTCCTTTTCAAGAATTTTATATGGCTTTATCATTAAATCTGGATTTCCAATTTCTATTTTTTTCTTTCCATCATAAGAAAAACCTAAAATTGGATAAGATAACGGTAAAGCGCAAAAAATTGTTTCAGAAGATGCAGCCAAATTTATCATTGTCCCGGAGGGATAAAATTTATAATATTCAGGAAGTTCACCAAAGGATAAGTACAATTTCTTATCCTTATATATTCTTATTATTGGTTCCTTTGGAATACCTAATATAAGATACCCATTTTGATATAAAATAGATCTTACTGGTTCTCTTGGATTAGTTTCAATAATTCCTAAAAAGCTGCCATCCAAATTAAATATTGATAAATTTGAAAAATGAGAGCTTATATATAAGTAATTTTCTGGAACATAAGCAAAAGATAGAAATATTTCAAAACCATCATCTGTTTTTTTAGTTTTCCAAAGCTCTTGTGGAAATTAAAATTTTTTTCATAAATTAAAATCTCATGCTGGAATAAATCTGCAATTGCATATCCCTTTGGTAAAATGATTATATTGCTTATTTCTTTGCATTCTGGAAGTTCTATTTTTTTATTTCTTCCAATTCAAAAGAAAATAATTTGATAGATTGAAAAATCAAAAATATAATATTATAAAAAATCTTCATACTTTTACTCCTTAAATTATATTTTAACAAAGGGAAAGGGTAGCCATCAAATAATTTATTTTATTAATTCTTCTGAATCAAAAGTTATTTTACCAATAACTATATCCCAGGTGCAATCAAGAGGCTCTCCTGTAGAACCAATTATTTCTCCATTTCTATTATAGGCAACCTGACATTCCCATACCAGTACAGTTCCTTTAAAATAAGCTATAGGCGAGCTCGATTAATATACTCTTCATATGTAGAAATGGCATTATCAATATAGGTTTCTTAAAGATGATTAAAAATTTGGTTCATTTGAGCTCTAATATGAGCTATTGCTGCATTTTTATTATAAGTTGGAATGTCATTTATTATGGCATCTGTTTCAGGAATTGTTAAAGCTAAGGTCTTTTGCTATTCAAAAACTCCTGAAAATAATGAAGCACAATAAAAAATTGAAAAAATAAATAATAATAAATTTTTGATACAACCTCCTAGCTTGATTATTTGGCTACCCTTTCCTTTCTAAAAAAATTTTCAAAATATTTTACAAAAGAAAACGGTTGTCAAGGGTAATTTTTTTCTTAAAATTTCATAATAGAAAAAGGATTAAATGATAATATCTTAGCAAATTTTCATTCTTTATGGCTGCTTTTTAGGGGTTTTTAGAAAAATTAAAAATATGTGTTAAAATTAAAAGGTTAGATATATGATTTATATAGGAACCTCAGGTTTTTTTTATAACCATTGGAAGGGAATTTTTTATCCAGAAGAACTTTCAAAGGAAAATTATTTAAAATATTATGCAAATTCTTTTAATTCCTTAGAACTAAATATAACTTTTTATCGTTTACCAAAGGAAAAGACAATTAAAAAATGGGTAAAAGAAACTCCAAGTAATTTTTCCTTTGTATGTAAAATTTGGAGAAGGATTAGCCATTATAAAAAATTAGTAAAAGTTGAGGAGGACTTAAATTATTTCTTAAATTTAATGAAAAATTTTGGAGAAAAATTGAAAGCCCTACTTTTACAGCTTCCTCCTTCCTTTAAATTTGATGGAGAAAAAATTTTAAAATTTTTAGAAATTTATGGTAAAAGATTTCCCTTAATAATTGAAGGAAGAAATAAAACATTTTTTGAAAAAGATTCTTTAAATTTTTTTAAAGAAAAAAATTTAAGTTTAGCATCCATTGACTCCCATTAATATAAGGAAAAATATTTTTTTACAGGAAATCCCTTTTATTTAAGGTTTCATGGTTCTAAGAGTTTGTATTCTTCCCTTTATTCAATGGAAGAATTGGAAAGAGCAAAAAATTTTATTAGGGAAAGGGTTCCAAAAAATTCAGATCTCTTTGTTTTTTTTAACAACGATTTTAATGGTTATGCAATAAAAAATGCAAAGGAAATGGCAGAAATCTTATCTTAAATTTTTTATATAAATTCTATAGGTTTTATAGTGTTTCCCACCCATTAGTTTTACTGCCCTTTGAGTTATTAAATTTTCCTCTAAGATCCAAGAAAACTCAACCCTTTTATATCTCATTTTTAAGCCATTTTTTAAGCTTTCATAATAAAGACAAGCATCTATTCCCATTTTTCTGTATCTTTCCCTGACACCTAAGGTTAATAACCTTAAAGAAGAGAGCCTTTTTGAAAAATACAAAAGTTTTAATAAAGATATGGGTCCTAAATGCCCTTTTATGTGAACAAGGGCTTCATTTATATTTGGTAAGGTCATTATAAAACCTGCAGGCTCCTCCTCCACAAAGGCAATTTGTAAAAGTTCAGGTATGCAAAGTTTCTTTAACCTATGGGCTAAAAACTCCATTTCCTTTTCTTCTAAGGGAACAAAACCCCAGTTCTTTTCCCATGCCTCATTATAAATTATTCTAATTATTTTTAATTCTTCTTCAAAATTTTTTAAATTTACTTTTCTCGTTTTTACATTATATTTTCTATAAACTTCTTGAGCTAATTTTTCAATACGAGAAAAGGGAAAATCTGTAATTGGTGCAATAAAGGCAAAGAGATCTTTTATTTTTTGATATCCTATTTTTTCTATTAATTTTTCATAATAAAAGGGGTTGTAAGGCATCATAATGAAGGGAAGCTCTGGCACGCCCCAAACATATAAGCCACAGCTTTCATTTGTGGAAGGATTAAGGGGACCAATTATTGCATCTAAATTATCTAATTTTGCCTCTCTTTCCACAGTTTCAAGGAGATATTTTGCCACTTCTAAGTCCTCAATTGTTTCAAAAAAACCAAAATGTCCATAATTTAAATTGTGAAATTTTATAAAATTCTTATCCCTAATGTAGGCAATTCTACCTGCTGGCTTTCCATCTTTTATTGCTAAAAATAAACTGATTTTTGAATGGGAAAAAAAGGGATTATTAAAACTTAAAAGTTTTTTAAAATCCATCCATAGGGGAGCTACAAATAGGGGATCCCTTTTATAAATTTCAAAGGCACACTTATAAAACTTTTTTACATCTTTTGGAAATTTTATGGGAATTATATCTATCAATCTATAATCCCTAATTCTTTTCCTGCTTTTTTAAAACACTCCAATGCCTTTTCTATGTTTTCTTTTGTATGGGTTGCCATTAGGGAATTTCTTATTAATGCTCTTCCAGGTGGTGTTGCTGGGGAAATTACGGGATTTGCAAAAACCCCTAATTCCTGTAATCTTTGAACCATTTTAAATGCCATCAAGTCCTCTCCAACTATGACAGGAACAATTGGAGTTTGAGTATTTCCAATATCAAAGCCCAAGTTCCTTAAACCATCCATTAAAAATTTTGTATTTTCCCAAAGTTTTTCTCTTCTTTCGGGCTCTTTTTCAATTATTCTTAAGGCAGCTATAACAGAAGCCACAGAAGCAGGGGGAGGGGAAGCAGAAAAGATTAAAGTCCTTGCTTTATGTTTAATCCAAGTTATTACTTCTTTAGGTCCTGCAATAAAACCACCTACAGAAGCAAGGGACTTAGAAAAGGTACCCATTATTAAATCTACTTCTTTTTCTAAATTAAAATATTCTGCTGTTCCTCTGCCATCCTTTCCCAAGACCCCTATTCCATGGGCATCATCTACCATAATTTTTAAATTATATCTCTTTTTTAAATCAACCAAAGAGGGAAGTTCAAAGATATCCCCTTCCATAGAAAAGACCCCATCAATTACTACCAGTTTTCCTGGTTCTTCTCCATCTTCTTGAACTAACTTTTCTAAGTGTTTTACATCGTTGTGTCTAAATTTTCTTATAGTTCCAAAGGATAGACGACATCCATCAATTATTGAGGCATGGTTTGCTTTATCAATGTAAATAATATCCCCTTTTCCAACAATGGTAGAAATTACACCCAAATTTGTTTGAAACCCTGTGGAAAATACCAAAGCACTTTCTTTTCTTACAAAGTTTGCTAATTTTTCTTCCAATTCACAATGGATTTCTAAGGTTCCATTTAAAAACCTGGAACCCGCACAACCACTTCCATATTTTTTTACTGCTTCAACGGCTTTTTCTTTTACATAGGGATGGTTTGTAAGTCCTAAGTAGTTGTTGGAACCAAGCATAATTACCTTTTTTCCATCCATAATTACTTCGGGTTCTTGTGCAGAAGAAATGCACCTAAAGTAGGTGTAAAGCCCCATTTCTTTAACTTTTTCTGGATCTTTAAATTCATAGCACCTTTTAAATAAGTCCACAATAACTCCTTATATCCAATTATTTTCTTTATACCATTTATAAGTTTCCTTTGCTCCAGCTAAAAAATTATATTTTGCCTCAAAATTTAATATTTTACTGGCTTTTTCTGTGGAGCAAAGCCAATTTGAAGCAAGAATTTCTTTTGTTTTTTGGGGATTATACATTGTCTTTTTTCCAAAAAAATTACAAAAATATAAATTTATATAAGAAAAAAACTTAACTAAACTTTCAGGAATGTTATAAACCCCAAGGGGTTTTCCAATTATCTCCTTTAAGAAAAAGGAAATTTCCATTATATTTAAGATTTCTGGGTGAGCAATAAAAAAGGTTCCCTCCACATCTTTTAAAAGGGATAATTCTATGGCAATATTTACATCTTTTACATATATCAACTGAATTTTTTGGTTTTTCTTGAAGGGAATTATTAAAGTTCCCCTATGGGCATCTTTGAAAAATCTAAAGATTTCTTTATCATAGGGACCATATACAGCAGGAAGTCGCAAAATAATTAAGGAATAGCCCAGTTTTTCTTTTAACAATTTTTCTGCTTCCAATTTACTTTTTCCATAAAAACTTATTGGTTTTGAGGGATCTTCTTCTTTTGGAATTTCCCCATCTTCTACGGGTCCAAAAGCAGATAAACTTGAAAGGAAGATAAATTTTTTTATATTTCCTTCTTCCTTTATTTCTTTGACTAAATTTTCCGTTGTTTTTACATTTCCAAAATAAAAATCTTTGTAGGAATTTCCCCTCACAGCACCTGCACAATGTATTATAGCTTTAACATCCTTTAAAATTCCTTTTAAACTTGTAGGTAGAGATAAATCCCCTAAGATAACTTCTCCAAAATTTTTAAAATAATTAAAATCCCTTTCACTTCTTAATAAAATTTTTAATTGATGACCCCTTTCTTTTAAATATGGAATTAAATTTTTACCAATAAATCCCCTTCCTCCTGTTATTAAGATTTTTTCCATTTAAGGTTTTAATGTACCCCTTTGTAAACTTTCTCCAACTCTTTAATCTTTGTAAATACATCTCTGTATTGAGAATCTATTGAATATATATCCATATAAGTGTTATATGCCTTTTCAAGATCCCCTGATTCCAAATAGAGATTTCCTAAATCATAAAGGATTCCTAATTGAGCTTCTTGGGTTATCTCTGGAACATCAAGGGCTTTTTTATACCATTTTTCTGCCAATTGGGGCATACCTTTTTCTTGAAAACATAAGCCCAGCATACTACAACAATCAATAAGTTTTGAAGGATCTTTACAAGCAATTTGAAATTCTGAAATTGCCTCATCTATCAAACCCATTTCTTTATAGGCAATTCCTAAATTATAATGGGTATCGTAATCCTCTGGGGATAAGGTTTGCTGTACCCCTGCTTTAAATTGTTCAAAGACCTCTTCTAAGGTTGGCTCAGCTTCTGAGGGAATTGAAACTTCTTTTTTTTCTTCTTTTAACTCTTCTTCTAATTCTGAAGCCAAATCAAAAAATTCATCTTCTTCTGAAAATAAACTCTCTCCATCGGCAATTTGTGGCTGAGGTAAGGGTTTTTCCTTTAAACTTGCCATAAGGGATTCAAATTTTTGAACTCTTTTTATAACTTCTGGATGGTTTGGAAACCTTAACTTTAAATCATTTATAATTTTTTCTGCCTCATCCATTATTTCTTGCTCCATATAAAAGTCAAGCTCACCAATTACTTCAATGGGTGGTTCTGTGGAGGGTTTTTTCTTTACTTCAATTATTTCTCCAATTTCTTCTTCTAAGGAGAGGAAATCTTCCAATCCCTGGGTCTTTTTTGCTTCTGCTTTTGGTTTTTCTTTTATTTCTACTGGGGTTTTTGGTTTTGAAATTTTTTCCTTTTTAATCAAAGAATCTAAATCTGATAATAGCTTTTCTGGAGTTTTTTTTGTTGGTTTTCCTGTTTCCTTTTTTGGGGGAATTTCTGCCTTTTTTGCAATTTTTTCTAAATCCTTTAATTGAATTGATTCCCTCTCTTTTTCTGGTACAACCTTTGGTTTTGCCTTTTCTTTTTCACCAAGGATGTCCTTTAAGGAAATTTCTGGTCCCACCCTTGGTTTTTTTTCTTCTTTAATTAGGGGTTTTTCTTCCACCTTTTTTGGTTCTTCAAATTCTTCAAATTTTATTTCCCCTAAGGGTTCTCCTAAGGTCTTTTCTTCTATGGGAATTTCTTCAAACTCAATTTCTTTAATGGGTTCTTCTTTTATTCCTTCTGCAATTTCTTCCTTTTGTTCAAATCCTTCTTCAAAATCTATTTCAACTTCTTCTGAGAGAAAGGATTCTTTTAATTCTGGCTCTTCCATTGGTATTTCCATCAAGGTATCTGCAGGAACAACTGGTTCTGCAATCTCCTCTTCCATAACCATTTCTGCTTCTGGCAAAGAAATTCCTTGAAGGAGAAGTTGTTCCCTTAAGTTTTCTAATTTATCCTTTAAATTTTTCTTTTCATATAATTCAATTAATTTTTTTCCAATTTTTTCTATTTCAGGTGTTTTATTTTCTTCCAAATAAATTTGGAGCAATTTTTCAAGACAAGGTATATAATTTGGAACCCTTTCAAGAATTGCTTGAAGCCCCTGGATTGCTTTATCCATTAAATTGTATTTGAAGAAAACATCTATTTCAACTAAATGTTCATTTACATATTCTTTTAAATCCTTTGGAAGTTCTTCTTCAAGCAAGATTTCTTCTTCTTCAATTTTAGGGATTTTTTCTTCTCCCAAAGAAGGTAATTCAATTTCTGGAAGTTGTTCTATTTCTTCCTTTCCAACTTCTGGCATTGCAAGTTCTTCTAAGGTAACTCTTTTTCCCGTTTGCTGTTTTAAATAAGCCAATTTTTCTCTGTGTTGGGCATTCTCAGGTTCTAATTGAATTAATTTTTCTAAGGTTTGGATTGCTTCTGGAAAAAGTTTGTAATATTCATATGCCTCAGAAAGCATTGAAAGAGATTGTATAAGGTGGGTTTCTTGTTTTAGGGTTTCGTTGTAGTAAACTAATTTTTGTAAAGTGGGTATATTATAGGGGTCTTTTTTCAATATTTTATTAATAATTCCAAGGGCTCTTTGTGTATCTTTCTTTTTAAAGGCAATATCTGCAGCTTGGTGATAGGCAAGAATGCTCTCTTCCGTTTTATCCAATTGGGCTAATATATCCCCTTTTAAAACATATAATAAATCATTGTTTGGGCTTTTTCTTAAACCAATTGTTATAGAATCCAAAGCCAAATCATAGTTTTTTTGATAAAAATGGGCTTCTGTTGCAAGTTCATAAACCCTTGGATCACTTGAACCAGCTAAAATAGCATTTTCCAAAAGTTTTATAACTTCAGGATATTTCCCTTCTTCTTTTATAGAATTTGCCAAGTCCAAAACCATCTCCAAGTTATCGGGATCCAATTTTAATGCTCTGTTGTAAACTTGAATGGCTTCTTGAACCCTTCCTTTTGATATTAGCATTTTTCCAATGGATTGGAACTCAAGGAGAGCTTTTTGGACGTCTCCCGTTTGGGCTAAAAGTTCTGCCAGTTTTCCCCTTACAACTATATTATCTGGGGCAATTTGAACCAATTTTTTATAAATTTCAGTTGCTTCTTGGAATTGGTTATTTTTTGTATAATAGTCAGCTAAGTATTGATAATATGTAATTGCTTCAGAGGCAACCCCTTGTTTAATAAACAAATCTCCAAGTTCTGCATAGACCTCCAAAATTGATGGGTCATATTTATTTACTTTTTTAAGCATTGCTATGGCTTTTAAATAAAAACCATCTTCTGATAAAATTCTTGCCACATCCCTATAGTACTTTACCGCATCACTAATTCTATGGATTCTTGAATATAGATCCCCAATTCTGTTTAATACATTTGTATCCTTTGGATTATCTTCTATTAATTTAATATATTCCTTAATTGCAGCTTCTATCTTGCCTTTACTTACAAGCTTTTCTGCATTTTGTATTATTACATCCCTTTTAATTGCCATCATTTTAATTCTTCAATTTTTGCTGATTTACCCCTTAAATTTTTTAAATAGTATAATTTTGCTCTTCTAACCTTTCCAGATTTTAAGACTTCTACCTTTGCTACATTTGGTGAATCTGATAGGAAAACCCTTTCAACTCCAATTCCCGATGAGATTTTTCTTACAGCAAAGGCCTTTGCTTTACCACGAGAAGAAATAGCTATAACAGTTCCTTCAAAGGGTTGCAACCTTTCTTTATCTTGTTCCTTGATCTTTACAAAAACCTTAACAGTATCTCCAGGTTTAAAATTCATATACTACCTCCAAAATCTTTTCCTTTTATTATAACTCTTATTTTATATCTTTTGCAAATGGTCTTAAGGGTATTTTTATTAAAATCCAACCTATTATTAAAAATACCAAAATTCCTAATAAACCAGAGGGCTCTTTTAAACCAAAGATACTATATATTTTAGGTAGTTCAATTTTTAAAACAACTATTAAAGCCAAGAGAACTCCTATAATTGCTTCACCTGCTACAAATCCAGAAGCAATAAGGGTTCCTTTGTTTTCAACTTCAACCATTTCTTCCCCGCTATATTTTCTTTTTAAAGCTATCTTTTTTGTTATATATTGAAGAATTCCTCCAATAAATATGGCAAAAGTAGAAGAAAAGGGCAGATACATTCCCACAGCAATTAGCATTGGCGAAGGAGCTTTTAATAAGATTAATGCAATTCCCAAACCTATGCCAATTAATATATATGCCCAAGGCATTTCTCCACCCATTATTCCCTTACCCATAAAAGCCATAAGCCCTGCTTGAGGAGCTGGAAGATTTTGTCCCCCAAGTCCTCCAGGTGTTCCATAGTGAAGCCATCTTATTGGTATAATTAAGGTAAAGGAAACAACTATAACAGATATAATTACAACTAGTTCCATTTTCCAAGGAGTTCCTCCAATAATTTGACCAACTTTTAAATCTTGTATCATATCCCCAGCCATTGAAGAAGCACAACATACAACAGCAGCAGTTGCAAGGACTGCTATTATTCCAGGAATACCTTTAAGTCCTGCTGAAAGCATTATAAGGGAAGATATTATCAAGGCTGTTAAAGCAAGCCCTGAAATTGGCTGGTTTGAACCCCCAATGAGCCCTACCAAATATCCACCAACAGCAGAAAAAATAAAAGCAGTTATAATCATAATTATTGTAGATAAGAGACCCCATCCTATATTTTTTACAAAATGGGTATAAAGGAAAAACATGGGAATTACCATCAATAGTACACCTAAAATTATCCAAAAAATTGGCAAATCCTTTGATAATCTTCCTTTCTCTTCTTTTAAAGACTTTCTCTTTTTCATATCTTCAAAGGATCTTTTAAAACCCTCAATTAAGGAAGATCTCATCTTATAAAGGGTGTAAAAGGCACCTACAAGCATTGCTCCCACTGCAATAGGCCTTACTTCTTCTTTCCAAATTAATATACATAAATCTTCAGGATTTGAAGTAGAAGTTCCTTGCATAAAATAAAAGATTGGGACAAAGACAAGCCATGTTAAAATACCTCCTGCAAAGGAGATAGCTGCCCATTCAAAACCAATTATGTATCCCACTCCAATTAAAGCTGAAGATAAGACAGGGGAAGTTAAAAAGATCCCTCCTGAAATTTCTTTTCCCTTAACTAAAGGAAAGTTAAAAAACTTTGAAATTGTATCTTTAAAAATTTGAAAACCCGATCCATTTTTTAACAATTCTAAAAAGGAAGCAAAACCCATACTGGAAAAGACATATTTTGCTTGTTTTTGTCCCTTTTGTCCTGCCTTTACAATTTCTGCACAAGCAACACTTTCTGGAAAAGGCAAGTTTCCTTCTTCAATTAAAGGTCTTCTTAAAAGGATAACAAACAATACTCCCACAACCCCACCAATTAAAATTATAAATGTAGCTTCCCAAAAATGAACCCCCTTTAAATCAACCCAAGCCCCAGACATAAAAAAAGCAGGGAGAGTAAAAATTGCTCCTGCCACAAGGGCTTCTCCTACAGCTGCTGTTGTTCTTGTTATGTTTTCTTCTAAAACGGAACCTTTCCAAATTCTTAAAAGAGCCATAGCAATTACTGCAGCGGGAAAGGTTGCAGAAACAGTCATACCTGCCTTCAAACCCAAATAAGCATTGGCTGCTCCTAAGATAATTGCCATTAAAAGACCTAAAAATAGGGCTTTAAAGGTTAGCTCAGGAAGTTTTGCTTCTGAAGGAACAAAGGGTTTTTTACTCATAAGTTTTTATTATATCAAGAATTTGATATTTTGTATTTAAAAGATTCCATCTTTGCCTTTTGTAAAATTTCTTTGCTAAATTCTTTTTTTTTAAATTTAATTTTTAAGTTTTCTTCAAAGGAATTTAAAAATACATTTAAAATTTCCTTCCAACTTGGAAGGGGATTTAAAAAATTTATTAACTTAGAGACTGAAAATTCTTCCTTTTTTAAAAAACACCCCCTTTGAATCTTATCATCAAAGTCAATTAATATGCTTCCATGGATTAAAAAATTTTCTTCTTCAACAAGCATTGCAGTTCCAACAATTTTTTTACCCATAACCATTATTTCTCCTGGAGCTGGTTCTGAAAAACAGGGAATTGGGTTCTTAGGAGAGGTCTTATAAACCTCCTTTCCTTTAATTTCTGCTGGTATTCCTAATTTTTTGAGTGCCTCTAAGATTATCTTAGAAATTAATTTGTAATTTTCTTGAAAGTTTTTTGGAAATTTTTTCCCCTCTAAGGGACCTGTGATACAAAAGGTAATTTCTTGGTTATGCAACAAAGCCCTTCCTCCTGTGGGCCTTTTGACAATTTTTAAACCATATTTTTTACAAAATCCAAAATCAATTATATCTTTTGCAATTTGGGATCTACCTATGGAAATTGTAGGAAAAGACCAAAGGTAAAATCTTAAATTTATGGAAGACTTTTCCTTTGAAATTTCTAATAAATTTTTATCCAATGCCATATTAAAGGATCCTTCAAAGGAAGAAAAGGGATAAAAATTAAAATCCATTTAAAAAATTAAATGCCTTCTTCTTTATTAGATACATTTGACTTCATATCTACATTTCCTTTAAAATGGGCCCCTTCCATAATAGTAATCTTTGGAGAAACTATATTCCCTTCTAAAAATCCTGATGGCTGGATTTCTATCATTTCTTCTGCTTGAATATTTCCAAATACCCTTCCAGCAATTGTTACCTTTTTTGCAAAAATCTCTGCTTTTACATTTCCTGTTTGTTGGATTAATATATGGGCTTTTACCTCAATCTTTCCTTCTAAACTTCCTTCAATTGTTATGTCATCATTTCCCGATATTTCTCCTTTAAAAATTAAACCCTGTGAAATAAATGAATTTCCTTTTTTTGCTTGAAAATTTGTCCTTTGAACTATAGGTTGTGTCATTGGTTTTGGTTGTAAATCCTTTTCTTTATCTTTTTTTAGCAACCCCATAAATTCTCCTTCCCTTTAAGCGGGCAACGGGATTCGAACCCGCGACACCGAGCTTGGGAAGCTCGTACTCTACCTACTGAGCTATGCCCGCATTATTATAATTTTGCCATAAACTCTTTTTTATGTCAAACATTATTATTTTTTGTATAAATTACTTTTTTTAAGAAGTAAAAAATTAAATTTAAAATCAAATAAGAGATTCCTATAGCCAAAAGGAAAGCAAAAATTATAAGAAAAATTAATTTAAAGCCCACAATAATTTTCATTTTTTAATTATACCAAAAAATAATATAAAATAATCTTATGAAATCTGCTCTTTTAATTTTGCTTCTTCTGCACCTATTTTATTTCTTCCCCTTTTATTTTACTGAAAAAATTATTTTTCAAAGGGATTTACCCTTTTTAACAATTCCATATAAATACCAAGCTGTTTCCCTTTGGAAGAGGGGATTTTTACCTTTCTTAGATGATAAATTATCAAATGGTCAGCCCCTTTTGGCAAACCCCACTTCCTCTTCCTTTTATCCCTTAATGTTCCCCCTTTTATTTTTTCCCTTTTTAAAAACCTTTACATATTTAATGCTTTTACACCATTTATTTTTTTTATTTGGACTTTTTATTTTTTCTTATAAAATTCTTAAAAATCCTTACATTTGTTTATTTTTAACAATTTTTGCTGGTTTTAATGGAATTGTATTGGAGTTTTTTTCCTTTTGTAATCCCCTTTGGGGAATTTCCTATCTTCCTTGGTGTTTATTATTTTTTCATAAATTTTTAATTGAAAATAAAATAATTTATTTGCTTTTAACTTCCATTTTTTTTT
>FWPU01003600.1_pt1 | contig 38609 bp, 31 predicted proteins | sample 2228361 | NCBI WGS metagenome assembly FWPU01 (sample SAMEA103939777, study PRJEB20133) | metagenome | reverse complement strand
AATCCAGTAGAAAGAGTATTTTTTATGTCACCTAAAAATCCAAGAGTATTTCCTATTACAATAACAAACCCAATTATTGAAAATTATTGTCTTACACATTCATCAAAACTTTCGGAGGTCTTACATGAGATAGAAAAATATACTAAAGCTAACATATTAGCTCATAGAATGTTGAGTAATCACATTCAAGCATATTTTTTAATAACTATTTCACAGATGATAAAGCCTGGGAGAATCCTTGAAATAGGTACATTTACAGGTTATTCCGCTATTTGTTTAGCACAAGGATTAATCCCTAAGGGAGAATTGATTAGTATAGAAAAAAACAAACAATTTGTAGAAATATCTCAACATTTCTTCCAAAAATACAATTACCCTAATATTAAGGTCATTCATAATGATGGAATACAAGCTATAAAGGAAATAAAAGGAAATTTTGATTTAATTTATTTAGATGCTGATAAAGAAAGATATGCAGAATATCTTGATAAATTATTACCTCTACTTTCACAAAACGGATGGTTAGTAATAGACAATACTTTATGGAAAGGTTTAGTATCAGAAGAACCAAAAGAACCTATAACCAAAATACTACAAGAATTTAATGAACATTTAAGTCAAAGACAGGATTTATTTGTAGCAGTATTACCTATAAGAGATGGAATGACTATTGTGAAAAAGTGCTCTACAGGCTAAAAACATAAAATATATACCAAATTTTTTGTTTGCTTCGTTAAGCCTTATTTAAAACTATACACAAAATTTTAGTTTATGAAAAACAAAATTTTTATAATAACAACTGATGACACATGCAAACTTCAAAAGTTAAGTATCAAAACAGGCTTTCAACTTTACCCTTTATGTTCTTCATTTATCCATACAGCTCTTCCTCCAAAGATTTTTCTACTCTCAAGCTTTCTATAATAAAATCTTGTCGTTCCTGAGTATTCTTGCCCATGTAATAACTCAGTAATTCTTGAATAGAAGCTTTTTGGTCGAGTAACACAGGTTCTAAGCGGATATCTTTTCCAATGAAATTTCTAAATTCTTCTGGAGATATTTCACCTAATCCTTTAAATCTTGTTATCTCTGGCTTACCGCTTAATTTTTCAATAGCTTTTCTTTTTTCTTCATTGGAATAACAATAAATAGTTTCTTTTTTATTTCTCACTCTAAACAAAGGTGTTTGCAAGATATACAGATGATTGTTTTTCACAAGGTCAGGAAAGAATTGCAAAAAGAAAGTCATCAATAACAAACGAATATGCATACCATCTACATCAGCATCAGTGGCTATGACAATATTATTGTATCTTAATGTTTCTAAACCATCTTCAATGTCTAATGCTGACTGTAATAAATTAAACTCTTCATTTTCGTACACTATCTTTTTGCTAAGTCCAAAGCAATTTAAAGGCTTCCCCTTCAGACTAAATACAGCTTGCGTTTGAACATCTCTTACTTTTGTAATAGACCCACTCGCAGAATCACCTTCACAAATGAATAAAGTGCTTTCAAATCGTCTTGAATTTCTCTCATCCGTAAGATGAATTTTACAATCTCTTAATTTTTTGTTATGTAAAGAAGCTTTTTTGGCTCTTTCTCGAGCTAATTTTTGTATTCCTGCTAACTCTTTTCTTTCTTTTTCATTAACGAGTATTTTACTTTCAATAGCTTTTGCTACTTCTGGATTTTTATGTAAGAAGTTATCTAACTCTTTTCCTAAAAAGTCTCCTACAAAGCTTCTGATACTTTGTCCGCCTGGTGCTATTTCCTGAGACCCTAATTTAGTTTTAGTTTGAGATTCAAATACAGGTTCTTGTATTTTTACAGATACTGCAGCAATGATAGATTTACGAATATCTATAGATTCATAATTTTTTTTGTAAAAATCTCTGATAGTTTTAACTAAAGCTTCTTTGAATGCACTTAAATGGGTTCCTCCTTGTGTTGTATATTGTCCATTGACATAAGAATAATATTCTTCTGTAAAATGTTCATTACTATGTGTAAATGCAATTTCAATATCATCACCTCTTAAATGAATAATAGGGTACAAAATTTCGCCAGATATATTTTTTTCTAATAAATCTTTCAATCCATTATCGGATTTATAAATATGTGTATCATTAAATACAAGTGTAAGTCCAGTATTTAGATAAGCATAGTTCCATAACATTTTATCAACATACTCATGAATGTAATGATATTTTAGGAACACACTATCATCAGGTGTGAATTCAATAAGTGTACCATTAGGTTCATTTGTTTTTTTAATAGATTCATCTTTCATCAATACACCTTTGCTAAATATTGTTTCTTTACATTGTCCATCACGATACGCTACTACTCTAAAGTTTGTAGAAAGCGCATTGACTGCTTTTGTACCTACTCCATTTAATCCAATAGATTTTTTGAAAGCTTGACTATCATATTTTCCACCTGTATTAATTTTTGATACAGCATCCACCACCTTTCCTAACGGAATGCCTCGCCCATAATCCCTAACATGTACAGTCCCTTGTTTAATTTTTACTTCAATTTTTTTTCCATATCCCATCATGAACTCATCAATAGAATTATCAATGATTTCTTTTAGTAAAACATAAATTCCATCATCAAAACTTGACCCATCACCTAATTTCCCAATATACATTCCCGGACGCATTCTTATATGTTCACGCCAATCTAAAGACTTTATAGATTCTTCAGTATATTGAGTTTCTAATTTCTCCTTAGCCATAAATTTTTGCCGCTAAAGTTACAATAATTAACAAGAATGAAGCAAATTCATTTATCCACATTTGTGTTTTAATAGCTATTTTTACAGCAATGTTATCATACCCATTTAAATATGTTTTATTCTTTTTTCTTTTAGTCGAATATATATACTCACAAGTATATGTACAAGGTAAAATATTTGATGAAGATACGACAAATGTTTTACCCTTTGTCTATGTCATCAATAAGAATACAGGTTTTGGAACAGTCAGTGATATTAATGGAAACTTTTCTATAAAAGCCTCTGAAAGTGATACTTTGATATTTTCTTATTTAGCTTATGCAAAACAATATATTCCTGTAAGTTATATGGCTAAGTTAAACTATAAAATTATCATGAAAAAAAGTGTTTATTACTTAAAGCCCGTCAATGTAACTGTATTTAAGTACGAAAATTATGAGAAAGATTATATGAAACGCGTTATTGAGAAAACAGAAATGCCTATAATTAATACCATATCCAGTCCTATTACAGCATTATACATGCAGTTTAGCAGAAAAGGCAGAGAATTACAAAGACTCTCCAAAATATTTGAAGATATATTTATACAAGAACAAGTAAAAAAAAAGATAAATCCACAGATATTATATCAACTTACGGGTGATGCCAATGTTGATATAGAAAGTTTACGAAAATTTTGTGGCTTTTACATGAGTGATTATTACATTCTTAATCATGACGGGTATGATTTATACTCAAAGTTTTTAGAGTGTTACTACAGGTATAAATACGAGAAAGAAAATTAAGGGTTTATTTTCTTACAAAATACTCTTTCATTATTAGCGTATATAATGTAATCTATTTGATTATTAAAGATATTGGTAATAATAGGTAATAAAGTACTATAAACATTTCTCAATACAAGATTAAAGTTTTTATCTATATCTTGCTGAATAATCGTATGATAAGAATCATTACTTAAAATAAAATAAGTATTAGTGCCTATAAATTGAATATGTAAATTCTTATATGTTGTATCTAATGAATAATTGTAAAGCACATCTCCTTTTAAAGAATATAAAACAAGTTTTTGAGGGAATAACACCACTAATGATTTAGAATGATTAAAAGTATTATAAACAAATTGAGCATTTGTAACTTTTGTATTAAACGACACAACATCTTTCAATTGATCCGAGAAAGAAATTCGTTTCAATGCATTATTCATACAATAATAAATATAAGAATCTTGCAATGTATTGCCAATGTCAAAACAATAATCATAAATACTTTTAGGTAGAGTATTTGATAAAACCCATCTACCATCGCCTTTCCTACTAATAGCTACTATTTTACCTTTCGTTGTAATCAAAATCATATAATCTGACAATCCTACTGATGTATAATAAATTGGTTCTTGTATCACTTCCTGCCAGTAATATGGTCTATACTGTTCAGCTATTTTTCCATCTAATGTATAATTGTAAGTATAATGATTTTCGGTTGAAAACCATATTCTATAATTCTTTTTGTTATCATAATCAAAGACATTGATGGGGGTTGTAATGTCAGAAGTAAATTTTAATGGAAATCTTCCAACATCTTTACCATTTCTATCAATAAGATAAATAGCATTTGAAGTATTGAATAAAATTTGGTGCTTATGGTTCTTAAAAATATCTACATTAAAAACTTTAGATTTTACTATACCCGGTAATCGATATGTCCACATTTTTTCTCCATTACTATTGAGAGTAATTAAATTATTCAAACTATCTTGTAGTAAGATAAATTGAGATTGTGTTTTATGATCATCAAATATGCCTACAATCTTTCGAATAGAATAATCATGATGATATGTCCATAAGAAACCACCAGTACTTAAAGGACTTTTTTCCATAGACATTACGAATGAAAAATAATTTGGTGAATATGAATTAAAAATTTCAGAATAGAAATTATACAGCGCTGTATCCCTTTGTGTATAAATAGTAATAGGTAAATACTTAGTGTAAGCCGTTATTTGAATGTCTTGTAAAGTAGAATTCTTCAAAACAGAAAGATAATAAGCAGTAGTAGAAAAATCATTAAATAGTAAATTCTTATTATTTACAACATAATCAGGCTGGAGAGCTATAGCAAGATTATTTTCTGTAAGAGCGAGATATACGATAGTATCTGCCTGATATTGTAACAAATGTACAATGCCAGGTACATAGATTTTTCTAAGTTTAAAGAAAGATATTCCATCTACATAATAAGTAGAATCTGAAAGTGGCTTCAGAACTTCATAAAGTTTTTCGTAATTACTTATTGGGAATATATTCATTCGTGATAATTGTATTTGCTTTGTAATAGAATTACTCTCAATCTCTTGAATAAAATTATTCATATACTCATTATCTATTTTAATCTTTGTAGTATTCGGTATATGAAATGGTTGAATTGATATATAATCTATATCTTTAATAAAATGAAAATCAGTCATTCTATGATCATTAGAAGTATTTGCAGGTATATTTATATATTTAATAAATCCGTTGAAAGAAATTCTTTGTGGTTCAAAATGTACTTGATAAGCCAACTCCGCCGTATCTATATTTTGATAAACATGAAGTGGTGATGGATTTTTAGAAAATATATTTAACCAATCGTACATTATTGTTTTTTGTTGAATTTCAGAATTTACTTGTAAATCCAATATATTATTAGACAATAAAAAATTACCATCTGCCTCTGTATATCTATAGTTTAATTGAGCAAGTAAACTTTTAATCTTCAGAATATCCTTTGACTGATATGCAGAAAAACCCAATATCCATTGATGGTTTTGATATATTCCTAGATAAAATGAATAGTCATGTATTTGAATCTTTTGAGATAACATTATGGTGTAAACAGAATCCAATTTTTGAAGAACTGTTGAAATAATAGGCTTATCATGAAATATACTTTCTCTGAAAGTGATATCCTGATTAAAATACTTATTATACAACTCATTAGGATTTTTGAAATGAATTAAAAATTGAGGTTTATCGGGCATGATAAATAACACCCTATTTTGAATAATCTCTTGTTGATTGAGATATTTTATACTCCAGAATAAAGCAACACTGGCAATAAGGATGAATACGGTACTTATGTATAAAAATTTCTTACTCATCAAATAAATTCAGTTGAAAAGCGTTTTGACAGATACTATAACTTTTTCTATGATATTTTGAAATACCGTATTTTTCTATAGCCAAGCGATGCTCTTTAGTTGGATATCCTTTATTTTTATTCCAATGATACTGAGGAAATTCTTCATGTATTTTCAACATATACAAATCTCTTTCAGTTTTTGCTAATATAGAGGCTGCTGCTATAGAATAATACTTTCTATCACCTTTCACAATACATTCGTGAGATATATCTTTAAATGGCTTAAAACGATTACCATCCACTATTATTTTATCAAATTTTGTTTTTAGTCTCTCTAAAGCCTTATGCATGGCTAATATAGAAGCATTCAATATATTCATCTCATCTATTTCCTTAGGCGAACATTGTTCAATAGCATAACCAATAGCATGGGACATAATAATTTCTCTAGCTTTCATTCTTTCTTCAAATGATAATAGTTTGGAATCGTTAATCAAATCGTGATGAAAATCTTTAGGTAAAATCACTGCTGCTGCAAACACGCTACCTGCTAAACATCCTCTACCAGCCTCATCACAGCCAACAATGATTTTACTATGATCAAAATGTGAGAGCATTACTTCAAAAGTATTTTTTGCTAACTTCGTAAATGTCTAATAATGGTAATAGAAATTGTTCTAAATCATACACACACATTTGAGAAGCCGCATCGCACAGAGCCTTTGCAGGCTCCGGATGAGTTTCAATAAACAACCCGTCTACTCCTGCTCCAATAGCAGCTTTTGCCAGAGTAAAAGCAAATTCTCTTGCTCCACCTTTTGCATCTGCACTTGGAATACCATATTTTCTAATAGAATGTGTAACATCAAAAACTACAGGGTAGCCTAATTGCTGCATGTGATAAAAACTACGAGGGTCTACTACTAAATCATTATACCCGAAAGTATATCCACGCTCTGTAAGAATAATTTTATCATTACCACTATCTACAGATTTTTGAACAGGGTATTTCATGTTCTCTGGTGCTAAAAATTGTCCATGCTTGATATTCACTACTTTTCCTGTTTTTGCAGCTGCTACTACAAGTGCAGTTTGCATACACAAATAAGCAGGTATTTGTATAACATCCACTACCTCTGCAACAGCAGATGCATGGGCAGGTTCGTGAATATCCGTTAATATAGGAAATTCAAAATCTCTCCTGATTTTTGATAATATCTCCATTCCCTTTTCAAGCCCCGGTCCATCATAATATGCTATGCTACTACGATTATCCTTTCTAAAAGAAGATTTATATATAACAGGAATTTTAAGTCGTTCCGATACTTCTTTTAATTTTTCTGCCGTTTTATACATGATAGATTCATCCTCAATCACACAAGGACCCGATATAAGAAATAAATGTGTTGTACCACATTCAATGTTACCAACTTTTACAATTTTTTTTGACATATTTTTTAGCACAATTTTACATAGTTATTTAGGTTTGGACAAATAAACTTATTGTTTTTTGTTGCTATTTAATATAAATAATAGATGTATTTATGTTTCAAATTCAGTAATGAGATTTATTTAATTTACTTAGTCAATCTTTTTTAGCAAGTTTTTTATCTCATCTTTATATGCAAAAACTGATATTATAATAAATATAATGATTTGATATACACTATTTAAAGTGTAATTATTCCTTGAAAAATAAAATAATAAAACATATAACCCACTCACTGATAGTGGTATCGCATACCACTTTATATAATTAACCTGATTTTCATGTGTTATGGTTATAGTATAGAAATGTAATAGTAAAACAGTTAATAGTCTAACAAAAATACTAATTAAAATAGCCGATACTAAGCCATATATAGGAATTAAAAAGTAAAAAAGAATAACTTGTAGTATTGTAGTTATTAAGTTTATCTGTAAACTATTTACTGTTTTTTTAGAGTATAAAAGGGCAAAATGATAAGGATAAATAATAGAGCGTAAAATATACGATGAACCAATAATTCCTATTAGCTCAAATGCAGTATAATACTTTTCATTATAAATAATGAGTTGAATAAAAAAAGGTATAACGAAAATAAATATCAAAATAGCAAAAACAGTAGATAAAATGTATACATTAAAATACCTATTAGCTGTGATAGAAAAACCTACTTTACCTGATTGTTTCCATGTATCAAAAACCTTAGAAATGATAGCCATAGATAAACCATTCTGAATAAATTCAATTCCTATAAAACATTTCATAATCAAATCATAACTGGCTAACTGGTCAACATCAATATAACTCTTCAAGAAGTATCTATCAATGTTTCCTATTACCCACATTACAATAGCATACACAAATAAAGCCCAACTTTTACTGATGAATTCTTTAATAAATACCCATTCAAATTTCCATTCAATATATTTTCTCAATAAACCATAGTTTAACACAACAATGATAACGCCTGAAAATAAACGCCCATAAATGGGACCTATTAAACTATCTGGAAATAAAAATAATCCTGCTAAAGAAATTGTAATAGTAGATAAAAAATTAATGAAATTTGATAAAAAGAAAGTTTTAGGCTTTTGAGAATAAATATAAGTCGAAACTGATACTTTATATAATGCATTCAAAAAACCTGTAAATACTGATAAAAAACCATATGGATAAAAAACAACAGGAATATCTTCTTCTTGAAAAATTATTTGGAGTAAAGGATTACCTATAATGAAACTTAGAGAAATAATAATCAATCCTTGAATAATTAAATAAATAAAAATACTCCCATTTAAGAGTTTTACCTTATCTAAGCTGTCTTTAACCTCTGTATAAACTACACCATAATATTGCTCAAAAGAGAAAGAAAATAAAATCTGAAATAAAAGAGAGATACCTATGTAAAAACTTAAAGCTACATAATTGGCTGCATTTAAGTAATTTGCATAGAAAGGCAGCAATATAACGCTGGCTAATATAGGTAAGGCATTACCCACCGTGTATAATAATGACTCTTTTATAAATGAAATTTTTATCATTAAAAATTACTACTGTTTCTTAAATAGTTTTTGAAACATCGCTTCCATTTTATTCACAGCAATGATTTGAATATCGTATCTTTTCTCCTGAATAGATTTAAAATTACTTTCAGATATAAATATCTTCTCAAATCCTAATTTTTTTGCTTCTAATATCCTCTGCTCTATTTTGTTCACAGGTCTTATTTCACCTGTCAATCCAATTTCTGCACTAAAACAAATTTTCTGAGACAAAGGAATATCATAATTACTGGAAGTAATTGCGGCGGCTAAGGCTAAATCAGTAGCTGTATCCTCTACTTTTAAGCCCCCTGCTATGTTCACAAAAACATCTTTTTGATAGAGCTTTAACCCATATTTTTTTTCCAATACTGCAAGTAACATAGACAACCGTCGTAAATCAAATCCTGTGGCAGAGCGTTGTGCCGTGGAATACGCTGATGTTGTTACTAATGCTTGTGTTTCAACTAACAATGGTCTATTCCCTTCTAAAATAACAGCAATAGCTACACCAGGTACATCTTCGTTTCTCTGATTAATCAATATCTCCGAAGGATTACTCACTTGTCTTAATCCATCTCCTTGCATTTCATAAATGCCGATTTCGTTAGTACTTCCAAATCTATTTTTAGTAGTACGAAGTATGCGATACAAATAATGTTGGTCTCCTTCAAATTGCAGAACAGTATCCACCATATGTTCTAATACTTTCGGTCCTGCTATACTTCCATCTTTGGTAATATGCCCAATAATAAAGAAAGGTATATTAGAAGTTTTAGCTATTTTCATAATTTCAGAAGTACATTCTCTTACCTGTGATACACTTCCAGGTGCACTCTCTAAAACATTGGTAGTTAATGTTTGTATGGAATCAATGATAACTAATTGTGGTTTAATTTGTTCAATAATGGAAATTATGTTCTGTGTTAGTGTTTCATTCACTATGTAGCAATCTTTGTTTTGATGTACTATTCTTTTAGCTCTGAGTAAAATTTGTTGTTCACTTTCTTCTCCTGATACATAAAGTGTTTTTATATTGTTTTTCAAAGCCGTTTGTAACATTAAAGTAGATTTACCAATACCCGGTTCTCCACCAAATAAAATTAATGATCCGGGAACTATTCCTCCTCCTAATACCCGATTTAATTCCTCATCACTTAATAATATTCTTTCCTCCTCTGCTGCAGATATTTGATGAATCAATTTAATATCCTCTACTTTTAATGCACTGATATTTTTTCTTCTATCAGAACTAATCACTTCTTCTACATAAGTGTTCCACTCACCACAAGATGGACATCTACCCAACCATTTTACAGATTTTACGCCACAATTTTGACAATAATATATGGTTTTTGTTTTAGACATACTATGCGGTTATCTTCTTTTTGAACAACTCATTACATCTTAAAAACAAATCATTTAATACTATACGGATATTAGCATTTCTCGTTACATAATGATAAGTATCATTAAATAATTCATAAAGCTTAGATATATTATGTTCATGTGCATATACATAAAATTTGGATATAAAATCTTTTTCTAAATTTGTTGCTTTAATAAGCTCTGGCAATTGATAATTCTGAACAAGTGAATAATGAAGAATTTCTAAGGCATATTCTAAAAATTTTTTGATTGCTTCTCTACCTGCACTTTCATATTTCCTTATCCAATTATCAATTTCATTAATATCATACTTCACTGATAATTTTACAAGGTTTTTAAAGTCATTAAGTAATTCAATATACTCATCAAAATTATTCAATATATGAATAGCTTTATTGATGTTACCATTACAAATTTGTGCTATCTCTTGTGCTTTATTTCGTTCTACTTGATATTTTTTTACAAGATAATCTATGATTTCATTATCAGTAAAAGAAGGAACAGATACTTGCTGCATTCTTGAAACAATAGTAGGCAACAACTCTTCTGGCCTTGAACAAATTAAAAAAAATAATGTTCGAGAAGATGGCTCCTCTATGGTTTTTAATAATTTATTAGCTGCTGCAGGTACCATCATTTCCGGATGCCAGATACATACAATATTATACTTATTCCCGACTGCAGAATAAGAAACGCTCTCTATTACTTGATGTATCTCTTGAACAGATATTATTGCCTGTTTATTTTTCCCTTTCACTTCTCTCAAAATATCATCGAATGAAACAAATATATTATGTTGAAATAATCTGTAAAATTCTTCTATAATATCTCCACTTCCTTTTGCTTCATCCTTTTGTGAAGATGTTGAAAACTTTGGTATTATCAATTTAAACCCAGGATGAAATAAATGTTGTGATTGTTTACATGACTTACATTGTCCACAAGGGTAAATATCCTGTGGATTATCACAATAAAGGTATTGTACAAAGCCCAAAACCAATGGTAAAACAGCAGTTCCGTCTTCCCCTTTAAATAAAAGAGCATGAGGTATTTTACCATGTAAATGCAAATTCACCAGATATTTTTTGATATCCTCTAATCCTGATATATCTCGCCAAATCATGATATTAAATAATTTTAACTATGTTCTAATAACACCGACATTAAATTTCTTCTCAATGGGTGCATGATTAGCCATTTCTATTCCCATACTAATCACTTTTCTTGTTTCTAATGGGTCAATGATAGCATCTATCCATAATCTGGCGGCGGCATAATATGGAGACATCTGTTTGTCGTATCTCGTTTTTATTTTTTCGTAGATTTCTTTTTCTCTTTCTGGTGTTATTTTTTCTCCTTTAGATTTTAGAGATGTTGTTTCTATTTGCAATAAAGTTTTAGCAGCTTGTGCTCCGCCCATTACTGCAATTTGAGCTGATGGCCATCCTACAATAAGCCTTGGATCATAAGCTTTGCCACACATTGCATAGTTGCCAGCTCCAAAGCTATTACCAACAATTACCGTAAACTTTGGCACTACCGAATTACTTACGGCATTAACAAGTTTAGCACCATCTTTAATAATTCCACCATGTTCACTTCTTGACCCAACCATAAATCCAGTCACATCTTGAAGAAATACAAGTGGTATTTTCTTTTGATTACAATTCATAATGAAATGTGCAGCCTTATCGGCACTATCACTATATATCACACCACCAAACTGCATTTCTCCTTTTTTAGTCTTGACTACTTTTCTTTGATTAGCTATAATACCTACTGCCCATCCATCAATACGGGCATAAGCACAAATCAGAGTTTTGCCATATAACGCTTTGTATTCATCAAATTCACTATTATCCACCAATCTTTCGATGATTTCGTACATATCATATTGTTTGTCGCGTGAATCGGGTATGATTCCGTTAATTTCATAAGGGTCTTTTTTAGGTGGTGCGGGTGTAACTCTATCAAATCCAGCTTTTGGAATATCGCCCATTTTACTCATAATTCTTTTGATCCTATCCAGGCAGTCTTTATCATTTGCGCATTTATAGTCTGTTACACCTGATATTTCACAATGTGTAGTAGCACCTCCTAATGTTTCGTTATCAATATCTTCACCGATGGCTGCTTTTACAAGGTAAGAACCTGCTAAGAAAATAGTTCCTGTTTTATCTACAATCATAGCTTCATCACTCATAATGGGAAGATAAGCACCTCCCGCCACACAACTTCCCATAATAGCCGAAATCTGTGGAATACCCATGCTACTCATAATCGCATTATTACGAAATATTCTTCCAAAGTTCTCTTTATCGGGAAAAATCTCATCTTGCATAGGTAGATATACTCCTGCGCTATCTACTAAGTAAATGATAGGGATACGATTTTCCATGGCTATTTCTTGCGCTCTTAAATTTTTCTTTCCCGTAATGGGGAACCATGCTCCTGCTTTTACAGTAGCATCATTAGCAACCACTATACATTGTCTTCCACTTACATAGCCGAGCATAACCACTACCCCACCCGCCGGACAACCTCCATGTTCTTCGTACATTTCATAGCCTGCTAAAGCACCTATCTCAAACTTTGGTTTATCTTTATCTAAAAGATATTCAATTCTTTCACGTGCAGTCATCTTCCCTTGTTGATGCTGCTTTTCTATTTTATCTTTTCCACCACCCAAGTATATCTTGTCTAAAATTTGATTTAAGTGAGATACTGAAAGACGCATAGCATCTGCATTTCTATTAAATTCTAAATCTTCTTTAATCACCTCATTCTGTGCCATATAATTTTTTGCTCAAAATTGCGAAAAAAGATGTGTTTAGAAAAATAAAATATCACCACTCAGAAAGTTATGATGATTAGTCATTTAATCTCTTTTTGCATCCACGGTGACAAATACCATCGAAACCATCGATTTATTAATATATACAACGAATTAGAACCCAGAGGACATCGTCTATTCATTCATATCAACAATCGTCGGAGCTTTTTCAAACGAGAATTTTCAACAGGCAGATTTTTCAAAAAAAAGAGTTTTTTAGCAAGCAGGATTAAAACTCATGCTTTAAACAAATAAATAACAATAATAAAATAAAAAGAATAATTATTAACGGAAAATGAACTATTTTACATTTTTCCTCTTCATGTAAAAAACAAATCCTCCTTTTGAATAAAGTTTAATAAATTTATTAGTTGCTAAAACTTCTTTTTCGTGATGAATTTTAGAAACTAAGTACACAGGATGTTTATTACTTTCAATAAGCCAATTTAAGTACGCTAAATTATATGAGGTGTTTTTATTGTATCCTGCGTTTTCATAATTTTTAAGCAATTTACTTATTTCTGCTTCTTCTGTTTCGCTTAATGGCATTCTTTGACCATAAAATAAAGAGGCGTAGCTTTTGTATGCATAAGTATCTACTATGTACTGTTTTTCCGCACACCATTTGAAAAATACAATAGCAGAATTCTGACTATATTGTTCCACTTTTGATATAAAGTTATTCATCACCAGACTAATCCAAACGGCAATTACTAAGAAATATAAAGTTAAATACTTGCTTTGTTTAGGGTAAATTAGAATGATAATAAAAAAAACAATTCCGAGTAAATATTCCCAGCCATACCATTCTACATTAACACTTAAGTTCTCAGCGGCAAAAATATCTTTCTGTTGTAAGTAAGGTATTATTAAATGTTTCCAATTTTCTATACTCCCTGCTATAGTTATCACAATGGCTATCAAAAAACCAATAGTTATCATAAGATATTTTTGCCATGAACTTATTTTATTCTTTTGCATTGATACATAAGCGGCTAAAAAACTCACTGAATAATAACTCATAGATGAGTAATGAACAATTTTTGTTTTGACTATACTAAAAATAATCAGCACTGCTAACATTAAAATCATCATTGCTTTTGAGTAAATGTCTCTCATAATACCTTTGGTAAAATACGATAAAAGTATTATAGAAGATGGAAAACAGCCTAATAAAATCACTACAAAATGATAGAGTAAGAAACCTCCATGTCCAGAATCTTCTGTTTGGAGTAAACGAATTTGATAATTTATAAATTCCTTAACTATGTACGCATTTCCCAATAAAATTTCATATAAAAACCACGAAGTTCCAGTGATGATAAACACAAAAAAGCAAATAAAAAGATATTTAGTATTTTGTTTTAATATACTTTTTTGAAATAAAATATAAAAAATCATAAGAGATAGTAGTAATACCAAAACGATTGCTGGACCTTTTGTTAATACTGACAATCCAAGTGCTACACCTGCTATAATGGCTCTTTTGAATTGAACATTTGGATTATTAGAGATATTTCTTATTATCTCAAAGATATTAATGTAAGCCACGAAAGCAAATAAATTATACCATGGGTCTATAATACCAGAACGGAAATATAAATGTGGAAGTATAGTACCTATATGAATAGCACTCCATCGTAAACCAAACTTTTCTGAATACCATTTTTTCCCATAGTAATATAACAAACATAAAGTCAAAAAACCATTGATGATATTTGGGAATCTTGCCGCAAATTCATTGATACCAAATATTTTCATACTCAATACTTCCATCCATATAAATAATGGTGGTTTCTCCCAGAATGGTTGATAATTCAATAATACAGTATGATATGATTGGGTAACTATCATTTCTCGGGCACATTCTGCAAAATTAATTTCATCCCAATCAAACAAATGCAAGTTTCCTGTAAACGGTACGAGTAAGACTAAAGAGATTAAAATATGAATGCCATATGCTTTTATATCTGCTTTATTGAATAATGCCCACATTTCGACAAAAATAATGATAATTTAAATAGTTAGACTCTTAGTCAAAAATATAATATCAAGTATCATTTTAAACTTAACCTTATTCCTCCTCTGTATTTTTCAACTTCATGAGCAAAGCATAAGCACTCTTCGAGACTATTTTTTTACTCAAAAGTTTTTGATAATCTTTTATCTCTACATGAGTTTTTGTTTGAATGCCATGTTGAATATTAACCATCTCAAAATCATTGGTACTCTTAGCTACAAAGACATAATAATTATTGTTGTAAAAGACAACGCTTTCAAGTGGTAAAGTGTATGTTTTTTTATTATCTATAAATATATCAGCTACCATGTATGTACCGGGAATGAGAGAATGGTCATATTCTTGAAAATGACAATGAACATCAATGGTTCTATCTGGATTGATAGTTTTATTAATAAGTATAACATCACATATATACTTTTTATCAGGTTTATAGTTAGTATAGGCTACTACTTTTTGTCCTATTTTCAGGTATTCTAAGTCTTTCTCAAATACTTTTATATTCAAATGAATATCTTCAGGATTAACCAGTTCAAATAATACTTCTTCAGGCGAAATGTATTTTCCTACTGAAAAATTTATCTTCGTTACATATCCATTAAAGGGTGCATAGATATTAATAGTTCGAGATATTTTATCTGCTGTAAGTTGAGATGGTTGTATATTAATGAGCAATAGTTTTTCTTCCAATGCTTTTAATTTCACTTTAGTAGCTTCATATTCTGCCGCTGCTGCTTCGTAATTTTTGTAACTCACAGCTTTTTGTTCTACTAATTCCTTTTGACGAAAATAGTTTTTTTCTAATGCCTGTAATTGAATCTTCGTATTCAAATATTCCTCTTGTAATTGGATATACTTTGGGTCTTCTAAAACAGCTATTACCTCAGATTTTTTAATGGGTGTACCAGGTAATAGATGAGTTGATTTCAAATATCCACCTAATGGAATGCTCATAGAATATATGTTCTGAGGGGGAACATCAATGAAACCTTTCGTGGATATTTTATCACTAATACATTGTTCTGACAAATAAGTGTAGGAAATATCAATGTTTTTGAGCTCTGCATCACTTAAATGTATTATGTTCTCAGGATTGACCTCCTTCGAGTTCGTATTATATTCATACTCTTGCTGTTGACACGACATAACAGAAAACAAAATACTAAATTGTAAAACTATTTGAAGAGATATAATTTTTCTATTTATTAAAGTTTTCATTTTGTTTTATTTTTATTGATTTCGATATATAATATCTCATGTATCACCTCATTTTGTTGTTGTACAAGAGAATAATAGTTTTTCTGTATTTCAAAACTTTGAGATAAATAATTTAGCCATTCAAAAAAACTGATATTACCTTTCTCAAAATTCATAGTAGCTGTGTTTTGAATAGTGATTGCATTCGGCAATATATGATTTTGGTAGTTCTCTATAATCTTTTGGTTTTTTTGATATTCCAGAACTAATGCCTGCCATTTGTTTTTCATTTTCTCTCTCTCCCATATTTGTTGATAATCATACCATCGTAATAATTTTTTTTCAGATTTGATTTTATATTTTTGTGCATTAAAAAATAATGGAAATTCAAGACCTATATTGAAATACTGAAATCGCTTAGACAAATCATAATACATATTATCTGTTCCCCATCCTTTCAAAGTTTGGGTAGTATATGCAGTAAATATATCAGGCTTTAATTTTGATTTCTCCAATAGTATTTTTTGTTGTTGTAACATTTTTTCTTGACCAATAATTTTTATCGTTAAATGTTCATTCAAATAACTTGTATCCATTGTAATGTTTACAACTGGTAAAGTATTTGGATTTATAACATCATCTATCTGTTTGATATTTGTTAATAATTGAAGTAAAATAAGCATTCTTTGTTTTTCAAAAAGTAAATTATTGAAGAGAATACTATTTTGATAACTATGATTGACCAAAATACTTTTCTCTAAAGCACTGATGTTTCCTTTTTGATATTGTAACTCCAATAGTTGTATATTTTTTTGATAAATACTATCTATGGTATGTAGCAATTTTATTTTTTGATTAACGATAGATATATCATAAAATAATTTGCTAACCGTATTTTGAATATCCTTTATCAACAGCCTCTTTTTTAATTCACTGACGCTCCATTCTGCTTCTAACATTCGTTTTTGATGTGTATAATAAGTTGGGAATAGGAACATTTGACTTATTTGAAAAGCATTATCATGATATATTCCATTATATTGACCATATTGAAATTGAAAAGATGTTTTAGGAATACTCCAAGCTGTTTTATTTAATTCTTTTTGATATTCAGAAATAATCTCTTGAGATTTAATCTGTAAGTTGTTCTTTAAAGCAGATTCTATACAAGTATTTAAATCAACAATAGTTTGTGCATTAGTATTTTGTAAAAACATAAAAAAGACAAATAATGAAGAGAGTATTTTCAAAGAATGCGTCCTTTTATCTCCTAATCTTAATATAAAGTAATAATAAATGGTTGGTATGACAAATAATGTAAGCAAAGTAGAGGTAATTAAACCTCCAATAACAACAGTTGCCAGAGGCTTTTGAACATTTGCTCCAATACCTGTATTAATAAACATAGGAAAAAATCCTAATGATGCTACTGTTGCTGTCATAATTACAGGACGCAAGCGCTTTCTAATTCCAATAAAAATAATTCTCAATGCAGATGTATATTCTTTTTTCAAATAATCGAATTCAGATATCAGTACAATACCATTTAATACAGCTATTCCAAAAAGTGCTATGAATCCCACGCCAGCACTGATACTAAAGGGCATCCGTCTAAAAAACAAAAATAAAATTCCTCCAATAATAGACATCGGAATGGTAGTATATACGAGTACAGACAAAGACAAAGAATGAAAAGTAAAATACAATATGATAAAAATCAAAATTAAAGACAACGGCACTGTAATGATTAATTGTTCTTTTGCAAGTTGAAGATTTTCAAAGCTTCCACCAAACTGGACATAATAGCCCGCAGGTAAATGTAAGCCTTTCAACTTATCTTTTAACTCATTAATAACACTCTCTACATCTCTATTTCTAACATTGAACCCCACTATAATTCTCCGTTTGGCATCTTCTCTTTGTATTTGATTAATACCCGTTTGAATCTGCACACGAGCTATTTTATTAAGTGGGATAAGTTGGTGTCCATCTTGTGTTGGAACTAGTAGATTTTCTATATCTTGAGTATTCCAATAGGATGAATCTATTCTTACCACGATATCATACCGCCTTTCATTCATATACAATTTTGCTACCTTATTTCCTGCTATAGCCGATTGTATCACATTGTTTACATCCTTTACGGTTATATGATACATTGCCATTTTTTCTCTATCATACTGAATAGTAATTTGAGAGCGACCATACAACGGTTCTTCATAAACTCCCTCTACACCTTGAATATTCTGAATAATTTGAGATAATTGTTGGGCGTATTTTACCAGAGAATCTATATTTTCTCCGAAAATTTTACACACTACATCTTGTTTAGCACCTGCTATTAATTCATTAAAGCGCATTTGAACAGGATATTGAAAACTAGTAGATATACCCGGAATCTTATTCAACTCTTCTTGCATTTTACTTGCTAATTCATCAAATGTACGTGCCCGTTTCCATTGATGTGGTGGTGATAAAACCACCATCATATCAGCATTTTCAATAGGCATAGGGTCTACAGGAATTTCTGCTGTACCTATTTTACTAACTATCTTCTGTACCTCATCAGGAAATTTTTCAGATAACATTTTGGATGCTTTTTTACAATGTTCTATGGTAGTATTTAATCCAGAACCTGTTAGAAGTCTTGTTTCTACTGCAAAGTCACCTTCCTCCAATACAGGAATAAATTCTCCACCCAAATGAATTAAAATATAAATAGATGTAACAAATAATACTATCAACGCTATAAATGCCCGTTTGCTCTGACGAAAAAATATCTTAAACAATTTTATATAAGCATTTCCTATGTAATCCATTATTTTATCTGATATATGGAAATGCTTAATTTTATTAGACCTTGCAAGCCAACTGCTCATTACGGGGATATAAGTAACAGATAAAATAAATGCTCCTAACAACGCAAACATCACCGTTTGAGCCATTGGTCTAAACATTTTACCTTCTATGCCTGTAAAATACAATATTGGTAAATATACAATTAAAATAATAACTTGCCCAAGCACAGCACTATTAATCATCTTTGAAGTAGATTGATACACAAGATTATTTATGTATAATGGATTCTTATCGATTGAATTAAACGATAAACGAGAAACAATAGTTTCTACGATAATAATTGCTCCATCTACGATAAGCCCAAAATCCAAGGCGCCTAAACTCATCAGGTTTCCTGATACCTGAAATAGGTTCATCATAATCACTGCAAATAGCACGGATAAAGGAATAACAGAAGCTACCAAAAAACCATAACGAATGTTTCCCAAGAATAAAATAATGATAGTAATGACGATTAATGCACCTTCAAATAGATTTTTAATGACGGTTTGTATCGTAGAATTCACCATTTTAGTCCTATCTAAAAATGGTTCTATCACCACTCCTTCGGGCAGAGTTTGTTGTATTTCCTGAATTTTTTCTTTCACCCGTTGAACTACTTCATTACTATTTTCACCTTTTAACATCATCACAATGCCACCCGCTGTTTCATATTGTACTTTACCTTGTTGAGAAGTGTATAATAAAGAACCATATCTCACAGCATATCCGTACTTCACTTTTGCAACATCTTTTATTTGAACGGGGATATTATTTTCAGTGGTTTTAATAACGATATTTTCTATATCACTGATACTTTTAATAATTCCATCAGTGCGAATAAAGAATGCCGTAGAATTTTTTTCAATATAAGCGCTTCCTGTATTTTGATTATTATTCTCAAGTGCTCGCATAATATCAATAATGTTTATTTGATATGCTTGTAATTGATGTGGATTTATGCTAATTTCATATTGTCTCAACTTTCCTCCGAAGCTACTTACATCTGCAACACCCTTAACTCCTAATAACTGTCGTCTTACTATCCAATCTTGTATGTCTCTTAATTCATCAAGTGTATAATGATTTTCATATCCTTTTTGAGGACGAACAACATATTGATAAATTTCTCCTAATCCTGTTGTAATAGGAGCTAATTCTGGCTTGCCGATTTCTATAGGAATTTCGTCTTGAATTTTTTGTAATCTTTCTGCTATTTGTTGCCTTGCCCAATAAATGTCTATATCATCTTCGAAAATAACAGTAATCACAGACAATCCAAATCGCGCAAAACTTCTTATTTCCTTTACTCCATCGATATTGCTACAAGCTTGTTCTATTGGAAAATTTATCATCCTCTCAATATCCTGTGCTGCATAAGAGGGCGAGGATGTAAGAATTTGTACTTGATTGTTCGTTATGTCTGGCACTGCATCTATGGGTAATTTATTTAATTGTAATATACCATAAAACACTAAAAAACATACCATCAAGAATATTGTTAGTTTATTATTTAACGAGAATTGAATGACTTTATTTATCATAATGCAAATTTAAAGGATAATCTCTCATATTAAGAACCGGGCTGTTAAGAGTGAGAAGTATTAAAATAAATAATGATATCCATAAAAACCGATATTTTTTGATTTCTTAGGTGTTCTAAATAATGCTCAATTAAAAATGATAACTTCAAAAATTGCTCTTCATCAAAAATTGAATCAAATACAATTATTGAAGGTAATATGTATAAAAATTGTCCCACAGCAATACGACGGTGCAAAGGTATGAAATAATTAGTACTTAAAATAATTAACATTAATTATAAAAAAGCATCTTTCAGTTAAATAATTTTTCAATACTTTTGCCAAAAAAACCTATGAAAAAGATTGTCTTAAACATTTTATGTGCTACAACAATTTCAATAATCGCACAAAATCAAGGTACAGTAATATATCAAATGTCTATAGAAGGATTACCTGCTGAACAAGCATCTATGATGGGAGATATGGATATGAAAGTAATATGGAAAGATAACAAAGTATATGTTGAACAAAACTCCATGATGTATTCTATAAAAAATGTATCAGATGAAAATACTTCTTTAACTTTAATGGATATGATGGGAAATAAATACTACATAAAACAAAATTTAAATGACCCAAAACTTCAAGAAAACGAAAAAGGTACACCTGAATATAAAATAGAATACACCAATGATACCAAAAAAATAGCAGGATACGACTGTAAAAAAGCAATTGTTAGTACTAAAACAAAAGATGGTAAAGAATTGACAATAGATGTTTGGTACTCAGATAAAGTTCAAAATTACTATGAAAAAAGAAAAGGCAAGTCAAAAAGAGATCAAGAAAGTGCTTTTCTGAAAGGTATTAAAGGAATGCCATTTGAATATTCCATACCTCAAGGCCCTTATGTGGTAAAAGTTACTACAAAAGAGATTAATTTTGATAATGTTCCTGATGATGTTTTTAATTTATCTACCGAAGGTTATCAGGAGAGAACACCAGAAGATCTCAAAAAAATGAGTGGGAATTAAAAACAAGTGCACTTAACTGTATGCATGGTTTACATCACTTTTAATGATTATCCTGGAGGAATTTATAGGAGCCAAGTCATTGATGTAATAACTTATCTTAATCATTTATCCCATAGAAAGGTTCGTTTGATTGCTTTTGTTTCTTTAAGAAATTTCCTTAACACTAGAAGAAAAATCAAAAGTGCTTATATTCATTCGGTTGTAATTCCAATGTTTCCCGGCGTTCAGAGCTGGAGATGGAATAGACTATTATTGTTTTTTTTGATATTAATTTATCGCCCTTCTTTAGTTATCACCCGTGGGGTTTTTGCTTTTCACATATGTTTACCATTCAAGAAATCAGGATTTATCAAAAAATTAATTTTTGACGCAAGAGGAGCTTATAAAGCAGAGTTTGAAGAGTACAAAGTCATTCCAAATAATAAAATAATTAATCAAATAAAAATACTGGAAGAAGAAGCTATCAAACAAGCAGATTTCAAAATAGCTGTATCTAACGAACTTGTAAAGTATTGGAAAGAGACATATAATTATATTTCCAATAATCATGTTATTATTCCATGTACATTACCTAATGAATTTACTACAAAGCCTCCTGACGAAGAATACATCCTTAAAAAAAGACATCAATTGGGATTTAATTCAGAGGATATTATCATTGTATTTTCAGGCTCAACATCAGGGTGGCAGTCCTTGCGTACCTCAGACCAATTATTTATACAAATGTTACAACAATACGATAAACTAAAAATTTTATTGTTAGGAGAACATCATCTGAATGATTATCATGCATATCACAAATTTCCATCTAAGATTAAACAAACAAGATGCTCGCCTGAAGAAGTGTTTAATTATTTATGTATAGGAGATTACGGATGGTTAGTGAGAGAACAAAGTATAACCAATAAGGTATCTTCTCCTGTAAAGTTTGCTGAATACCTTTTTGCAGGATTAGAAATAATTATATCTGAAAATATTGGAGATTATTCTAATTTTTGTAAACAACATCAATGTGGATTTATCATAAAAGATAGTAATGATATCAAAAAACTTCAATTAAAAAAATTACCTTACTCACGAAAGAAAGAATTATATGAATTAGCTTTACAAAATTTTACTAAAGACACTTACAAATCAGAATACTTAAAAATCGTTAATCTACCTCAACAATGAAAATAGCTTTACTGACCGACGGAATTTATCCATTTGTCATCGGTGGAATGCAAAGACATTCTTATTTCCTGGCGAAATATTTAGCCAAAAATAAAATACAGGTAAGAGTATATCATTGTGTAAAAAGTCGAGAATCCTATTCAGAAACCTTAAATAAGATATTCTCAAAAGATGAGTTAGTGTATTTAGAATTTATAACTATTCCTTTTGACTTCTCATCCAGATTTCCCTTTTACTATATTTTTGAATCATATAGATATTCAAAAAGAATATACGAACATTTGATAAAAGATATACATCAATTTGATTTCATTTATTCTAAAGGGTTTACAGCATGGTACTTACTGCAACATAAAAAAGATAACTTCCCTAAAATAGGGATAAAGCTACATGGATATGAAATGTATCAATATGCCATAGATATAAAAGAAAAACTTAAACACCTATTATTAAGAATACCCGCAAAGTATGTAACACAAAAAGCAGATATTGTTTTCTCTTATGGAGGAAAAATCACTGATATTATAGAACAAAAACTTAAAGTAAGTAGAAATAAAATCATTGAAGCGCCCAGTGGCATTGAACAATCCTTAATTTCAAAAGAAATAACAAATTATCATCATCCGTTAAATTTTATCTTTATTGGAAGATACGAGAAAAGAAAAGGATTAGAAAACCTTCATGCTGCATTATTAGAGCTAATTAAGCAAAATTTTTCTTTTAATTTTCATTTTGTTGGAGACATCCCTGAATATCATAGAATAAAACACCCTCAAATTATTTATCATAATACTATTAGTGATTACAATGTATTGAAAAGTATCTTAATAAACATGGATGTATTGACTTGTCCAAGTTACAGCGAAGGTATGCCTAATGTCATCATTGAAGCTATGGCAAATGGACTTACTGTAATATCTACTAATGTAGGCGCTACAAATCAGTTACTTAATAAAGAAACGGGATATTTAATTGAGAATAATAACATAAATACCCTTGTAAATACAATAAAGAAAGTTATTAATGAAAAAGAAGAAGTGCTGCAATCTAAGAAGAAAGCGGCACTGTTACATATTCAAAATTTTACTTGGGAAAGAGTAAGCACAAAACTTATTGAGGATATTAAAAAATTTTTGCCTCTACACTAATTTCTATATTAGCATTCTTTGGTAATCTTTTTGCCTCAATGGTAGCACGAGCCGGATAATTACCATGAAAATAAGTGGAATATACTTCATTGACATGATGAAAATTATTTAAATCACTTAAAAATATAGTTACTTTTACAACATTATCATAAGTTAGTCCTGCCGCGGCTAAAATTTCTTTAATATAATCCATTACAATCTTGGTCTCTTCCCTGATATTACTAGTCTTGATAAGCTGTTTAGATTCTAAATCCATAGCTATTTGACCTGCAACATACACTGAATCACCCACAATAACAGCCTGATTATATGGTCCTATAGGCGCAGGTGCTTTTGGTGTATTAATAATCTTTTTCATAGAAATTTATTTTTGGTGGGTAAATTACAAAATATATGATATATAGGTGAAATTATTTTGCATCTAAAAAATATTTTTGAGAAAACGATTCATTAAAAAACTTCATAATGGATTGAAAATATGCATCTGCTACTTCATATATTCTGTAAGGAACTTTCATAGACTTAAATTCATAATTATTTTCAGAAAGTAGCATACATTCCTTATAGTTATCCTGACACATACTTTCTCCATATACCAAAGGAGAAATCACATAACGTGTTAATAAAAGATTTCTACAATATACACCTTCTTGTCGTGTAGAAACGCAAAAATTTTCAAGATAGCTGGCATCATTCTTCTTAGCGGCACTCACACTTAAATTGTTTTCAAAGTGCTGAATTGTAAATGTGCTAAGTTTTTCGCTATTTTCCATTTGGTTAGTAAGTAATAATCTTAAAAAATGAATTTTATTAGACATTTTTTCAATATCAGATTTTTCAAAAGCGCCACCTATAAAACACATTGAGTAATTATTTCCCGTAGCTTTTTTCCATGGGCTATTTTTCTCATCCACATTATAGTGAATAATAACAGTCAGATGAGGGTTAAAATTATTAATTACTCTTGCTCTTTGAAGCAATTCATATTCTCTGAAAAATAAATTAAAGAACTGTTTTTTAGAACAAGTTTTTAATTTTTGGTAATTGGTCTTAGTAATTTCTCTAATCTGAAATAAACTATCTAATACTTTATTCTTTCTCTTTTTGTACCATTCATCAAAACTCATTCCAAAAGAAGTATTCTCTATTTTACTTCTAGTTAAGAGCACTTCTGCTCCTTGGTCTATTAATTTTTGAGAAAGAATATAAGCAGTCAGATAGGTTAATTGTCCCTCAATGAGTCTTATGGTATCTGTTTTATCTTTATTTTGATGTTTAAAATATAAAAGCCGTTGTTCTATCTTAGCTGTATTGATATCATTCGCAAAATGTCCTGGATCTATAGCAATTCTTATGCCTGACAATGGCAAGTGATTTTTTTTATTAAAACTATAAATTTCATCTATTGTGATTAAAATGCTATCTCTTTCTCTCTTAGACAAATGATTATTTTTTTTCTTCAAAAAAAATTGTTCTAATACTTCTAATTTCTCTGCTTCCAACATTTTACTAATAACAGGAATCTCATCTTTATAAATAGTTATCTCGCTTTCTTCTTTATTTTTCAATACAATTTTATCATTATGAAAAACAACTATATTATCTAAATTATGATTTAAATTTAAATACTTATCAAACTTCTCCTTATAAAAATAAATTTCTTGAGGATAAACTAATTTGTTCAGAAATATACATATGATAAAAAAAAACGAGCTTACCTTATTCATAAGGATTTCAAAAAATATCAAAACTGCTTTCTTATTATTTATTCACAATAATTTTCTTTGTAAAAATCTTCTGATTAGAATCATTCGTTTTTACAATAAGAAAATAAATTCCTTCTGACAATGCAGAGATGTTTATTTGTTTTTTAAATAAATTATCTGAGACATTTAAATGCTGTCGAATGACATTTCGTCCAAGGATATTTGTAATAAAAATATCTATGTCAGTTGGATAATTTACTTTAGCTTGAATATTGATATAATCATCAGCAGGAATAGGATAAACAAAGATATTTTCTAATGGATTTGTAGCTTCATTTATACCATTCAATAATGGATTATAGTAAATAGTAAAACTCAGTGTATCATTAGAGTTGTTGACATCAAATATCTTGTAATACACCTCTGAATAACCAACAGTAGATATTTCATCAAAATAAATAATAAATTTATCAAAACTATCTGTGCTTAAAGTAATGTAATCACCCGAATTAGAGAGTGTATTAGCATTAGGAGGGAGGCATGTAGCCCCTACACAAAAGAATGTAGAGGCTGTTGCTGTTCCTTGTGAATTCAAAGTTATAATTTTTCTCAATACATTATAGGTATGTGTATTGGCATCTATATTATAAAACCTAAAATCACTTTGTAGCTGCGACGAAGCCGTAGTTGTAACCGAATATCCTCCGCCATTGTTTATAACAGAAATAGTATTTGTACCAGCGGGATTAGTAGTTACTAAATGAATACTACTACTTTGAGAGAATAAATCATAATCTAACAATAAAGATAACAAAATCACAGATCTAATTATATTTTTCATATCAGCTATTTTTTAATGCGTTATCGTAATTTTTTTATTTATAGTTTCCGATGAGGTTTTAATGTTAAGGTTATACACTCCACTAGCAAAATCTGCACAAGATATTTCAATATCTCCTGATTGAGCATTTTTTTCTGTGTAATATACTTCTTGCCCTAAGGTATTAATTACACTAATTCTTACATTGTCCTTATTAGGTAAAGTTATATGTATATTTATTTTATCATTAGCGGGATTTGGAAATACATTAATAATAGGCTCATCTTGGGTAAAAGAAATACCGGCGTTCACATCAGTTTTAAACCATTTTGTTAAACCTTTTCCATAATTGGCAGGAGCAGATAAAATAGTATTTCCTCCTGATTTTAAGTTATAACTTCCATTACCATAAGAACAACATGCCCCATCTCCATAATCATCTGTAATTACTAATTTATAACAATTATTAGGCATTAAAGTAAATGTCTTGGTATGTAAAACAGTTCCCGCACCGGGTAAATCAGTCCAAGGACCATCTTGAGCCACTATAGTATTACTTGCTTCATCTATTACTTTCCATTGTATTTCAGAACCATATTGATCTTGTGTAAAATCCATTTGCATATTTACACTAGGTGCTAGTAAAGTTGTAGTCGGAATTACTTTTGTTACAACATCGTTAGTATTTACCTGATCAGTATTGCCATTTATAGATGCTACTCCTATTTGCAAAGTATTAGAGGTAGGTAAAGGGCTAAATGTAACATTATTAAGCATAACCAACTGCTGAGTATATGGATAACAAGTACCGGTCCATGTATAAGTAGAGGGTGCACCGCCATTTACAGAATAAGTGAAGGTAACAGTGGTTGCTGTATCGCTACCATAATTTGTAAACCAAAATTTTGGATTGATAATACCTGCACACACCTCGCTTTCTGCAGATAAATTAGCCACCTCAATATCTCTTTGATTAGGGATATTGGTAATGTATAATGGTCCACGAGCTCCATTAATAGTAAGAGTATTAGACTGAGTAACAAATGCGACTAACTCTAAGCGACCCAATAAACATGATGAAGTATATGTTCCTGTTGCAGGGAATTTAGTAGGAACAGTATAAGTCACTGATGTAGAAAATAAAGAACCTGCTGTAGTAGGAGAAACAGATGCACCTTGTGTAGGAGTAAGCACCTTTCTTAATACATGGTTATGTTTGTAACTACCGTCAGGAAGCCAGTTAGTAGGATTATAATTACCATAATCTGATTGGGGACCTGGTATATTATTTTCTAATAACATAATAGTTAAAGAGTTTGTACCCACTGGGCTGTTAGCAGTATAATATACTTCTGCTTGCACAGTAAGTACACGAGTCTGTGCATCTACGGTTCCCTGTAAAGCTACATTACAGTATGCAGATTGGGCTTTTATATTATTAGCATAAGTAGGCCATTGACTTCTATTAGTAGTAGTTATTGCAGTGCCTGTCACAATAGTTCTGTTGATATCTGCAGTAGGATAACCTGTAATACCCATACCCGGCATAGTTGCTATACTATTACCATCAGTTGTTCTGAAGTCAAGGTCTCCTGAAGCACTTGGAGTAGCAAAGGAACCTTGATGAATATTAATGAGTATCACATTGTTGGGGTCTGAATTATAAATGTTCGTTGCGATTTTATGTCCGTCAGGACAATAACCACAGTGAATGCCTGTAAATTCTTCTATTACTGCTTTCTTATTTTGAGGAACAGTACCCACAGGTAATTGAGCCACCACGCTCGTTACTAATAAAGTACCAACGGTACTTGTGATGATAAAAATTGTTTTCATAATAGTAAATTTTTGCGGAAATTTAAATAATTATTTTCATATATTAATAATATATTACAGAAAAAATTTAAAAATGAATATTAACAGCTCATACAAAAATAGAATAAGCATTTTAAGGCAAATGATTTTATTTTTACTTCAAATCAAACTCTACTCTTCTATTTACAGCATGTTCATCATCTGTACATGGAACATTATTTTTACAATGATTGAGAATGTTTTGTTCTCCATTACCAATAGCCACAATTCTATCCGCCGATATCCCTTTTTGAATTAAATAATTTTTTACAGCAGTAGCTCTTTTTTGACTTAATTCCAGATTGTACTTATCATCAGCACGACTATCTGTATATGCCCTAATTTCTATATTCAATTGAGGATTAGATACCAGAATAGTTAGAATTTTCTTTAATATCTTCTCCGCTTCCGCAGTTATTCTATATTGATTAGTTTCAAAATAAATGTGTTCAGTAATAGTTGGTATATTCTTATTCTTAATTCTCAATGATGATATATTTAACCAAGGGTCATCACTATATATTTCAGACAGTTTTTTTTGTTCATAATCCAGTAAATTAAACATAAATGGATTATTTTTTATCATATACAATAATTTTACCAATTGATCATTAGAAGAATATAAAAGAATTCTTGAACTTGTAACAATACTATTAGAAGGGTCATAAAACTTAAATGAATACTTCATATATGGAACAAATGCAAATATAAAAGAACCAAAGTTATCTGTTATAGTACTATCTATTATTTTCCCATTTTCATTGATGAGATATATCTTTAAGTCTGCAATAGGGTTGTTAGTATTTTCATTATATACTTTGCCCTTTACATTCATTTTAAGAAGTGATTCATTAATGAGAAGTTGGTCAAACTTTTTATTATTGTCAGCACGAAAAGCACATACCAATTGATTAGGGGGTAATGCACTATCTATTTCACATATAGGCTCATCTATATTATTATACAGCATTGCTTTATATGGTTTTTTCAGATTTTCTTTTTTAATAGATATTTGATAAACACCGCCTGGTTTAATGCCTTGAAATACAAATGCACCAAAGATATTGGTTTTTGTACTTTGGATAATTGTGCCATTCTGATTTAATAAAAATACAGGTTCCTCCGTATAAAATGTTACGGATGTATCTGTTTCTTTGTATATTTTACCACCTATAAAGAATGTAAACCTATTGTCTATTAATGCCCGGGCTACTGTTTTAGATAAAGGTATTTGTACTTTTGTGTCTGTAATTTTTGTCTCATACAATAAATTTTTTTTTGAATCTGCCAAAACAAGAGTTTTGCCAATAGCTTCCTTTTCTTTCAAGTCAACATATAAATATTCTGCGCTATCTACATAAACTTTATTAAAGAAAAATTGTCCGAAATTATTAGTTTGTTTAGCAAAGTAAGGTACTTTATTTGTTTTGTATAGTATTACATCTTTTTTTGATATTGGAGTAGAATTATTTCCTGTTTTAATAAACAATACTCCCGCCCAATTATATGGTATTTTTAATGGTTTTGAAATGTCAGTAATGTTATCATTACTTTCTTCTTTAAAGATTTTGGAGAGTGTCAGTTCGTTATACTTCTTATCGTCTTCAAATCTTTTATTGGCATAAATGATTCTATGCACGGGATTTTTAGATAATATACTAGTATCTACATTAGGTTCTGTTATTGGTATAAAATCAATATCCATTTCATAATAATAATTATCATAAGTGTCATTTTCGGACATATTAACTCCTATAATTTCAAAAAACATCGCGTGTACTTTAGGATGGGAAAAATATATTTTGTAATTATTTCCTGTTTCTAATGATATTTCATACTTGCTTGAATTTCCAGAATTAGTGTTATCAATAATTTTATTTGTTACCATATCATATACCGTCACTTGCACTTTATTTAATGGCTGTTCATTGAGTACAAAGTTAGCAGTAAACTTTAATTCTTGTGCGTGTATTAAACTATCTAAACATAAGACTATTAATAACAGTATATTCACAAATAATTTATTCATATTAAAGTTAATTTGAGGCAAATGTATGTAAATTATGGAGTAGTTATAGCAATAGGTAAAATTTTTCCATTGAAAAAGCGATGCCCATTAAGTACAAACCATCCTATGAACTCTGCTATTTGTATTGGAGAAAAGGAGGCTTTGAATTGTGGAAAAGCGTTTGAAAACATTTCTGTTTGAACAGAACCAAGTGCCAGCGCATTACAAGATATTCTATAAGGTTTTAATTCTTCTGCTAAACATTCAGTTAACACACTTACTGCTCCTTTTGATGAAGAATAAGCACTTAATTCTGCAAATTTCTGCGTTCCGGTTATTCCACCCATACTACTGATATTGATAATATGAGCACTGTCGGATTTTTTCAAGTAAGTTAACATTCTTTGTGTCCACCTAAAAACTGCAAATACATTGGTTTCATACACAGTTATTAAATCTTCTTCACTAATCTCTTCGAAGGGCTTATGAATTAGATAAGAAGCGTTATTAATCAAAATATTTAATGATAAATTATTTTTATCAAAATATTCTGTACATTTTAATAAAGTTTGTTCACTTCTAATATCACCTTGTATAGGTATAATATTAGGGTGATTATAGGAGATTGGACTCCTTGAAATTGCAATAACTCTATGATGATTACATAAATACTTTACGGTTTCAAATCCTATACCCTTAGATGCACCTGTAATTAAAATTGTCATATTTTTTGTAATTTTGTGGCTAATGTACCCAAAAAGTCTTAATTATAAAATGAGAAAACATATGAGATATTTTTTTGTTTGTTCATTAGTATTCATATCCATAAATCAATTCTGTTTTTCTCAAAATGATAGTACTTATTTTCATTTACCTAAAGATAAAAAGAAAGAAAGTAAAAAAAATTATGATTGGCTTAAAAATTTTACTATAGGTGGAAATTTCGCTGTTTATGCATCCTCAAGATTTACTTATGTGGATATTTCTCCAATTATAGGATACAGAATTTCTAAACCATTATTGGTAGGAGCTGGTCCAGTTTATACTTATTATAGTGAAGAATACAACTCAGGGAGATATAAATTTGATGTGTATGGATTCAGAACTATAGCCAGACTTTATGTTTTACAAACATTCTTTTTTCAAACTGGATGGGATAAATTAAATAGAAGTATTTATTATGTATCAAAAAATAATAACACATTACAAGAGGCGAGAATTTGGATAGATAATGTATGGATTGGCGGGGGAATAAGGTATTCTATGGGTGGAAATAATTATATGTTCACCACAGTGCTTTTTAACTTAAATCAAAATGATTATTCAATATACGCTAACCCTTATGTTCAAGTGGGATTTATTATAGGATTTTAAGCTTTACACCGTTTTATTATGATAATCAGTGAGAGAAGATTTTTTCAAAGTGTCCATAAAATCTCTTATTTTCATAGCCTCTTTAACTGTATAATCACCTATTTTTTCACGAATTAAACTATTAAGATAAGCTCCGCTATTTAATTTTAATCCAAAATCCCGTGCTATAGACCTAATATAAGTTCCTTTACTACACTTAATCTCAAAATAAACCAAGGGCATCTGAATTTTAGTAATTTCAAAGCGATAAATTTCAATTGGTTTAGGCTGAAGAGTTACTTTTTTCTCGTTATCTGTAACTTGATTTTTCAGCTTTCTTGCCCATTGGTATGCTCTTTTACCATTGATATTAACAGCGCTATGTATCGGCGGTATTTGTAATTGTTGACCTTCAAACTCTTTAGCAGTAGAGTACAACAAGTCTTCTGTAATATGTGATGTTTCAAAAATTTCATTCACAGGTAATTCTTTATCATGACAAGGCGTACTTGCACCCATGTAAAAAGAACCTGTATAAACTTTAGGTAAACTTTGTATTTTACCAACATCTTTAGTTTTTTTACCTGTACATATAATCAATAATCCTGAAGCTAAGGGATCTAAAGTTCCAGCATGACCTATTTTGATTTTACTTCTTAGACCTATTCTATTTTCCTCATATCTCCAGATAGCAGGTTTGATAAAATTTATAACATCATAAGAAGTCCAATTAGTTTCTTTGTCTATTAATATGATTTCACCTTCAGAAAAATTAAACATATAAATTAAATAATTTGTAAGGATATCCCAGAAAAATAAAGTATAACGATAATAGTACCCACAATAATTCTATACCATCCATAAGTTGAAAAACCTGTTCTTTGTAATAAACTTATGAAAAATTTTATGGCAATGATAGCCACCACAAACGCCACAATATTTCCAATAATTAACAACTCAATTTCATATTGATTAAGAGTAGAATGTTTTTTTAGAAAATCGTAAAGCTTCTTAGCAGTAGCCCCTAACATAGTAGGTACAGCAAGGTAAAAAGAAAATTCTGCAGCTGCTTTTTTAGTAAGTTTTCTAAACAAACCGCCTATAATAGTAGCGCCGCTCCTGCTCACTCCGGGAAACATAGCAATACATTGAAATAAACCTATCCAAAATGCATCTTTGTAAGTCATTTTACTTTCAGTCTTTTTATTTTCTATAAATAATTTATCTGAATATACAAAAAAAACACCCCCTAACAATAAAAATACAGCTACCGTAATCGGGCTTTCTAAAGCCGCATCTATGGCATCATTTAGTAGTACACCAATCAATGCACTAGGTATAAAAGCCATTACCAATTTAGAATAAAAAGATATGAAACTTTTTGAATGAGAAAAATCAAAGAACTTTTTAAAATATAAAACAACTACCGAAAGTATTGCTCCTAATTGAATAGCCACTGTAAAAAGCTTCACAAAATCTGTGGGTTGAATTCCTAATAAAGCTGTACATATAATTAAATGCCCTGTAGAAGATATGGGTAAAAATTCTGTTATACCCTCTACTATCCCAAGAACAACAGCATCTAACCAAGTCATTCTCTGAATTTTTTCATAATACCAAAAATAATTATCAGAAGTCCTGTTACAATAACAATAGGAGACAATGTAATTCTCCTAAAACTAAAAATTTCAGGGTTGAATACATTAGGGTCGTCGCTTCCTCCTCCTATCATTAAAAGGTAACCAATTGCAACCATTACAACTCCAATAACTATAAACCTATAATTTGTTTTTTTAAACGTTTGAGACTGAGACATATAATTTTTGCGTTCAAATGTAAGTATAATTTTGATATTTGATATTCAAATCAAAGATTTAAATGTAAAATGAAAAACAAAATGTATCTCCAAAATGCCATTCTGATATTTGATGGTTTTCTCTGTTTTATTAAAATTAATTTTTCTTTCAAACTTAACCCAATTTATTTTTATATGGTAATATTTGATTTTTGATTTTTAATTTTTGATATTTGCAGAAAAAATAAATATATGGCACAACAAGAAATAACCATGCCAAAAATGGGCGAAAGTGTTATGGAAGCTACCATCACAAAATGGGTAAAAAATGAAGGCGATTATGTAAAAGTAGATGAAACTATAATTGAAATAGCCACTGACAAGGTAGATAGCGAAGTACCATCTCCATTTGAAGGATATTTAATAAAAAAATTATATAAAGAGGGTGATGTTGTGCAAGTGGGGAAGCCCTTTGCCATTCTCTCTGCAGAAAAAAATGCAGATAATACTACATCCACATCTCCTGTAAATGTTACTAATGGCGAGGTGAAAAAGACAGATGAATTTACAGATGTCGTAGTAACCTCCACTACCCACTCTACTACAGAAAGTTACTCTACTCAAAAAAGTTCTAAGTTTTTTTCACCTTTAGTAAAAACTATCGCAAAACAAGAAGGTATTTCACTATCAGAGCTTGAAAAAATACAAGGTAGTGGCTTACATGGAAGGGTCACTAAAAGCGATGTTTTGAATTATTTAGAAAACAGGAAGTCTGGCAATGTAGCTACTATTCAGGAAATAAACACCATAGAACAAGAACAACAAAAGATTGAAACTAAATCAACTATTTCTGCAGGTACATCTACAGATATAGGAATAAAAAGACCAATTGTGCCTGTGCTCCCAGGTGATGAAATTATTGAAATGGATAGAATGCGTAAACTTATTGCAGAGCACATGGTCATGAGCAAACATGTTTCTCCGCATGTAACTTCCTTTGTAGAAGCCGATGTAACCAACATTGTAATGTGGAGAGAAAGAATCAAAAAACAATTTGAAAAAAGAGAAAATCAAAAAATAACATATACCCCTATATTCATTGAATGTATTGTAAAAGCTTTAAAAGATTTTCCAATGATTAATGTTTCTGTAGATGAAACTCAAACAAAAATTATTAAAAGAAAAAATATCAATATAGGAATGGCAGCAGCATTACCTTCTGGTAATTTAATAGTTCCTGTTATTAAAAATGCGGATGAAAAAAATCTCGTTGGACTTACAAAAGCTGTTAATGACCTAGCACAAAGAGCAAGAGAGAATAAATTACTCCCTGATGAAATACAAGGAGGAACCTTCACACTCACTAATGTTGGTAACTTTGGGAATGTGATGGGTACACCTATTATTAATCAGCCACAAGTAGCTATTCTGGCTACGGGTACAATAAAAAAGAAACCTGCTGTAATAGAAACACCACAAGGTGACATGATTGGAATTCGCCACATGATGTTTTTATCTCTTTCTTATGATCATAGAGTAGTAGATGGTGCCTTAGGAGGTTCTTTTTTAAGAAGAGTAGCCGATTATCTTGAAGCATGGGATATTAATAGAGAGATGTAATGTTAATTCTCGGAATAGACCCCGGTACCGTTAGAATGGGTTACGCAATAATCGAGACAAAAAACTCTCAGCCTCATCAGGTATTAAGCATTGGGTATATTGATTTATCTGGTGTTACTGAGCACCCGGAAAAATTGAAATTAATATACGACAAACTTAAAGTTTTAATTGATAAATATCAACCTCATGCTTTGGCTATTGAATCGTCTTTTTATGGTAAAAATGTTCAATCCATGTTAAAATTAGGCAGGTCACAGGGAATAGCGATGGCTGTAGCATTTTCCAATAATTTATCCATAACAGAATATGCTCCTAAAAAAATAAAATTAAGCATCACAGGTAATGGTAACGCAAGCAAAGAACAAGTATTTGCCATGTTAAAAAACATCATCAAATTTGAATATACTGATAGATATTTAGATGCCACAGATGCCTTAGCTGTGGCTGTTTGTCATTGTTTTCAGTTAAATAATATCTCAACAGGAAATCCTCTTAAAAGGGGTAGTCATAGAAAAAATTCATGGAAATATTTTATTGATAAAAATCCAAATAGAAAAGTATAAACCTGTTGGAAAACAAAGACTACATAACTGAGGAAGAAGAGTTTTTTGAACATTATAAATTTAAAGTAAATGGCGGGCAAAGTTTAATAAGAATAGATAAATATCTATTTAATTTAATACCAAATGCATCTCGTACTAAAATACAAGCCGCTTGTAAAGCCAATTGTGTATTAGTAAATGGTAAAAGTGTCAATCCTAATTACAAAGTAAAACCTTTTGATGAGATAAAAATTTTATTAACGAAACCACCTAAAGAATTTAAACTCATTCCTGAAAACATTCCTTTAGATATTTTGTTTGAAGATGAATACATTTTGGTTGTCAATAAACCCGCAGGAATGGTCGTACATCCAGGTGCAGGAAATTTTTCTGGTACATTAGTAAATGCTCTACTATTCCATTATGAAAATTTACCAATTCAAAAACAAAAACTTTCTAATGATTGGATATTAGATAGACCGGGGTTAGTACACAGAATAGATAAAAATACCTCAGGAATATTGGTAGTCGCTAAAACAGAATTAGCCCTACAAATACTAGCAAAAGATTTTTATGAACATAATATCGAAAGAAAATATATTGCATTAGTATGGGGTAAATTACCTAACAAAACAGGTACTATTAGCGGATATATTGGAAGAGACCCTACTAATAGAAAAATAATGAAGCTATTTGATGATGAGAATAAAGGTAAATGGTCAGTAACATATTATAAAGTAATAGAGGAATTTCCATATCACACATTAGTAGAGTGTCAACTAGAAACAGGTAGAACGCATCAGATAAGAGTACACTTTAAATCGATTCGTTATCCCTTATTTAACGATGAAGAATACGGCGGTAGAAATATATTATATGGTGTAAGTACCGCAAAGTATAAAAAGTATATTAACAATTTATTTAATTTAATACCGGGACAAGCATTACATGCTAGAAAATTAGGTTTTTATCACCCCATAAAAAAGAACTGGCTCGATTTTGAAGTACCGATTCCTGATGGATTCAACTCTATTCTAAATAAGCTCAGAAACTATTCTTCAAACTCTGCTTGAAGAATAGCTTTCACTTTTTGAATGGTTTCTATATCAAGGCGTGTCATATTTACCAAATAGTCATCTGGTTTTTCAAGCACTTGTCTTGCAGTATCTAAACCAATATCTTTGAATCTTTGAATGATAGATTCCTCTATCTCGTCTGTAAATTCTATTAGTTCTACATCATCTAAATCTTCTGTTTCTTCTTTATATACATCTATTTCGTATCCTGTCAATTTGCTGGCTAATTTAATGTTCACGCCTTTTTTACCAATAGCCATTGAGATATCATTATCATGTCTTAAATACACTTCAGCCCTTTTGTTTTCTTCGTCTATAATAATTTGAGAAATTTTTGCTGGTGCGAGTGCTCTTTGTATGTACAATTGAGAATTAGTTGTATAATTAATCACATCTATATTTTCATTACGAAGTTCTTTTACAATACCGTATATTCTAGACCCTTTCATTCCTACACATGCTCCCACCGGGTCTATTCTGTCATCCAGACTTTCTACGGCTACTTTTGCTCTGTCTCCCGGTTCTCTTACAATTTTTTTGATGACTATAATACCATCGTAAATTTCAGGAACTTCTTGTTCAAATAATCTTTCTAAAAATACAGGTGATGTACGTGATAAATGGATAATGGGTGTAGAACCCTTCATCTCTACTTTTGTAATAACAGCTTTTACAATATCACCTTTCTTAAAAAAGTCGGTTGGTATTTGTTCTTTTTTTGGCATTATTAATTCATTACCTTCTTCATCTATCAGCATTATTTCATTTTTCCATATTTGATATACCTCTACTGATACAATTTCTCCAACCTTGTCTTTATACTTATTATACACTTCTGTTTTTTCAAGTTCATTTATCTTTTGAATCAAATGTTGACGCATTCCTAAAATAGCACGTCTTCCAAAGCTTTCCAGACTAACTTGCTCAGTTACTTGCTCGCCTATTTCAAAAGTTTCATCTATTTTTTTTGCCTCTGATAAGCTAATGTGTTTATTAGGGTCAAAATCAAAAGAATCTTCTGCAAATTCATCATCTACAATAGTTCTATTTTTCCATATTTCAATGTCTCCTTTGTCAGGATTGATAATAACATCATAATTATTGGATTTTCCATACTTTTTAGCAATAGCATGCTTAATAACATCTACCAATATACTCATCAGAGATGTTTTATCTATACCTTTTAATTCTTTGAATTCTTCAAAAGACTCCATCAAATTTTTAGTGATTGTTGCCATAGTTATAGGGTTTTTGATAATTTTAGTATTTATATTTATAAGCAATTCTTTACATGATATTAACGATATTAAAATGGAAGCATAATCTTTGCCTTTTTGATATTATGATATTCTATTTTAATTTCTTGATTTATTTTTTTCTTTTTTTTATTATCTTGTACGGTTGTTTTAATGAGTAATTTAATTTCATCAGGAGTAGCTGAAAGTAATTTCCCCTTTAATTCTTTATTTTCATGAGTTAATATCATAATATCTTTTCCGATATGTTTAGGGAATTGGCGAAAAGTTTTAAGTGGTTTTGTAGCATCCGGGCTACTTACAATGAGAGAGTAATTTTCTACATCTTTATTTAAAAAGCCTTCAATGTAATGAGACACCTCTGTACAATCCTCTATACTTACATAATTATCACCATCAATAATAAGTTCTATTTGGTTTTGAGGAGAAATATGTAAATCTATAATAAATAAATTTTTTGAATCTAAGTATCCTTGTATTTTTTCTATTATAGTATTCTCAGAAAGCATAATAGTGCTTTGAATGAATGTGTCC
>FWPU01003594.1_pt1 | contig 38647 bp, 36 predicted proteins | sample 2228361 | NCBI WGS metagenome assembly FWPU01 (sample SAMEA103939777, study PRJEB20133) | metagenome | reverse complement strand
ATCCAGCGGAGCGGATGTCTCTTGCCTGACTCGTTGGCTAGTGGCACCTTCTGCCCCCTGCTTTATTATCCTCTGATTTTTTTCCAACACCTGTTTTCAAAATCACCGGTCGTGTGTTATCTTTGTTCAAGATCGCTTGAACAAGCTCTTGCCCTGGTTTGACACGGCACGGGCTTTGTGCTAATCTCTGAAGCGTTTGTTCTAATCAGAACAATTAGCGCTGAGCCAACCGCATAATACGGAGAATCTTACCGTGCCATCAGACTTTGCGCCGATCGTGTCCTTGCTGGTCTTGGCCGTTGTGGTCAGTGTGCTCATTGCGTTCATCTCGCGTTTGTTCGGCCCCTATCGCCCTACTGCCCGCAAGCTAGCCCCTTATGAAAGCGGTATGCGCCCCTACGGGGAGGCAATCCGGCGCATACCGGTCAAGTTCTACCGAGTGGCTGTACTCTTCATCCTGTTCGATATCGAAGTGATCTTCTTCCTGCCCTGGGCAGTGGTCTTTCGCGATTATGGTCTCTATGGCCTGACTATCATGGGAGTGTTCTTCTTCATTCTAGCGGTCGGCTTTGTCTATGAGTGGAAGGTTGGAGGGCTGGAATGGGATTAACATCGAAACTCGGTGACCTGGGTGTCGTAACGGTCAGACTGGAAGATGCGGTGAACTGGGCGCGAACTCGCGCTATGTGGCCTATGCTCTTTGGCCTTGCGTGCTGTGCCATTGAGATGATGAGCACACAGGCTTCTGTTTACGATCTTTCGCGCTTCGGCATGGAATTGATGCGTCCCAGCCCCCGACAAAGTGACCTGATGATTGTGGCCGGGCGGGTCACGCGCAAGATGGCTCCTGTCTTGCGTCAATTGTATGACCAGATGCCTGAGCCGAAATGGGTGATCAGTATGGGCGATTGTGCATCGTGCGGGGGAATCTTTAACAACTATGCGATTGTCCAGGGGGTGGATGAGATTGTGCCCGTTGATGTCTACGTGGCCGGTTGTCCACCACGCCCAGAACAGTTGATTCACGGCATTATCACCCTGCACGAGCGCATCAAGCAAGAGCGCATTACCGACTGGGCATGAGTCATGCTCAGTCCTGGCTGCGAAGCAAAAGAGGATCATGGCGATGCTCGATCCAGTTGAGGCAATCACCAGTGCGTTTCCCGACGCCGTCCAGGATGTTCTGGAATTTCGTGGCGAGATCACCCTGGTTGTTGACAGGGACTACATTGTGAGCGTCTGTCGCTTCTGCCGCGACACCAAGGGGCTAGAATATAACTTTCTGTCCGATGTATCGGGGGTGGACTACTATCCGCAGGAGCCTCGCTTTGCGGTGTCCTATCATCTGTATTCGATGGTGCACAACCGCTCGCTGCGGCTCAAGGTATACCTCCCTGGCGACAATCCGGTGGTGTCTAGCGTCACTTCGATCTATCCGGCGGCGAACTGGTCGGAGCGGGAAGTTTACGATCTGTTTGGGGTGTACTTCACCGATCATCCGGACCTGCGCCGGCTCTTGATGCCAGAGGGATGGGATGGGCACCCGCTGCGCAAAGACTATCCGTTGGGATACGAAACGGTGCAGTTTTCTTTCAACTTTGATGAGATTGACAGACACAAGCCCTACGCGCGAGAGTAGGCTCCTTAAGCGGCACGTGGAGTAGCGGGCATGACTGGACTACAGGACAGCGTTTGGGAAGGCGACATTCAGCAGCTCAAGGGGCTGGTGTCGGAGCGTGCGCTGAGCGGCGAGACTATGGTGCTCAACATGGGGCCGCAACATCCGAGCACGCACGGTGTGCTACGCCTGATGTTGGAGCTGGATGGCGAGGAAATTGTGAGTTGTGTGCCCGACATCGGTTACCTGCACACAGGCATTGAGAAATCCATGGAGTCCAAGCGGTACGAGCAGGCGATCACCATGACCGACCGCATGGATTACCTCAATCCCATGGGCAACAACCTGGTCTACTGCCTGGCCATCGAGAAACTGTGCGACCTGGATGTGCCTCTGCGGGCGCAGTATCTGCGTGTCTTGCTGGCGGAACTAACGCGCATCAACAGTCACCTGGTGTGGCTGGGTACGCATGCCCTGGACATTGGGGCCATGAGCGTCTTTCTGTACTGCTTCCGGGAGCGCGAGAAGATTCTTGACATCTTCGAGATGGTTTCCGGGCAGCGTATGATGAGCACTTATTTCCGACCGGGCGGCCTGTGGCGCGATGTGCCGGAAGAATTCGAGCCGGCAGTGCGCGATTTCATTGACTACTTCCCGGCGCGCATTGATGACTATGAACGTCTGCTGACTAACAATCCCCTGTGGCTAGACCGTACTCAGGGTATTGGCTTCCTCTCGGCTGAGGATGCCATTCGCCTTGGGTGCACCGGGCCGGTGCTGCGTGGTTCGGGGGTCAACTGGGATATCCGCAAGGCGATCCCGTACAGCAGCTATGATCACTTCGAATTCGATGTGCCGCTGGGGACACATGGCGACATCTATGACCGCTACCTGGTGCGCATGGAAGAGATGCGTCAGAGCCTGCGTATCGTCAAGCAGGCGCTCGACAACTTGCCGGGTGGCCCGGTACGTTCGAACAACCGCAAGTATGTGCCTCCGCCGCGTTCTGAACTGGGGACTAGCATGGAGGCGGTGATCCATCACTTCAAGCTGTGGACAGAGGGCTTCCGTCCGCCAAAAGGCGAGGTATATGTGCGGGTCGAAAGTCCGCGCGGCGAGCTGGGTTGTTACCTGGTCAGCGACGGCAGCCCGCGTCCCTGGCGAGTGCATTTCCGCACCCCAAGCTTCATTCACCTCAGTGCGTTGCCACATATCGCCAAGGGATATCTGATCGCCGATTTGGTGGGGATCATTGGGACTATTGATATTGTGCTGGGCGATGCCGATCGCTAAACGTTGGCGACGAGCACCGCGTATGCTACGGCAGGAGTAGGGTCGTGCTGGCTGAGAAATATGCTGACCGGATTGCGAAGATCTTCGCCAAGTATCCGGACAAACGGTCTGGCGTGATGGCTCTGCTGTACCTGGCCCAGGAAGAGTACGGCTGGGTGACGCCGGAAGCCCTGGAAGAAGTGGCTGCGTTGTGCGACATTGATCCCACGCAGGTGCAGTCCATTGCTGGCTTCTACACCATGTATTCCGAGAAGCCAAAGGGAAAATACTGGTTGCAGGTATGCACCGATCTGCCCTGTGCCCTGCGCGGCGCGGACGAGTTCTACCGGCAACTGTGCGAGTATCTGGGGCTGAGCGAAGAAGGCGGCACGACGGACGATGGTCTGTTTACCGTGGAGCCGGTGATGTGCCTGGCTGCGTGCGACAAAGCGCCTATGCTTCAATGCAACTTCCATTATCACGAGAATCTAGACATGGAAAAGATGAAGGCGCTGATCGAGCAATGGCGCGCCGAAGCAAGTCGCAGCGATGGAGATCGGGGTTAAGAGTCTGAGATGCAGGTGCGTGAGTACGAACTGGTCACTCTGACGGTGGACGACTACGACAGTGTGCGTGCTCTGTGGGAGAATGCCGGACTGTCTATCCGCCCCAAGGGGCGCGATAGCGCCGAGCAGTTTGCCCGGCAGCTTGCGGGCGGGACGCAGACGGTGATAGGCGCGCGGGCGGGAGAGCGGCTGGTGGGGGTTGTTGTTGCAACTCACGATGGGCGCAAAGGATGGATCAACCGCCTGGCTGTGCATCCAGACTTTCGCCGACGGGGAATTGGACAGGCTCTCATTGCCGGGGCGGAGCGTGTGTTACGCGCGCAGGGGATACACATCATCGGCGTCTTGATTGAAGACTGGAATACGGCCAGCCTGGCCCTGTTCGAAAAAACGGGTTACACGCGACACCCAGGCATTGTCTACTTTACCAAGCGCGATTCACCCGATGTCTAGGTCGTTGGGAGCACCTTTCCATGGCACACATTCTGTTGCGCAATCGCGACATTGCTGACATCTGGCAGTTTGAAACCTACGTGGCACATGGCGGCTACGAGGGGCTGCGGAAAGCCATCAAGGAGCATACCCCTGCCGAAGTGATCCAGATCGTTATGGATTCCAATCTGCGCGGACGGGGAGGGGCTGGCTTTCCTACTGGTCGCAAGTGGTCATTCATTCCCAAAGATGCCCCGATCAAATATGTGGTAGTCAATGCGGACGAGAGCGAGCCAGGTACCTTCAAAGATCGCGAACTGCTAGAGAAGAATCCGCACCAGGTGATCGAGGGGGCGATGATCGCCGCCTACGCCATCCAGGCCACGGCGGTCTATGTCTATTGCCGGGGGGAATTCTGGGATTTGGCCCATGCCCTGGAAGAGCGTATTGAGGAAGCGCGGCGGGCCAACCTGGTGGGCGAGGATATCCTTGGCTCCGGCTGGAACTGCAACATGTACGTTCATCTGGGCGCGGGGGCGTACATTTGCGGCGAAGAGAGCGCACTGCTCAACAGCCTGCAAGGGTTGCTGGGACAGCCGCGTGTACGCCCACCTTTTCCGGCGCAGATGGGCGGTGGCCTGTACTATCAGCCGACCGTCGTCAACAACGTGGAGACGCTGGCGAACGTGCCCTGGATCATCCTCAACGGGGCCGCCGCGTACAAGGAAATCGGCACGCCTGAGAGTCCGGGACCGAAAATCTTCTGCGTGAGCGGGCATGTTGAGCGACCAGGCAACTACGAATTGCCGCTGGGTTTGACATTCCGCGAGCTGATCTACGAGCACGCGGGCGGCATTCCCAATGGCAAGCGACTGAAGGGCATTTTGCCGTCTGGGGCCAGCGGGCCGGTGTTGCGGGCGACAGACGAGGTGCTCGATGCACCGCTCACTTATGAAAGCGTAGCCGCGCTGGGCAGCACACTGGGATCAGCTTCGTTCATTTTGATGGACGAAGATACAGATATGGTGTGGGCAGCGGCCAAGATGATTCACTTTTTCAAGCACGAAAGCTGCGGCAAGTGCACACCCTGTCGCGAGGGTACCTATTGGCTGGAAAGAATCTATGAGCGATTGCTGGACGGCAGAGGTACACCGCGCGACCTGGAGCTACTGGAAAGCGTTCCGCGGCAGATTCAGGGGTTGACCCTCTGCGCTCTGGGAGACTTCGCGTGCAATCCGGTGCTGAGCACGCTGTACCATTTCCGCGAGGAGTACGAGCGCTACGTGGGGCTGGCGGAGGCTGTCCCCCAAGAGGCGATCGCTGGCGCGTAATGGGGGTGTGAGCGCTCATAGCGCGGCTACAAGTGAACCGATGATGACGCCGGAGATAGCCCTGCTCAGCCATTTGATCGAACGCAGTCCGGCGCACCCTGTGTATTATGTGCTGCGCGGCGAGGAATGGCTGGTCTGTGGCTATCCTGATAGAGCCAGGCTTGATTTCCTGGCCGCCAAAGAGCGCGCGGCGGAGTTGTTCGCGCGGGCAGAGTGGGGCTATATCTTCCAGGCGTATGTGGATCGGGCTGAGGCCGGTTTGCGTGAATGCCGGTGAGATGGCCCAGCAGACAGACAGGTACAGGCAACGGCTCTGACTTCTTGAGGAGCACTATGGCTGACACCGTTACGATTTTGATTGATGGTCAGGAGTACCAGGTTCCGGCGGGCATGAACCTGGTGGACGCGGCCAAGATGCACGGTATCACCATCCCGGTGTTCTGCTATCACCCCAAGATGGCACCGGTGGGTATGTGCCGCATGTGCATGGTTGAACTGGGCAGCGTGGTGATCAACCGCGAGACCGGCCAACCGGAGCGAGACGAGCAGGGGAATCCTGTGGTGCGCTGGATGCCGAAGCTGCAAACGGCCTGCACGCAGACGGTCAGCGCTGGCATGGCCGTGCGCACTGCTACTGAGGCGGTGCGGATGGCCCGCGACAGCATTATCGAGTTTCTGCTCACCAGCCATCCGCTCGACTGCCCCATTTGTGACAAAGGGGGCGAATGCCCGCTGCAAAACCTGACAATGGCCTATGGGCCGGGTGAATCGCGTTTTATCTATGATGACAAACTGCATCTGGATAAGCATGTGCCGCTCGGCGAACTGATCTATCTGGATCGGGAACGCTGCATTCAGTGTGCCCGTTGCACGCGCTTCTGTGCAGAGGTGGTGGGCGACGATGTGCTGGCGTTTCATGAGCGTGGCAGACGTCTGCAGATCGTGACGATCAGCGATCCGCCGTTCAATACCAAGTTCAGCGGCAACACGACCGATATCTGCCCCGTGGGAGCGCTGACTACCGCCGATTTTCGCTTTGGCGCGCGGCCCTGGGAACTGGACGAAGTGCCCAGCATATGCCCTCATTGCCCGGTGGGATGCAACATCAGCGCGAGCACACGCCAGGATCGCGACTTCGGCGGCATGAAGATCATCAAGCGCATCATGCCGCGCCAGAACGAGGCGGTCAACGAAATCTGGATTTGCGACAAGGGGCGCTTCGGTCATCATCACAGCCGTGCCGAGGAGCGGCTGACTGAACCTATGATCCGCCGCGATGGGGCCTGGGTGACGGTAGATTGGGACACAGCCTATGCCGAGATCGCGGCGCGGCTGACGCAACACGGCGCAAAGACGGGTTTTCTGGCTGGCTCCAGCCTGAGCAATGAAGACCTGTGGGAACTGCGCAAGCTGGCCCGCCTGACGCACAGCGACTGTGTGTTGGGGGTGTGGCCAGCGATCATGACTGGCTGGGAGCAAGTCACTCAGGTAGGCGTTGGGGTCGGCACACGCCTGCGCGACCTTGGCAAGGGTAGCGGTATCCTGGTCATTGCGTCTGACCTGGAAGAGGAAGCACCCATCTGGTGGCTGCAGGTCAAGCAGGCTGCCGATCGGGGCGCGAAAGTGGTAGCGGCCAACGGGCGGCCCACCAAACTGGATCGCTATGCAACGACCGTATTGCACTACGGATACGGGGAAGCAGTGAGCGTGCTCAACGGCTTCGCCGCCATTGCTCGCCGCAATAATGCGGTGGACGAGGCGTTTGTCGCTGCGCGTACCGAAGGATATCAGCAACTGGAAACCGCGTTGAAAGGCGTCCGGGTGCCAAAACAGGTCGCTGAGGCAGCCGACACCTTAATGGGTGTCGAGAACCTGGTGATCTTCGTGGGCGGAGAGGGGGTCACGCTGGCCCAACACGCCGAGCTGATGCAGGCAGCCGCCAACCTGCTCATTCTCACTGGTCACGTGGGGCGTCCCAACAATGGCTTGATCCCTGTGTGGCCAGGAGCGAACATGCAAGGCGCGCTGGATATGGGCTTTACGCCAGAGGCAACTGAGGCCATGATCGCCGCACGTCCGGAGATGTGGGTGATCGCCGAAGCCGACCCGCTGGCAGAAGACGGACGCATAGCCGCGCTTTTGGAAGGGGCGCAGTATGTGGTAGTGGCCACGCAGTTCATGACCCCTACGGCGGAGCAGGCGGATGTCGTGCTTCCGGTCCAGAGCTTTGCCGAGCGCGAGGGCACGTTCACGAATGGCATGCGCCGGGTACAGCGGTTTTACATGGCGCAGTCTCCTTTGGAAGGCACGTTACCGGGATGGAAAGTTTTCGCGCATATCAGCGCGCGTATGCGGGGCGGGCCTAAGCCGCGCATCGCGTCCAGCCTAGTCATGCGCGATATCACGCAGCATGTGTTGCGCTACGCAGAGATGAGTTACCCACGCCTGGCGCAGGTAGAACCGCAATTCCCACTGGTGGGAGGAGAAGACCTGTATTATGGCGGCACGGCATATAGCAACCACGGCGGATTGGGGGTGCAGTGGGCGACCAATGCGGAAAAGGAGCAATATAAGCTGACGCTGCGGCCAGTTGATACGTCGCGGCCCAAACGCGACGGTCTGATGGCTGTGCCGATTTGCCTGCTTTACAATCGCGAGCCACTGTTTGTCCCCAGTACGTTGATGCACAGGCGGGTCCCAGAACCCTATGTGCAACTGAGCGCTGAAGACGCGCAAAAGCTGGGCGTCGCCGAGGGAGAACAGGTCGTGCTGAGGGCAGACGGCGTAGAGCTGCTTGCCAGGGCGCGTGTGGATGGGAATGCGCCAGCAGGAGTGGTGCTGGTACCGCGTCGCCTGGCATCAACGCCGGTGCCAGGGGCTTTGGCGGTATGCGCCGTGCAGAAGAGGGAGGAATAGGTCTGGTATGTTTGGCCCAGGAGAATCCAGCATTGTTGTGGAATGTGCCGGCAACAGCACCTGCACGGTGATCCACTCGATCCTGACCAGCCTGATCCTGTTCGTGGTGCTGCTGACCGGTTTTGCCTATACCACAGTGCTTGAGCGTCGTTTCCTGGCGTTCTTGCAGGCGCGCGTTGGCCCGAATCGCGCTGGCCCCTATGGGTTGCTGCAGCCAGTGGCGGATGGCATCAAGCTGATCTTCAAAGAGGACATCACCCCTGCTCACGCTCAGAAGGTGGTGTTCTGGATTGCGCCGATGGTCAAGACTGTGCCGGCGCTAATCGTACTCGCCGTCGTGCCCTTTGGCCCGAAGATCGCCGTGCCCTGGTTCGATGGCAAGTGGTATCGCCTGTCGCAAGGGCTGGTGGATGTCAACGTGGGCGTTCTGTGGTTGATGGGCATCACCAGCATTGGCATCTACGGGATCGTACTGGCGGGCTGGTCGAGCAACAACAAGTATGCCATGCTGGGTGGGCTGCGTTCCTCGGCGCAGATGGTCAGCTATGAGCTGAGCATGGGGTTGGCTATGGTTGTGCCGGTGATGCTGGCCGGTTCGATGAGCCTCGGCGACATCATCGAAACGCAGAACGATACGCCCATCCTGGGCTGGTTCGTGTTCCGCAATCCGGTAGCCGCGGCGATCATGGCGGTGGCCCTGTTGGCCGAGGTGAACCGCGCCCCGTTCGACATGCCCGAAGCCGAACAAGAACTGACCGCGGGTTATCATTCTGAATACAGTGGCATGAAGTTCGCCATGTTCTATCTGGCGGAATACATCGGCATGATCGCCGTCAGCGCCATTGGCGCTGCGTTGTACTTCGGAGGCTACCATTTCTTCCTGGTAGACAAAGCCCCACTGCTCGGCCCTGTGGTCTTTGGACTGAAGGTGGTCGTGCTGTTGATCGTCATGATCTGGGTACGCGGCACGCTTCCCCGCATTCGTTATGACCGGCTGATGGCCTTTGGCTGGAAGGTGATGCTGCCTCTGGCTCTGGTAGCTGTGGCCTGGACGGCAGTGGCGGTCATCCTGGAAGAAACCTATGGCAGCCAGGTGACAGTGATTATGTCTGTAGTCGCCTGGGTGTTGTTCCTAGCAGGCGCGGCCTACTGGCTGGAGCGTGTGGGGCGCAAGCCGGAACCGGTTGGGGCAAAGCGTGTCGAAGTGGTTTCTCTGTCCGGGGATGCGGGCATGGGTTTGCTGACGATGCACGCCGTGGACAAAATGCTTGGCGTACCGGTAGCACTCTCACGCGCTGTGTCGGGCAAAGAAGGCGGACAGAATCCGGGTCCTGCATCCAGCGAAGGCAAGCGTCACGAGTAACCATGGTCAGAGAGAGCGGAGGAGTATTGGATGAATCTGATACGCGGTTTTGCTACAACGTTCAAGCATATCCTGGAGGGGCCGGTCACAATTCAGTATCCGGAGCAGGAGCGCCCGCTTCGCGAACGCTACAAGGGTCGCCATGCGCTCAAGCGCTACGACAACGGTCTGGAGAAGTGTATCGGCTGTGCACTGTGTGCGGCAGCCTGCCCGGCAGATGCCATTTGGGTGGAAGCGGCAGAGAACACCGACGAGGAACGTTACAGCCCCGGCGAGCGCTATGCCAAGACCTACGAGATCAACATGTTGCGCTGCATCTTCTGTGGCTATTGCGAAGATGCCTGCCCAACTGAAGCCATTGTGCTGGAGCATGAATATCGGTTGAGCTTCACCGACCGGCGTGACGCGATCTATACCAAAGAAATGCTGCTCGATCCGCCGCCGCCAGGGGTTCCTGGGACACCTCAAAAGACGGAGCCGGGCAAGTTCGTGAAGGCGATTCCCATCATGGAGGATCCCAAATAAGGTGGCAGATAGGTTGGGTTGTGCACCTGTCTTGCGCTACACTGCGCTGCATCGAGATCGGGCTGAGCACTGCGTGCCTTGATCACACGAATCAGGACGGCGGCCTATGGAACTGACTTTGTTTCTCATTGTGGGAGCCATTGCCATTGTGGCAGCGGCGATGATGCTCATCAGCGAGAACGCGGTCTACAGTGCGTTGTTCTTGATCCTGAACTTTGCGTGCATCGCGTTTCTGTTCCTGATGCTGCACGCGCCTTTCCTGGCGATGGTGCAGATCACGGTCTATGCAGGTGCCATCATGGTCTTGTTCCTCTTCGTGATCATGTTGCTCGGTGCAGAGCGCGTGGTGCCGGGCTTTCAGCCGCGTTTCCGCTGGTTCACACCTGTAGTCGTGGCGCTGGCGCTGGTTTTTCTGGCGATCGCCAGCATCGCTGTGATCAACGGTGAGGTGGATACGACCGAACCGCGCAAGTCGCAGCCCTACGTTCGCATCGTGCATGTGCTCGACGGAGCGGGGGCGCTCGACTTCTACCTGGGAGATCAACGGGTGGCGCAGGGGCTGGCATTTGGGCAGGCGTCGGAGTACCTGCAATGGCGCGAGGGCGAGTATCAGTTGAAGGCTGTGGAAGCTGGGCGGGACCCCCAGGGAGCGACTCTTCTGCTTGACCAGGTGATCGCGCTGGAAAAGGGGAAATCTTACTCGCTGACGGCGGTAGGTCGCCTGGGTGAGGCTGCCCCGCAATTGGTAGCGGCGGCACATACGCTCGATTACAGCGATCAGAAAGACGGCCTGCGCGCTGTGGTGGTGAACGCTCTGCCGGACCGCCTGCGGGTTGATCTGCGCAACATGGACGCCAACGAGACGCTGGTTGGGGCGCTGCGGTATGGCGAAGCGCGCGAGTTCCAGCTATCCAAAGGAGTGCGCAGCCTGGCCCTGTACCCCACCGGCAGTCAGCGCACGCCAATTGCTGAATTGCCGGAGCAGGAGCTGGAGGCGAATACCCTGGTGTTGTGGGTCTTCGCCGAACAGCGACAGCCGGATAACTCATTCCGAGATGTCATCGTCAATCTACGCGCCGACGCAACGACTACCTTTGGCAGTCCCACACATATTGGCCGTCTCCTACTTTCCGCTTATGTGTTGCCTTTCCAATTGGTGGGATTGCTTCTGCTGGTGGCCATGATTGGGGCCATCGTATTGACGCACGAGGCTTTGGGGCCGCGTCCGCGCCTGGTACGCCGACTGGCCAATCCGCCTGCGGTGGTCAGTCGGGCTGCGCCGACCGAACCCTCGAAATAGGACAAGACAGACTGAGGGGGAACACATGGGATCATCGGGCGTTAGCATTGAGCTATATGTGTTGTTGAGTGCGGTGCTCTTTATCATGGGCACGATAGGCGTTCTGCTGCGCCGCAACGCTATCCTCGTCTTCATGTCGGTGGAATTGATGCTGAACGCAGCCAATCTGGCCCTGGTGGCATTTGCACGTCAGTGGGCTGGTGGGGATGGGCACCTGATGGTGTTCTTTGTCATGACAGTGGCAGCCGCTGAGGTGGCAGTGGGTCTGGCATTGATCGTAGCCATATTCCGCACCAAGAAGAGCATAGACATTGACAATCTGCACCTGTTCAAGGAATAGGCGGTTGGGGTACCTGGCTCAGTCTGGCGCATGACCCAAAGGAACGGCCATGGAGAACTTTTTTGACCTTGTACCGCTTGTCGTCTTGATCCCCCTGGCAGGGATGCTGATCAATCTGTTTGCTGGCAAGCATCTGGGCGAACGGGGCGTAGGGATTGTCGGCGCGGGGGCCAGCGCGTTGACGTTCTTTGTGGCGGTGTTGTTATGGATCGCGCAGGTCAACACAGGCTACAAAGCGGCAGTGGTGGACATGCCCTTGCTCGCCGATTGGATCACGATCCCATCAGCTAATGTGACCATTCCGTGGGCATTCCGGGTGGACACACTCAGCGTGACGATGATGCTGGTCGTGACGGGCGTGGGCACGCTCATTCACATCTACGCCATCGGTTACATGCATGGCGACGAGCGCTTCCCGCGTTTCTTCGTCTATATGAACATGTTCCTGTTGTTCATGCTCATCCTGGTCACCGGCAACAACTTCCTGATGATGTTCGTTGGCTGGGAAGGCGTGGGACTGTGCTCGTTCTTGCTGATTGGCTTCTGGTTCGACAAGCCCAAGGGGGTAGGCTGGCGCAACAGTGACGCAGCGCGGAAGGCGTTTATCGTCAACCGGGTGGGCGACTTCGGGCTGGTGCTGGGAGTGTTGCTCACTTTCTGGACGTTCGGCACGCTCGATTTCTATCATCCCGGCGAGACGCCTATCGCCCATCATGCGGAAGTTGCCGAAGAGCCGCGCCTGTTTGTTCCCCCCGTCCCAGAGGCAGAAGAAGTACATCAGCCGGAGGGACCGCTGGGAGTGTTCAATCAGGCTGAAGTCTGGCTGAAAGAAGGTGGGCACAAGGTCAACTTCGGGATGGTGTCGCTGAGCTTCGAGACGACACTGACCCTGATCACGCTCCTTTTCCTGTTGGGGGCGACCGGCAAGAGCGCCCAAATCCCGCTCTTCGTGTGGCTGCCCGATGCGATGGCTGGCCCGACTCCCGTCAGCGCATTGATCCATGCGGCGACGATGGTGACGGCGGGCGTGTACATGATGGTACGCGCGAACGTCTTCTACCACGCAGCGGAGTTCACCTCGTTCGTGGTAGCGGTGATCGGGGCGACGACGGCACTGGTGGCCGGTTTCATCGCCGTTGGGCAATGGGATATCAAGCGGGTGCTGGCCTACAGTACAGTCAGTCAGCTTGGTTTCATGGTGGCAGCGGTGGGCGTGGGGGCTTATGCTGCAGCCATGTTCCATCTGGTAACACACGCCTGCTTCAAGGCGCTGTTGTTCCTTGGCTCTGGCTCGGTGATTCACGGGATGGAGCATGGTCACCATCATGTCACGCACGGGCACCCCAGTCACCTGGACGACGACTTCGACCCACAGGATATGCGCTTCATGGGCGGGTTGAAAGATCGGATGCCTGTCACCTACTGGACGTATCTTTTCGGCACACTGGCTTTGGCTGGCATCATTCCCTTCGCTGGTTTTTGGTCGAAGGACGAAATTCTGCTGGACTCGCTCAAAGCGGGGGTGAACGAGGGGTTACTGGGCGGCTACATTGCCTTCGTACTGTTGCTGACGGCGGCGGCCTTCACAGCATTTTACATGTGGCGGCAGGTCAGCCTGATCTTCCTGGGCAAACCGCGCCATGCCGCGGCAGCCCATGCCGAGGAGTCGGCGCGGGTGATGACCGTCCCGCTGATCATCCTGGCCGCGCTCAGTCTGCTGATCGGGTTCATCAACGTACCGGGCGGCTTCCCTGTCCTCGATTGGATTCTGGGCAAGCATCAGTTCACCAGTTTCCTGGAGCATAGCGTCACCTACGCGCACGCTGGTTCATTCAACTTCCTGCTGGCGACTTTCGCCGTGTTGCTGGCGCTGGGGGCGATCTATCTGGCGCGTTCGGTCTATAGCGAACCAGTGCTGGTGGCGTTGCGCCGCGATCCGTTGGAGGTGCGACCCGACACGCAGCGCGCGTTTGCCCTGGCGAATGCCAAGCTGTACTGGGACGAGTTTTACTTCACCTACCTTGTCTACCCCTATCGCAATGCGGCTTACTGGCTGGCGGAACAGGTGGACTGGCGCTTCTGGCATAATTACGTGCACGAGCGTCTGATCCGCGATCCGTTCAATGCGGCAACCGCCGTGCTGACCTGGCGTGTAGACAAGGGGATCATTGACCGCGCTTTCGACGGCCTGGGCCGGCTCACGCGCCGGGTCGGGCAGCGTCTGCGTACCATTCAGACAGGCTATGTGCACATGTACGCCCTGAGCGTGCTCTTTGGTGCGCTGCTGGTGTTGTTCCTGATCCTTGTGCCTTTGATCCGCGACTGGCTTGGCCTGTAACACAGAGGGATCAAACTTATGGAAGATATCTCGCTGGTCACTGTAGTCTTCATGCTCCCCCTGGTGGGCCTGGTGCTCATGCTGCTGTTCGCACGCACAGAACAGGGCTACCGCTGGGGGGCGCTGGTCACGTCGCTGGTGACGTTTGGCGCATCGTTGATGTTGCTGCGTAACTTCGATACGGGCGTCTCCGGCATGCAAATGGTGCAGAAGGTGGACTGGATTACCGCCGATTCGTTCACCATCCGCTACTACGTGGGTGTAGATGGCATCAACATCTGGCTGGTAATGCTGACCACCTTCATCATGCCGCTGGCTATCCTCGCGTCGTTTGGCCCCATCAAGGATCGCGTGCGACTGTATTACCTCTTCATGGTCCTGATGGAATGGGCCATGTTGGGGGTGTTCGTGGCGCAGGACCTGTTCCTGTTCTACATTTTCTGGGAAGTGACGCTGGTGCCGATGTACTTCCTGATCGGCATCTGGGGGGCGGAAGATCGCATCTACGCTGCCGTCAAGTTCTTCCTGTATACCATGGCAGGCAGCCTGCTCATGTTGCTGGCGATTCTGTGGCTGGGCAACGAGGCGGGGACGTTCAGCCTTCCCGATATACTGGCCAAGCTGGAAAGCGGTGAACTGACTCTCAGCACCAGCACGGCGCGTTGGCTGTTCCTGGCCTTTGGCATTGCTTTTGCCATCAAGGTGCCCATGTGGCCGCTGCACTCGTGGTTGCCCGATGCACATGTGCAGGCTCCCACGGCAGGCTCGGTGATTCTGGCTGGCGTGCTGCTGAAGATGGGCACCTACGGCTTTGTGCGCTTCAACCTGCCGCTGTTCCCGGAAGCCAGCAAGACCTTCGCGCCTTATGTGGCGCTGCTGGCGGTGATCGGGATCATCTATGGGGCGTGGGTGAGCTACGGGCAGAAGGATGTCAAGAAACTGGTCGCCTATTCGTCCATCAGTCACCTGGGATTTGTCATGCTGGGCATTTTCGCGCTGAATCCGGCGGGCATCCAGGGCGGTATCCTGCAGATGGTCAACCATGGGATCAGCACCGGCGGCCTGTTTCTCCTGGTAGGTGTGCTATACGAGCGGCGGCACACCAAGCTGATGAGCGCTTTCGGGGGCATCTGGCGGGCCATGCCGCTGTATAGCGGGATCGCTCTGGTGATTGTACTCTCCAGCATGGGGTTGCCAGGGTTGAACGGCTTCGTAGGTGAGTTCACCATCTTGCTAGGCTCTGCCGGATCGTCTGTCTTGAGCTGGTGGTTCACCTTCTTCGCGGCCATCGGCATCATTCTGGCGGCAGTGTACATGCTGTACATGTTCAACACGGTCTTCATGGGCGCGCTGGACAAAGAGGAGAACAAGCGCCTGCCCGATCTCAATTGGCAGGAACTGTGGTCGCTGGTGCCGATCCTGGTCATGGTGTTCGTCATCGGCCTGCAGGCGGGGTACTTCTTCAAGTTCATGGACGGTTCGGTGAAAGAACTGGTTGACCAGGTGAATACCTATGTGATGACGGCGGCTGGCCAGTGAAGGCGGTGAGGGGCCATGTTTAGTGTTCCGAACCTGAGCGATCTCAACGCTGGGGCAGCGTTGCCGGCGATCTTTCTAGGCCTCTACGCCTGCCTGCTGATGATCGTAGACCTGTTCATCCCCCGGACGCGCAAGCAGATCACCGTGGCGTTGACCATTGTTGGTCTGGGCGCAGCGCTGGCTCTCTCTCTGCTGGCGCTGGGAGATGTGGTCGAGTTTGGCGATGGAGCGCTGGCTTTTGGTGGCATGTATGTGGCCGATCGCTTCAGTGACGCGGTCAATGTCACGGTGTTGATCACGGCCATACTGGGCGTTCTGGTCGCCTACAATTATCTGGAGCGCATTCACCGGCAGCGCAGCGAGTACTACTATCTGCTGCTGTTCACCACGCTGGGCGTCATGGTCATGGGGGCAGCAGGTGACCTGGTGATCATCTTCGTAGCGCTCGAACTGCTCTCTATCCCCCTGTACATCCTTAGCGGGTTCCGCTGGCCGCAGGAAGCGTCGGAAGAGAGCGCCTTGAAGTACTTCATCCTGGGCGCGTTTTCGTCCGGGTTCCTGGTCTATGGGATCGCGCTTGTCTATGGGGCAACCGGCACTACGGACTTTCGTGCTCTGTGGCAGAGTATCGAGCAGATTGTGGCTGACGACGCCTCCAGCAAGTACCTGCTGCTGGTGGGAACAGGTCTGGTGCTGGTGGGGCTGGGCTTCAAGGTGGCGGCGGTACCTTTCCATATGTGGACGCCGGATGTCTACCAGGGCGCGCCGACCTCGGTGGTGGCCTATATGAGCGTAGCCGCCAAGGTCGGGGGTTTTGCGGCTCTGGCCCGCGTGTTGGGTGCCGGCATGGGGAACCTGACGCTCGGCGGTGAGGCAGCAGCCGCATGGCAGAGCACAGTGTGGATCATTGCCGCGCTGACGATGATCCTGGGCAATGTGGTGGCCATTGTGCAGAGCGATCTCAAGCGCCTGTTGGCCTATTCCAGCATCGCACACGCGGGCTATCTGCTGATTGGTGTGGCCGCAGCGGGAACGCCTACCGTGGCCGACGAAGCGGCACGCGCGGTGATCATGTACCTGGTCGCCTATGCCTTTACCAACGTAGGGGCTTTTGCGGTGATCATCGCGGTAGAGAAGGACGACGCCTCGAATACCGGGCTGGATAGTATGCGCGGCCTGGCGGCCCGGCAACCGTTGCTGGCGGCCTCGATGGCGGTGTTCATGCTCAGCCTGACGGGTATCCCGTTAACTGCGGGTTTTGTTGGCAAATGGTTCGTCTTCAAATCAGCGGTGGCGGCAGACCTGATCCTCGTCGCCGTGATCGGTGTCCTGACCAGCCTGGTTTCCGCGTACTACTATCTGCGCGTCGTGTGGTATATGTATTTCGAACAGGGCAAGGGAGAAGCCTACGTACCTGCTCCCCTGGCCTGGGCGATTAGCATCGCGACGGTGGGCACGCTGGCACTGGGCATCTTCCCCTATCTGTTGTCTGATCTGGCGAACGGGATCACGCTGGCCTTTGGCCGCTGATGGTTTCGGGCAAGGTTGGGTTTCACGCGACGGGGGGAGCCGGAGCCTGGCTGCCCCCGCTCATTTGGCGTCGGGAAGGGGATCAAGAAAATGCTACGGCGCACTCTGGGAATCAGTCTGCTGGCAGGCGTGGCCTACTGGCTGGTGCGTTTCTTCCGCCCCAAACACTCTACGTTGGTGCTCAATGAGAAAGTCGTCATTGTAACGGGAGCGTCTTCCGGACTGGGTCGAGCGCTGGCTTTTGCCTTTGCACGGCGAGCAGCCAAGGTGGTGCTGGTTGCGCGGCGCGAAGAGCGTTTGGAGATGGTTCGGCGAGAAATCGAGCCATATACTTCGGCGGTGCTGGTTATCCCCGCCGATCTCTCGGATGAGACGCAGTTGCAGCGCGTGGTAGACCTGACCCTGGAGCGTTTTGGCCGAATTGATGTGCTGGTCAATAATGCGGGCGTTTTTGTGGGGGGCCCCTTCGCTGAACAGGATCCGCGACGGATCGAGCAGATGATTCGCGTCAATCTATGGGCAGCGATCCGTTTGACGCAGCTAGTACTGCCATCTATGCTGGCACACAATCACGGTTATATCTTGAATATTGGGTCGGGCCTCAGCCGGGCCGCGGTACCCATGTTCGCGCCGTATGTGGCCACCAAGTATGGACTGGCCGGTTTCTCCGATGCTTTGCGGCGCGAGTTGCACCGGACGGGCGTCCATGTGACCCTGGTTCTCCCAGGCTGGATGCACACAGATATGCTGTCTCCAGAGGTGGAAAGCCTGGTCGAGCGCTACGGATTCCCGGTAGAACATCCCGATTTCGTCGCTGAGCGCGCCGTGTTGGGGCTGGTGCGTGGCGAACACGAGATCGTCCTGGGAGGCATGTTGGCGCGTCTGGGGGTGCTTGTCGAACGCCATGCCCCGATGCTGCTCAACATCTACTGGAAGCTGTGGATGACGCCGGAGTGGGCCTCTACGATGAGCAAGATCGGCTATTCCACCGAAGACAACAATGGCTAAGCAGAAGGATCACCTGCCTGACGTGTTCGCCAGCGCGCGATGGCTTGGCGGGTGCTCTCGAAGGCCAGATCGGGTAAGGGATCGTCGGGGCCGAGCCAGAGAACAGCGTCGGCGTCGTCCTGGGGATGTGCTGTCCCGCCGGTGATCCTGGCCGTGTAAGTGATGATGATAGATGCTCCCAATCGTCCTGTGCCTGCGCTGACATCCAGCAGGCCGGTGACAGCAACTTCAAGGTCAGTCTCTTCCCTGACCTCGCGTACGACTGCCTGGGTGGGGTCTTCGCCATCATCCACGAAGCCCGCCGGTAAAGCCCACTTTCCCTTTTCTGGATTGAAGCGACGGCGCACTAACAACACCTGCCCCTGCTCTTCAATGAGGGCAACTACAGCAACCTTGGGGTCCTCGAAGTGAATGAAGCCGCAGGAGGGACAGACGCGCCGCACCTTACCGTGTGCGAAGCGATCTTCCAGCGGATGCCCGCAGACCTGACAATAGTTGACCGGGTATCTCATGGATGGCGACTCTTCCACCAGCCAGCGGCGAAAAGCATTGCGGACATCAGGAGCACTACCCCTCCTCCGAGCAGCAGCCAGCGTGCCTGAGACCTGTCTTCGGATGGGGAAACCTGTTGTTTGGCGGCGCGCTCTGGCCGCGACGCGACAGGCGAAGGACTGAGCGAGGCTGCCATGCCGTTCTCGGCGGCAATCTCCGGCGTTGCTATAGCAGCCAGTGTGGGCTGAGGGCTGCCGGCGATAGTCGCGGGCACTGCTGTCACCGCAGACGCATCGCGCATCTGCACTTCACCAGGCGGTGCAGCCATTCCGAACGCTCCAGCTTCGCCAGCGCCTTCTTCTGCAGAGAATGTGTCAGCCGGGAACATCTCTGGCAGAGGAGAAGGCCGCGGTTGCTCCGGCTGCGCTAACATGGGCGCGGGGGCGGCCAACGCAGCCTCTTCGGCTGCGGAGGCTGCGGGTAAGGCGACCGTCGGGAAGGGGGTGGACGTGCCCTGTGGCTGCAAGGAAGCAGTCGCCGGAGGTGTCGCGGTGGACAAGGGGGTAATTTGCGTAGGCTGTGAGGCCACTTCCAGCCCTGTGGGTGGACTGACGACCTGGGTGGGCTGCTGATCTATGTTCATCACCAGCCCGATCGCGATCAGCACGATCGCTGCTGCTGCACCAAGCGTCCCGCTGACCTGCAACAGATTGCCGAAGAGCGCCCGTCGCCACCAGGGGTAACGCTGGCCGAATACAGCAGGATCGAGGGTGAAGCTGCGCGGAGCTTTGAGACGGGGGGCCTGCCGCAACAACAGCCGGTTGGCCCGCAATTCGTCCAACACGACGCGCAGCGTCTCGTCGCGAGCCAGGCGTGCTTCGAGCGCGTCTCTTTCTGAGGGGTGCAGTTCGCCGTCCAGATAGGCGGAGAGTATTTCAAGATCGCGATCAGAAAGCGGTGTGTTGGGCATGGTACCTGGCTCAGAGTGTATGCTCTGTCTCGCCTGTCTGGCGAGTCTGTTCTGTCTGTAGACGGTATTCAGCGGGCAAAAGTTCCCGTACGGCGCGCAGACAGTCGCGCAACCGTCCGCGGGCGCGGCTCAGCCGCGACTTGACCGTTCCTACTGGCCAACCGGTCATGGAGGCTATATCGTGGTAGGAATATCCCTCGATATCCGATAGCACAGTGACAACGCGCTGATCGTCGGGCAGGCTATTCAGGCAATCCTGAATGGCCGCGTTGAGTTCGCTGCGTTGGACATACTGTTCGGGATGCTCGGCGTGACTGTGCAGCACAGGCTCTTCCACGGACTGCGTCTCGTGGAAATCCTCCAGCGACACAGCCGGGCGGCGGCGCTGGCGGCGGAGTTCGTCGTAGCAGGCGTTAGTGACGATGCGCATCAGCCAGGGCTTGAACTGATCGCCACGGAACTGATGCAGCTTACGGTAGGCAGCGATGAAAGCTTCCTGAGTCGCATCAGCAGCGGTATCGGGGTCGCCCAGCATGCGATAAGCGACCGAATAGGCCATATCCTGATAGGCCAGCACCAGGCGATTGAAGGCAGAGAGATCACCGCGTTTGGCGGCCTCGATGAGTTGGGTTTCTGCCATGTGTCAGGCGGCCCCGGCATTGACGACAGGCGAAAAACTGCATATACTATCAACCGACTGGCCGAAGTGGCGGAACAGGCAGACGCACGCGACTCAAAATCGCGCGGGGTAACTCCCGTGTGGGTTCGACTCCCACCTTCGGCACCACTCATTACCGGGCCGGGGATATGCACTTCCCGGCCCTTTGCATTTCTTCTTCTTGTCCGAAGTCGCAGACAAGATTATAACAGGGGGGAGAATAGCGGTCTACAAGGACGTGACAGGGTGCCATGGCGAAACGACGTATCGGATCATTGCTGGTAGGGCTGCTGGTTGGCCTATCTACGGGCATCTTCCTGGGGTGGGGACCGTTCCCTGTGGAGTATCGGAATAGCCCGCTTGCGGCGCTTGCCCCGCGCTATCAGGAAGAGTACACGCTGATGGTGGCGGAAGGGTATCAGGTGGATCGCGACATTGAGGCGGCGCTTGAACGTCTGCGGCCATTGGGGAAGCCCAACACCATTGACTATGTCATCGAATTGACCGAACGTTACATCAGCCAGAGCAATATCCCCGCGATTCCTGTCATGGTGGCGCTCGTGGAGGCATTGATCGGTCCGGAGAACCTGCCCGCCATCATGCAGCTCTATCGCCCCACTCCCACGCCTGCTCCGGTGCCCCAGGGATAGAGGCCATGACCAGCAGCAAACACGTCCGTACCAGCCGGGGGATTTCGTGGTGGGCGCTGGCGCTTGGCCTGGCGCTGGGACTGGCCGCTGGCCTGGTGTACACCTGGGAGATTGACCCGGTCATCGAACGCAACACGGCTCCCTGGCAGTTGAGCGCGGCTGCGCGCGAGGATTATGTAGTAGCGGTGGCGCTCAGCTATGCGCAGAATCAGGACATCTTGCTGGCTGCTGATCGCCTGCGCGTCGTCAGCCCCAACCGCAACATCTGGGAAGTGGTGGCAGAAGTTGCCTGTAACCGGGTGAAGCAGGGCAAAACAGTGACCAACAGCGACATTCGCGTGATCCGCGCTCTGGAGCAACTGTATCGTCCTCAAGGGGGGAGTGGCTGTGCGGATGGGCTATATCCGACGCCTGAGCCGATCACTTTTGTGCCTCCCACGCCAACTTTTCCCCCGACGCCTACGTTGACTCCACCTCCGTCCAAGACGCCGACGGTGCCTGGCCCTACTCCGACAAGCGTCGTGGTCGTAGTACCTACCAGCACGCCCGCTTCTGGAACGTTCGCTCTGGCCCGCTTGCAGTCGTTCTGTGACCCTGAGCGGCCCGGCACGATCGAGGTGCGCGTTTATGATGTGCGTGGCAACGGAGTGCCGGGCATTCCGGTCACGGTGACGTGGAGCGGCAACGAATCGGACACTTTCTTCACAGGTCTGAAACCGGAGCGGGAAGCGGGCTATGCCGATTTCAGCATGGAGGCCGGGCGCAGCTACACAGTCATCATCCCCGGCCTGATGTCCAACGCGCCGACGGTGGAGGCGGATTCGTGCCAGGCGTCCGTTGACGATGAGGTAGTCAGCACGATCACCTCGTATTATGTGAATTTCCAGGCGCGGTCCAATTGAGGCGTGATCCAGGGCGAGCCAGCAGAGAAGCGCGGCTCGCCCTTTTGTCCTGGCGTCATGCCACTGTCATTCTGCGCCGGACAAAGTCCAGGCGTCGAAGCGAGCCGCGGTAGCCGCGTTGGCGTTGTCCAGCGTAGGAGCCTGGAGCCAGGCGTTGACGGAGAACAGCAGGGGAATCGCTGGAAAGCTGCCGTTTTCTGGTGCAAAGAAGAGTTGCTCTGCCTGCGCGTAAAGCTGAGCGCGTTGGGCGATGTCGGCCTCGCTACCAGCGCGATCGAGCAAGTCATCAGCGGAATCGCAAGCTCGCCCCACACGGAAATAACCGTAGCGGCAGTGCAAGGCGTCGTTAAGCCAGGCGTTGGCGTCGGGATAGTCGGCGCTCCAGGTACCCAGCCAGGCATGGGGGCGCGTGAGTTTCTCTGCATCATAGGTCGAGTGGGCCAGTTCGATCAGCAGGGTGCGTGACACCGTCTCAACCTTGAAGAGATTAGGGTTGCATCCCAGCGCTTCGGCCCACTGGCTGGCAATTGTCTGCCCCAGCGAAAGCCACTGCGGATTGTCGTCGGCAACCCAGAGCGTAAGCGGTTCGGGCATCCCGGCGCAATTCGGGTACCCTGCTGCTTCATAGTGACTGCGGGCCAGCGCCGCGTCGCCCGTGGAACTCAGGCCAACCTCAGTCGGTGAGCCAACCATGCCGGCAGGAGTAAAAGCAGTTGCCGGTAGCATCTCAGCGCCGAAGACTTCTGTGGCCAGGATGCTCCTGTTTAGCGCGGCGGCGAGCGCCCGGCGTACTTCTGGTTGTCCGACCATACTGCGCTCAAACGAGAAGCCCAGCATTGTCAGTGTGGAGCCCTGTTCGATATGCAGGCGATCCGGTGCGATCATCTGCGCCTGCCCGATCTCCGTGTCCGGGAGGCGTGCAAAATCAATGCGGCCCGTTGCAGCCCATGACGCGGCGCTGTTCGCATCATCGGTGAACGCCAGAGAGACACGCTCAATGTTGCCCGCGAAGGGGTCCGGCCAGAAGGGATTCCTGACCAGCACTATCCCTTCGCTCGTCCAGCTTTGCAACACATAGGGGCCGCTAGTCAGAATGGTAGATGGGCGCGTCCAGTCTTGCGCGGCGGTCACCGCTTCGCGGGGCAGGGGGCGGAATTCCGGTGTGCTAAGGAGGCTCGGCAGATAGCCGGTGGGGAATAGCAGTTCGATCTGCAGAGTGTGCGGGCCGGTAGCACGTACACCGATCTCGCGCGCGATGAACAGCTCGTTGATAACTTGCGGAAACGCATTCGCGACGGTCAGACAACCACGAATGACCATCAGGTTGGCGGTAACAGGCGAGGGGCGGGTAGGATCGCAGGCGCGTTGAATGGCGTAGACGACATCCCCGGCGGCAACGGGGCGTACCGCCTCGACTGCCTGAGTCTGTGGATTATAACGCACCCAGTTGATATCCTCGCGTAGCTCAAACGTCCATGTCAGACCATCATCGCTCACCGACCAACTCCTGGCGAGCATAGGCTCTATCCGCGCCGTAGCCGGATTGAAGCGCGTCAACCCGACGAAGAGATTCTCCACCACGTCGCGTGTGGAAAGATCGAAACGAGACAGAATGGTGGGGTCGAGCGAAATGGGGGTGGGCATGGCTACGCGCAGCTCAGGCACCGTGTCCTGGGCCAATGCAGCGGAGGTTAGCAGTGCCTGCCCCGTGAATATCAGGACCATGATGCCCAGTAGCATCAGAGTGGGTATGCGGAAGTGATGTGATCGGGTCATTGCCATAGCTCATTTTCGAAGATGGATACGGACAAACGCTGCGATTGTAGCGCAAGGACATTCCAGAAACCCAACGGTTACACTATGGCTTGCTGGCAGGTTGGCGACTCTAGAGACTTCGTAAGCCCTACAGCGCAAGCCGCATTTCCAGTTGGGCCTGGATGACTTCATAGCCCGTTGCCAAGTAAGCGGGCAGACCCGGATCATCTTCAGCCACGTTGTAGCTGAGACCGAGCGCGTCGGGTTGCAAACGGTGTAGATGGGCGAGAATGGCCTGAGCGATGGCGGCGCGGTCGTATTCTGGATGTGTGGCGAGGTCGGCCAACCTGATTTCCGTATGATGGCTCCAGCCCAGAGCGTAACCTACCAGGTCTTCGTCACAGAGGGCAGCCCAGCCGCGCAGGAGGCTGGCGCGATGTTGCAGAGAACGCAAATCGCGTTGCCAGCAGTTAGGGTGATCGTGGAACGGGGTGAAGTAGTGTAACAACTCAGCGGCAGGCCAGGTGCGTATGGTGTAGGAAGTGTCGGACCGCGTCAGTGACTGAGGTCGGCGTTGCAGCACCAGCAACCGCCTGACGGTCGCGAATCCTAGCTGATGGTACAGGTGAAAGGCTCCCTGGTTCTGTTCGATGACTTCGAGCCATACTTCGGTGACTCTGCGGTGTTGGGCCTGGTTCAGCAAATAATGCATCATACGACGACCGATCCCCTGTCGCCGCCGTTCGGGTATGACGCCCATACCGCCGATCCAGGCGGCGTGACCGCGCAGCCCCAACAGACCTGTCCCTACTATTTGTTCTCCTTCGACTGCGGCGACCGAGGCATCCAGGTCTACATCGTCATAGCGGATCAGAGTGCGGAACGAGCCTGCAGTCATCACGATGGGCGAATAGTAGTCCGCATAAGCGCGGTTGAAGGCTGCGGTGAACGCCTCAAAGTCCACCTGCGACACGGGATAGAATTCGATCGAGGGCATGGGGCGAGTTCCTTTTCGGGTGGCTCAATGCAGGCAAACGCTGCCACGCAAAGGAAATATTGGCCGATCTATTCTAGCGCAAACCACAAGACGAAGGGTCAGGGAGACTTGAAGGCCAGAGAGCCGCAGTTTCTACTTGCGCAATGTAACAGAAAGGGTATAGTGGCATACGGTGCACAACAGATGTGAGGACGAGCGCCCATGCGAGGGCAACGACTGACGCGCAATCTCACCGATCGAGTCCTGGGCGGAGTGTGCGGGGGATTAGGGGCCTATGTAGGTGTCAGTCCCTGGTGGGTACGTGCCCTGTTTGTGATCTTGGGGCTGTTCACGGCGGGCACCGGTGTTCTGATCTACCTGGCGCTGTGGTTCATTTTGCCCGCGCAGACTCTGGCGGACATCCCTACTGACGCGGAGAAAGACGAACGCATCAGCTTGCCAGAGACTGTAGTCCTGGTGGGTGTAGCGGTAGTCATCATGGGCCTGATCATCCTGGCGCGGAATCTGGGCATCCTCTCTAGCACTGGTGGAGATGCATTCCTGCCACTGGTGGTGATCGGGTTTGGCTTTGTCTTGCTGATCAAACAACTCTGGAGGACGGCATGACCGTTGCTCGCCGACAGATCATGTGGCCTCTGCTGATCATGGCCATCGGCACGGTCTGGTTGCTGGCGGTGGCAGGGATCATCCCCGACGCCGTCCGCGATCTGTTGCGGCGGGCCTGGCCGGCACTGCTGTTCCTGTTCGCGTTCGATGCCCTGGCGGGAAGAAAGCGTCTCCGGGTAGGACGTGTCAGCCTGGAAGTAAACTGGTTCGGCCTGATCCTGACGGTGGCCCTGGTGGCCGGGGCGATCTGGTTTGCCTATCAACGACAGGCGGATGTACAGCGTACAGAGAATGTGCAGACACTCGATCAGACCTTGAGCGCGGAAGTGACGCAGGTGCGAGTGGAAGCCCAGGTGCTGCGTACCTCGGTGACGATTGCTGCGGCGGAGGCCGCCGACGGGATCAGCGCTCGGTATACTGGCAGCCGCGAAAGCCGCGTGACTCTGCAGTGGGCTGTCGAGGGTGACACGGGTGTCTTGACACTGGCTGAAGAAGCGCGCAGTTCAATTCCCAGATTGAGCGACTATGGGCGAGGATCCGTCGAGATTCTGTTGCCGACCTCTGTGCCAATTAACCGCCTGCACGTGCGCGGAGATAGTGGCGATGTCAACGCTGACCTGAGCGCCTTGCGGGTTGAGCGACTGGAACTGGCGACCGATAGCGGTGATACCATAGTGCGGTTGCCCGTGCGTGATGTGCTGCAAGGTCGCCTGACGGTGCGCGGGGGCGACCTGGAATTGTTTGTACCAGAAGGAATGGCCCTGGATGTCAAACTGGAGCCGGGCAGCGGTGAGCCGGAGTACATCTATGACAGCTTTCGCTATGACCTGCTCCGCGACGGGGAATTGAAGCGCCGTAACGTGGACGCATTCCAGTACGTGCTGGACGTATGGTTGCGGAGTGGGGCGAAGCTGGTGGTCACGGACGGCCCGTAGTGTGTCGCTTTCCGATAGCATCGCAACTCAAAAATGGGTTGACTCTGATTCTGAAGTCTCATATACTGACCTAAACATGTGTTCTCAAACACGAGGAGGCAGGCACTGATCGGCAGATCGGTGTCCTGCAGGTGAGTATGCGTTTTGTGGCAACACACGTACACACAAGAAGTAGAAGGCAAAGCACGCTGGCGCTGTCAGGGTGCTTTGTGCTTTGTAGGGCTTTGTCCGCTTGAGCGATGTAAGGAGCACACAGATGGACTACGGGATGATCAGCAAGATCGAAAAGGCGAAGCGATATGCCGAGCAACGCGACAGAATACGTTTTGTATCGTTTCATGTGACGTTTGACGGAGACAATAACCCTCATACAGTGACTTATTCGCAAGGACAATGGGGGTGCGACTGCAGTTTCTTCCAGTCGCGCGGGGTGTGCAGCCATACTATGGCACTGGAACGAATTCTGGCGGGTATGCTCCCTGAGTCCATGAATGTAGATTCTTAGCTCGACCTTCAAAAGAGCTTTTCTGCCAGAGGTGGCTCGACGCAAAGCGGGCCACTTTCTTTTTGAAGCTTGCCGGATTGGGGAATGTGCGACCTGCCTGTGTAAGATCGGTAGGCGATATCGCAGCTTGCTGGTTGTTCGCGTAAGGTTCTTCGGGTAAAATACTCGCTCTAGTCGCCTGTAACGCGGAAGGGAACAGAAGCCGTGACAAGGTCCGATGTGCTGCGCGCCGGTCGTCGCTCAGCGACTCTGGTCGTCGGACTCGTGGTGAGCCTGGTGTTCCTGTATTTCGGTTTGAGCGGGCTCAAGCTATCAGAAGTCTGGGATGGGATGCGCGGCATTCACCTGGGCTGGCTGGGGGCGGGGGCCGCGGTGTACTTTCTGGCGGTGTGGGGACGTACCTGGCGCTGGCACTACCTGCTGCGCTCGATCAAAGGTATCAGGCTGCAGCGCCTGTTTCCTATCGTCGTCATCGGATACATGGGCAACAATGTCTATCCGTTTCGCGCTGGTGAGGTGATCCGCGCCTATGTGCTCAAGCGCGACGAAGAGGTGAGTATGTCCTCCAGCCTGGCGACGATCGTGGTCGAGCGCATCTTCGACGGCCTGGTCATGCTTATCTTTGTATTCGTGGCGTTGCCTTTTGCTGACTTTCAAGAGTCTTGGCTGCGCGATGTGGTTTTCTTCTCGACGCTTCTGTTCTGGGGGGCCTTTCTGGCTTTTCTGTGGGTGGCGCTGCGCCCGCAGACCATGCGCCGGCTCTATAGCGCGGTCTTCGACCGGCTGCTGCCCGCAGGCCTGAGCGTTCGCTTCAAGGGGCTGGCTGACCATTTCCTGCTCGGCCTGGATAACCTGCGTCACCCGCGCGATCTCTTCATGACGCTGGTGTCTTCGGTGTTCATTTGGCTCACCGAGACCACAAAATACTGGCTGGTCATGCACGCTTTCGATTTCGAGGTAAGTTTCTTCGTGCTGATGGTGATGACCGCGGTCGTCAATCTGGCGACGACTCTGCCCTCGTCGCCTGGCTACGTCGGGACCTTCGATACGCCAGGGATCAAGACGCTGACCGCCTATGGCGTGAAAGAAACAACGGCGGCGTCTTACACACTGGTGCTTCACGCTGCCTTGTGGCTGCCAATCACCATGCTGGGCTTCTATTACCTGTATCGCAAGGGGCTGAGCTGGCGGGATTTCGCCCGTGCCCAGCAGGCGGTGGGAGAAGGAGAGGCATCGGATCAAGCAGTTGCGTTGGAAAGAGAGGGTGTTGCCTGATGCGGCGGGTGGCAATCATTGGGGCTGGGGCCACCGGGCTGGCTGCCGCCTACGATCTGGCACGGCAGGGTATCAGCGTTGATCTCTTTGAGGCTGGGGCCGAGGTGGGCGGTCTGGCGGCTGGCTTCAAGGACGAGCGTTGGGAATGGACACTGGAGAAGTTCTATCATCACTGGTTTGCCAGTGACGATGCAATCCTGCGCCTGATCGCCGAACTGGGAGCGCAGGATCGGGTGTTATTTCCCCGCCCAACCACTTCCCTGTGGCTGAACGGCAAAGTCTATCCCATGGATCGCCCCAACATCGTCGTAGCTAACCTGCGTCTTCCCCTTTCGTGGCCCGCCAAGATACGCTATGGAGTAACAGGATTGTACCTGCGCCTGACCAGGAACTGGCGTCCGCTGGAACGGGTAACGGCTGAGCGCTGGCTGCAGCGCGCCATGGGACGCGAAGCCTATGAGACTCTGTGGCGTTCCCTGTTGATCGGCAAGTTCGGAGCTTATTATGATCAGGTGAACATGGCCTGGATGTGGGCGCGTATCTACAAGCGCACACCACGGCTAGGCACATTTGTCGGGGGATTTCAGGCGTTCCTGGAATTGCTCTCGGAGCACGTGCAGCGGCATGGAGGGCGGGTTCACCTGAATTCGCCCGTGCGCCAGGTCGAACAGAGGACAGACGGAAAGCTGAGCGTGCGGGTGCAGGAGCGGAACGAGGAGTTCGACGCGGTGATCAGCACATCATCACCACAGGCGATGTTGCGCCTCGCCCCTCAACTGGAAGGGCCATATGCTGAAAAGTTGCGCGGTCTGCAGAGCATGGGGGCCGTGGTGGTCATTTTTGCGCTCAAGCACCAACTGCTGCGCGATGGCACGTATTGGCTGAGCCTGCCCGCGTCACAGCCCGACAAGCGCAATTCGGAATTCCCGTTTCTGGCCCTGGTCGAGCATACCAACTACATGGACGCGCGGCACTATGGGGGCGATCATCTGGTATACTGCGGCGACTATGTGGTGCCCGGTCACGAATATTTGCATCTCGACGAAGCAGAACTGGTGGCACGGTTTCAGCGCGTTCTACCTCGTTTCAATCCGGCATTCGAGGTGGATTGGATCAGGAAATGGTGGGTCTTTCGCACGCCCTATGCGCAACCTGTTCCCTTCGTCAACCAGTCGCAGCGATTGCCGGAACTGCGCACACCGATCCGAGGGCTATACTTCGCCAGCATGAGTCAGGTTTACCCCTGGGATCGTGGCACCAACTACGCGGTAGAGATGGGGCGAGATGTAGCCGCACTGGCGCTGCGCGATCTGGCCGGCGAGGGAACAGCAGGAGGTAGCGTGGGGGAAGCGTAGGGAATCTCGTCTGGCCGTGGAACAATTCCGCGGTATACTCCATTCGTGAAATCTATCACAATTGCCCTGAGCGCACATGAGGGAGAAGCCATGAAGAACATCACAGTAGTCGGAGTGGGCTATGTGGGCCTGGTGACCGGCGCATGTTTCGCCGATCTGGGGAACAAAGTCGTGGCCCTGGATATCAACGAGGCCAAGATCGAAAGCCTGAAGAAGGGGATCATGCCGATCTACGAACCGGGATTGGCTGAACTGGTGGCGCGCAACGTAAAGGCGAATCGTCTGTCGTTCACCACGTCCTATGAGGAGGCTCTGAAAGACGCGGAGTTCGTCTTCATTGCTGTGGGTACGCCGGAGGGTGTAGATGGCGAAGCGGATCTCAAGTACGTGCGCATGGCCGCCGAATCGATCGCCAAGACTATGGATCACCCCCTGATCATCGTCAACAAGTCTACAGTACCGGTGGGAACGGGCGACTGGGTGGCCGACATCATCCGTGAGAATCAACCGACGCCCATTGACTTTGCCGTGGTAAGCTGCCCTGAGTTCCTGCGCGAAGGATCAGCTATCAGCGATTTCCTCAATCCAGATCGCACGGTGCTTGGCTCGGAGAATCAGGAAGCTGCCGAGCGAGTGGCACAATTGCATCTACCTTTGCGCGCGCCCATTGTGGTCACCGACCTGCGCACCGCGGAGATGATCAAGTATGCCTCTAATGCGTTCTTGGCGACGCGCATCAGTTTCATCAACGAAATCGCCAATATCTGTGAAGCGCTGGGGGCAGACGTGAAGGAAGTGGCGCGGGGCATGGGGTTCGACAAGCGCATCGGGCACCATTTTCTGGAAGCGGGGGTGGGTTACGGCGGCTCGTGCTTCCCCAAGGATGTGAAAGCGCTCGCCTATATGGCCCAGGTGCATGGCAAGCACCCACAGTTGCTGCAGGCAGTGATGGACATCAACGCCTATCAGCGCAAGCATGTTCTCCTGAAAGTGCACGACTTGCTGGGGAAGGTGGAAGGGCGCGTGATCGGCTTGTTGGGGCTGGCTTTCAAACAGAATACAGACGACATGCGCGAAGCGCCTTCGATCACCATCGCCGAGTATCTGCACAACCATGGGGCTGAGGTGCGCGGTTATGATCCGGTTGCCATGGAGGTAGCGCGTGGGATCATGCCCTACATGATCATGGCTCAGAATCCCTACGAGCTGGCCAAGGGAGCCGATGCCCTGATCGTGGTCACACCGTGGAACGAGTTCATGCAACTGGACATGCAGCGCATCAAGGACTCCATGCGCACCCCAGTATTGATTGACGGGCGTAATCTGTACGAGCCGGCAGAGATGCGTCGGCTGGGCTTTCAGTATCGCGGCATCGGGCGTGGCTATGATGGGGCGGCTTTGCGCTGAGTGCGCGCCAGTAAACGTATAGCAGGACACAAGCAGGGGTGCTCCAGCCGGGCATCCCTGCTAAACTTATGCACGGTAACCTGACCTGCACGCCGAGGAGAATTCATGACCCACGAAAATTCCCAGGTAAGGCGGCATGTGCTGGATAATGGGTTGATCGTGCTGCTGAAGGAAGTTCACACGGCCCCTGTGATCAGTTGGTGGATGCTCTACCGGGTCGGCAGTCGTAACGAGACAACCGGCAAGACGGGCATCTCGCACTGGGTCGAGCACATGTTGTTCAAAGGCACCGATCGCTTTCCTGCGGGCACCGTTGATAGTCTGATCGAGCGGGTGGGTGGAGTGTGGAACGCACAGACTTCCTATGATTACACCGCCTTTTTCGAGACCATGCCCGCGGAGCATATCGAACTGGCGCTGGCGATCGAGGCTGACCGCATGACCAATGCTCGCTTCGATCCACAGGAGGTGGAGAAGGAGCGCACCGTCATCATTTCCGAACGCGAGGGATCGGAGAATTCGCCGACTTTCTGGCTCTACGAAGAAACGCGCGCTCTGGCTTTCCGTGTACACCCCTATCATCACCCGATTATTGGCGACATGGCGGATCTTCGCACCATCACCCGCGATGACCTGTATCAGCACTATCGAACCTACTACAATCCCAACAATGCGATCGCGGTAGCGGTGGGCGACTTCGAGACGGAGACGATGCTCAGGCTGATAGAAGGTCACTTTGGGCACATTCCTCCCGGACCGCAGCCACCACCGGTGACGCGGACTGAGCCGCCGCAGTATGGCGAACGCACTGTGCGAGTCGAACGCGAGGGTAACGCGGCCTATGTCTTTGTCGGTTACCGGGCACCCGCTGCCACCGATCCAGACTGGTTCAGACTGGCGCTGGTGGATAGTGTGCTGGCGGGCGCAAGTGCGCCTGGGGGGAACGGGATTGGCAACCGAACCTCGCGGTTATACAAGGCTTTGGTGGAGACTGAACTTGCGAGCAGCGTGAGCGGCGGACTGTACCCTTCCGTTGATCCGTATCTGTTCAGCATCATGGTCACCGTGCGGGATGGTCGCCAACCGGAAGAAGTACAGGCTGCGCTGGATGCCGAGGTAGAGCGTGTGGCGGCTGGCGAGATCAGTGAGGCAGAACTAGATAAGGCTCGCAAGCAAGCCCGTGCCCTGTTCGCCTATGGAACAGAGCGCGTCACTGGACAGGCTTTCTGGCTTGCCTTCACAGAGAATCTATCCAGTTACACCTGGTACGAGAACTATCTCGATCATCTGGCCGCAGTGACCTTGGAGGAGGCGCGTCAGGCGGCGCGACGCTACCTGCGTCGCTCGCAGCGCACGGTGGGCTGGTTCATCCCGGCACAGGATGTCGTTCAGGAAGGTGGGGCGCGATGACTACCTCTGTAGCCTTGCCCGGCCCACACGACGTCTTCCGACGTGCCCTGCCCAATGGAATAGTCGTGCTGGTACGCGAGAACTGGAACAGCAAATCGGTTGTGATCAGCGGGTGGGTGGAGGCAGGCAGCCTTTTTGATTCGCCCGGACAGGAGGGATTGGCCTCCTTTGTGGCGGAGATGTTGCTACGCGGCACCCGGCAACGCAATTTCCAGACCATTCACGAGTGGCTGGAAAGCTGTGGGGCCAGTCTGGACTTCAGTGCGGGGCGGCATTCAGTGGGGTTTGCGGGCCGGAGCCTGGCCGAAGACCTGCCCGGGTTGACGGGTTTGCTGGCCGAGGCATTGCGACAGCCGGCTTTTCCTCCGGAACAGGTCGAGCGTTTGCGTGGGCAGATGGTGACGGCGCTCAAGATTCACGAGCAGGACACCGAGTATGTGGCCTCGCGGCTCTTCCGCGAGATCGTCTATAGGGATGGACATCCCTACAGCCGACCGATTGACGGCAAAGTGGAGACGGTTACTGGCTTTAGCCGCGAGCAGGTGGCGGAGTTCCACCAGAAGCATTTTGGCCCGCGTCGGATGGCCGTGGTCATTGTGGGTGCAGTGCAGGCAGAAACGGCGTTTCATCTTGTGGAAGACTATCTGGGTGACTGGGAAAACCCGGCACAGCCAGAGCCGCCGGTACTTCCTCCTGTGCTCCTGTTGACCGCTATTGAGCGCCGCGATGCAGTGCTGCCAGGGAAAAGCCAGGCCGACATTGTGCTGGGCGTCAGCGGGCCGGCGCGCCTCGCTGCCGACTGGGTGGCAGCCAACCTGGCCAATCATATCCTGGGCGTCTTTGGCATGTACGGGCGTATCGGGGCCAGGGTGCGCGAGCAACTTGGCATGGCCTATTACAGCTACAGTCGTCTTGATGGCGGCCTGGGGCCTGGTCCCTGGCGCGTTGTCGCCGGAGTCAATCCAGCCAATGTCGAGCAAGCCGTGAACGTCATTCGTGGAGAGTTGCGCCGGATCACGGAGGAACCGGTCACAGAAGAAGAATTGGAGAACAGCAAGGCGAATTACATTGGCAGGTTGCCGTTGCAGCTTGAGTCGAATGATGGTGTGGCAGGCGCTTTGCTGAATATTGAGCGTTATCAACTGGGGCTGGACTACCTGCTGCGCTATGCGGACGAGATTCGGGCGGTGACAACAGAGGATGTCCTGGCAGCAGCCCGGCACTATCTGAATCCCGATGCCTTCGCGCTGGCGATTGCCGGGCCGGATCGGTCTGCCTCGTCGGCCTGAGCGTGCCTACAGGGATGATGTTAGGGATGGATAGGGTATGTTACGCATCGGCGTAGACCTGATCGAAGTGGAGCGCATCCGGGAAGCCATGGAGCGTCATGGCGAGCGCTTCTTTGCACGCTTTTTCACGTCGGTGGAACGCGAACAGTGCGGGCAAAATGCGGCACGGCTGGCCGCGCGGTTTGCCGCCAAAGAAGCGACAGCCAAGGCGCTGGGGACGGGGATCGGCGCGATATGCTGGGCAGACATCGAAGTATGGTCGGACGAGGCAGGGCGACCGCATCTGCGCCTGTACGGTGAAGCAGCGCGACTGGCATCCGCTTGTGGACTACATACCTGGCAGGTCAGCCTGAGTCACACGCGCGAGCATGCCGTGGCTTTCGTAGTGGCTCAGGGCGAACAGCCTGAGGCGTTGCTCTGATCAGGGCGTTGGATCGGAGGCACAGGACTGTACAGGCAGGAATAGTGTTCCGTATCGGGCAAGGCCCGATCTGAAAGGTCGGTTTCGGGATAGGAGAAAGGACAAGACCTTGATCCGCAGGAAGATTATTCTGATCACCGGCGCTAATGGTGAAGTGGGCCATGGGCTGATCCAGCAATTGGGCGAGCGCGACGATCGGTTACCGATCGTGGTGCTGGATATCAAGAAGCTTGACTATGCTCTGCGGCCTTTCGTCAGCCGGATCGTGGTGGGAGATATTCTCGACACCAAGTTGCTGGAGACGCTTTCGACGGAGTATGAGATAGATACCATTTACCATCTAGCAGCTCTGCTCTCAACCAGCTCGGAGTTCAACCCGGAGAACGCGCACCGGGTCAATGTGCAGGGGACGGTGAACCTGCTCAAGATGGCCATTGACCAGGGAGAGGCGCGCGGGCATCCGGTCAAATTCCTGTATGCCAGTTCGATCGCTGCCTATGGAATGCCCAGTCTGGCAGTCAAACAGCAAGCGGGAGCCGTAACCGAAGACCAGTACCTTGAACCGATCACCATGTATGGCTGCAACAAGCTGTACTGCGAGCACCTGGGGCGTTACTATGCCCGGCACTATCGCCAGCTTTCGGCGCAACGTGCAGTAGGCGTAGACTTTCGGTGCGTTCGCTTCCCTGGCCTGATCAGCGCGGTCACAGTCCCTACAGGGGGCACCAGCGACTACGCGCCAGAGATGTTGCACGCGGCAGCGCAGGGCAAGCCGTATGCAGCGTTCGTGCGCGAAGATACGACCATTCCGTTCATGGTCATGCCCGATGCCATCAAGGCTCTGCTTATGCTGGCCGACGCGCCGCGCGAACGGTTGTCGCGGCTGGTCTACAATGTGACCAGCTTCAGCCGCTCAGCCGGAGAACTGGCCGATATGGTGAGGGCGGCCTTCCCCGGAGCGCAGATCACTTTCCAACCGTCAGATGCGCGGCAATCCATTGTAGATAGCTGGCCCAGTGCGGTAGACGACAGCGCAGCCCGGCGCGATTGGGGTTGGGTACCTGACTACGACGCGGAACGGGCCTTTCACGATTACCTGATCCCCACCATCGTGGAGCGTTACCGCTCTCCGGCGTAGTACGGCGAGAATGTGCGGCAGCCCGCCCTGTCAGGACGTTACCGTGCTCTCGACCGGGGCGGGCGGATCGTCATGCGCATCGCGCAACACCCACCACGACACAATCCCCGCGGCAAAGATGAATACGCCGGCTATGGTAAAGACGGTGCGCGCACCAATCTCGTCCATCAGCAGGCCAGCGGCCCCCATGGACGCGATATTGGCCACGTTGACGATGGTGCCCTGTGCACCGCTCGCCCGCCCCAGTTTGGCGCTTGGGACGTGTCGCTGCATCAGGGTGGAGGCCACAATCTGGGGTGGGGCGATAGTCAGCCCGACCAGGAATAGGACGCCGACCATCAGAACGTAGTTTTGTACTACGGAGACAACGATCGTCATGATGCCAAAGCTCACCATACTGAGGCCGATCAGGTCGCGCGCCCGGTAGCGTGTTGCCAGAGAAGTGGTGACAACAGCGCTGCCCAGCATGATGCCGATCGTCTGCGAGAAGCGGATCGGCCCCAAACCTTCCTCCCTCATCCCCAGCTCGTTGATCAGGAGTGGCACGAAGGTCACGTTCGCGGCACCAAGTCCCAACATCAACGCCAGGAAGCTAATGAGCACGCCGCGCATGACTTGATCGGTGAGGACATAACGCAGACCTGCGAGCAGTTCGCTCATCATCACCGTCAGGTTGTGCAGCGCAGCGCTCAGGTGCCCGGCGCGGTCTGTGACGAGGTGCGCCATCGCCAACGGTGACGTGCTGACAACTTTACCTGACGTGCTTATGCGAGCGATGAAGTAGGCAGAAACGAAGAAAGATAGACTGTCTACCAGGAAACCGGGCGCAGTAGCATGGGCCGTGCCAACCAGCACGCCCGCGACTGCTGCGCCGACCACGAGAGACAGGGTGTGAGTGAGTTGAGCCAGGCCATTGGCGGCCAGCAATTGCTCTCGATTCAGGATGAGGGGGAGAAGCGCAGTACGCGCCGGAAAGAAGAACGTGCTCACTGTGCTTAACAATACCGAGACGAGCACGTATATCCAGACCTGGTCGAGGTTGCGCACCAACAGAAATCCCAGAGCGAGAACACCTCGGATGACATCGGCGGCGATCATCACCTTTTTGCGGTTGGCACGATCTACCAGCGTGCCAGCGACCATGCCCAGCAGCAGCGAGGGTAGGGCGGAGAGGACGAAGATCAGGCTGAGCACACGCCCCACGCTGGTATCCGCTTCGTTCGCCATACGAATGACCGCCAGAGTCATGGTGTTGTAGGCCATGGCATCGCCCAGGAAGGAGATCATCTGCCCCAGCCACAGGTTGCGGAAGTCGGGCACGCCCAGCACGGCGAAGACCGATGTGTCACCACGATAGAACAGATAGTGGGCAAATTGTCGAAACAGGGCCAAACGCCCTCCAAAGGGGCTCATTCTTTCCTTCTTGTCTCCGATGACAATGGCGCGCTGAAGCCAGGTCGTGACTGCCGGCCTGGCTTGCCAAGGGGACGAAGCCTAGCCGTGGAAAGGACGTGCGGGATGCGCCTACTCGTCTTCGTCTAGCGTCAGGGTGGAAAGATCGTCGTCGGTCACAGACAGATCATAGGCGGGGACGACGATCTCAAAGCCCTGTGACTCTGCCCACCCTGTCAGTTCCTCAACCAGACGGGCCAGCTCGCGATGATCGCTCACCTGAGGCCCCTGCCACAGGATGACTTTCTGCGGCTCGGTCCCGTCGCCCTGGTAGAGAGTCAGGCGACCGGTGTCGTCAAGAGCTATATACGCGGGTTGGCGGGACATTGGTCACTATTTCCGTCTTCTCGCTGGCGGTCAGCGATTCGCAGTATATCATGCAATGCTCCGCAATACCCTCTTCGCTTTGCAGATGGGGCATTTCAGTTTTGGGGCAATGGTCTTGAACCGCAGAGACACCGAGGGGGCAGAGGAGAAAGAACTCAAAACTCTGTGACTTGCTCTGTGGCCTCTGCGCTCTCTGTGGGGAATTCTGCCACAAACCGGAAATACACCCTTGCGGATGGGCTATGCTCAGCTTGAGGTCATTCGCCAGAGGTGTTTTCGCACCGATCGTGCTAGGATAGAACGTCACAGCATAAGGGACGCCTGTTTCACTACAGGGCGCACACAGGTAGGGGAACATGGTCGGAAATGCATCCAGCGCTGCTGCGGACGTACGTGCCAAACGAGTGGTGGTGCCCATTGCCAATCCCGCTACTGCAATGGGGTTGATCCGGCTGGCATGGCAACTGGCTGATCCTGACGAAGGACATATTGATGTGTTGCATGTCACATTGGCAGGGGCAGAGCACGATCAGAAAACGCTGGATGTGCTCAGCTCAATTGTTGAACAGGCTCTGTCCGAGGGCATTAACGCCGAGCTGATTACACGCACCGCACCAAGTGTAGCACGGGGAATTCTAGACGCGGCGTTGGAGCAGGGCGCAACGCTGCTGGTGTTAGGTTTTCAAATACCCGCGCGGGGACGGGTAACGCTGGGGCCAGTTGTGGAAGCGGTAGCTCGTACTGCGCCGTGCGATCTGGTGGTGTTCCGCGCGCCTGGACAGAATGCGGTTCGGCTTGAGACTATCAAACAGGTGATCGTCCCCGTGCACGGAAGCGAGAATTCCAGAGTGGCGGCTCGTCTGGGGTTGGTTCTGGCGGATGCCTATCGGGCAGAGCCTATGGCGATCTACGTGCAAACTGAGCCTGACTTGCCTAGCTGGTTTGGGCTGGCTCGCATTGAAGCTTCACTGGTGGGGCTGGAAGGCGCTCGGCGCTATCAGCGTCAGGTGGTGCGGGCCAACGATGTGGTCAGCGCGGTCGTCAGCCGTAGCGATCCGGACGACTTGATTGTGCTGGGTTTTTCTGAAAGGATGTCTCTGGATCGCTGGATCTTCGGCGACATTCCCCAACGCATCCTGGCTCAGGCTGCAGGGCCAGTGATACTGGTCAGGGAGGCTAGCCGCCCTGGCCTGTCCCCCATCGAGCAATTGCGGCGGCGATGGCTGACGCGGCTAATGCCCGTGCTGACGCCATCCGAGCGCACTGATGTGATTCACCAGGCTGTTGAACTGAGCCGCGCTGGCATCAATTTCCTGTTCCTGATGGTTGTGTCGTCACTGCTGGCTTCTTTTGGTCTGCTACAGAACAGCGCGGCGGTGATCATCGGGGCCATGCTCGTCGCGCCTTTGATGTCTCCACTGATGTCTTTCTCGGTGGGCCTGGTGCAGGGTAATCTGCGCCTGATGCGTGGGGCAGCTTTCACAGTGGCACTGGGGGTTCTGATCGGGCTGAGCGTAGCTGTGGTCGGAGGTAGCATTATGCCGATCCACGTGGCCACAGGCGAAATGTCTGCACGAGGCGAGCCGTCTCTGCTCGATATGGGGGTGGCGATTGCTGCGGGGGCGGCAGGCGCGTATGCGATGGCGCGGCGCGATGTGCCGTCAGCTCTGGCAGGAGTGGCTATCGCTGCGGCCCTGGTGCCGCCGCTGTGTACGGTGGGCCTGGCCCTTGCCTTTGGGCAGATGGAACTCGCTTCCGGTGCTGGTCTGCTTTTTCTGACCAACATTGTCAGCATCAGTCTGGCTGGCGCGGGGGTGTTTGCCTGGCTGGGGCTGAGACCTGCGCCACAGAGCCGCACCTGGCGACAGGTGATCATTTCATTGATTGTATTGATGATCCTGGCACTGCCGCTGGCCAGTACATTTGTACGGGCTGCCCGCACGGCCCAGCAGGTGGAGGCAGTACGTCGGACGCTGGAGCAGGAGTTTTCCGCCGACGAGGTTTTGCAGGTGACTATTGAAGGCG
>FWPU01003335.1_pt1 | contig 38653 bp, 31 predicted proteins | sample 2228361 | NCBI WGS metagenome assembly FWPU01 (sample SAMEA103939777, study PRJEB20133) | metagenome | reverse complement strand
CAGACGAACGAGGCGCCCGACGTCCGCAACTTCCGCAGAGTAGTTTCTTCTCGTGCCCTTCATCTTCTGCTCCTACTCTTGCTGCAGTTTATCGCAGAAGAGTCCACTTAAAAAATCCGCTCTCACTGTGGAATTCCTAGGGTCCACGTCATATTTCCCATTCGATGCCAGAACCTTGTGCTTTCGTAACAGAAGTCGATGTGGCAAGTAAGAGCAAGGAGAATACGAAGACAAGCACCATTATGATGATTGGTGTGCGTTTCATACAATCTCCTTTCGCAAGGCTCATGATAGAAATGTTGTCTGAGACGGAGAGGGAATGTCAATGGAGAAACGTCCAAAGAGTCGTGTGCCCGTGAGTGGAGCTTGTGAAGCGTGAGACAGTAAGTCCGTGTGCTTGCACAAGGTTCTATCGAACTGTCTCAAAAGAAAGGAATAGCACCCTAGTGCAGGGCATGTTCGTGCGGCGTTTTCGTGGTCGGCGAGGAGGTTGCTAGGGTTGAGCAAATTGCATAGAGGTGCTGGAGTACGTCTATGCAGAGAGTGTGCCAAACAGAGCAATCCTTCTCTCAAGGTTCCGCGAAGGTTCCGTGGCCAATATCACAGAGATGGTCATGTTTTATAACTAGGTGAGTTTGCGTGATTATTCCTGCGGAACTCAGGGCTAGAACGGCAGACTCAGTCTCAGGGAGAAGGCGTTAGGATTGCCAGGCCAATCCGCTCTGTTCCGAATAGCCAACCATCTCGTGCGTTGTAGTACATCCAGTAACGTGTCCCGATCTTCTTGACGTCAAAGGCGTAGACAAAGGCCTTTTTCCATGGTGTATCCCCTGGTGTGATAACAGGTTCAGGGCAGAGATAGTCCCACACCAGGCCATCGTGCGAACCAAGAACACATATAGCCGAGCGCGATTTGCCGTGCGAGTCTTGGTAGATCCCATTGTTGAAAGCGACCCAGGTAGCATTCCATTGCTCTGGGAGGACCTTGATGGAGCCTGCACCAAGGGTATGGTACGGATCATCCTGAGAAGGTCCAATGAGAGGGCTCGGTTCCTTGAGGTAAGGGCCGAACAGGTTAGGCGACCTCGCCAGGCCGATGTAGAGTGGCTCAAGATACACGCAGTCAGGCAGGTATACCCCATTGGCACTGTAATAGAGCCAATATAGGCCATCCCTCTTCATGATGAATGGATTGCCTGTGGTAGTGCTATGGTCCGAACGCTCCCAATCGAGTGTAGGCTCCAGGATCGTGGTGGCCTGAGACCAATCGAGGAGATTCTCGGAGAAGCGGAGCTCGATACACGAGGTAAGGGGAAAGAGGCGTGTAATCCGTTCATAGAGCATGTAGTACACACCTGCCTCGAAGTAGATGTAGGGCCGCATCCCTTGAAATAGAGGGTCTTCTCCATTGAGCGTATCCCAGGTAATTCCATCGTGTGAAATAAAGTGGTGGATCCCTTTGAGACTATGAGCAAAGAGATGCCACATGCCGTCGGGTGAATCATGAGGAATGATCACTGTAGGATCTGCAAGTAGTGAATTAGGCCATCGCTGACTGGGCAGGGGTGCTATGAGTGGGTTCTGAGGTACATCCTCCCATGAGCACCACATGTTGTAATCTCTTAAATCATTGTCGGAACCAGGGAGCCCGTTGCCTCCTTGTGAGCACCCAAGATTGACCGACAACCATAAGACAAAGAAGTATGCAAACCCGCACATCCAAATGCATACGTTCCATGTGCGACCGCCCTTGTCGTGTTCCTTCACCTGCAGGCCCTTGTCTTGGTCTTGTGTGGTAGAGAGCATCAGGACTATCTCAGTGTCTCCGAGTCCTCCTGAGCTGAAGCCACAGTGGTAACATTGCCAATCCGGTCCAGAAAAGCACGTTGTAAAGAATCCTTGCACCCATCGGCTCTCCAGTGTTCAATGACGAGCACCCGCATCGATCGGTTTCGGCTGAGGCAGGCTGTGGTTCAGTAGGCGCAGGGATGTCTTCATTGTACGAGAGGCGAAGGGTTACAATCTCGTCATGGCCTACGCGACAGGTTAGCCCCTTTCCGTGTGCTGTTATACCTACTGGTCGGTTGAGTGATCCGTCCATTTCAAGCAGATTCACATCGCGTACTTCGAGAATTGTCTTGGTGGGCATGCGGATGTACGCATCAGTATCCCTGCCTGCAGTTTCAAAGAGCCTTAGGATGAGCTCATTAGGTTTCTCGGGTCGCTCAGGCTCCTTGAGAACGGTGGCAACTACTGTCCGGGGCTCTATGGTGAGGAAGGAGAGGACTGGTGGAAGTGTACCGCTGTGGCGATCAGTCTTGTAGTACAACAACGGATAGTTAAATTCATACGCCTTGTGCACCACACCTGCGTCTTGCCATGATCCTACGTGTGGGTAGAGCGCATAGGTACTGCGAAAGGTACCTTTATCTGTTACAGGTCCACCAAAGGAGCCACCTAGTGCCCCAGGGAGCGGTTGGGAGCTCGATTTAAGTAACGTCATTCTCAAGATGTTCGCTTTACCATCGCTCCATCCCACACCCGGCCCATCGTTGCCAATATCGAAACCGTACTTGTTTCCACTTAACAATGCTATCCCGTACTGTTCATCTGTGCCATTGTTCTGTATATGAACCCACTTTTGGCCACTCGCCTCCCAGTTGGCAACAGTGCCGTCATGAACTCTGGTCAGTGCTGCGTATGGGACATCGTAGGTTGCCTGCTTTGCCCGATTTACTAGATTCAAGGGGAAGGAGACCTTGAGAAGCTGATTGAGTATTTTCCCCCAGTTGTCGACCTGAAAACGGAATCTAAGGAAAGGCTCTCCTTCGCAAAGTTCGATGAGCTGAGTGAAATCCATTCCCAGATAATAGTATTTGACCTGGATGGAGGCCCTGACAGGGCCTACCTCGGCAAGGCCTACAGAACTAGGGTTGTCAAGCTCCCTTGGTTTTGCCTCGTACTTGTTGTAACCGAGATCCCATGCAGGAAAAGGGTGAAATCCTTCAGTATACACCTGAAGGACATTGGCCCTCTTGGATGTCTGAATAGCTTCTCGGCCACCAGCGCTCTTGTCTTTGAGCGATATGAGCAAGCCAGTTGTAGGGTCGATGGTTGCCGTGATAAATGCATTATCCAGGACCGTGGGTGCTGCTGATAGCTGGCTTGGCAGTGGTTGGGATGGACAAGGACAAGGGGTGAGATAATACGTTCTGTATCCTAACGAGGGGACATCTCGTGCGTGAAACACAAGGGCTTGATCAAGTGGGCTAAATTGCCAAGGCACTGGTTGCCCTTGTTCATCGGTTACTTCAAGGTTCGTAGCCTCTTCCCTAGCCATTGGGATACTGACAAGGCCTGTCCTTGGCCAGCTCAGAGGATTGAAGACCACCACAGGGTCACCGTCTGGTCCAGAAGACGTGTCCACCCGCTTGCAGAGGCTTTCAAGCTGTGCAGTAATGAGTTCCTTGGTACGATGAGCTATAAAATCGTGGTGATCGTTAAAGTCTCTATAGACGCGATCGATACCGCTGCCAGGAAGCACGTCATGGAACTGATTGAGGAGGATCATTTTCCAAAGGGTGTCTCTATCTTCTTGGGTAAGCCAGCCACCATACGGGACAGAGACTGCGGCGAGTTTTTCCAGTGTTTCCATGGCTATCTCTGCGGTTCGGTTTCGCTCTTTGGCCTGAGCCCTGCTCGTATACGTGCCCCTATGGTATTCAAGGTACAGCTCATCTTGGATGGTCTTGTGTACACCTGTTGTTTCCAAGTCACGGAAGAACGGCTCGCTGCGGCTAAAGATAATCGGATATCCCCGTCTCTTGAGATCTTGGGCAAGCTCGACAAACACTCTGTTGAAGCCCCCTCCGTGATCACCCCAGCCAATGTAAAAGAGCATGGAGGTAATGTCCGGCTGCAATCTCGTAAGCTTCTCCAGTGCGTCCTCGACAATCGGCACTGTCGGGATATCGTCATAGCTGCCTGCACTCAGATACGTGAGCACGCGTGATCCGTCTGGAGATTCCCAGTAAAACACATGTGCCGATGGTGGGTGGGTGTCGTTCCACGTGAGCTTCGAACATGCAAGATAGTCAATACCTGCCTTTTTCAGTATCTGGGGAAGGCCGGCGGAATAGCCGAAGGAGTCAGGAAGCCAGCCCACACGCACATCGACCCCGAGCCGTTCGAGGAAATAGAGTTTTCCGTAAAGGACCTGTCGTACCAAGCTTTCGCCGCAAGGCAGATTGGTATCGCTTTCTACCCACATGCCGCCTACGGGCTCCCACTGGCCTTGTTCAATCCAGTATCTGATCCGCTCGAATACATCTGGATAAAGGGTCTCCATCCATTCATATGCTTGTGCCTGGCTCTGGGCATAAAAGGCTGGGTTTTCTGTATGAGCATTACGAGCGTAGAAGTCCATCAGATCCATGACAGTCCCAAAGGTGTTACGACACACGCTGATGGCCTCTGCATAATCCCATTTCCATGCAAGATCGATGTGGGAATGCCCAATGGTGTAGATTCGGTCGATTGCTGCAGATGTTGGTTGAGGGAGTATCGCGAGGAAAAGTAAGCATATGCCAAGGAATCGAGATGCCCTTCTTTTGGTCTCCATGTGTAGTTTCCTCACGGGCATCGTGGTATGGGCAAGGGATGTTTTCTTTGTGCCAACCCAAAGCATCATGAACCCAACCTGAGTGTGCATCGCTCGGGCATATGGCTGAGTATGCTTATGCACTCTTCATGTGCTCCATTTTCTGAATGTATTGATTGCGAAGCATGCTCTCTCGGCCAAACGATGCCTCGAACTTTTCAATGAAGAACTTTTCCACCATCTTTCCCACGGCAAATATCTTGACCGTTACATCGCCTTCAAGGTGTTGGATCCATTTGTCTCCCTTCTTCTCGAAATACAGTCTGCCGCCTGCTTTGATCTTGTCGGCCAACACAGAGGGAGTAATATCGAGGGTTCCAGTATTGTTCGTTGTATCGAGTATAAGATCCACTACCACTGAGCTTATGCTGCCGCCCAGGGCCTTTTGTATCGGTCCAGGCATAGGGAGGTTGAGGGAATACTTCATTTTGAACTGAAGTTTGCCTTCCTCTTCCCTCTGGTCGAAGATGGTGATGTCCTGGATCTCAGGGTGATTGTCCACCACATATTGTTTCGCTCCTTCGTCGAAGAGGTATTTCCGAATGACCTCAGGTGGGAAATCGAATGCAACCGCAAGATCGATTTTCATGGTTCCTCCCCTTTGTAGAAGTGGTAGATCTGTCACAGTGCACACGGTGTCATAAAAGTCTCGCCTATGCTCCCTTCTCTATTGATGCAATTTCGTCGAGAAGCACGAGTTCAGGCCTGCCTTCCATACAATCCTTTACGGCTGCAAAGAATTCAGCAAGATAAGGAGTTGTGGAATGTGCGGCAAATGCATCATCGTCTTTATAGCGTTCTATGACAACGAGTGTTGTTGGATCAGAGCGGTCCCGGTTCACGGTGTACGAAAGTGTCCCTTCTTCCTTGTCTACCTTGGCGATCAACTCCTTGAAGTGAGCCATGGCCTCGTCTATCTTGTTTTTTTTGACCTTGAGTCTGGCAATGACAGCAATCATGGTCGCACTCCTTTGCAGAACTGCAACGATCTCGTAGGATGTTGGAATGTATCATTACATCTGTGAGCCTCATGGTCAACAAACGCCCACCCTATTGCCCTGGGCTCTATTTACCGAGCAACGTATTTGTGATAAGAAAATCGAATATGCATGCTTCTTCATGGCGATACGTTCGAATTGGGTACTGAGCCGGCATACGGTAACGCTCCCCCTGAAATGTGACCTCTAGAAAGTGAACTCCCATGGATGTACCTGATAAGGCGACAGCAGGAGGAAAGAACCTCGGAAGGAACAAGAGGGCATCCCGGATCCTCGTGCCCTTAGCTTTCGCAATAGCGATCGCAGGTCTCTTGTACTGGTGGCATAGCAGGACGAGAGTGACTACAGACGATGCCTACGTGCAGGCAATGGTATACCCGGTGAGTGCACGCATTCCAGGGAAAGTCCTCAAGGTATTGGTCGAGGATAACCAAACAGTTGTTCAGGGACAACCGTTGGTGCGACTCGATCCTGAAGAACCTACGCTTCAGGTCAGGATTGCCAAGGCAGGCCTCGACGTTGCAGAAACCCAGTGCCGCGAAGCAGAGATTGGCCTCGATGCAGCATATGCACAGATGCGGCTCGTCCAGGCCCAGCTTAGTCAGGCCAGTCTGGATCTGCAGCGGGCCGAGGCGCTTTTCAGAAAAAAGGCCATAGCTGACGAACAATACGATCGGGCGCTCACCCAACATCGAATCCTGAGTGCGCAGCTCGATGTTGCACAAGCACAGATCAATGTGGCAAAGGCCAAGGCAACATCAGCCAAGTCCGCGTTGGAGAATGCCAGGGCCCAGCATGCCCGGGCAGAGCTCTTGCTGAGCTATACAGAGGTCTTTTCACCCGCCAACGGGTATGTGACCAAACGATCTGTTCGCGAGGGAAGGGTGGTGCAGCCAGGCGAGCCCCTTATGGCTATTGTCGATCTCGAGGATATTTGGATTGAGGCGAACTTCAAGGAGACACAGCTCACAAGGGTGCAACCAGGGATGAAGGTCAACATAGAAGTTGATACCTACCCAGGAACGAGCTTCCATGGGCATGTCGACAGTATTATGAGTGGCAGTGGCGCAGCCTTTTCACTTTTCCCTCCTGAAAACGCCACTGGCAACTGGATAAAGGTCGTGCAGAGGATCCCTGTGAAGATACTTCTCGATGATTATTCGCATGGCCGTGACGGAAAGGTCCTTAGGGCAGGGATGTCCACTCGTGTCCAAGTACTCCTGGACCAAGAAGGTAAGAAGCAAACTGCCAGTGCAGCACCAACCCGCAATAAACCTTGAAGGAAAACGCGGCCGTTCGTTTGGTATCTCCTATGGAAACGCGACCTGTTCGGCACGTAAACAAATGGCTCGTTGCCTTCACAGTAATGCTCCCCACGTTTATCGAGATCCTCGATATGACCGTTGTCAACGTGTCGCTCAACCATATCCAGGGCAGCCTCAGTGCAGGTCTGGATGAGGTGACCTGGGTGCTTACCTCGTACCTCGTCTCGAATGCAATCGTTATTCCGTTGAGCGGTTGGCTTTCCAGTATCATGGGCCGCAAGCGGTATATGCTCCTTTCAGTGATCCTCTTTACGGTAAGCTCGTTCATGTGTGGCGCTTCAACAGGCTTGGCCATGCTTGTGGCCTTTCGGGTGCTTCAGGGCCTTGGTGGTGGCGGACTGCAGCCTGTTTCAGGGGCCATACTTTTAGAGACCTTTCCCAAAGAAGAGTATGGGACAGCTATGGCTGTCTATGGCATGGGGATCGTATTTGCACCTATTTTAGGACCTATTCTGGGAGGCTGGATCACAGATAGCTGGAACTGGCGCTGGGTCTTCTACATCAACGTTCCTGTCGGCGTTGTTTCGGTAATTATGACGACCCTTTTCATCTATGATCCTCCCTATATCAGGGCAGTTTCAAAGAGGATCGATTACTGGGGTCTGATCCTCCTGGTGGTCGGGATCGGAACGCTTCAGATCGTTCTCGATCGAGGCGAACGACTTGATTGGTTTGATTCGGATGTTATCTACTGGTTCTCACTGGTATCGGTCGTAGCCCTTATCCTTTTTGTGGCACGTGAGCTCTCCACCTCCAATCCTGTCGTAGATTTGAGGGTGTTCAAAGACCGTTCTTTTGCCCTCGGCAACATGACAATGTTTTGCGGGTTTTTTGCCTTTTTCAGCAGCATGGTGCTTTTGCCGATTTACGTGCAGAAGCTTATGGGGTACACGTCGTGGTGGGCCGGTCTCGTGCTGGCGCCTGGAGGTGTTGCATCGCTCTTGATGATGCCTGTTGCCGGACAGCTCATAAGAAGGCTTGATCCACGGCTTCTACTTCTCGGAGGGATCAGTATAAACGCCACTGCCTTGGTTCTTATGAGCCGTTTCACGCTCACCGCTGACTTTTACTCGATCATGTTTCCACGGTTCTTTCAGGGGATCGGATTGGCGTTCTTCTTCGTACCCCTCGCCGCAGTTACGATGGGATACATACCTGTTGAAAAGATGGGAAATGCAAGCGGGCTGTTCAACTTAATTCGGAATCTAGGTGGAAGTTTTGGTGTTGCATTTATCACCACAGAGCTTGCACGCCGAGCACAGTTCCACCACCATACCCTCGTAGAATACATGCACCCCTACAATCCCAGCTATCTGTTTTCGCTTGGGCACCTACGTGACGTGCTCGGTGCAAGGCTTGGAGTCGATCCAGCTACTGCACTGCACGCGGCACAGGGGGCCGTATATGGTGAATTGAACCGTCAGGCCTTCATGCTTGCCTTCAATGATGTATTTTTCCTTGGGAGTTTTTTCTTCCTGTCAGTACTGCCCCTGATTATGATTATTCGAAGACCAAAAGGTCCTCCATCAGGGCTGACTGGTGAGGTCTAGGAGGTTGAGCTCGACTGCGCTGGGAAGTGCGCTCCCACACGTCGGCATACGGTCATTACGTTATGCCATGCAACCACAGGGCTGCCTGACGAGCAGGAAGTGGGGTGAGGCTTCAATGCAAAGGACGAAGGAAGATCGCATGGGTAGAGCCGTCTTTGGCGGTGTCATAGAAAAGTACACGTCGCTGCGAATCCCAGCTCCATGTCCCATCTGAGATCTCGACGTTGAAACCTGCAGGGTACGTGCGTTGTGGGATGATTATCTCTGTTGCACCATTTGCTTCTGTATCTGCGAAGAACTCTAGCTCAAACGTCCCCGTTCGTTGATCGTAGGCATATCGGATCGGAGGCCCTACCAGGCGTGATGGATACGGCCTGACGAGGACACTCACATGCGGCTTCTCAGCACCACCTGGGTACACAAGGGAGGTATTCTCATCGTTCCAGTCTACCTCGGTTGGGTTATAGGTCCAGATCGCTGATCCGACCTGATACGCTTCCAGAAGGCTGATTTGGGATGCGAGAGAAGGGACATTGTCCGTGCGGTCAGTTGCAACCCCATATTCGCCGATCCAGACTGGCACCCCCCACGATGTGGCCATCTCTACCATGGCGGCCAGACGATTTCTTAATGCATCAATGCCCGAGGGAAGGCCTGAGATGAGAGAGCCCATATCATACCAATGAGCTGCAAAGACTACGTTGGGCACGTCCAGCGGCTCAAGGAAAGTTGGAAATCCGACACTGAACAAACCAGTTGTACCGTAAAAAATCGTAAGATCAGGTCTGATGGCCCTGATACCAGCGATAAGATCCCTGTAGAAAGGTATCAAGATGTTTCTTTCGAAAGAGCCATTGAATAGAAAATACGACAGATCAAAGGGCTCATTGAAAAGGTCAATACCGATTACAGCCGAGTTTGATGCGAGCCGACGTACCACGTGGAGCATCATACGAATATAGGCGCTTTTTAGCCGTGGGTCTTCCCAAAAACGGTCAAAACTGCGTATCACACCAGGGGATGCCACATAGCTCAATGGCCAGAGGCGCAAAGGAGCTGGACACGTCTCGTCACGGTAATCCGGATGTACAGACCAGGGCGGGAATCCGTCCCCGCAAAAATTCCTTGCGTAGATATCCTGGTGAGCATCGAGGATCACAAGGATATTTCTTTTTGCACACGCCTCGATGATCGCGGCAAGCTGTTCGAGGTATTGTTCGTCGTAGGTTCCCTCCTGTGGTTCAACGCCTTCCCACGTAAAAAGGAGTCGTACAGAATTCAAGCCCCATTCGACGATCTGGTCGAGATAGGACGTGTCATCAAAGGGAAGAAACGGTGGTAGCTTGGAACGGCTGCCGAGATTAATGCCTCGAAGTATGACCACCCTATTGTCTATATCCCGTATCCATCTGCCCGCAGTATGTAAAGGGCCGAACGTGGTCAAGGTCCCATTGAGAAGGCCTGCTCGCACTGTATGGTCATCTTGGTTGCACCCTGGAGCGGTGGTGAGGATGAGGGCAAAAAGCATCGCACAGGTGATGGGTAAGACCCGTTTCATTGGGGATCCTCCCTTTTATGTGGGTTCTACACACGTATATGGAACATGGATGCTTTGGCTTTGTTTTCTATTACCACAGTGTCATCACGCCACGCCATGAAAGCTTTTCCTTCTACCTCTTGTCTTGTAAAGTGTTTTCAGTCTGATTGCAATCCCACAATTTGAACCCTTAAGAGATTCTGTATAATATTGTATATCCGCACATGTTCACACATGGCGTACGCCCTGCGCACGCTATATGGGGCAGAAAAGGGTAGGAATCAGCCACAATGTGGCAGGAGGTCCGTGGTAATGGCAAGGCAGACACTGGTAAGTGAGTTTTGGGAATTTCTCAAGACAAGGAAGCGCTACTGGCTCTTACCGATAGTGATCGTACTCCTTCTTATGGGGGCGCTCATCGTATTCACGGAGAGTAGTGCGGTGGCCCCTTTTATCTATGCGTTGTTTTAGCCCCAGGATAGGATTACATGCCTGATGATGTGTACTCCCATCGTGGGGACAAGAAGTGCTTTACACGTTATGAGGATGCTGAAGACTATTTAAGAAGTTTTACTGACTACGAGAGGATGGTCAAAGGTGCCTCCTACCCTGAGGACCTCTTTGATCTGAGAAGGATAGAATCCCTCCTGAGAAGAGTTGGCAACCCCCACCAGCAGCTACGCGGCATTCACATTGCTGGCACCAAAGGAAAGGGATCCACTGCAATCTTTGTAGATGCGATCTTGCGAATACACGGCATAACCACAGGCCTCTACACCTCGCCTCATCTAGTGTGTAAGGAAGAACGAATTCAAATTAATCGAAGGCTTCTCGAGAGGGAGGAGTTCCTTTCCTGGATGAATGTGCTGGGACCACACCTTATGGTCCTGAAGGACACCCGCACGCCGCCTACCTTCTTCGATATCATGACGACAATAGCTTTTCTCCATTTTCATGTCCATAAGGTCGATGCGGCCGTGATGGAGGTAGGGCTGGGTGGACGGCTAGATTCAACGAATGTTTTTCTTCCTGATGTGAGTGTAATTACCAGGATCGGGCTAGACCACGTAGAAAAACTTGGCTCGACCCTAGAAGAAATTGCCTCGGAGAAGGCAGGCATCATAAAGCGGGGGATTCCTGTTGTCTCGCATAGGCAGGAACCTCAAGCAGCGCGTGTGATCGAACAGAGGGCAAGGGACCTTGAGGCACCACTGGAATGGGTGAGTGCAGAGATCAAGGTAGTAGACCGAGCTGGTGGAAACGACTCCGTGTTCGACGTCAGGACGCAAAAAGCTTGTTATCCCGAGTTGCGCCTGTCGGTGTTAGGCTACCACCAGCGGCACAATGCTGCAGTAGCAATCCGGGCTGCTGAACTTTTCTTTGAACGACAGGGTCTTGGCAAGTTAAGCGAAGACGGTGTACGACAGGCACTGACGGGGGTAGTGATACCAGGCAGGATTGAGATTATAGGCCGCGATCCTCTCATTGTCGTAGACGGCGCTCACAATGTCGTATCGATTGCAGCACTGGTAGAGACCGTACGTAGTTCGTTGACGTTCAAAGATGTGCATGTCGTCTTCGCCTGCTCGAGAGACAAAGACATAGCAGCGTTACTGAGGATCCTGACGGCTATGGCCAAGCGATGGACCATTACCTGGTTTGATTTTCCCCGGATAGAAGATCCTCTGAGGGTTAGGGACATACTAAAGGAAATCGATCCTCATGCTGATGTATGTGTGAGATCTGATCCGAGGCAGGCACTCGAGGACGCGCTAGAGCGGTCGAATCGCGATGACCTCATTTTGTGCTGTGGCTCTTTTTATCTTGTTGGACAGATACTCCAGATACGTGGTTGGAACCCTTTTTCTTCTCACCCATCGTGAATCGTGACAGGTGTGCTTTCCAGTGGTCTTACCTTTGGGCCTCATGTCAGAGATGGTTCGAGACGCACGCACTCGTTCAGGCTAATGGTCGCTTGACGAGATGAGGTGCTGCTCATACACTCGTATGCCAGTATCTTCTGTTGTTGTCCATTGCTAGGAGAGGGAGTGAATACGGTTGTGCGAGAAGTTGTTGTGGCTGGAGCTGTGAGAACTCCTATTGGTAACTTTTGTGGTGCCTTGGCCTCACTTCCTGCAACGACTCTCGGGGCGCTCGTCATCGAAGAGGCCTGTAAGCGAGCAGGGATACGCAAGGAAGATGTGGACGAGGTAATTATGGGTTGTGTCCTGCCTCACGGGTTGGGCCAGAACCCTGCTCGTCAGGCTGCCCTTCGAGCAGGGATGCCATTGGAGGTAGGTTGTCTTACCATCAACAAGGTATGTGGATCAGGACTCAAAGCCGTTATGCTGGCCACCCAGGCGATCCAGACTGGAGATGCTGACGTTGTCATTGCGGGTGGTATGGAAAATATGAGTAGGGCACCGTACCTGCTTGAGAAGGCCAGAAGTGGTTACCGTATGGGACATGGCACCCTTGTTGATGCGATGATCCTCGACGGTCTTTGGGACATTACCAATGACTTCCATATGGGAATGAGCGCAGAACTCGTTGCAGAGCGATATGGAATACGCAGAGAAGACATGGATCGGTTCTCGCTACGCTCGAATGAAAAGGCACTTGCCGCAATAGAAGCAGGAAGCTTTTCCGAGGAGATACTGCCGGTACGTGTTCCCCAAGCAAAAGGACCGGATATTGTTTTCAGTCGTGATGAGGGACCGAGAGCTACCTCTATGGAGCAATTGGCACGACTTGCCCCAGCGTTCAAGGAGGGCGGCTTGGTGACAGCAGGAAATTCCTCAAAGATAAGCGATGGGGCAGCAGCAGTCGTGTGTTTGTCTTCTGATCGTGCTCGTCAACTCGGTGTGCGCCCTATGGCACGGGTTATTGCCCAGGGTGCGAGCGGGCTTGATCCAACGTATGTGCTCGTAGCTCCGATACTATCAATTCCAAAGGTGCTCAAGAAAGCCGGGCTCACACTAGAGGACGTTGATATGCACGAGATAAACGAGGCTTTTGCCTCCTCTAGTCTGGCAGTTCAAAGGGAATTAGGTATTGATCCAGAACGAGTGAACGTGAATGGCGGTGCGATTGCCCTTGGTCACCCAATAGGGGCAAGCGGGGCCCGAGTACTAGTTACACTTCTGTACGCATTGCGCAGGCGAGGGCTTCGGTGTGGTATGGCTTCGCTGTGTCTCGGCGGGGGAGAGGCGGTAAGCCTGATTGTGGAAGCCCTGGTATAGCCTGCAACCTGACCCGCGCGTGGTGCGGCAGGTACCTTGGAGAGGAGAAAGCCCATGGACGAGGTAGTGATCGTAGGTGCTGTGCGAACAGCCATAGGGAGCTTTGGGGGATCGCTCAAGGATGTCCCTGTTGTATCGCTTGGAGCCCTTGTAATACGAAAGGCTTTGGAGCGGGCAGGGCTCAGGCCTTGTGTGTCGTCGGACCTCAAGGCATACGGCCCGCAAGGGGTGCGGGACCTTGGTCCCTCTGATCCAGAAAAGGAAGCCGCGCCCTGGCCCGAGTCCTTGCTACCTATTCAGGTCGACGAGGTCATTATGGGTAATGTTGTCGGGGCTGGCCAAGGACAGAATCCAGGCCGTCAGTCCTGCCTACGTGCAGGTCTTCCTGTTGAAACGAATGCCTTTACTGTGAACAAGGTGTGCGCCTCGGGAATGAAGGCTGTGGCCTTGGCTGACCAAGCAATAAGGAGTGGAAACGCAGAAGTAGTGGTTGCAGGTGGCATGGAGAACATGAGTTCAATACCCTATGCATTTCCGTCAGGCCGATGGGGTGCCCGGATGTTCAATAAGGAGATGGTTGATCTTATGGTCTACGACGGGCTCTGGGAGATTTTTTACGGATACCACATGGGGGTGACTGCTGAAAACATTGCAAAGAAGTATGGCATTTCAAGAAGAGAGCAGGATGAGCTCGGGTTGATGAGTCACCAACGGGCACGAAAAGCCATTCAAGAAGGTATCTTTGCTCGAGAGATCGTTCCTGTCGAGGTGTCGTTTAAGAAGGGGGAAACAAAGCTCTTCGATGTGGATGAACGGCCTATGGATACGAGTCTTGACAAGATGGCTCGACTCGCCCCTGCGTTTCTTAAGGATGGAACTGTAACTGCAGAGAACGCGTCTGGCATAAACGATGCTGCAGCAGCCCTGGTACTTATGTCGGGTAAAAAGGCTCGTGAGCTGGGAGTGACACCGATTGCCCGGATCGTTGGTTATGCATCCGGAGGCGTGGATCCTGCGTATATGGGGCTAGGACCTATACCGGCAGTAAAAAAGGTGCTCAAGAGCACAGGGATCTCAATCTCTTCGATAGACCGTGTGGAGCTTAACGAGGCCTTTGCGTCGCAGGCGATAGCCTGTATGCGCGAGCTCGGTCTCGATATAGCCAAGACCAATGTGCATGGCAGTGGGATCTCGCTCGGGCATCCGATTGGATGTACCGGTGCCCGCATCCTTGTTACGCTCCTGTATGAACTGCAAAGGACAAAGTGCTCGCTCGGCCTTGCAACGCTCTGTATTGGCGGAGGGCAGGGCATGGCAATGCTTATCGAGGCTACATCAGGGTGAGTGGACAGCCTCTTCCCACCATTGAGTGAGCTTCTTTTTTGAAAGAAGTACGTACTCTTTGTCTTTACAAAATACCTCGAGGGTAATTGTGCCATCATAGTACTTTCGTATCTGCCGAATTGTCTGCTTCCAGTTTATTTTACCTGCACCGAGCGGAAGATGTAGATCTTCGACCCCGTTATTGTCGTGAATATGGAGATGGGCTACGCGGGTGCCGAATGTAGTGAAATAGGCACTGGGCTGAATACCTGTGATATTGGCATGGCCGATATCCACATGGATAAGAAGGTCAGGGACTTCTTTTATTAGGCGGGAGAGGTTTTTCAAGGTATCTCGTGGTCCGTCGAGCGGTTCGTAGAGGATGCGGATGCCAAACTCTCTGGCACTTTCCAGAATGTGTGCCAGTGATTCAGCCTGAAAATAGATGCCGTCTTCAACGCTGAAGAGATCGCATGGCCAGTTGGCATGGACTGTGAGGTACCGGCAGTTGAGCCGTTCGAGGAAGTGATAGTAGCTTTGGACAATCTTTACCGCCTCTCTTCGCAGCTCTGGCAAGGGAGATCCAAGAGGAAGGTACCATGCCGTGTGTGAAACCACATGCAGTGAATAGTGTGCCAGCAGGTCTTTGAGTGCCCATACGTCTATAGCTTCGGGGACGGCCTTGTCAGGCTCAAGGAAAAGGTCTAGGAAGTCAAAGCCATGTTCTCCTATCCACGTGACTTCGTCCATGATATTCTTCCGGGGATTGTTACAATAGCCGATTTTCATGGTGCCTCTTTCCCTTGTTCTAACTGGGTAGTAGCGTATGAGAAACGACGGTTACCTACTAATGTAAGATGTCGAGGTGTATATCTTATGCGATTGAGGCTATCGAGTCGACAATCAAAAGGGTACGTAGGTCGATGGTTATTGTACTGGAACTGCCTTGTGGTCGGTGTGGTGCTCGCCTGTGGATCTGCCCGAGAAGGGGATGGCGGGTATGGTACACGGCTGCCTGAAGTTCCTGTATGGTCGGTATTTGAACAGGTGTTACCTGTGCCTGTCGTAGAGGACAATCCGTTCGACCCCTCAGCGGTATCGATAGAGTGCGTCTTTGTAGCACCTGGGGGAGGAAGATCATCTAGGGTTCCGGCCTATGTGACACGGGATTACCAAAGGGAACTCGTTGAAGGGTACGAGCACCTTGAAGCACTAGGCGATCTCTACTGGAAGGTCCGTTTTACTCCTAGTGAACAAGGAATATGGCGCTGGTACTGGCAGAAAAGGACGCCACTGGGCACAGAAACGTCTCCATGGTCGTCTTTTGTTGCCACCGATCCAGCTCCTAGCAGGCATGGCTTTCTCAGGGTGAGTCAAAGCGATCAGCGATATCTTGTGTTCGATGACGGCACCTCATATGTTGCAGTGGGAGAAAACCTCTGTTGGTATGACGCTCGGGGGACATGTGCCTACGACGACTGGCTCATGAAATTGGCGTCACAAGGAGCTACCTTTATACGGCTGTGGATGCCGAGCTGGGCCTTTGGACTCGAATGGGTTGAACGGGACGCTCAGGGAAACATAGTAGCAACGTCTCTTGGCAACTATAGACGAAGACTCGATCGGGCCTGGCAGCTCGACTATGTGGTACGTCGCTGCGAGGAACTCGGTATCTATGTCATGCTATGCATCCAAAATCACGGCCCGTTTTCCAGGGTTCATAATTCCGAATGGGCTGACAATCCGTACAATGCAGCCTGGGGGGGACCACTTGCCACCCCCCGGGATTTTTTTACCTCGTCCGAGGCCAAAGAGCTCTTCAAAAGGCGTTTGCGCTATATCGTTTCTCGGTGGGGATATTCGCCCCACATACTGGCTTGGGAGTTGTGGAACGAAGTTGACCTGGTCGAGTACCCTTCAGAAGACATGGTTGTGCAATGGCACCAGGAGATGGCTCGTGAGCTTCGATCCCTCGATCCTTACGGCCGGCTGATAACCACGAGCGTAAGCGGCACACCGGCCATCATACATCTTCTTACAGGTTCCTCGCCTCTTGCTCGTCTTTGGGAGCTACCAGATATTGATCTAGTGCAACTCCACTTCTACTCGGTAGCGGGGATTCCGGTCAACTTTGCCGAGCTATTCCCTGCTATGACATCCAGGCTTCGATCCTACGGCAAACCAGTGCTCCTTGCAGAGGCAGGGGTTGACTTCCGGGGGCCGCAAGAGACGCTTCGGGTTGACCCTGAATCCGTTGCAATCCACGACATGCTGTGGTTGGGTATTTTCTCTCAGACAGTCGGGACCGGTATGACGTGGTGGTGGGACAATCTGATAGATCCCAAAGGGCTCTATACAGAGTTTGGCCCTATTGCCTCGTTCGTTAAGCATATGGCATTCGGCACATCGAACCTCGAGGAGAACTGTCTGCAGGTGATAGGCCTTCCCAAGGGGCTCAAGGCCTTTAGCCTCTGTGGGGATAGCGTACTAGGGGCATGGATCAAGAACAATGAACATCAATATTACCGGTATGATGATCGGCTCATAGCGGGCGTGTCTGTGGGTATTACAGGATGTCAATCAGGCACATGGAACATACGCTGGATCGATACCTCTAGCGGTGAGACGGTTGAAGAAACAGTGCGTGCAATTTCCGGTGGCACAGAACAAATCCAGGTGCCACCCTTCAAGCATGATATAGCTCTGAGACTCGATCTGGTACGTTAAGTCCGCTCGTGGATAACCAATTACAGATACCGCTGCAGCGTACAATCCATATGCAGAAGCGCTGCGCCGGATCTTATTTCTTTTCCAGGGCAACGAACAGAGAGCCTTCGTTCCGTTTGACCAGGAAGAGGATCATCTGGCCCTTTTTTGTCGCAGCTACGATTCGTTGGAATTCCTGAACCGTGTGAACCGGTTTCTGATTGACCTCGACAATAATGTCGCCCCTTCGGAGGCCACTTTCCGCAGCAAGGCCGGACGGATCGACGTCCGTGACAATAAGGCCTTTATCACTTGATAGTCCATGAGCCCTTGCCAGCTCAGGCGTGATTTCCTGAAGCTGCAGCCCTAGTTCACCTCCGCCACTGGCTGCCTCAGTGACCTGTTCTTCAGCAGGAAGTTCTCCGAGTTTGATTTTGAACGTCTTGGTCTTGCCCTCACGCAGTACTTTTACCTCGACCTCGGTTCCAGGCTTGGTCGATGCGACAAGTCGTGGCAAGTCATTGAACCGTCTTATTCGTTCTCCTTGAAATTCTATGATTACGTCACCAGGTCGTAAACCAGTCCCTTCAGCAGGTCCACCTTTTGAGATTTCTGCAATGAGCGCACCTTCAGGATGGTCAAGTCCAAACGACTTTGCCAACTCAGGGGTCACCCGTTGAATGAGGACTCCGAGCCAGCCGCGGTACACACGTCCTTTTTCCTTGAGTTGAGGGATCTCCTGTTGAGCTATATTGATTGGAATTGCAAACCCGATTCCTGCGCCTCCTGCAACGATCGCAGTGTTGATTCCCACAACCTCACCTTTCATGTTGAGCAAAGGACCGCCACTGTTGCCTGGATTGATCGATGCATCTGTTTGGATGAAGTCGTCATATGGGCCTGCGCCTATATCCCTGCCTTTTGCACTCACAATACCTGCGGTAACCGTATATTTGAGTCCGAACGGATTCCCTATGGCAAGTACCCAGTCACCGACTTTAAGGGCGTCTGAGTCGCCTAGTGGTGCGACGGGAAAATTGTTGGTTGAGTCGATTTTGACCAGAGCGATATCGGTTTTGGCATCCCTTCCAACGATCTTACCTTGATGTTCAGACTCATCATAGAGAACGACTGTGATGGATTCTGCGTCTTTTACCACATGATAGTTCGTGAGCACATAGCCATCTTTTGATATGATAAACCCTGAGCCAAGACTCTGGCGCTTGATGTCTCCAGGAGGTGCAAAGAAACGATCGAAAAAGTCCTCGAATGGATCTTGTTCACCGCGTTGACCGAAGCGATCTTCAGGTTGGATAGGACCGAACCTGAAACTTCTCCACATATTCCTTCCCTTGATTATTTGGGTTGTACTTATGTTGACCACGAACGGAGATGAACGTTCAGCGAGGAGTGTAAAATCAGGTAGGGCTACAACTCTTGATGAGCCAGCACCAGGTTCCTGGGATGATTCTGAAACAGGCTTTTCTGTGGTGCTCGGGCGTTCGCTTCCTTCGCCGAAAATGTGCAAGGCCGCAATTCGGCTCGCAATATCGGTTTGAGCGGCGATGACGATTCCGATAAGGACACCGAGGAGTATCGCTATGAACACTGCTAGCTTATGTGAGGTTGCCGTTCTTGACATATAGGTCTTCTCCCTTCAAGCGGTGGTAGGTAGTTCATGTATGCCTGCAACCCGGTCGGGCAGGAGAAAAAAACATTGCTCGGCTGGTTATTGCAAGGATGTTATCTCCGACGATTCATGATGATGGGCGATGTTTGACCGCCTCCACATAGCGCATTTTGAGGTCGTAGATAAGGTTGTCCATGAGTTTGCTTTCCTCTTGGGTGAGATTTCCCCGCGTCTTTTCCTTGAGCATGCTGAGGATATCGATGGTTTGTTTGGCGAGAGGAAGGTCTACAGTTTGCTTTCCGCTGGTAGGATCGGGGACTAACCCAAGATGGATCAGGGTCGAACTACTGAGTGAGAAAATAAAGGTCGAAAAGTTCACCTCAGGGAGATCGCGCGGAGGAGCCGTACGGGTCTCACCCGCTTTTCGTGCCTCAGGGTCGATCTGCTCAGATCGCTCACTTTGCTGCTTGCCTGAAGAAGCCGCGGATCCATTTCGTGTACGTGCATCTGAGGCGGCGTGGCTCTCATCACGTCTTCGCTCGCCATCCTCTGTGAATCGGCGGCGATCCTTGACCTGAAATTCCTGCTGGTCGGCCTTTTCCTTCTCAGCCATTGAACGCATCTCCCTCGTTAGGCCCTTCCGAGGAGCCGATTGATCCGCTCCTCAAGAGGAGGATGGGTGCTGAACAACGTGAGTATACTCTTGCCGGAGAGAGGATTGACGATGAACATGTGCGATGTTGCAGGGTTTGCATTAAGGGGGATCCGCTGACTGGCCTTACCCAATTTTTCCAGAGCCCTTGCCAGACCATACGGATTGCCTGCGATTCGTGCACCGGTTGCGTCAGCCTGGTACTCTCTTGTTCTTGAAATTGCGAGCTGTATGAGCATGGCTGCAAGCGGTGCAATAATGGCCATTGCGATCAAGCCAAGTACACCACCCCTGTCTTCATCGTCTCTTCCTGCTCCTCCGAAAATCGCTGCCCACCTGACCATGTTGGCCAGCATCATGATGGCACCAGCTAGCGTTGCAGCGATTGAGCTTATCAATATGTCTCGATTCTTGATGTGACTCAGCTCATGGGCAATGACACCTTCGAGTTCCTGATTGTCCATCATCTTGAGGATCCCATGAGTGAGAGCTACTACCGCATGCTGAGGATTGCGGCCGGTTGCAAAGGCATTAGGTGACTCAGAAGGGATTATATACACTTTTGGAGTGGGGATCCCGGCTGATAATGCCAGACGTTCGACCATGCGGTACAGCTCCGGTGCCTGCGAAGGGTCGACCTGTTGAGCCCTGTACATCGCAAGTACGATACGATCGGAAAACCAGTAGGCTCCAAAGTTCATGGCCAATGCGAACATGAACGCAATGATCATGCCTTGCTGGCCTCCGAGATATCCTCCGAACCACAGGATGATCCCTGTGAGTAGACCAAGCAGCAAGGTCGTTTTTAAGGTGTTGCCCATTCTGACGACTCCTTTCTCCTACCTCTTGCTGAGGATACGTGAAGTTCCATGCAAAAGGCGACTCGCTTATTTAACATCTTCATATTCAGCATCTATCACATCTTCGTCTGCTTTACCAGCACCATTGCCCCCTTTGCCTCCTGCCTGAGCTTTCTTTTCTTTTCCTCCAGCAGCCTGTCTGGACGCCTGCTGGTACATGATTTCAGCAAGTTTATGCGATGCCTGAGTAAGCTGTTCAATGGCTCGCTTCATCTCTTCTGTGTCGCCACCTTCGAGGACTGTCTTGGCTTTACTGAGGGCATCTTCGATCGGCCTTCGGTCGGCATCGGAGAGCTGGCTCTTGTGCTCGTTCAATGTCTTTTCAGTAGCGTATATCAAATTGTCCAACTGGTTGCGGGTCTCGGCCCGCTCCCTCTTCTTTCTGTCTTCCTCAGCGTGCAGTTGTGAGTCTTTGACCATGCGCTCGATCTCTTCCTTGGTCAGGCCGCTCGAGGCTGTAATAGTGATCTTTTGCTCCTTGCCGGTACCTAGATCTTTTGCAGAGACATTGACGATACCGTTTGCGTCGATATCAAAGGTGACCTCTATTTGGGGAACTCCACGCGGTGCAGGTGGAATGCCGACCAGGTGAAATCGTCCCAATGTGCGGTTGTCTGCCGCCATTTCGCGTTCTCCCTGCAATACATGAATCTCTACACTGGTCTGATTGTCTGCGGCAGTGGAAAAGATTTCGCTCTTTCTCGTAGGGATTGTTGTATTGCGCTCAATGAGTCTGGTCATCACACCGCCAAGGGTTTCGATTCCAAGCGAAAGAGGAGTCACGTCCAGGAGCAACACGTCTTTTACTTCGCCGCTGAGCACCCCTCCCTGGATAGCTGCGCCTACGGCAACTACCTCGTCTGGATTGACGCTCTTGTTCGGTTCTTTGCCGAACAGTTCTCTGACGAGCTGCTGGACCCTCGGGATCCTGGTGGAACCACCTACCAGGACTACTTCGTCGATATCTTTAGGGTTCAATCCCGCATCTTTAAGTGCACGTTTGCAGGGTTCAACGGTTCTTTGGACAATGTCTTCAACAAGCTGCTCGAACTTTGCCCTGGTAAGCTTCATGGTGAGATGCTTTGGACCAGACGCATCTGCGGTAATGAAGGGTAAGTTAATCTCGGTCTCTTGCGTAGAAGAAAGCTCGATCTTTGCTCGTTCCGCAGCCTCTTTGAGCCGTTGCAGGGCCATCAGGTCTTTACTCAAGTCGATGCCTTGGTCCTTCTTGAATTCTTTGATCATCCACTCGATGATCCTCTGATCGAGGTCGTCGCCTCCCAGGTGCGTATCCCCATTGGTTGATTTTACCTCTACCACATTATCTCCGACCTCGAGGATAGATATGTCGAAGGTGCCACCGCCGAAATCGTATACTGCGATGGTTTCGTCCTTTTTCTTGTCCAGTCCGTACGCCAAGGCTGCAGCAGTGGGTTCGTTGATGATGCGCCTGACGTTGAGCCCGGCAATGGTACCAGCATCTTTTGTCGCTTGCCTCTGGCTATCGTTGAAGTAGGCAGGCACGGTAATGACCGCATCAGTGACCTTTTCTCCAAGATAGTCCTCGGCAGCCCTCTTGAGCTTCTGCAAGATGAGAGCAGATATCTCGGGTGGACTGAATTCCTTTTCCTTGATCTTGACGCGAACGTCATTGTTGGGCGCCTTGACCACCTTGTAAGGGACCATTCTGATCTCTTCAGTCACCTCGTCGAACCTTCTGCCCATGAAGCGCTTTATAGAATAGACGGTATTCTCGGGGTTTGTGATGGCCTGACGTTTTGCCACCTGGCCCACTAGACGATCGCCGTCTTTGGTAAATGCGACAACCGATGGTGTCGTTCGTCCGCCTTCCTCGTTAGGGATGACAACGGCGTCATTGCCTTCCATCACCGCAACAACAGAGTTCGTTGTTCCGAGATCGATACCAATTATTTTTCCCATGAGAGTCAACTCCTTTCTTTATTTGAAGTGTGTCTGGTACACTCTTTGTGCGCTCTCCCTCAAGGGGAGACATCTCTAAGTGAGTGGAAGGTAATCATCCCTCTCATGGGAGTCAAGCACATCAGTCCTTTTTGGCAAGAGACGAGAGGGTTTCCTGGATCTTGTTTCTGCTGTCGACCTTGATGACGGCAACCCAGGGGTCCTTTGCCTCCTTTGCATAACACGCATCAGGTCGATCTTCGGGACCCTTCGAGGACAAAAGCAGTGTACCAATTGTCTCATTTTTTTCGTTGCTAAGCGTTATCGTGGTGGAAGGTTTGTCCAGACCATACGGCGAAAGGTCTTGTGGCTGTTCAGCGACGTAGTGTTCTGCCTCCACGTCTGTAAGCAAAGTCAAAAGTGAATCTATATCCTTATCTTCGAGCGATCTGGACTGAGGTTTTGAAAGCTTCCACGTGCCTCCCTTCTTTTCTGCTACTATTTTTGATGCCCCGTCGGTAGCTTCGATTCGTGCTACCTGGTATCGATAGAAGTCGAGGAGCCTCTTTTCTCTGAGGTCACCAATGCCCTGGGGCAACTCTTTGGTGACGAACTCCGATTTTATTTCGCAGAGGATATCACCCTCCTCGGTATCGGCGTAGTAAGCGGTCCCTTTTTTCGCGTCTTGCCCTATCCGTATGGTGCCTACTTTTTTGTCTTCTTTCTCGTACAAAGTCACCTTTGCAAGAGGGCGTGTGACTCCATATGCGCTGCGTGCCTCTTCAGGCGGCACAGGAGTGACGAAGCGCACCGCCTCGAGCTGACTCAACGCACTCAGGAAGGAGGTGACTTTGCTTGAACTAGCCCGAGCCGTAATCGGAGAAGTAATGTTCCATTTGCTCTGCTCGTCTTTTGCAAGGGTAACCGTATCTTCACCTTGTGTAAGTTCGAGCTTTCGTATCTCCCAGCTCTTGAACGGGAGTATCTTTTTCTCTCTGAGATCTTCAGCCTTCTTGTCGATGGCAGAAATGATATCATCCTTGAGTCCGAAAATCGTTGGTCTGGCAGTTCTAGCGGCATAGACATAGGTTGTGGAATCTTTCTCAAAGCCCTTGCCTAGGGAAAGGCTTGTAACTGCATGATCAGGAGAGAGCGTGACGTCGATCTTCCATTGAGGCTTATCGAGCCCGTAACGGGCACTATGGGTGCTGTCCTCGTCCTCGAATGTATCTGCCCTGAGTCCTGTCAGCTTATTGAGGATTTTATTCAGCTCAGTCTCTGATACACGTGCCTTGAACGGGAACACCATGTCCCAGCGCTCTCCTTTCTTTTCGACCTCAAAGAGTTTTCCTCCCTGTTTCTCGACTGCAATCCTTTCCACATCCTCTCTTTTGAATTCAAACAGTTTCTTCTCCCGGAAATCATAGAGCTTCTTGTCGAACTGAGTCCCGAGATCAGTGCTGGCCAGTACAACGTTCTTTTCGCCTTCGATCATTGCGTAACAGTTATATCCTACCGGACTCTTTGCCCCTACCAGTAGTTGTGCGGGTTGTTCTCCCTCTTTGAGCAGGACCCCTATTTTGATTCTCGGTTCACTGAGGCCGAACGCTGTCAATCCCTTGGGATCTTCTGCTATGACTCGTTCGAGCTTTAGGTTCTTGAGGGTTGTAATCAAGCTATCTATCGTTGAGTTCTCGGCATCAGCTTCAATGGGAGATGTGATACGCCATTGGTCTACCTCAGCGTCACCCTTCTTGACTTTGGTCTTTTCTATCACGAAGTGTCCATTGGTATTTGCGATAGTTATCCCCTTGAGGTTGTCCCAGTTCACCTTGAAGAGCTTCTTTTCTTCCTCCTCTTGTTTTGCTTTTTCCTTGGGCTTTTTGAACTCGAAAAAGTACACGTACGCCGCAAGCACGCCAAGAATGAGTGCGAAGATAAGTGTTGTGCGGAACTTCATCTACTCGTTACCTCCTCTGCCACCAGATCCCAAGCCCAAGAAGCAGAAGCGCCTCGGGAAGGATCAACACGGACAGATAAAAAATGTCCCGTGTCTGCTGTGGAGTCATAGCCACTCTCGAACCTCTTGGGGCCTTGGGCCGTATGGATATCATCGCCTCCTCGCCGGCGAGCCAGTTCATGGTATTGAGGAAAAAATCGCCGTTGAAGACCTTCGTAATATACCTGTTGTCAATGAAATCAGAATCGCCGATGACGACTACTTTTGCTTTGGGCATTGTTTCCTCTTCAGCCGATGCATCAGCTGTACTCTTTGCCTCCTTTTTTTCAACGTCTAGGGACAAGGCGACTGCTATGGAGACTGGTCCCTTGAGGTCATCAGGTCCTTGGCCTACCTCGCTCCTCTTGAAAAATCTATCCAAATCCGATTCAGCCCAACTCCTGTCGCTGGTCTTGACGAGGCTGACAGCAGAGACGTTCTTTGGCAGATCAGTAGCAGGTTCAACTGACCGTGCCATATGAAAAATCGTCTGACCCTTGAATTCGCGGGTAATATCGTGTGAGCCATACGTTTCCACCAGTGGGTCGACACCTAGCGAAGGCCCGTAGAACAGTCTAAATACCTGGTCGACTACGACATTGTTACCGACCTTTACGCCCCATTTTTCTACAAAGGCATCGAGTCCGGGGGCTGAGGCAGGGTCAAGGAGGAACAGTGCGTCGCCACCTCCTTTTATATACCTTTCAATAGCGTCGAGTTCACCTTGTTCCAGGGGTTTTGTAGGACCAGCGACGACGAGTACCGAGCAATCTTCTGGTACGTCTTTCCTTGTCAAAAGAAGCAATTTTTCTATGAGGTAGTTTTCGTTTTCAAGCGCTTTCTTTACTACTTCATAGCCTAGCTCGTTTTGATCCTCTATGTCGCGTTCGCCATGTCCTGTCAGGAAGTAAATCTTTTTTTGCTCTTGTTTCGATACCTTAATAATGGCGTTCGTCAGGTCTTCTTCGGTTGTTCCGTTTATCTTAGTAGTTCGTGTGCCGCACTTTGCTACAATAATATCTGTCTGGGTGATGTCATACTCCTTTGCGATTTCAGGGTGTTTGACAGGGTCTATAATCCGGTAGCGAACTTTGGGCGAATAGTATGCATAGTTTTTCAGCAAATCTTCAAGTTTGCTTCCCTTGCCTTCTTGAAAAAATGCCAACACTTCAACATCTTCCTTGAGACCATCGAGCACCTTTTTGCTCTGACTCGACAAGCTGAATATGCCGGATTCTGTCAGATCCTTGCGCCATGAATGGGCGTTGGCAACTACGTTGATCAGCACAAGGATGCCGAGAAAGATAATCGTATACACCACCGCATTGGCGCTATATTGGGTGGAACGTTGGGTGAGTGCGGTCCTGAATCCTGCAAGGTTGAATACCAGGGAGACTATTATCAAAATAGCTCCGGCACATAAGTGTACATATGTATAAAAGGTGAACGACCTGCCATTGAAGAAAAACTCGACAAAGCCGAAAAGAAACAGCACGATACCACAGAGTCCAGCGATCTGACTCGTTTTCTTCATCTGGATTCTACCTCCATCTCAGTGATTCAACAGAACGTTTGGTAAGGAATAGTGCAAAGGTGATAAAGGTGAGAAAATAGACAACGTGTTTGGTCTCTACTAGACCTTTCGAAAAGTCGGTGAAATGTTCGACCAGAGAGAGGTATTCGAGCACTTTGCCGCCTGTAGACCCTAAGGTTTCCGATGGCCATCCGATGACAAAAAACAGAAGGAGTGCCACAAAGCATATAACGGCTGCGACGATTTGATTCTCAGTAACAGAGGATGAAAACAGTCCAACAGAGAGGAAGGATGCGCCGAGGAGGAAAAGGCCAAGATAGCCTGAAATAATTGAACCTGACTCTGGTGGGGGAGAACCGTATTTGAAAAGCATGAGAGGATAGATGGCGGTAAGGATGAGCATAACGACGAAAAAGCATAATGAAGCGAGATACTTTCCAAATACAATGGCATTGACTGATAGTGGCGAGGTCAACAGGAGCTCGTCAGTCTTGAGTTTTTTCTCTTCTGCCAGCAGCCGCATAGTGATAAGGGGGATCATGATGAGCAAGACGATCGTCATGTTGTAGAAAAGCGGCGTCATGACCATGTCATTAAGATTCATCTGCATGACGATGTCAGGTCGTCGGAACATTTCGTACATGCTCAGGATTCTATTGAATTGAATGAGGAGGTTGAAAAAAAACCATCCCGTAAGCACGACGTATCCTGTGAGCACGACGTATGCAACGGGAGAAACAAAATATGAGCGCAACTCCTTACCCAAGATATGTAGTGTGTTGCTCATTGGATATCCTCCGCGGTTAATTTCATAAACACGCTCTCCAAACTCATCGTAGCAGTGAGTTTTTCTAACAGGTCGTCTGCCACGATCCTTCCCTGGTCTATAATCAAGACGCGCTCGCAGATCATGCTGACCTCGGGGAGGATGTGCGTACTGAGGATGATGGTATGATTTCCAGCGAGCGATTTGATGAGCTGTCTGATTTCTATGATCTGCTTCGGGTCCAAACCTATCGTGGGTTCATCCAGTATGAGGACCTCAGGGTCGTGGACCATGGCCTGCGCGAGGCCGACCCGCTGCTTGTACCCCTTGGAAAGCTTGTGAATGATCGTATCTTGTACGTCTGATAGACCGCACTTTTCTATTACCTTGGCGATGGCCTCTGCTCGGGAACCCCTTGGAACACCCTTTATCTTGGCAACGAACTCCAAATAGTCATTGACGCTCATGTCTGTATACAGTGGTGGATGTTCAGGAAGATAGCCGATCTTTTTCTTGGCCTTCATCCCGTCTTTGAACATGTCGAAGCCCGCGACACTGACCGTGCCTCGTGTCGCTGGCAGAAATCCAGTCAGTATGCGCATTGTTGTCGTCTTCCCTGCGCCGTTCGGTCCGAGGAATCCCACTATCTCTCCCTTGTTGACCCTGAACGAAACATTTTCAATTGCGGTCACATCACCATAACGCTTGGTGAGCCCTTCTACCTCGATCATACTCGTCCTCCTTGGGGTATACCTGATACAGTCTACAGCACGGGTGCCTTCGGATTGAGTACTGTTTCTTTTCTCCTACATCAAATTCCTTTTAATATACTCTTTGACCTTAGCATAGGTGCTTTGTTCCTCACCAGTTTCTCCACCAACGTCTTCGCCTTCCAATCGTGCGAACTCTCTCAGTAAAGCCTCCTGCTCTTTCGTCAGTTTGGTCGGAGTCCTGACGATTACCTGTACAAGCAGGTTCCCTTTGCGACCCGTGCGAAAGTCAGGCACACCGAACCCTTTGAGTTTGAATACTTCTCCAGTCTGCGTGCCTCGCGGTATCTTGAGTTTCTCCGTGCCGTCCAACGTGGGCACCTGGATCTCGGCACCCAGTGCGGCCTGGCAGAACGAGATTGGGACCTTGCAGATAAGATCATCGCCATCTCGTTCAAAGAACTCGTGTGGCTGCACATGAAGCACTACATATAAGTCTCCTGGGGGGCCACCCCGGATCCCGGCCTCGCCTTCCCCTACCAGCCTCAGCCTGCTGCCTGTATCGACACCAGGTGGGATCTTTATCGAAAGGGTCTTTCTCTTATAGACACGGGCTCTGCCCTTACATGTCCTGCACACCTCGGTAAACACCATGCCACTTCCACCGCATCTGCTGCATGTTGTCGCGATGGTGAAAAAACCCTGTGAGTGTCGAACTTGGCCAGATCCTCTGCATTGGCTACATTGCTGAGGAGGTGCGTCAGAGGGGTATCCCAACCCTCCACAGTCATCGCAGGGCTCTTCTTTTTCGATACTGAATTCTTTCGTCCCGCCCTTGGCGGCCTCGAGGAACGTAATATTGAGGTCATACCGAAGGTCAGCTCCTCGCTGAGCGCCAGTACGGCTGCGTCTTCGGCGTGGGCCGAAATCAAAGAAGTCTTCAAAAATACTGCTGAAGCTGCTGAAGATCTCATCAAAGCTTGTGAATCCCTGAAAGCCGCTGCTTCGTAGGCCTTCATGGCCGAATCTATCATAGAGCCCTCGTTTCTCTGGATCGCGCAAGACCTCGTACGCCTCGGAGGCCTCTTTGAATCGTTCCTCTGCTTCCTTGTCTCCTGGATTTCTGTCAGGGTGATACTGAAGCGCTAATTTTCGGTAGGCCTTTTTTATCTGCTCTTCAGTGGCATCCCTCGGAACGCCGAGTACCTCGTAGTAATCACGTTTTCGCACTGTGGGCTGCTCCCCTACATAACCGCTGCACCTCCTGCAGCAAGGATTCATTTCCTGCTTTCTGGAAGGCGCGGAGTGCATGAGAATACTTCTTGAGCTCCATGGCTTTCCGGCCGACTTCTTCCCACACGGTAGGATCTATTCCGTTTGACCTCGAAAGGCCTTTCGATGCAATTTCGAGGAGAAAGCTATCACCTGTTTCCCTTGCAACGGTCACAATGGAATCCATACCTTGTTCATGCGAGGCCTTCTTGTAAAACTCAGCTGCTTCAACATATCGTTGGTGCTGAAAAAACAGGTCTCCATACTCGATCAGTTCTGTCCGGGAAATCTTCTTGTTGTACAGGAGGGCCCTTCGTTTCTTGCTCGTGGGCAGGGATGTGCGTTTCATCGATGTGCTCAGGGGAGAATAGGATTGTACGAATGTTGGTTACCGGTACAAGAAACGTAGATAAATTAAGACGTATTTCAACAAAATCAAGAACCCCGCAAAAAAAAGGGAGCTTACGCTCACCCACTATCGTAAGTTGATCGTTACATAGTAGAGAAAACTCCCTCGAAGGATGTGGAGGGTGACATGCCTCCTGGGCCACAGTTTTAGCAGCACTCTCCGGTAGTCTTTTGGGCTCGAGACAGGATTGTCGTCGAGTCTTAGCAGGATATCACCCGGTCGTAGGCCGATCCTGCCTGCTTCGCTATGAGGATTCACCTGAGCTATGGGGACACCCTTCAACCCCGTCTGATATGGCGAGCTGTAAGGCCGCTCGTCTATCCTTATGCCTAGTTTCCTGAAGGAGTAAGCGTTGACCAGTTCTTCTGGAAAGGTGATGCCTTGCACCGCAACCTCTCGGACCACACCCTCTCTGAGGACCTCGAACACAACCTTATAGTTTGCCGTCGTCTTTTGCACAAAATCGTAGAAGTCCTCACTTCGTACAAGGGGTGTCTGGTCTGCTTTGGTAATGACATCGTGTAACCTTATTCCAGCAATGTCTGCTGGCCCACCCGGATAGAGTTCGCTCACCACCGCGCCGTAGGAGCGCCTCGCCTCCATAGTGCGGCTAGGCCTCTTCTCCAGGTCTTCAACCTCCATCCCGAACCATGCAGGCAACACTGTGCCGTACGTCACGAGGGCTTCCATGATTCTGCGTGCTCTGTCCGAAGGAATTGCAAAGCCAATCCCCTGTGCCTCGCTGAAGATTGCCGTGTTGATCCCAATCATCTCTCCGAGGATATTCAGCAACGGACCGCCGCTGTTGCCAGGATTTATCGAAGCGTCTGTTTGAATAAAGTCTTCATACACCTGTTCACCGACTTGGACCGACCTGTTGAGTGCGCTTATAACCCCTGTGGTTACGCTGTGTGAAAGGCCAAAGGGATTGCCGATCGCAATAACTGTTTCTCCAATCATGAGCTCAGCAGAACTACCAACTGGTATTGGCTTGATCGGGTCCTTGAGCGAGATCTTGAGCACAGCCAGATCCGAGCCAGGATCAGTGCCAACGAGTTCTGCCTCGTATTCTTTGCCTGAAACAAGGGTGACATGGATTCTTGAAGCCTCCAAGATGACATGATGATTCGTTAGGATGTGGCCGTTATGATCGATAGCGACACCCGAGCCTAGGCTCTTACGCGGGGTTGTGGTCTCCCATTGCGGAAAGAAAAAATGCTTGAAAAAGTCATCAAAAAAGGGGTCCCTCGGCCTCGTCATGAATGGGTTTGCAGGCCGTCGTTCGTAAATCTCCGTTGAGATGTTAACAACTGCAGATTTGCATCTTTCCACAACCTCGACCACAGGTGTCCTTCTGGCAGACTGCTGGGCAGGAACCATGTGTGGATATGCTACGATAACCACTGCCATGATGATACACAAACGTGCTCTTTGTGGTGCCCCTGGGGGCCTCTTCCAAGGCGATCGTGGCAGCGTGTCGTGCGTATAAGGAATAGCGTGACTACTCCTGTTCAACAATTTTCTCCTCTTGCATACATAGGACAATTGCTACACATTACTTGAAATCAGCAGAGGAAACAATCTATATAGTGCGAGGGCATATCGCATATCAGAAACGCCATGCGCTTCCTTTATGGTTGAGCTTCTCTAAGAAAGGTATCTGCGATGAATACTACTGCCCGCACAAAGCTCTTTGTCATTGTACTCATATCTATGTCTTTTACCGCTATAGCTTGTGGGGGCGGCTCCGATACCGGACAAGGACCAGAACAGGCCTACGTAATAGAGGCATCCCCACCGAGCGATGCTCAAGGCATACCAGTAACCTCTCTCGTGCTCGTCCATTTTTCACGAAGGCTCTCCCAGGCTGAGGTCCAGTCATTTTCAATAGACCTCTACCATGAAGGAAACGTGGTGCCTGCGAGCAGGCATTTACTTACCCAGTCAACAAGCATACTTGTCCTTGATCCCCTTGACGATTTACTGCCGTCGACAACGTACGAGGTTCGTGGTCGTACCACCTCACAGGGACCTTCCCTCCCCTCAACACCGCTTGAACGTATTACCAGGTTTTGCACTTCAGATAGAACGGTCGGAGGGCCGGTGTTTCTCTTTGATCCTGCTGGAGAGGGAGCGCTGTTTCCCTACCCATCGGATCTATTTACGATCCCGGATGGATCCAGTGCTACTGGTTGCCGAGTCAGGATCCCACATGAACTTGTCCCGCCGAACATAAGCGTTCACGACCTTGATGGTATGGATGGATTTGGATTGTTCCCTCGGTTCATCCTACCTGTGAGTAGCGCACCTGACCTCGAGATGGTACCACGCAGTCCCGAGGATACGGCATCCCCACTAAGTCCGTTGTTCCTCGTAGATATGGAGGATATGCACCAACCGTATGTGCCAATTTTCATAGAGATAGATCCATTTGGTCCGTATCAGGTTCCCGCCCGTTGGATGCTGAAAGTCATGCCGCTGTATCCTTTGAGACCTGCTCATCGGTATGCCCTTGTTGTGACACGACGAATCGTCGCCAAGGGAGGAGCCCCTGCAGAACCTTCCGCGGCTTTTCGGGAGATTGTTGAGGGAAGGTACGACGAGAACGGAAGGGGCAGGCGGGCCTTTGAAACAATCAGGCCGATACTCGATTCGCTTGCACGTGAAGATCGAGAGTTTCCTATTCATACGAAAGACCTTGCCCTTGTTGTTCCGCTTACGACGCGGTCCATGGGGAACCTTGCTGACGAGCTTATTCAGATACAGGATTATTTTGCCCGTCAGTACCCCTTGTCGCCTCCTAGGATCGAAATCCATTCCTCGACTACGCCAGGATCGAGTGATCATGGGCATGGAAGTAACGTGGCGATGTACGTGAAGGGGGTGGTAGAGACACCCGAGTTTCGCGACGAACATGGGCGGTGGGACCATGGGCTTATCTGGGAGGATCCGGATCGTGCACCCCGTGTTCCTTTGGAATTTCTTCTGTCGCTACCCAAGAAAGCGGCTGAGGCCCCTTCTCCCATAGTTATATTTCTTCACGGCATCAATGATGCCAAGGAGGCGATGTATAACATCACCGAATCACTCGCCTCTTATAATATCGCTGCCATTGCCATCGATATCGTGGAACATGGCAGTAGAGCAACCACTGAACTCATGCCCTGGATACCTTTTCTTAGACTCGATGCCCTTGAGTGCGGTAGGGACAATATGCGCCAGACCCAGTCCGATCTAATGAATCTCGCGCTGGCGATCCGAACGAGCCTGGCCGAGCCAGGACTGTTCTTCTGGGTCGAAGGGGGTCGTTTCCTCGATATTGATCCAGAGCATATCTTTTTCGTCGGTAACTCGTTGGGAAGCATACTATCACCTGCTTTCCTGGCGCTCGAAGACAGTATCAAAGGTGCTGCACTTTACGTGGGTGCAGGGAACTTTACAGAAGTTGTGACCCGCTATGAAGCTATTCAGCCGGGTACCAGCGCTGATCACCGGGGTCATCAGAGCCCTTCGAGGATTTTCCAGTGCTGACATCTTCTACGGGATGCTCGATCTTGCACAGGAGCTCCTCGATAAGGCCGATCCTATGACATTCGCTCCTTTTGTACTAAAAGAAAGGCTCAATGGGTCTTACGGTCCAAAGGATGTCCTCTTCATTCAGGTAATCGGAGACGAAACCCTTGGGAATACGAGCAACGAGCACTTGGCAAGGGCCCTCGGCCTTGATCTAGTAGCGCCGGTCAAAAGAAAGGTGCCGGGTATGCGTATTGTCAGCGTACCTGTATATGCGAATGGACCTGGAGGTGCTACTGCAGGGATGCTGCAGTTTGACGAGGTGACGGTGGATGGGAAAAGAGTCAGGGCTACGCACAACAATATATTGAGCGGGAAGGAACCAATCGAGGCTGTGTGTAGGTTCTTTAGAAGCATTGTGGAAACAGGGAAAGGATTGGTACCAGAGACACCCCAATAAAGGGGAGGAATAATGTGTTCGTATGGGCTAGGATCGGATCGGTCAAAAAGCTATACTGAAAGGAAAGATGTGTGGCGAATCACATGATCAGCAGATAGCCATAAGGAGGTCCTGTTGGATATTGAAGCACTGTGGAAAGAGGTGAGAGACGTATCGGACAACCCATTGAGGTACATACGAAAATGGAAGGAAGAGCAGTCTGGCAAGGTAGTGGCGTGCATGAGCTGTATGCCGTATTTTGCGCCAGAGGAGATTATCCACGCAGCAGGCGCATTGCCTGTAGGCGTCTGGGGAGCCGAGATCCCTATTTCTGAAGCTGATGCGAGGCTCCAGACATTTGCATGTACCATGGCCAGATCCTCGTGTGAGATGGGGATACGGGGCATGTTGCGTGTCTGTGACGCAGTTGTGTTTCCTTCGACCTGCGACGCCTTTCAAAATCTTTCTGAGATATGGAAAGCGCTCCCCCTGATGCCATCCACAGTGGTGAACATCGATATGCCGCGACAGATCGACCGCACCTCTGCCTTGCAGTATGCCCTTGACTCTGTACAGCACTTCACGAGGCGCATGGAGCACGTGACCGGAAGCACAATATCCTCTGATGCGCTGGTGCGTAGTATCGATATCTACAATGAACACAGAAGGATTCTTCGAACCATCGACAACCTGAGAAAGTCTGTGCCAGATCTTATCCCTGCAGAGAATATGTTGTCGTTGGTGCTCGCTTCTACGTTCATGCCAAAGGAGGAGCATAGTGCCCTTGCCCGACACATCCTTGAATCGCTACGAGCTTACTGTCCAACACACCAAGATACGAGAGAAGATCCCTCGATTCGAATCTTTCTTACAGGGGTTATGCCGAGGCCTACTGCACTGCTGCACGTACTTGAGCGTGCTGGGGTACAGGTCGTGGGTGATCGATTAGGCTTGGGATCTCTGTACTACGATCTTGAAATTCCAAAGGATGATGATCCCTTACGAGCACTTGCGCGGGGCTATTTGTCCTATCCGCCCTGTTCTACTATCCATCGGCCCGGAGCATCTCGTGCCCAGGATCTTATCGATCGAATACATGAGAGTCGTGTGCAAGGAGTCATTATCTTTGGTATGAAGTTTTGTGAGCCAGAGTTCTTTGATTATCCGGACCTTGAAGCAAGCCTTGAAAAGGCCGGTATACCTGTCCTGGTGCTTGAGACTGACCTTGGTATGGGAGATATTGGACCGGCGCAAACTCGTATCGAGGCTTTTCTTGAGACAATGCGGGTGAGGACCGCGGAGGTATAAAGATGAGCATGGACATGCAGCAACAGGTCGACAGGCGGATACAATCGTATCTCAAGATGCGTGAACTCATGGCTATTTACTACATGACGGCAAAAAATGCCCGTACAAACAACCAGATGGTTGCCTGGATCACGAGTGGCGCGCCAGTAGAATTCCTCCATGCAATGGATATCATTCCGATCTATCCTGAAAACCATGCTGCTATGTGCGCAACGCAAAAAATGGCCCTTGAACTTGAGCAGGCAGCAGAGGCCAAGGGCTACTCGATGGATCTGTGCTCGTACGCTCGTACAGATATTGGCCAGATTTACACGGGTACAAGTCCCATCATGGGGCTGCCCGAGCCTGACTTCCTCTTTGCCGGCAACAATATCTGTTCGCCCGTGGTCAAGTGGTACGAGATAGTGAGCCGTATATACAATGTGCCGCTATTCGTGATGGATATGCCGTTTCTGCACGAGGGTCCTCAGGAGCATATAGTGGACTATGTTGTCACTCAGATGAAAGAGTTTATCCGTTTTCTCGAAGCGAGGACAGGTAGACGCTTTGACCCTGAGCGGTTTCTCGAAGTGCTCGCAAAGACTGTCGAGGCAACGAGACTTTGGGGAGAGATCCTCGATACCTGTACACACGTCCCCACGCCGATGACCTGTTTTGACGCATTCATACATATGGCACCGATTGTCACGTTGAGGGGGACTCAAGAGTGCATTGATTACTATTGTGGATTGAAAGAGGAGCTGCTGCAGCGCATCGATAAAGGTATCTGGGGGGTTCCCGAGGAACGCCACCGGCTCCTCTGGGACAATCTTCCTGTGTGGTTCACTATCAAGGGCTTGAGCGAATGGCTTGCCGCACGAAAGACAGCGCTTGTAGCTGCGACCTACACAAGCTCATGGTGTGCGATCATTTATGCGCCCGAGGAGCTAGAGGACCTCGACCAGGTCTTGCGCGAGATGGCCCGTGCCTATCTGACTCCTTATATCAACAACAATTTTTCCTCTCGTGTTCAGACCTTACAGCACATGCTTGCCAAGTACCATGCAGACGGCTTTCTCATGCATTCTGACAGAAGCTGCAAGCCATATTCGCTTGGGCAATATGTGATAAGAGACATTGTGATGCGCGAGACAGGCATTCCAGGCCTTGTAATAGAGGCAGATCATAACGATCCTCGCCAATATGCTGAAGCACAGGTGTACAACCGAATCGAGGCATTTCTCGAATCACTGGGATAAGACTGCCTAGGGCACTAAAGGTAGCGGAAAAGGACAGCGTGTATTCCCATACGCCGGGCAGCCACCACGTGCGACTCAATATCGTCAAAGTAGAGGCATCTCGAGGCAGTGGTACCTGCTGCCCGTATGGCGCATTCGAACACCTCTTGTTCGGGTTTTCGTGCGCCAATCTCGTACGAGAAGATCAGAGCGTCGAAGCAAGAAAACAACTCAGGATAAGCTGCACGCTCGTACTCCATGTGCCACTTGTTGGTATTGGAGACAAGGATGAGGCGATGCTGTTGCTTGAGGCTTACAAGTAGTTCGACCATGCCGGGGTTGAGCGTGAAGATATCGCACCAAAGTTCCTTGAAGTGCTCGAGCGACACGCCAAGCGAAAATTCGTTTTTGAGGGACTCATAGAGGTCCTCGCCTGAGATCATGCCACGTTCGAAGCGGTCATTGAGGCTGCTTGAGAAAACGCTCTTATAAATAGCTTCAGCCGAGGGTCCATGCGAGATTGCAGCCAACCTGTTGCAAAACCGCCAATGGTCGAACTTCACCACTACATTTCCAAAGTCGAAAAGATATGCATCTATCTCCATGTACCTTTTTGGAACGAGGCCCCGGTCGTTTCTGCTCCTCATGTTGATCGACTCTCTGTCTGGTTCTAGGGAAGGCTGAATCGCACTTCCATCTCCGGAATAATGACGCGAATGCCGGGAAGTTCACGCTCTACCGTACGTTTGAATTCTTCGACCGGGTACTCTACACAAAAGGATGGAAAGAAGGTGTCGAAATGATGGAGTACGACTGTGTTCGGCATAATGATTCGGAGTCCCCGGAGGTAGTAATCAATAAGGTCCGAACGGCCGGCAAAAGGAAGAAGAAAACAGTCAGGTTTGAGACTAGCCAGTCTGGTCCACTCACCTCCACCGCTGCCGGAGAACAGCACCCGATATCCTTGAAAATCGAAGAAGAAATCAGAAGTGGATCCTAGAGGGTACTCCATGGCAAGTCGTGCGATTTTTAAAAAAGTTCCACCGGATATCATCTTGGCGAGCGTCTTCATGATTAGTGGTCCGTCGAAACGTATATGGCGTGAAGGTACAACTTGGATAAGTACACCATGCCACCGAAAGGAAGGATGCTCTTCATTGGCATGGAGCAGCGACGGGTCGACGCCGCGCTGCTTGAGGATGGCACACGTTTTGGATGGTGCATACACATGGGCATTGCTGAGGAGGGCAAGTGTCGCCACGTCCATAGCATGATCAAAATGCCCGTGCGAGACGAGAATGAGGGACGCAGCTCGGAATTCTTCCGGTCGGGCACGGAGCGTTGGATGTGCGCCTGGTGGTCTAGAGAAAAAAGGGTCCAAGAGGAGTTTGTTTCCTTGATATTCGAGCAAGAATCCCGCTGTCCCAAGCCAAAGCAAGGTGATACTGGTCATGAGTGTGATGCCTTTCCATGTGTCTCATTGTGTATGATGTGCAATGCCTGGAGGGCTCGCTTTCTTCCTGACATGTTAAGAGTGGCATCCCAGTCGTTGGTGCTGCACAACTGCCTGGCCAGATAGGTCTGGAGCTCTTTTTCCGTTCTTCTCAAAAGATCTCTTGCGACGGTTGCGTTCAACGCCTTTTCCGCCCAGAGCTTTCGTGGACCTTCGTGCCCTCCTTCAGCAAGATACCAGTTCTTGACGTACTGGAATCCGGCGACGAACAGAAGGAACCCTAGCCGGGTGGCCACAGGAGGCATGCCTATGTGCAGAGATCTCATCGTTTCCCTGTGGATGGCCTGCTCATCTTCGTAGGACACCATCATGTGGCCGCCTGACGGGATTAGCATAGAAAGAGCCTTAAAGAGTTTTGTATCCAAACCATGAGAAGTCAAGTATATACATCTGGCTTGCGTGGTAGGCGATGCTTGAGCGTTGATAACCTCCCAATATTGAATGTCCATCCACGGCTGCACGCCGTCCTTGCCACCTATGCTATAAATACCCTTTACTACTGGTGAAGTGAGAAATCCGGGATCTGAGTGCTGTAGCAAGAGCGTAAAGCCCCTCCAGCCGCTCTTCTGAAGTTCTGTAAGGGACTCGATGTGGAGCCAGTATCCGTTCAGTCGTTTTCCATTGATAGCTTCCAAGGGGTGGTGGAGCATAGCCGCCCTCCTGCCATTCTCTTTAAAGTGGTGCTACGCACGCGAGGTACTTATCAGTTTGATTTCAGCTCACGGTTCGAGGGTGCAGGCAAGGCTTATAGGATTCTGGGAGCCGGACACAATCTCTCTGAGGGGCATTGAAACCGTATGGTCACAGGGGGACGTTCCTGACGTACCCTCGAGAGGCTTTCTCAAGATGGGAGGCTTATCGAGCGAGTCGCACAAGGCCTTGGTGGTGTGTGCGGAGAAACTGAGGTAATATGAGGATACCTTGTGTGCTGCAGGTGTAGAGTACTGTTGTGATGAAAACGGGTTTAGTGATGCTCACACGAATGCACAAATGCATGTCTGTGGCATGGTACAGGACGGCCTGTGTGGTAGTGGCCGGCCTCATGAGTGGTTGCCTCTATGGATGCGGGGACAGTAGCAATAGCAGTTTTTCTTATGCGGGAGGCATGGCAAGGAAGATCGACCGCAGTACTATTGAAGACAAAGTAAGGGGCTCCTGGGTGGGTCAAATGGCTGGAGTGGCCTGGGGAGCTCCGACAGAGTTCCTGTATGCTGGCAGGACCATCCCTGAGGCCAGGGTGCCGATATGGAAGCCGGAAATGATCAACCTTGCATTTCTTCAGGATGATGTGTACGTCGAGATCCCCTTGTTGATGGCAATGAGAACGGCGTAACTGCAGGGTTACCTGTCTTGGGAGACGCGTTCCGTGATACGCGGTTTCCTCTCTGGCATGCCAACAAGGCCGGAAGGGAGAATCTCCTCGAGGGTATTCAGCCACCTGCATCCGGACACTATACCCGCAACCCGCACTGTGACGACATCGATTGGCAGATAGAGGCGGATTTTGTAGGCTCGATGTGTCCAGGTCTGATAAACCAGGCCATCGAGCTTGCTTGGCGGGTTGGTCATA
>FWPU01003592.1_pt1 | contig 38662 bp, 34 predicted proteins | sample 2228361 | NCBI WGS metagenome assembly FWPU01 (sample SAMEA103939777, study PRJEB20133) | metagenome | reverse complement strand
AATTTGCCCAATAAAATTTAATCCTTGACATCTTTATTTGGGCGAATTACTTTTCAAGACTTTGACTCTATTTTGCATTCTTTGTAAAAAGCTTTGCATATCCATCTGTAAGGCGCCCATACTTTCATGCCTTCTGGCCAAGATTTTTTCTAACTCCTGCTTCCAATATAAGATGGTCTCCATTTCTTTCTTATTTATCTCCTCATCAACTTTGCGTTTGAATTCTTTAATCAAAGCTGCGGATTCTTTCGGGTCCATAAACTCATCCCCTTTCTTTCCCTTTTTTGCCCGCAGGGAACATAAATATTCTTTTTTTTCTATGCCTTTTAAAAACATATTTTTTTTAAATTGACATATGCTAATTATGAGCATAATATAGAACTATATAAGAGGGCAGAGGATGAAGAGGACCACTATAACCCTTCCCCAAGATTTGGTTAATGAGCTATTAGCCGTCACCCCTGCTAAAAATAAAACCCAAGCTGTTTTAGAGGCCATTCGTGAAAAAATCAGAAGAAAGAAAATGGAAGCCCTCAAGGGCTTAGCGCAGCGGGGACGTAGAAAAATTGGAGCGGGTCTATGAACCTTTTCCCCCCAGAAAATAATCTCCCCCCCGTGCTTATTGATACTCCAATTTGGCTTAACTATTTTGGCAAAAATGCGCATATTTTTCAAAAAATCAATGCTTTAATGGATGCCGGCCGCGTGTGCTCTCTCTCCTTAATAATTGCTGAATTGTTGGCTACAGCTCAAGATAAAGAAAAATTAAAAATTTTTCAAGATTTTACTAAAATTTTTCCCATTCTTCAGGAAAAAGAAGGCCTTTGGTTAGAGGCCGCTCTCTTAAGCTATGAACTAAGAGAAAAAAAGAAGCCTCTTACTTTGCGCGATGCTTACGTGGCTCTTATGGCTATTCACCATGACGTTCTTTTATATACCAACAATAGAGCTTTTCAAAAAGTACCCAAATCTAAAGGTTTAAAACTTTACAAGAATGGAGGTAAAAGGCGTGAAGCAAAAAAGGGGGATACGCCTTGAAATAGTAAAATGCTTATTCTTTTTTTTAATTAACTTTATGGCTGATCCAGGCGGAGTCTGGGCCAAGCAAGAAAAGCCTTCTTCCAAAATAAACCATAGCCCTCCCTGGACCCCAGGGACCACCACCCCGCGCTTTGAAAAGATTGCAGGTGGCAAATATGTGGAAGATAATCAGTTTGGAAAGTTTTCCTATACCATCGATCCAGCATTGCAAATATGGACTTGGGAATATCTACGCACTCAGCGCCCCGCATATGCTTCTTTCATTGCCCTTGAGCCGCAAAGTGGGAGAATTTTGGTTTTAGCTGATTATGCCCAAGAAAATCCTTTTTATCCAGGAATTTGGCAGAAAGCCTCTTACCCGGCCGCCTCCATTTTTAAACTGGTAACTGCGGCGGCGGCTTTAGAAAAAGGACTCCTGGAATATAACTCGAAGGTTCTCTTTCGTGGAAACCAATACCTGCTTACTCCCCAGAAATTGCAGGAAAATAAAAGAGAACGGTTTATTTATTTTGACGAGGCTTTGGGAAAATCTAACAATGTAGTATTCGGGAGGGTGGCTTCGAAACTTTTAGGATCTCAATCCTTACGCCAATTTTCCCTAGCTTTTGGTTTTAATCAAACCTTGCCTTTTGATTTTTACGTTGAGCAAAGTAAAGCCCTCATTCCTGAAAAATCCTATGAATTGGCGCGTTGCGGTGCTGGCTTTGGGGAAGTTACTTTAAATCCTCTCCACGCTGCCCTGATCGCCAGTTTAATTGCTAATCGTGGTGTAATGGTACGTCCCTACTTGGTTGCCACCTTTACTAATCATCAAAACCAAAAAATTTATGAAGCGAAAACAGCCATAATCGAACAGCCTATTTCTCCCAAAACTGCCTTGGACTTAACGCGCATGATGATTAGGACGGTGGAAGACGGCACAGCGGCTAAGACTTTTAAGCCTCCAGAAAAAAATTTTTTAAAAAATATAACTATTTGTGGCAAAACAGGCCATCTATCTGGCCAAAATCCGCCAGGACTTTACGATTGGTTTATCGGTTTTGCCCCCGTAGAGAATCCACGGATTGCTTTTTCAGCATTAATCATAAATCAAAATGGTCACAAGGTAAAAGGGACAATTTTAACCCGCGAATTCTTGAAAGAATTTTTCCGTGATGGGCTCAATTGATTACTTAACCAGTGTAGGGCTTGCCGCAAACTTTGCAGACGCCCTTTTCGTTAACGACACCAATGCAAGTCCCGTCACTACAAAGGATCCGTTTGGAAAAATCAATCTCTTCTTCCCCCGTCTCCATGGCCGTTGAGGTAGTTGTTTTTAAAGATATTCCGCATTGGTGGCAAAAATTACTGTTAGGCAGAAGTTCGGTTCCACAGGCAGAGCATTTTTGGTCTCCAAAAGGTTGGCCGCAATGAGGACATTTCATGGAGATAATCCTTTCTTTATAATTATGTATTTATTTACCATATTTCTTAATGATCAGCAAGATAGGAGGTCTATTCCTCTTTAAATAGTAAGCTTGAAGATTGACGCTAGTTATTTGCGCAGGAGAATTTTTAAAATATGGATGCCGTCATTGATATGCACACGCATCTCTTCCCTGAAGAAGTACAAAAAGATCGACATTCTTTTTGTCGACGTGACGAAAGTTTCCGCCTCCTTTACGAAAACCATCGCGCCCGAATAGCCAGCTTACAAGATCTATTAAAAAACATGGATCGTTACGGTATTGAAAAAAGCGTCATCTGTGGCTTTCCTTGGCAGGATCCACGTCTATGTCAAGAAGGAAATGATTATCTTCTGCACTGCTATGCCCTTCATCCGCAACGGCTTATTCCTTTTATCACTTTTTCTTTTGCCTCTCTGCGTTTAGCCCGGCGAGAAATTGAGCGTACCCTGGCTAAAGGGATAGGCGGTATTGGTGAAATAGCTTTTTATCAAGGGCAAATCACTGAAGAAAGACTTCGCAAGCTGGTGGCCATCATGCAGCCTTTTATTTCTCATAGCCTACCGCTTTTATTGCATACCAATGAACCAGTAGGGCATATCTATCCAGGCAAAAGTTTAAGCTCGTTAAAAAAAGTTTATCAACTTATTCAATCTCTTCCTGATCAACCTATAATTTTAGCGCACTGGGGAGGTGGATTTTTTTTCTACGAACTTATGCCCGAAGTAGCCCAAGCTGCCCGCCACGTTTACTATGATACCGCGGCTTCCCCTCTTCTTTATAACCCTAAAATCTATTCCGTGGCCATAGAAATTTTAGGACCGAGCAAGATACTTTTTGGTAGCGATTATCCACTTATTTCTCCCAGGCGTTATTTCGCTGAAATGGAAAGCATCGGCTTATCTCCTCATATACAAGCGAAAATCAAGAAGCTAAATTTTCAAAAATTATTAAGCCCTCTTAAAAAAGGGGAATAAATGTATTATGAAAAAAATGCTCATCAATGCCCTCGATCCTGAAGAAAGCCGCATGGCCATTGTCGAAGATGGCCTTTTGACTGAATTAGTCATCGAAAGTTCTTTGCAAGAGTTGGCGCGAGGGAATATTCACAAGGGCAAGATCGTAAATATAAAACCAGGCCTCCAGGCCGCTTTTGTGGATTATGGAGGAGCGCGACATGGCTTTCTTCCTTTGACGGAAATTCATCCCGATTATTATGCAGCGGAAAAAAAAGATTATCTTCCGGGATCTCGTTTACCCATCCATGAACTAATCAGACCACATCAGGAAGTTTTGGTGCAGGTAGAAAAAGAAGAAAGCGGGAGCAAGGGAGCCGCGCTTACTACTTATATCTCCCTCCCTGGAAGGTACTTAGTCCTCATGCCTGGGAGTAGAGGAGGAGGAATTTCCCGCAAGATCGAAGATGAAAAGGAACGGCAAAAAATTAAAGAAACGCTGCAGCAGCTAAATATTCCTTCTGGCATGGGGCTAATTGTGCGCACGGCTGGATTGGGCCGGGGCAAAAATGAGCTTAATAAAGATTTACAGTATCTACTCCGCCTTTGGAAAAATATATTAAAGGAAGCTCAAAGATTACCCGCGCCTTCCCTTATTTATCAGGAGCGTGATTTTGCTATTCGGGTTTTACGCGATTACTTTACCCCGGATATAGAAGAAGTATTAATTGATCAAAAAGATGTCTTTAACAAAGCCAAAGATTTTTTCCGCACCTTTATGCCCCGCTACCAAAACCGAGTAAGATTTTATGGCGACGCCAAACCGCTCTTCTCCAAATACGAACTAGAAAAACAAATTGAGACCATTTATGACCGAAAAGTTTATTTGAAGTCCGGTGGCTCGATCGTAATTGATCCTACGGAGGCTTTAGTAGCTATTGATGTTAATTCAGGACGGGGGGCTCAAAGCCGAAGCATAGAAGAAACGGCCTTCCACACCAACTTAGAAGCTACTCAAGAAATCGCTCGCCAATTACGTCTGCGCGATCTTGGCGGATTAATAGTCATCGATTTTATCGACATGCGCGACCGCCGCCATGAGCTGGAGGTTGAGAAATCTTTGCGTCAAGCCTTAAAGAGCGATAAAGCCCACATTGAGATAGGGCGAATTAGCTCTTTTGGTTTATTGGAATTATCGCGGCAGCGCCTGCGCCCAGCAGTCAGTGAGCGCATTTTTATTCGCTGCCGCCATTGCCAAGGTATGGGCTTGGAAAAATCTACAGAAGCAGCAGCTTTATCGGCCTTACGCAAAATTCAACATATCCTGGCCCAAGGAGACTGTACTTCTTTAGGTATGGAATTGCCGGATGAAGTAGCTACTTATCTCCTTAATCAGAAAAGGTCCACCCTCCTGCGACTGGAAAAAATCTACGGCCTCACCATTCAGATCATCGGCCGTTCTGACCTCCTCAGCCATCAATATAATTTGACTTTTGCCCGTAAAGAAACCCCCTTGCCTAAAGAAGGGGTAGGGGAGAAAGGAACGATTCCTCAAGCTGAAGCTGCCCCCAAAGTATCTCAGGAAGATGCTGACCGAATGGCGATAGAGGAACTCAAAAAAGAAACTAAAGAGAGTTTCCTGAAAAAATTATTCTGGCCCCCCTCTTTCTGGAAAAGCAGTCGTTAATCGTCATTCTCCCCGCTTGGTACCATTAAATCCGGTCGGCATAAATGGAAAATTATTCTTTATTCTTTCAAAATTTTTTGTTTGACTTTCACTCGGAAAATACCCCTTTCCCTCTTCATTAAGAAATTCTTAATAGGAAGTTCTTCCCAAATCTTCCCACCCCATCCATCTCGCCAACGAGATCGTATGCCAATTATTGGATGACCATAATTGGGCGAAAGGACATGCATGCGTAATCATGCAGTAGGGCAAGGGTTCGCCCCTTGCCGGCATCGGCAAGCCATAAAGGCTTGCCCTACGAATTTATAAGAATCTTTAAGTTGCTTTCTCTTTGCGGGGAATGAGTGGCAATCTTTATCTCTCTTCTTCTCCCACCAATGCCTTCTCATTCATACCTGCCTCCGGCCTGCTTCTGGTCCTCTCGCCTATTTACAAAACAGCCTCAGCAAATAAGGGGGGGAGAGTGAGTAGGTAAAACGAATATTGAAAAATAAAACCATTTGGAAAACTAAACTCTTATAAAAATTCTTTTGGCTATGGAAAGGGCATTTCCCCCTTGGCGAAATGCAATGATTTAATACCCTCCGGTTACTTCCAAACACTGTCCGGAAACGTAATCAGAAAGGGGCGAGGCTAAGAATAAAATTGGGCCCGCCGCTTCCAGGGGTGTTCCTGCTCGGCCCATAGGAATGATTAAGGGCATCATATTGCGGATGGCAGCAGGAATACCAATGGCCACAGCGTGCCCGGCGCGTTCTATTGTTTGTCCGGCTTCTTTCTCTTTAGTTAGCCGCGTATCAATCCAGCCATAGGCGACGGCATTCACCTGAATGTTAAAAGGCCCCCATTCCTTGGCTAAAGCTCGCGCCATGCCTACCAGACCAGCTTTGGCAGAAGCATAATTGGCTTGACCGGCATTTCCTCTTGTGCCGGCTATGGAGGAGACATTAATTATTTTTCGATTGATAATTTTTCCAGCTGCCTTCTCTTCCTTGGCTGCCTCCCGAAGGTAAGGCGCCGCTGCCCTAATCAAACGGAATGGACCTGTAAGATGGACAGCGAGCATCGCTTCCCATTGTTGATCTGTCATTTTATGAATGACCGCATCCCACGTAAACCCCGCATTATTCACTAAAATATGGAGACTGCCCCAGGTTTGGATAGTTTTTTTAACTATCTCTTCTCCAAAAGAAGGGCTGGTCACGTCACCGCCAAAGGCCATTGCTTCGCCGCCAGCCTTTTTTATTTCTTCTACTACTTCCTCCGCCGGCTCAACATCCAGATCACTAACCACCACTTTTGCTCCTTCTTGGCCAAAGAGGAGGGCTGTGGCCCGGCCAATGCCCCTGCCCGAGCCAGTTATAATAGCCACCCGATCCTTTAGCATCTTTTCCATAGTTTCCTCCTCATCTACCAATAATGGCCACGCTACACACATTAACTGCTGGATAACCTCCTAAATTATGGGTTAACCCCAGACGGGGATTTTTCACTCTTCGCTCCGCAGGCCATCTCTCTAAAAGTTGGTTATACATTTCATAAAGCATACGCAATCCAGAAGCGCCAATGGGGTGTCCAAAACACTTGAGACCGCCGTCAGGCTGGCAAGGTACCTTGCCATGGAGATCAAAAAAACCGGACATAATGTCTTCAATGGCTCGCCCGCGGGGAGAAATCTGTAAATCTTCATAAACAGTTAATTCAGTAATGGAAAAACAGTCGTGGACCTCCATCATACTTATCTCTTCCCGGGGATTTTTGATGCCCGCTTCTTGAAAGGCCATCTGCCCCGCCCGATAAGTTGTTTCTAAATGCGCTCCGTCCCAAGAACTAAACATGGACTCTTCTCCTGATGACACACAAATAGCCAAAGCCTTTACTAAGACGGGATCCTCTTTTTTTAAGGCGCGGGCAATTTCAGGAGTGGTCACAATAGCTGCCGCGGACCCATCACTTACACCACAACAATCAAATAACCCTAAGGGGTAGGCGATCATCGGAGCATTAATGATCTGTTCTTCGGTAACCGGACGGCGAAGATGGGCTTTGGGGTTTAAGGCGCCATTGGCATGGCTCTTGGCGGAGATATGCGCTAAAGCCCGCTTACCTAAAGCCGGGTCAATCTCGTATTTAGCAAAATAGGTCGTGGCCAACTGGGCAAATAGTCCTGGAGCGGTAGCATTAGGCCCAATTAAGGCTTGCATTTGACCAAAGGCTGCCGTTGCCGGTAGACCTCCATAACCAGTGTCTTTTAATTTCTCTACGCCTAGTGCCAGACAAATATCGTAAACCCCGGCCGCTACGGCATAGCATGCTCCTCGAAAAGCCTCGGTTCCCGTGGCACAATAATTTTCTGTGCGTGTAACGGGAATAAAAGGAAGCTTCAAAGTAGTGGCTAAGGGGATCCCTCCTTTGCCTACGTTCACTTCGTCGATGTGCGTTCCTAACCAGGCGGCCTGAATCTCTTTCTTCTCAATTCCCGCATCGGCTAAGGCCTCCTCGAAAGCTTCCACCATCAAATCTTCAGCAGAAGCTTCCCATCTTTCTCCAAATTTCGTACACCCCATACCGATAATAGCCACTTTGTCTCTAATTCCTGTCGCCATTACGCTCCCTCCTTCTCAGGGACAGCCTTCCAAAAGTAGCCGTGGATGTCCCGACGCTCATCATAATATTTTTTACGAAAAGTAAAGTAAACTTGGCGCCCAACTCTTAAATCTTCTAAGGTGCAATCAGTAAAGTTGCACATGAATCTGCCGCCGCCTTCAAACTGGACAAATCCGTATAATTCGGGGGGATCATAAGAAGCAGCCAACATATCTCCCGTGTAACTGAGAATATACCCCTTCTTATCAGCAAATGGGTAATCCTCCATTTCATTGATCGCCCCGCAAGCTGGGTTGGCACAAACCTTCTGGGGAGGAAACTGGGGAGTGCCACATTTTTTACACCGCGAGCCGACCATGCCCAGGACTGTTTTTCTATTGCGCCAAACCAAACTCCACCGCGTTATATAATCAGCTTCTCCTCGCAAGCCGATATCCACGGGTAACATTCCCCGAAAGACCGCATACTTTTGGTAATTGGGTAAAACAGCCCGGTTAGCTAAGTGACCAGTTATTCCTTTTCCAACCTTGCCCCGTTTAATTAATTCGGTTGTCTCAAAAGCCAAGACTTCACACCCATTGCCAAAACTCATCACTATTATCTTTTCCCCTGGCTGAGCTTCTTCTAAAGCTTTAGCGAACATGAGCAAAGCGTGGGCTGTGCCTGTTTCTCCTACCGAGTTATAGAGGGAATCTTGAATTTTACTCCCCTCGATTCCTAACTTTTTCCCTAAATTTTTCCGCGCCGCTTCATAAGGGCAAGGGAAGATAATTCTGGAAAAATCTTTTAAAGACCAAGTATATTTACGCAATAAGCCTGATACTGCTTGAGGGATTAACTCTTCATAGCCCATATCACGAATCCAGCGGTCTTCCCATTGCCTATCAAAGGTTGTCTTCGCCCCCCGGTAATGGTCCACAAAATCACAAGTGAGGGAGTAAGAACCTTTGAATTCGGCTACCACGCCCTCGTTCCCGACTAAGAAAGCTGCCCCGCCATCGCCAAAAACCATTTCTTGGGGACTGCCCATCTTTCCCAACCGACAATCCGCAGAGCAAACTAAAATTTGTCTGGCACATCCGGAAGCTACGCTTTCCATGGCGGAGAGTAAAGCTGACGTCCCAGCTCTCAAAGATCCCCCAAAGTCAGCGGAACGTACATCCTCCCGCAGGTTCAAAGCCCCCGCAATAATTCCCGCATTTTGTCTCTCTAAATAAGGCATAGTCGTTGAGGCTAAAAAAAGGCCATCTATACTTGAACGCTCTAACCCAGTCAAAGAATCAAGAGCCGCGGCTGTGGCCATAGTAATGCTATCCTCGTCGGCATTGGCCACCGCTTTTTCTCCTTGGGCCAGCATTATATTAGCTGGATTGATCCAGCCCATTGCCTGAAAGATAGTCATCCTTGGCAAACGATAGCGGGGCACATAAGCTCCCCAAGAAACAATTCCTACCATAACCACCTCCTGCTGGAAAAATTAAATAAAATTAACCTGCGCGCACTCCGGATACTTTTCCTTAAGTATGCTCGTAATCTCCTTTTGTTCAGCTGCGAAGCTGATCAACTCTACTTCCGAAAGATATTGGCCTGAGGTTGTAACTTCCCTTTTCCAGGTACGGATGTACCCGGGGACTTTAATAAAAGCCCACCCCCCACGCCCACAACAGGAAGATTCCATTACCGCAACCCCCAAAAGATATAGAACTTCTTTCCCGTGGAAGGTAAGGCGGCCCTCTTCTAAGAAGAAATATCTCCCACCAAAAAATTCCACTGTTTCCCCTAAAGGAGGATGGATAAATTTTTGACTCCCGGAAATCTTCTGCGTGGCGACCAAATCTTTTTCTAATTTTGGGGGCACTGAGAATTCTCCGCCAAAATTTTTGAACTGCCTTACTTTCTAAATATTTCCCTTATTTTTTTCGCTCCCCGCAATCTCTGTCCGGCGAAAAACTACTACTTCGTAATAATTTACATCTACCTCATACTCAATGTTTCCCAATCGGATAATATAAAATCTACCTCCACCCCACTCCTGACTTTCCTCTCGGAAAGCCTCCACCGAAATAAGATAATCCAAAATGCCGCGGATCTCTTTAAAGGTTAAATCGTAATCAGTGACGATATTGAAGAACAAGTTTTGATGATGAAAAGGATAAACATCCATAAAGCCTTTCTCTTTTCTAAAATTTATTAATTTATCTTAAACCCCCCCTTACTCTTTGTCATTCCCCTTTTTTTTGGACTGCAGAGTATCTCATTTTTTGAAGAAGGGCAAGAGTAATTTCAGACAAAGATAATTTTTTATTTAGAATAAATTTCGGGGTTAAGAATATGGGGAGGAATTTCTCCCCGCAGGACAGCCAAAATATTATTCACGGCCACCAAAGACATCTTTTCACGAGTGGCCTGGGTGGCGCTCCCAATATGTGGAAGAAGGACTACATTTTCCATCTGCAAAAGCTCAACAGGTACCCGAGGTTCCTCTTCAAAAACATCCAATCCTGCGCCAGCAATAACCCCTTGCTGTAAGGCTTCCACCAAAGCTTTCTCATCCACTACTGGCCCCCGCGAGGCGTTAATTAGGAAAGCACTCTTTTTCATCAAGCGTAGCTCACGCGCGCCAATGAGATGTTTAGTCTCTGGAGTTAAAGGTGCATGGAGCGTCACAAAATCTGCCTCCTGCAGGAGATCGGGTAAAGGCAAAAACTGCAGCTGATGTTGTGCTTCAACTAGAGGAGGCAGCCGTTGGATATCCGTATAGATAACTCTCATAGCAAATCCCTGGGCCCGCTTGGCCACTGCCGCACCAATCCTTCCTAAGCCAATAATCCCTAAGGTTTTCCCATATACATCTTGCCCCAGCATTAATTCAGGCGTCCATCCCACCCAGCGCCCCGCACGTACGTACCTATCAGCTTCCACCACTCGCCTTGCTACAGCTAAAATCAGAGCAAAGGTTAGATCAGCCGTCGTATCTGTTAGCACATCTGGTGTGTTAGTTACCGCAATCTTTAGGCGAGTTGCTGCTGCCAAGTCAATATTATTAAAGCCCACTGCATTATTGGCTACTATCTTCAAGTCCTTGCCGGCCATTAAAACTTGCTCCGAAATAGGATCTCCCCCCATAGCCAGCAAGCCCATTTTGCCAGGAAGGTGGGTCATAATCTCCTCAGGCTTCATGGCTCTATTTTCCAGGTTGATGGTTACCTCAGCAAATTCCTGCAATAATTGGAGGGGCCTCTCTTGGATAGCTCTCGTGACCAACACTTTAGGCTTCATCTTTATCTCTCCTTCGCTTTTTTCTTCCTAATCAGGAAAAAGATATTGGGGGAACTGGGTCAATTCTCTTTTTTCAGGGCGATGCCATAGCTTCTAATTTTCCGATGGAGGTTACTCCGTTCAATACCGATCATCTCTGCAGTTTTAGAGATGTTTTCATCATTTTCCATCAACTTCTTTATAATGAATCTCTTTTCGAATTCCCGCCGCGCATCTTTTAAAAGATGGTAATCAAAAAAGGACATCTCAGATGGGGATTTAAGGTGAGTTTGCACAGGCTCGGGCACATCTTTAGCCTCAATTATAGACCCCCGCGTCATGATGACCATTCGTTCAACAATATTTCTTAACTCCCGCACATTCCCAGGCCAAGAATAGGATATTAATAAATCCATAGCCTCAGGGGTGATCTTTTTCTTCTCCTTATGATTCTCTTGACAGAACTCTTCCAGAAAATGCTCTACTAACAGAGGAATATCACTTTTCCTTTCTCGCAGGGGAGGAACATGGAGTGGAATTACATTTAATCTATAGAAAAGGTCTTCCCGAAACCGTCCCTTTTGAATTTCCTCTCGGAGATCCCGATTGGTGGCGGCAATTACCCGCACATCCACAAAGATCATCTCCGTTCCCCCTACCCTTTCAAACCTCTGTTCTTGCAGAATGCGTAAGATCTTGGCTTGGGTTTTCAGACTCATATCTGCAATCTCATCCAAGAAGATGGTTCCCCCATTGGCCAAATCAAATTTTCCTCTTTTGCGGGTCAAGGCTCCGGTAAAAGATCCCCTTTCATGGCCAAAGAGTTCACTTTCGATTAACTCTTCCGGGATCGCCGCACAGTTCACCTCCACGAAAGGCTTATCCGCCCGTAAACTCATCTGGTGAATTCCACGCGCCACTAGCTCTTTCCCTGTTCCGTTCTCCCCGGTAATCAACACCCAACCATTGGTAGGGGCTACAATCTTCATCTGTTCTTTGAGATATTGAATAACAGGAGAATTACCCACCATCTCGTACTTACGCTCTACCACCTGCCGGAGGGCTATATTCTCTTGCTCTAATTTAGCTACTTTCAAAGCATTATTTACCGTTAAAAGAACTTTATCTAGGGAAAGGGGTTTTTCAATGAAATCAAAGGCTCCCAATTTAGTTGCTTTCACGGCTAATTCTATGTTGGCATGACCAGAGATCATAATTACGGGAAGAGCAGAATTCAAGCGTTTAATTCGTTCTAAAACTTCTATTCCATCAATTCCGTGCATCCAAATGTCCAAAAGAACCAAATCAGGCGGATCATTCTCAATTTGCTTCAAAGCCTGATTTCCATCTTTAGCCTCGCATATTTGGTAGCCTTCATCTTGCAAGACTCCGCTCAAGGATTGTCTAATTCTCTCCTCATCATCCACTATTAAAATTTGTTGACCCATATTTTTATATTTTTAATGTTTAATGAAAACTTAATCGCTTATTTAAAAGCTATTGGCTTAATAATCTTTCCCTAAAAAAATAGCTCAACTTAACTACTGTAGGATATCAAAATTTAACCATTATTCATTACCATGATTTTATCTCTTAATCGGCAATTCAATAATAAATCTTGCTCCCCGGGGGAAGTTATCTTTCACCCGAATATAGCCATCATGATCAGCTACGATCGTGTTCACTATTGCCAAGCCCAATCCGGTGCCCCCTGGTTTAGTTGAAAAATAGGGTTCAAATAAGAGAGGTTTCTCTTCGGGGGAGATACCACAGCCATTATCGTCTACTTCTATTCGCGCTAAATTGAGCCCTTGATCAAGATAAGTGCTGATTACTATTCGGCCATCTCTTTGCTCTTCCCTTACCGTCTCGATAGCCGCCACGGCATTTTCTAAGAGATTGACTATAACTCGTTTAATTTGCTCCCGGTCTAAATTAAAAATAGGAATCTCTTTATCCGGTCTAAATTCAAAGGTTATCTGTTTATGCCCTTCCTTATAAAGCACTAAAGCTTCCTGGATAATCTCATTTAAGTTATTGGGAGTGGGATTGGCCGCGGGCATACGCGCAAAGGAAGAAAACTCGTTGACCAGGTTTTTCAATTCTTCCACTTGGTTAATAATGGTTCGCGTACATTCATCAAAAACGGCCCCATCTTCTCCGAATTGGCTTAAATATCTCTTCCGCAGACGTTGGGCAGAGAGTTGAATGGGCGTTAAAGGATTCTTAATTTCATGAGCAATCCGCCGAGCTACTTCCCGCCAAGCTGCCGCTCTCTGGGCCTTCTGGAGTTGGGTCAAATCATCTAACACTACTACCATTCCTAAGTTTTGATTCTCCTCATCCCGGAGCATGGTAATCTTTAGCAAGATGGTTAAAGTTTCATTACCAAAAGTTATCTTAATTGGCTGAGTTAAAGGATGACTCTCCGCCTTAGTGGCCGCTTTAATCAATTCTTCAGCCAAAACCGCATATTCATTCTGGAGAACTTCTCCATACCTCTTGCCCACCACCATTTCCGCCTGCAATCCCAATATTTTTTCCGCTGACTTATTAATGGTTCGAATGCAACCTTCGCGATCAATAGAAATAACTCCTGCGCCTACATCGCGTAAAACGATTTCCATGTATCGCCTTCTCTGTTCTAGCTCTACATTGGACTTGCTCAATTCTGCATAAGCCTTTTCCACTTGACTCTTGCTTATCTTCAAGTCTTGGGTCATCTGGTTGAAAGAATCAACTAAAGTGCCAATTTCATCAGCGGAGGTTTTGGAAATCTGAAAATCTAAATTCCCCTGAATGATCTTCTGGGTACCTTCCGCAAGTTTTTCGATAGGATCTGTAATGCCTTTGGCCAAAAAGAGACCAAACCAAGTGGCCGCAAAAATGATTAGGAGAGTCACCAAAGAAAGGGTAATCAGATAGCTTGAACGAATGGGATGTTTGACCATGCGCAATTGTTTATAGTCTTCAAAGCCTTTGGAAATATCCATGATGCGCGAAACCAGGCTCTCGGGAATAAAATAATCAACCGCAATGGCCCCGATAACATCTCGGGAGCCTTCTGAGGCGTAAACCGGTACTAAGGCCCGGACAAGATCTCCACGTCCCGCAGATTGAATCTTAGTTGTTTCCTTTCCCAGCAAAACTTCCTGGGCGACCTTTGTTTCCAGAGGGGGGAAGCTGTCCGGCGGTATATGGGAGCCATAGACAATTAAAGGTTGGCCTCTTGAGGAAGAAAAGAAACTTATTGCTTCCAAGTTATGTTCGATTAGTTTATTCTTCAAAATTTCCGTTAATTCCTGGTAATTTTTCTTCTCCCAGAATCGTTGTTTAGTCACCAACCGGCTAATCTGCCGACCATAATGGAGAGCATTATTGGATAGATCTTGATAGTAATGTTGAACCACCATTAACGAACCGTGTAAAGATTCTTCTACTTGATCGCTGAACCAACTCTCAATACTGCTGGTGATAAAATTGATGGCTGTAAAAAAGAGCAGTATTGTGGGCACTAAAGAAAGGGTGACAAAGGCTAATACTAATTTAGTTCTAAGCTTGGCCCCTAAGATCTGCCTCCTCCGCTCAAATATCAATTTAACCACATTCCTTAAGATGAGAAATAAAAGGAGGAGCAAAAGGAGAATATTAAGGCCTATTAGGGAAATAATGAGGAGATTATTAGGGAAGGGAGCCTCGACTTTCCAAGTCGATATATGGGTTTGTAGAAAAAATAAAAATGCTATCCCTGGCAGGAGAGCTAAAATGATTATGATCTCCCGCCGCCAGCGCTTCCTCTCTTTGCTCTTAGGATCCACTTCCTTTTAGTTTTTTCCCTATTATTTTCGAAATTTATATTATATATTAGCTGACGGGTATAAAAAAGGCAATTATGAATTTGCGGCTAATGGTCTCTTTGCTAAGGCGCAGGAATAGATGAATTTGACCGCCGCCCTGGGCTTTAAAAGGCAATCAATTTTTACTTTAAATTACCTTCTTTAGCCTAAGTTCTTTAGCTTAGGCACTCATGGGTGGGGGGTATAATTTGGAGACGGCGATATTCATCTTCATGGGAAAATTCTACTAATTCCCACCAATCCCGATTCGCCAAGAGTTTATGGATCAATTTATGATTAAGGGTATGTCCAGATTTATAGCCAATAAAGTGCCCGATGACTTGCGCCCCAATCAACCAGAGATCTCCAATTGAATCTAAAATTTTATGGCGTACAAACTCATCGCGAAAACGTAATCCTTCCGCGTTTAACACCCTTCGATCATCCACCACAATAGCATTATTTAAAGAACCTCCCCGGGCGAATCCTCTTGCTTTCAATATCTCGTAGTCTCTTAAAAATCCAAAAGTGCGCGCTGGACAAATTTCTCTTTCGAAATTTCCGTTACTTATCTGGATTAGATAATATTGGTTGGAAATCAAGGGGTGTTTAAAATCAATCGTATAGGATATTTTAAAGTCATTACTGGGTAACAAAGTAGCTTGCCGGTCATCTTCTGTTACCGTAACGGGATGTTTGATTATTATAAACTTCTTAACTTTATTCTGCCTCTTAATGCCAGCCTTCTTAATTAGTAAGTGGAAGGGCTCCGCGCTCCCATCCATAATAGGAACTTCCGGCCCATTAACCTCTACCTCAGCATTATCTATTCCCAAACCGGCAAAAGCAGCTAATAAATGTTCCACCGTTGAAATTCTTGCTTCCTCTGCTCCCAGGGTGGTGGCTAAAGTAGCATCTACTACATTATCTATATGGGCTTTTATCCTTACTTCTTTGGGCACATCTTTTCTAATAAAAATTATACCCGTATCTGGGGCTGCTGGACCAATGGTTAAGCGGCAATTCATACCCGTGTGCAATCCAATCCCCGAACAACTCACCTTTCTGGCCACCGTCATTTGATTTAACATTAGGGACACTCCTTACCCGACATTCTATCTTGACCTCAAATCTATTTAGCAATTTTAATGCCATAAATAAAAAAATTAAACTTTTTTCCAATATTTTCTATGGACTTAAATCTTTTGAACCATGAGCTATTTATAAAACATTAAGATATTTATGCTAACTTTTTTCTTCTTCAATAATTTTTAGGCCATCACATTGTGGCAAACCTAACACAATAATCCTATTTTTTATTGTTTTTTTGCAACCATTTATCTTTTAAACAAATTAAAAAGCAAAGTAAGAAGCAGGCTTAATAAAAGGCAGCTCGCCAAGGGAAAGTAAAAAGAAAAGTTGCCTCGGTGAAAGATTAAATCTCCAGGAAGCTTCCCCAACCAAGGGATTTTGGGCAAAAGAATAAGAATAACTCCAAGGCCCCCTAGGAGTAATCCCAAAATAATTAAGATTTTTCCCCATTCCGCAAAAGGATTCATGCCCATGGCGCCTACCTTGGATAATTACTTAGAGCACATCATTAATCTCTATCTCTCTGAAGTTGAGGAGATTACAACTGGAGAAGAGGAATTCTTCATTAATTTCTGGGGCGATTCCAGTTGTTGCAAAATTTGTTGCAAATAGAAAGAAAGCCCCACCGCTAACAGAATTATTGCTACTTGGATGTATGCCCAGTGGGAAATCTTGAACTTTGAGGCTGCTTTTTCGGTTACTAATGACTCGCTTCTCTCATTTTCCTGACTAGGGATGATCTTTGGGAAAAGCGCTATCTGGCGAAAATCTATCTTCCGGCTATCCAGTTCCGTCTGCCTTAAGTACCGTTTGATCACTTCTTCGGCAGGCAAGCCTAAATAGCGAACATATCCTGTTAAGAAACCGATTATAAAATGGCGTTGGGTTGAAAAATTAAAATCATCTCTCTCCATAGCTTCCAAAAACGCTATATTTATTCTCGTCCCGCGAGCTATTTCCTCTAAGGAAACACTCCGTGCTTCTCTTTCACGCCTTAAATATTGACCTACAGTTTCTATCATGCCTGAGACCATTTTTATCTTATATGTTTTATAACACAGGCCTAATTAATAAACAAGAAAAACTTGACAAATTTATCTATCCTTGTTATTGATCTGTCTCGATTATTATTAATCTCATCCCATCGCTCTCCCCCGCAAGAATGGATCGTAATTAGGCTAGAGCGTATAAATAAGGAAGAATCGGCAGGAGAAATAGATGGACAAAGATCGCCACCGAGCCTTAGCCAAGAGAAAGCGAGTTAAATATTCCTATAAATTCGTAGGACAAGCCCTTGGGGCTTGCCGAATACGGTAAGGGATAAACCCTTGCCCTACGTTCTAAATGATGATTCCGCATGAATGCGTGCCTCTGGCCCTCTCGTCTAACTATGGTCAAAAACTAATTGAGACACAGTCTTAGCGGGACAAGGGAAAAGGTGAAGGGAATAAAAAGAATGATGAAAAACAAAAACCTTTGGAAAAACAAAACTTTTACTATTATTAAAGGGGAGGTAATTTTATGCAGGAGACCCCAACTATGGAACAATTAGTAAAAGACCTAAATGAGCGGAAAGCTAAAATCGAATTAGCCGGCGGCTTGGATAAAATTGAAAAACAACATCAATTGGGTAAACTCACGGCCCGCGAAAGGATATTAAAATTACTTGATCCTAATACTTTCGTGGAAACCGATATGTTTGTACACCATCGCTGCGAATTCTTTGGCATGAATAAAGTAGAAGCCCCTAATGACGGGGTGATTACTGGTTATGGCCGGATTGATGGGCGTTTAGTTTTTATTTTTTCCCAAGACTTTACTGTTTTAGGTGGTTCTTTAGGGGAAGCCCATGCTTCTAAAATCGTCAAAATTATGGACTTAGCAGCTAAAGTCGGTGCTCCTTTAATTGGCATAAATGATTCGGGTGGAGGCAGAATTCAAGAAGGAATTGATGCCCAGTATGGTTACAGCCGCATTTTTTATCGTAATTCTATCTATTCAGGAGTAATTCCCCAAATCTCCGCTATCTTGGGGCCTTGCGCTGGCGGAGCTGTATATTCCCCAGCTATTACTGATTTTATTTTTATGACTGAAGGCATAAGCCGCATGTTTTTAACTGGCCCCAATGTCATCAAAGAAACTACTGGTGAAATAATTACTGATGAGGAACTTGGCGGAGCGCGGGTGCACAACTTCATCAGTGGCGTGGCTCATTTTTATTCCCTCACTGAAGAAGAGTGTTTCCAGCAAATACGGACTCTTTTATCCTTTTTGCCCAGCAGTAATCGAGAAATGCCACCGATCAAATACTCGGGTGATCCTCTTGACCGATCCAATCCCAAACTCTTGGAAATAGTGCCTGTAGAAGGGAAAAAACCTTATAATGTAATCAAGGTTATTGAAGAAATAGTCGATGATGGTAAATTCTTTGAAGTCCAACAGCATTGGGCCAAAAATATAGTTATTGGCTTTGCCCGCATCCACGGTCACCCTATCGGCGTGATTGCCAATCAGCCTAATGTTTTGGCGGGAACACTGGACATTAACGCTTCCGACAAAGCCGCTCGCTTTATTCGTTTTTGTGATTGTTTCAACATTCCTCTCCTCACCCTGGTAGATACGCCAGCTTTCCTTCCGGGTAAGGCCCAGGAATTTGGAGGGATAATTCGTCACGGAGCTAAGATTCTATTCGCTTACAGTGAAGCCACTGTTCCCAAAGTCACTTTAGTTTTGCGTAAGGGTTACGGAGGAGGATATGTGGCTATGTGCCATCGGGAATTGGGAGCAGATGCCGCTTTTGCTTGGCCCACCGCCGAGATCGCCATGATGGGAGCCGAAGGAGCAGCCAGTATTATTTTCCGCCGCGAGATTGAAAGTGCCCCTGATCCTGAGAAAAAAAGGCAAGAGAAAATAGAAGAATACCGGAAACAATTTTATAATCCCTATGTATCTGGGCGGCGGGGTTATATTGATTATATAATTAGCCCCCAAGAAACCCGGGCCATGGTGTGCCGAGCTTTCGATATGTTATGGGACAAACAAGAAGAGCGTCCTAAGAAAAAGCACGGCTCAATTCCTTTATGAGCGATTATTGATTTCTTTAAACCTCCCTGCATTGGTTGGCCTTGATCCCTTGCGGATTTCCTTACTTCTGCTTGAGCTATCTAAGTCCATCAGATAAAAGGATTAGGGCAGCCGGGAGGTTGTTCAATAATAAATATCAGGCGTAGTAACGATAAATGGCCTCAGCCACACAGGCGGGCTTATCTTTGCCTTCTATTTCAAAATTAAGATTGAAAATCGCTTGCACTCCCCCTTTTATCTCCTCGATGGTCGCTAACGTGGCGCGTAGTCTGAGGCGAGAAGGAATGGGGACAGGAGCTGTAAAACGGAGCCTGTTCAACCCATAATTTACCCCCATTTTCTTCTCTTTTATATCTAGAATATTAGCTAATAAATAGGGGGCTAAGCTTAAAGTATAATAACCGTGGGCAATTGGTCCGCCAAAAGGAGATTCGCGTCTGGCTCGCTCTGGATCAACATGAATCCATTGGTGATCAAGAGTAGCATCAGCGAACATATTGATGGCCTCTTGAGTAACCTCATGCCAATCACTAACCCCCACTTCTTGACCAACTAATTTCTTCAATTCACCTAAATTTTCAATGATTCTCTTGGGCATTTCTTCCTCCTCTAAGTTGACAAATTTTTTCCAGGATGATAATAATTTATTTGCATTAATTACTTATATTGTGGGCGATTAGCTCAGGTGGATAGAGCGTTGGTCTCCGGAACCAAAGGCCGTGGGTTCGAATCCCGCATCGCCCACTGGCATATTAAATTTAGAATTTCCTTCCAGACCAGTCAAGCCCAAAATGGCTCTTGCCCACCTTCACTTTGAAGTCCAAATCTTAGGGCGTATAAGAGGCCAAGGAGTTCATCCTCTGGCCCCTTTATAAAGTTCTGGCAATTATTCTTTTAAAATTACTATTGTTTTTGAAAAGTGAAGGTGGGCAAGCAAAAAGTCCGGGGCCTCTTTTCCTCTGGTACCCAAATCTTGGGCAGTATTTAATTCTTTTGCTCGTGTCGCTGGTCCCCCTCCATACCCTTGGCCCTTTTTCCAAAGTTCTGGTAATCAATCTTTCAAAATCATCATCATTTTTGCAAAGTGTAGCTGGCAAGCAAAATCCTTCGCCATCTAAAATTTGCCCGGCAAGGTAAAACCGCAAAAGAGACAATTGCTTCCCCAAAGATGATTCTCCAAAATGAATAGATTTCTTCTCCGAATTAGCAAGCTTCGGCACTGAGGACAGTAAGTGTTCTCTCCTTCATGTCCTGGCACATTACCCAGATACACAAACAATAATCCTGCTTCTAAGCCGATCTCTCGTCCTTTTTCCAAAACTTTTATTGGCGTTGGTGATAGATGAGCGAGTTGATAATGCGGGAAAAATCGAGTTATATGCCACGGAGTCTCTTGGCCCAGAGTATTCTTGATCCAAAAAGCCAATTCTCTTAATTCTTCTTCACTATCATTAACTTCCGGGATTATATTAGTGATAATTTCCACATGCATTCCCCATTTATCCTTAGCCCGTTGGGCAGAATTTAAAATCGGCGTGAAATCATCAACATGCGCAATCTGGGCGTAAGTCTTTCTTCTAAAACCCTTGAGATCCATCCGGAAGGAATCTAAAAAAGGTCCCCAGCAATCAACTGCTTCCCTGGTTATATAACCATTAGTCACCACATTGGTTAAAAGCCCTTTTGCTTTGGCTAATTCCGCTGCCTCCTTGATATATTCTAACCAAATAGTTGGCTCATTATATGTCCATGAGATACCCCGACAGCCATGTTGACTGGCCAGCTCTATTAAATCCTCGGGAGATAATAATCTTGCCTTCTTGACTTTTCCTTCTACTTGGGCATGAGCCAGCTCCCAATTTTGGCATCCTGGGCAGCGAAAATTACATCCGAAACTCCCCAAAGATAGCCAAAGGCTTCCCGGGTAAAAATGAAACAAGGGTTTCTTTTCTATGGGAGAGACCGCTATCGAAGCAACTCGACCATAAATTATAGAATAAATTTTTCCATCTTTATTAACGCGCGTCCGGCAATATCCAGATTTACCATCGGTTATGATACAGCGGCGTGGACAGACTTGACAGCGAGCTTCTTTGCCGGAAAGTTTTTCATAAAGCAAGGCTTCCTTCATGCGAATGCAGGCAGGGAAGGTAATTCTATTAGTTATTTTTTGTAGTATCCGTATTTAAGCAAGGCGGCGTTCATGGCCAAGACATTTTCGGATTTACAATAAGCAGTTAAACCATTAGAGCTGGCCAGGATATATCCGCCTCCTGGCGCAATCTCTTCTAAGCGCTTCTGCACCTCCGCCGCGGTCTCCTCTGGCGTGCCTTGGGTCAAGGTGTAATGCAAATCTATATTACCCATGAGGCATAGTCGGTGGCCATATCCCTTTTTCAGCTCTTTTATATCCATGGCATTAGGTTCAATATTGGCCAAGCCCTTCATGCCCAAAGGCAACAGATCATCGAGAATGGGCATTAGATTCCCATCGCTATGGTAAATCCAAGGCAGTTTAATTTTTTCGGCCACCTTTTTCATGCGCGGTAAAAAGTGCTCCCGGATGACTTTAGGAGAGAAAAGAGGTCCTTGCTTCCAAGCTAAATCTTCGGGTACGATCATAAAATCGAAACCTAATTCGTTGATTACAGAAACCGCTTTAGAGGCCCATTCAACAAAGATATCCATAAGGCGAAGGACAAAATTGAGGTTGTCATATAAGAGCAAACTAAAATGACTAATGCCCATGCTCAAATAAGTGTTGCTAATTCCCATCCGGGTGGTTACGCCTAAAGCCACATCTTTTTCGCGAAAGCGGGCAATGAATTTTCGGGCAGGTTCATAAAATTCTTCTTTTTCCGGATCGGGTAAGATCACCTTTTCTAAATCGGCCTCGGTTTTGATCAACCCATCCTCAATAATATCCATGCCCTCGTAATTCCTGGTCTTCACGAAGCGCGGCGGAGCAATGCTAAAATTCAAATTATCTAAAGCAATAACTTCTAATACTTCGGGTGGAATCCGCAATCCAGGCATAGAAAAAATTTGGGTAACTGTGGCTTTTTCAAAATTATTTCTTTGGAGCAGTTTCTCGGCCAATTTATTATGCACACTGCTTTCTACCCAAGGAACTCGATCCGGTATTTCTAAATTTAAAGCGGCCAGTACTCTCTCTCGGGAAGTCAATTTTTCCTCCTTTGTCATTTTAGTTCAATTAAACAGCTAAATACCCCCCATCTACCGGAATCACTGCTCCCGTGACATAGCGCGCGGCCTCGGAAGCCAGAAAAACGATACATCCTTTGAGCTCTTCCCCTTCTCCAAATCTACCCATAGGGATGTGGTTAAGAAGCTTCTGCCTGTGATGTTCAATGACCCACTGACTCATATCTGAAGGAAACCATCCAGGGGCTAGAGCATTGACCCGGATGTTAAACTTAGCCCATTTGACAGCTAAATCTTTGGTAAAAGTAATTAAAGCTCCCTTGCTGGTGCTATAGGCAATCGCGTCAGCAATTTCTGCTTCGGTCCCCAAGAAACCCATAACCGATGCAATATTAATAATACTCCCGGACTTTTGGGCCATCATTATTGGCCCCACCGCCTTACAGAAGAGAAAAGTCCCGGTAACATTTGTTTCCATAACTTTTTGCCAGCCTGCCAAAGGATACTCAATTACCGAAGCTCCCCAGTTGGCCCCCGAGTTATTTACTAAAACATCTATCCGGCCAAACTCCCTAATAGCACGCTCGACGACTTTCTCAATATCCTCCGCTGACCGGACATCACATTTTAAGGCCAGAGATCTTATTTTATTCTTTTCCGCGAGCTCTTGGGCGGCCTGAATACACCTCTCTACTTTGCGTGAGCAGATCACTAAATTAGCCCCTGCCTCGGCCAAACCCTCGGCCATCTTTAATCCGATCCCTCTCCCCCCTCCAGAGACTATAGCCACTTTTTCTTTTAGATTAAACATCTCTTGGACTTTCATAGCGCATTCCTCTTTTTAAACCTTATTCATATAAACCGCCAAATTCTTATTCCTCTCCTTTGATCCAATCTCCGGATTCCTTCAGCTAAGGCCATATTGACGGCTTCTTCATATTCGGCGGATGTGAGCCGGCGATTTAAGGGTGGAAACTTATGGGCTTCTCCGCATGGCCTATACTGGGCCATAATATTAACATAGGTATGGGGTGATATTTCTTGCGCCAAAAAGCGCATGGCTGTCCTTGTTCCCCCTAAACCCCCAGGCATTACCAAATGGCGAATCAACAATCCTCTTTCGGCTAAGCCTTTTTCATTAATTATTAGATCACCAACTTGCCGGTGCATTTCTTTGATGGCCTCTTTAGCCCTTTGGGGATAATCTCGAGCGCGACAAAATTTATAGGCTACTTCTTCATCCATAAATTTCAAGTCGGGCATATATATATCTATCAGACCATCCAATAACATTAGGGTTTCTAAACTATCATAACCTCCAGTATTATAAACCAGGGGAACGTGTAACCCGCCCGCAATGGCCAAAGGTAAGGCCTCGATGATCTGCGGTACTACATGGGTGGGTGTTACAAAATTGATATTGTGGCACCCTAGACTTTGCAGAGCAAGCATAAATTTGGCCAACTTTTCGGCACTTACCTCTTGCCCCTCTCCTAAATGGCTAATTTCATAATTCTGACAAAAAAGGCAAAGTAAATTGCAATTAGTAAAGAAGATAGTTCCGGATCCTCCCTGACCCACCAAAGGATCTTCTTCACCAAAGTGCGGACTATAGCTGGAAACAACTGCTTGTCGCCCTGTTCGGCAATAGCCCTTTTCGCCTGCTGCCCGGTTCACTTTACACTCGCGGGGACATAGCCGGCAGGACTTCAAAATTTCTTGGGCCTGAGCAACCCTTTCTGATAGCACCCCTTCTGCCACCAATTTTAAATAGGCCGGCCAGTATTTTTTCTCAACCATCATGGTTTTATAAAGGTTTGCTCATCTCTTTCTTTAACCAGCAACTGTTTCTACCACTTGGTAAATTTTCCCGTGTCTTTTTAAAGGTCTAACAATACCCTTATTGATTAGATCTTTAATCTCAGTATAGGCCCCATCCCGATCTACTCCTAATTTCTGGTAGTCCGCACTGCTGAAGACCAGCCCATGAGCACGGGCATAGACCAATATTCTTATTTGCCGCGAATTGAGAAGATAGGGACTGAATTTCTTTAGCCAATAAAGAGTCTTTTCATCTAAGCCAGGAGCATTTTTCAAGACAACGACAAAACAATTACCCATCTGCTTTATCTCTGGAGGGTTAAGGCCATTCCTTTCCATTTCCGTAAAAATTGCTCCTATACCCATTCCCATAGACCGCATTATGCCCAGATCAGTTAAAAAACGCGCTAAACGAGGATTCCGCGCGTAATGAACTCCTTTCTTATGGAGCAAAAATTCGATATTCAAGAAACCAGGAAGGGAACCTGGACTAAGAACTTCTAACCGGTCATCATACATATAAACTTCTATGGCTTGCCCTTCCCACTTATAGTCGCGGTGGACTAAGGCGTTAATAATTGCTTCTTTCAAAGCCGCTGTGGGGTAAACAAATTTTTCTTTAAAGAAAAGGTCTTGCCGAATCACTCGCTCTTGAATGTGTTGATTTATAAAATTATCAAGGTCAGCCATTATCTTAAGCATAGGTCCCTCCAAGCGAACTCGCTTCTTTATATTATAATCTGAACCATATCCCTTTTTTGTGCCTTCTACATGGATAAATTCCAGGCCCGGATTAGCATGCCATCTTAAAGGATCCTTGGCTAAGAGATAAACAGCTGCTCGGGTTAATAGGGGTCGACCCGCGGCGTAATCAATTAACCCATAGGGGCGATATAGATTTTTTTCTATCTCTCCTAAAGAGGAATATTCCTTTAAAAATCGCTCTAATAAAGTTTCGTCTAAGTCCGCCAAGGAACTTTTATTCAAGACTTCTCTTTCGTGCCAAGTTTCTTCCCGAGTCTGTTTAAATGTTTTTAGCTTTTCTCGGGAAAGAGGTACATTGTGACTGCCCAGGCGTAGATAAGTTTTACCATTTTTCAAAGAAACTACTTCCGGACTCGGTTCAACACTTAAGCAAGCAGCTTTGCCGTGGGCAGTCTCTGGCCAAATTACTTCTATGGCCATGGGCGGAGAAAAGAAATTACGAAGGCGCCGCAGGAATGAACGCCAAACCTCCGCCGCAAAAAGAAAATCTCCCACCCCATCATGGTCCGATTCATTCAGGATCACTTTCCCTCCGGAAGCATTGGCCATAGCTCCTAAAGAAGAAGCAGCCTCTTCCAGAATTTTTTTTATACTTTTCCTTTGCCAACCTCCTTTTGCTTTTCTCCGCCAGCAGCTTACGGGTTGCCAAAATTGCCCTGGTTTTTCAACCAAATCTTGGGCTATAGTTTCTTTCATTGAGCCTTCCTCAAGAGAAAATAAGTTGAAAAAAATTCTGCGCATTTAAAAAAGTCTGGTGGGCCACTTCTTCCTCGGACAATTCCTTCAAAATACTCACTTCTTTAAGGCTGATCCGCACGTCCTTGGGTTCGCTGGCTACTCCTTGATAAATTTCGGGAGCATCTGTCTCCAGCAAAATTTTCTTTAGGGGAGCAGCCTTGAGAGCACGGCGATGTCTTTCGCTGTAGGCTGCTGCCGGGGTTGCTGAGATATAGTACCCCGCTTCCAAGATCTTGGCTAAAACTTCTAAAGGGCCGCTATACCAATGAAAAACGGCCTTCTCTATTCCCCATTTTTTAATTAATTTCCAAGTTTCCTCCCAGGCCCGGCGAGCATGCAAAAGAACGGGCGTCTTATATACCTGAGCTAAAGCAAGAGTCTCTTCCAGTACTTTTACCTGATAATCTTGCGCAATTTCCAGGGCAAAATCAAGTCCGATTTCTCCTAAAGCAACACACCGCCCTACTTCTTTTTTTATTAAATTTATATTTTCTTCTATCTGCCCGGCGGAAATTCGCCAGGGATGAAGGCCCAAAGCGGGATAAATAAAATTTGGATATTGAGCAGATAATTCCAGGATTCTTTTATTACTTAAAATATCCATGCCTACGGCGATAATCGCACTTACCCCCGCTTCTTCAGCTCTCTGTAAAGCGCCTGACAAGTCTTTAAGCTCATTAAGATGGACATGCGTGTCAATCAGTTGCATCAAGCTATCTTGATAAAAAACCCCCAATCTCCTGGAAGAAGTATTGGGGGTATCCTCCTTGAAGGCGAATTTGCTCCTATTTTATTAAAGTGTATTCCTCGCCAGGATTTAAAACTATCACTTCTACGCCCGGGGTTTCTTTCTGGGCTAAATTCACAAAATCTTTGGCCTCTTTAACTAAAATAGGAAAAGTTTTGTAATGCATGGGGATTACTTTCCGAGGCGCCAGCAATTTCGCCGCCCAGGCCGCTTGGTGGGGATCCATAGTAAAAACACTGCCTATAGGCAACAAAGCTAAATCTATCTGGTAAATTTCCCCAAACAACTTCATACTCTCAAATATTCCGGTGTCTCCAGCATGGTAAATAGTAGCTCCATCTTCTAATTGGATAATATACCCGCAGGGAGCTCCGGAAGCCGTAGAGTGAAAGGCTTGGGTCATGATTACGGAAATGCCCTCATAAGTTAAGTTCCCACCAATATTCATCCCGTATCCAAAATAACATACTTTTTCAGCCGGAATTTGCGCCTCGCTTTGGAGGCGACGGGCTGTTTCCACATTGGCCACCAACAACCCACCTGTTTTTTTCACGATCTCTGCTGCTTGTCCCACATGGTCAAAATGATCATGAGTGACCAGCACTAATGTAGCCTGCTGCACATCATTCAAGGTAAATTGGGAAAGCGGATTCTCCAGCCAGGGATCTATATAAATTACCTTTCCCCCACTGGAGGTGATCCTAAAAGCGGCGTGAGAGATCCATTTAATAACTGTTTGGCCCATATGCGCTTACCTCCTTTTTATGGTAATCCGAGAATAGTTATGCAGCATACCTGCGGTGTGCCTCCCAAGTTATGGGCTAAGCCCAATTTGGGATTCTTGACTTGTCTTTTACCAGCTTTTCCTTGGAGTTGCTTATATACTTCATAAATCATCCTTAATCCACTAGCCCCTATGGGATGACCGAAAGACTTCAGGCCGCCATCCGTGTTTACGGGTAACTCTCCAGTAAGTTCAAAGACACCATCATCGATAAATCTCTTTGCCTCTCCCCGGGGGCAAAATCCGAGATCTTCATAGATAATCAATTCGGTAATGGTGAAGCAATCATGTACTTCTGCTATGTCGAGCTCTTTCAGTGGATCTTTAATCCCTGCTTGCTGGTAGGCACTTTGAGCGGCTGTTACATTGGCCGAGAAGCCCAAATAATCAAAGCCTGGTCTAAACTGTGGCCACATGGACGAGACTGAAAGAGCTAAAGCTTTGACCGGAATATGGTCCGACCTGATCTTCTGGGCTAAATTTTTGCGCGTTATTATAGCTGCTGCTGCTCCGTCTGTAGTTGGACAACAATCAAAAAGACCTAAGGGCCAAGCAATAATAGGGGCTTTCATAACCTGTTCAATAGTTATCTCCCTTTGAAAATGAGCTTTTGAATTCAAAGCTCCATTGCGATGGTTCTTTACCGCAATCTTGGCCAGCGTCTCTTTGCCAATTGCATATTTGGCAAAATATCTACTTGCTATAAGCGCAAATGAACCTGGGGCAGTTCGTCCCACCCCAAAGACAGGTCGGGGCATGGAATCAGGAAGGCCCTGCAGCCCAGAATCTTTAAGTTTCTCTACCCCCACAGCCAAAACGGTATCATAAACACCAGCGGCCACAGCATAACAGGCATTGCGAAAAGCTTCCATCCCGGTAGCGCAGAAGTTTTCTACCCGCGTAATGGGAATATCGTGGAGCTTAATAATATCACCCAGGAGGGAACCACCCGCGCCAGAATAAGCCGTTCCTATCCAAGCTGCCTCAATAGCATCGGGAGTCACTCCGGCGTCTTCATAGGCCTCATAAACAGCATCCACCACCATATCTTCAACACTCCATTCCCAATTTTCACCGAATTTTGTACAGCCCATGCCGATAATGGCTACTTTGTCTTTGATACTCTCAGCCATTTTTTCCACCTCCTTCCGACCGTAAAGGTCGGCACTTCCAGAAATAATTATAAAGACCCCGGGCTTCATGCAGCTTCCGGAAAGTCATCTCCACCGGCATCCCCACTTTAATTTTTTCAGGATCGCGGTCAGTCATTTGACAATAAATTCGATACCCACCATCAATTTCCACCACCGTCATCACTAAGGGGGGGTCGATAGCTCCATAGAGGTTATCTTTAGTAAATGTATATACTTCCGCTCTTCTATCTGCCAATCTCACTTCCTCGAATTGATCTTTAGTCTTACAGCCAAAACAAACCCTTTGCAAAGGATAATGAGGGGTTCCGCACTTCTTACATTTTCCTCCATAAAGGGCTAATACTGATTTCCTATCCCGCCATAGAACAGGGAGAGAAGTATCAGGGGCAGGTCGGCGAAAAGGTTCTTTTTCCACTGTTCCTTTAAAAATTAGATATTTTTCATAATTTTCTAAAGCATTTTTCGAGTTTAAGAAATTTGCCAAGTAGGTCTTGCCCCGAATTTGTTCTACCTGTTCAGTGGCTCTAAAAATTAGCAGATCACACCCATCACCATAATTGGCCACAAGAAGTCGATCTCCTCCTTTGGCTTCCTCTAAAGCCGCAGCCAACATGAGGAAAGCCTGGGCTGCTCCTGCATTCCCAATATTAGCAAATAAAGGATCTTGAACTTGATTGGGTTTTAAGCCTAATTGCTTAACCACATCTTGGAGAGTGCGCGGATCGGGCGCCGGAATTATTACTTTAGCGAAATCTGCTAAGGTTAACTCATATTTCTTGAGCAAGCCTTTGAGACCTTCTATTACCACCCGCGTAAATCCATACTGCTTTATAAACCGATCCTCCCAAGAATTTATAAAAACTTCATCCTCCTGCCGCCAGAAATCGATGAAAGGATCACTGAAGGTATAGACTCCTTCAAAAGTGGCTAAAAGATTTGAGGTACCTAATAAAACAGCTGCCGAGGCGTCGCCGCCAACTTGCTCTATTTCTGACCCTGCTCGCCCTAAACGACAGTCGGCTGTTAAAATAAGCGCTTCTTTCATGGGCCCCTGCTGAATTCCATTTAAGGCCGCCAGAAATGCAGAGGTGCCGCTCCGTAAAGAGTCCGTGAGGTCCATAGTAAAGGTCTCCCTGGGCAAATCGAGGACTGCAGATAAGATGCTAGCCGAAGATTTTTCTCCATAAGGTGGCGTAGTACTCGCGAAAAACAACGCACCTACTTCCTCTCGCGACCAATCCCGCAGACAAAATTTGCCGGCATCAGCGGCCATGGTTAAACTATCTTCATCAAAATTAGCCACAGCTTTCTCCCCGCCTATTGATCCGCCTTTCCAGGCTCGGGCTAATTCACTTCGATTAAGCCGAAAATAAGGCACATAAGCGGCTATAGATTTTATTCCGATCATAATTTTACCTCCTTGGTTTCCCCTGACCAGTTTTTTACCCCTTTCCCTTTTAGGAATGAATCTTCTTAATGGCGATCTTTCTTTCCGCTCCTTCCCTTCTATTTTAGCCTGCTCTTTCCGCAGCCTCCCAAATTAATTTGAGCAGATCCTCAGGCGTAGTCCCCGTAAATTGATAATTGGTTTTTTGGTAAACACTCTGGATTTTTTGCAAGATTATCTCCCTTTCCAGTTTGGCCCCTCGTAAAGCTTCTTCTAACTCTTCCAAGGCCGTCACCGGAGAACAGAGGAGATTGCCCGAGAAAAGGAGATCTCTTATTTGGCCATCCGCCACCAAGATGACCGCTCGAATTAAACCTCCGCGCGGCACCTTCCATATAGCCTCTCCCCGTTTAATTCCAGGAGGAATGAGGCCAAATTTTTTCTTCTCGGTACGGGCTAGAAGAATCTCTGGGGAATAATTCCGGCGGTTTTCTTGTTCGTATTCCATCTCAATTTCGCTTAAACGTCCCAAAACCAGCTTAACCCCAAAAATTTCTTCCAAACCTTTTTGGTAAGCCCTTCTTACCTCCTCAAGGGGAACAGGCCTGCCTAAAAGCTCTGGCAGAGATATGGCTCTTTCTCCTAAAGTCTTTGCTTCTTTGTCAGCAAATTTTTCCGCAGGAATATTCAAAGCTGGGTTTATTTGATCAATGGGGGAGGGTTTATAAAGTAAGACACTGGCCCCGCTCCAAACAGACCCGATAAAGCTTCCGCCCATCCAAGAAATTTTTTTCCCCTTTACTTCAATGTCATTGCAGTGACGAAATTTGGCTTCTATGCCCCAGGTTTGGTTAAAGACTTCGGCTAAGGGAGAAATGAACATCTGAAAAACTTCAGCTACTGTAGGTGGTAAGAATTCCTTACCTATTATTATATAGGCCGCAAACAAGCCAGGGAAACCCACATTTACGTAATAGGGCTGAAGGCGGCGTGATACCCCGATGTCATGAGTCCGGCAATATTCTAAGTTAATATCTTTTTCTGGATCTGGATAATAACCCAAGGATATACCAATCTTTTTGAAACTACAAAAAGCAATCGTATCTGGAACGTGCCCTTCCAAACGAGCTCTCTGAATAGCCGGGTTTAAAAAAACCGAGTTCTCATTGAGATCAACATAAAGATCCAATAATCTCCATTCTTTCCCCATGGCCTCCCCCATTTATAAAATTTTAGATCGCTTTACTCCTTTCACCCGGGCTTGCTCTCCAAATTAACATGGTTGGTTATTTTAATGATAAGAAATCGTTTAAGCACCTCGCTTCCTTTATGGCGGCACCCCGCTTCTTAGACCATGATTTTCGTTCGACAATTTTGTTTACAATTTTAGGAGATAAAAGTCAAGCAAATTTCGCATCATCCAGGAAGCTCTTTCTTCAATAGGTGAGAGGTTCAGAGGCAGTGCGGAGGCAGGCATTGATGAGGAAGCATCGAGGGGGGGAATAAGATTGATAAAGATTATAACCTCCTCTCGTTCCTTGGGAAAACCGCTGCCCCATGATTCCGCATGAATGCCCCCTCGCCTGACTATGGCACACAATAATTGGCCACAGTCTCCAGGGGGAAGGGGAGAAGCGAACCTCTCTCTTCCGCCTTAATTAGCCAAGGTTTCCAGAAATGATCAACAGTTAGAATTCAGAATGGATTATAACGATATTTCGCCTCACCATCCCCCGCGAGGAGAGGCACGGTGAGGATATTTCTTATCCACCTATCTTATGATTGGCCAACCTTTCTAACGCTAGGACCATCGCGGAATGATCAAGTTGATCACCCTCTTGAGCTGCAACAGCGTTGAACAATTCCTGGGCTAGGGCTGTGTTCGGCAAACTAACCCCTAACTGCCTAGCTGCCTGAAGGGCTAAATTTAAATCTTTTTTATGTAATTGGATCCTAAAGCCAGGGTTAAAAGAGCGGTTGATCATCCTTTCTCCATGAAGATCAAGAATTCTGCTCTGGGCGAAACCTCCCAGGAGGGCCTGCCTCACTTTTCTCGGATCAGCCCCCGCTTTGGAAGCAAAAACCAGGGCTTCGCTTACTGCTTCAATGGTTAAGGCCACTACTATCTGGTTGGCCACTTTGCAAGTTTGGCCATCACCATGGCCGCCAATATGCACTATATTTTTGCCCATTAACTCAAAGATGAGTTTTACTTTTTCAAAGATTTCTACTTTTCCACCGACCATTATAGAGAGAGTAGCATTCTCTGCCCCCACTTGTCCGCCGGAAACAGGAGCGTCAAGCATTTCAACTCCTAAAGCAGCCAATTTACGGGCAAATTCTTTAGTGGCCAGGGGAGAGATGGAGCTCATATCCACTACTATTGATCCCTTTTTTACGCCCTCTGCTACTCCGGAAGGGCCAAACAAAACTTGCTCCACATCAGGAGTATCAGGAACCATAATGATTATAATTTCTGAATTTTCGGCAACTTCTTTGCTGCTCTTACACCCTAACGCTCCCTTCGCTACCAGTTCTTGGACAGGCGCTGGATTTATATCATAGACATAGACTTTATGACCCGCTTTCACTAAATGCCCGGCCATGGGTTTCCCCATAATTCCCAAACCTATAAATCCCAAATTGGCCATTTCTTTCTCCTTTCTCTTTCTTTATTTTAAAATTCAATTCATTCTTTCTTTTGTTCTAATTCGAATGAGCAGAAATTACTTCTGGTCCTGTTTTTTTCTGTCTCTTCACTTACCTTCTTGCTCAGGTGGTTAGTCTTCTGTAAACCTTGGGCAGCTCCTGCGGAAGAGCATTTACATCTTCGATGACCAAATACTTGCCCGGAGGACAAATTTGCCGCAAATAGTCATGCCCTGCTTGGTCTATGGTTAGACAAAAAGGATAAATTTTCTTACTCATCGCCTCTTGAAAGGCTTTCATTGTGTCCTGGAGAGCATACTCTTTACTTCCTCGCTCCTCGCCATAATCGTAATCTTGAGGGTAGCCATCACTAATTAAGATAAGGTTCTTAATTTTCGCCTCTCGCCCTCGGATCTTTTCTATGGCGTGCCTAATGGCTGTCCCCATCCGAGTAGAACGCTGCGGTTTAATTCCTTCTATTCTACCCTGAATTTCAGCCCCGTATTCTTCGTCAAAAGCTTTAATAGTAAAAAATTCTACGTTCTTCCTTCCATATCCAGAAAAGCCAAAAATTGCATACTCATCTCCAATCTCTTTCAAAGCTTCGGCCATAATAACCAAAGTTTCTTTGGCGATATCTATAACCATTTTCTCTTTGCCCGCTTCGCTATAGGCATTCTTGCTTATCTTCTTTACTTTTTCTTCGGTCGAAGCACTCATATCTAAGAGAAAGAGTGTGGATACATCCCGTTCTTTTCGTTTCTTTTCCATATATATCTTCTCTAAATTAGCTGGGCCAGCATGCCGGTCTGTTACCGCTTCCAAAAGGGCATCTAAATCTATCTCTTCTCCCCTTTCCAAATGAAAAATTCTCTGCCACCGCTCGGGCTTAAGCATCTGAAACTGACGTCTTACTTCTTTGATCAGCAGAGGATAATTTTCAAGTATCTGGGTAACAAATTCTGGGGAACCACCTTTAACCTCCCTTTCTCTTAAAAAACACCAGCGCGGGCGATAATCTTTAATTAAAAAATCCCATTCATCATAAAAAAATATTCTTTCTCCTTCTATTCTATTATTCACCAAAAGGGCAGTATTTTTCTTATCGTCTCTGGAATTTCTCTTTAATTTCTTAGACCCCTCTTTTAATTTTCCCCCATCTACATCTGGGAGAAATAGTCCTTGAAAATTATCTTCCTCTGCCCTCCCCGTACTCATTACCTCTATTTCTGTCCCTCTCCTGAGCAACTCCTGTAATCTCTCCGGAGATAAGGGAAGCCCTTTCTCCATTTCTTTAGCTAACTGTTTTATTCTCCAAGGGGAAATTTTACTCATAATCAATTCCGGCCGCAACTCACCCCAATGAAGCAAAGGAGTCATAGATTGATATGGTTCTTCCCCGGGCCTTCTTCGCCATCCCTCCGCATCGTCCTTTGCTGTCTCCAGGGATGGTAGATAAAGAGGTCCGGCGTTGCAATGAATATTTGGTATTCCTCTTAACCAACGATAAATGGCCACGGTAATGCGGGCCACTTCTTCTACAGTTGATCCCGGAAGAAACAGGGGTTTTATTATAAATAATAATTCATCCGCTAAAGAGGAAGGAAAGTAGCCAAGAGGTTCTTCCAGTTTTTCCTCGATGCTCAGGCGTAAAATGATCTCTCGGATAGCTTCCTGAAGGGGTAAAAGAAGTACAGGAGGTCTTTTTTTTAGGGCGGCCTTTAAGCAAAAATCTATTTCATCGCGCAACCCCCGATATTCTCGAAACAAATATTTATCGATGCGCAATCCTTCTAACAGATGAAAAAGATCGCGCGCTAATTCTTGCTGAACAAAAAAACTGAAGAATAATTCTAAATTATTGATGGCTTTGGCTTTAGTGGCCATTGCTTGGCAGTTAGCTTGCCATAGAGAGGGTGGAAATAAATCGGCAACGGCAGAGAGACGCAAATTAAAAGTGCCCAATTCCAAGTAGCCCGCTTGATGAGCCACCGCTATTTTTAAAGCTGCATAATTTTGGTTATACCAGGGGAACTCATTGACCAAGGCAGGTAGATAAATCGTCTCCCCATCTGTCCAGGGAAAGGGGTACGAAGAAATCCTAAGCTCATCTGCATTATTTTTCAGAACTTCGATCTTCAACTCTTTTCCGGCCAGAGCTTGGGCAAAAATTTTTAAGGGACGAACCACCTTTTCCAAAAAAACAGCAGGATCATTTGTTCGGCTTCTGTCCTGGGCGTATTTCGACTCCAAAGCAAAATAAGCACGCGCTGCCGCATAATTCTGGGGCAGGAGTTTAAGCCCTTCGTTAAACCAAGAGAGCAACATGCCCCTCGGAATTTGCGCTTTAATTTTGGATAAATTTTCAAAGTATTTGAAGGAAACTGACCAATCTCTTTGGGCTAATTGCCCACCTAAAATAAAATAAGTCACCCGATCTTCTTTGGGTAAAGAAGGCCAAAGGAGAGGAATCTTTTCCAGATATTCTAAAAGAGTCTCTCGGGAAGCTGAGGCAAAGACTTCAGCCCAGGCGAGAATAGGTCGGCGGCCTGCTTGATCAATCATCACCATAACTTGGGGAGCTAAGTCCAAGAAGGAGACCGCTAATTTACTCGATCTCTCCGCTACTCTTTGGGCCACATGCAAAAGGTAGGTTCTTTCTTCCTTAAGCAGCAGAGGAAGATAAGATATCGCCTTTTGCAAGTTTTTTTCTATTCTTCCAATATCTCCAATAACTCTTGCTTTTAAATCCTGGGCCAAGCTTTGCCAGGCCTTGATTTCTAAATCGTCCATCTCCGAGAGCTAATTGGTGGTTAAATTATTCTTCAGGGAAAATAGAATACACGACTTCTTTAATCCCTTGCAACAATTCCAGATCATCTGTGAGCGATTGGCCTACCGCTAATTCACAAGCTCGGCGGGGCTTAACTCCCTGGCTAATCAACAGCCCAGCATAAATTAAAAGGCGAGTAGATACTCCTTCCTCTAAACCCTGGCTTTGCAAGTGACGCACTTTTTCTCCTAATTTGGCCAGTTCATTGGCTATTGCCCAGTTGACGCCACTTTCTTGAGCAATGATCTGGGCCTCTTTATCTAGGGGTGGGTAATTGAAATCAATAGCCACAAACCGCTGGCGCGTGCTGGGTTTTAAATTTTTCAAGACACTCTGGTAACCAGGATTATAGGATAAGACTAATAAAAAATTTTCATGGGCTTCAATAATTTGCCCCTTCTTCTCCACTGGCAGGAGGCGACGATGATCAGCTAATGGATGAATCAAAACCGTGGTATCCTTGCGGGCTTCTACAATCTCATCTAAATAGCAAATAGCTCCACTCTTTACAGCTCGGGTTAAAGGGCCATCCGCCCAGATGGTCTCTTCGCCCTTTAATAAATACCTGCCCACCAAATCCGAACCAGTTAGATCCTCATGGCAGGCGACCGTAATTAGGGGGAGATTAATCTGCAGTTCCTTCCCTAAAAAATAAGTCATATACTCTATGAAACGCGTCTTGCCACAGCCGGTTGGCCCTTTTAAGAGGACAGGTAACTTAGCTTTATAGGCTGCTCTAAAAATTTCCACTTCATCGCTAATGGGCAAATAATAGGGCTCGGTAGCGATTATATATTCTTCAAATGCTTTTTCTACCCCTTTATTCATGTAAAAAGATTAACAAAATTTAAGGCCATCTGACAAGGGGAAACGATATTTATTTTTTGCTCAGCTAAAAAGTCGTCGTATAAATCTGCTTTATAGTCCCCAATGAACCCTCTGGCCTCTTAGGCAACGAGAGATTTGCATATCCAAGTGAGGGCAGGCAAGGTATTTAATTTGACCGTCTATCAGTTTTAATTTTTCTATCCACCATAGTCCAGGAAGAAGGGAAAAAGATGAGTCTCTTTCCCTTCCACCTGAATTATCCTTGAATTGCCAAAGTGATCGTCGGTAAGGTATTTAATCTCTTGCTTTCAGCGCTTTATTTTGGTATGAGGGAAAGATATATAGGTCTAAGGAGAGTGGTTTAATTTCATTAAATTTGGAAAATTAAGGAGAGAGAAATGGCTTGGCGGCGTTTCATTATCGAGGTAGGAATGGGCGTGGATCAACACGGACAAGATGATACCAGAGCCGCAGAGAAAGCTGTCCAAGATGCTATCCACCGTTGCTGTCTCTGCGGCCTAAGAGAAGTAGCTGGCATAAAAAACCCGCATGATATTTTAGTAGAGGTAATTATCGGTTGTCCCCATCCGGAAAGGGTTGATCTGGAAAAAGTTCTCCAAGCTTTGCCTATTGGCCAGAAAAAAATTGAAGTGCGCTCCGGCGGGCTCATAGGCCGGACTATTGCTGTTCCTGAATTTGGCGACAAGAATGAAGAATTAATCGTCGCTAATGCTATTATTACGGTTTATGTTCCTTAAATTTAAAATGGGCTAAAAAAATGGATAATTTGTTCCCCGATTACGAAAATAAAAAGGAAAAGGTTAACCTCATTTTTCAGCCTTTAGGGAGAAGAGGAACGGTTGCGCCAGGCCAAACTATTCTGGAGGCAGCCCGGGAATTAGGGATAGTAATTTCTTCCATCTGCGGAGGGAAACAAAGCTGCGGTAAATGTCGAGTAAAAATAGAATGGGGAGAAATTTCTCCGCCCACCGATGAAGAGGCTAAATTTATCCCTTTCGAAGATTTGGTGAATGGCCATCGCTTAGCTTGTGCGGCCAAAATTAAGAGTGCCCTTTTAGTAACTATTCCGGAAGAAACCCTGGCCAATCAGTTGTCCATAGGCAAAGACTTACCAAAATTTTCCGCCTCAATTAACCCGTCCATAAAAAGCTATTATGTAGAACTGACTCCCCCCACATTAAAGGATCCCTTGGGCGACCTGGAACGTCTCCAGCAAAAATTAGATAATGATTACGGCTTAAAAGACTTATCTATTGATTTCTTTACTCTGCAAAAAATTTCCGCTAATTTGCGCCAGGAGAACTGGAAAGCTACGGCCTTAATAAGTTTGAATAAAGAAGTTATTAATCTCTTTCCCGGAAAGAAGGAAAATTTTTACGGCGCCGCTCTGGATCTTGGAACAACAAGCTTAGCGATTTATCTTGGTCATTTAAAGAATGGACAAATCCTTGCTGCCGACTCCAGATTAAATCCCCAAGTTATTTTTGGTGAAGATGTTATGTCGCGCATTCAATACGCTCTGGAAAAAGGAGAGGCGGGATCAAAGGTTTTGGCTAAGAAAGTGCGGGCGGGGGTAAACGAACTAATCAAGGAGGTTGCTCGAGCAGCAGCCATTGCCCCCGAAGAAATTGCCGAATTGGTCGTGGTTGGTAATACAGCTATGCATCATCTATTTCTGGAGTTAGATCCCCAATATTTAGGAGTTTCTCCATTTACTCCCACTCTGCATAGCTCCCTGTATATCAAAGCACGAGAACTCGGCCTTATTATAAATCCAGCAGCCTATGTTTATTTCTTGCCCATTGAAGCAGGATTTGTGGGCGCTGACAACGTAGCTGTACTCATTTCGCAAGAACCCTATAGGCAAGAAGAGATAACTTTAATCATTGATATAGGCACAAATGGGGAAATTATTTTAGGGAATAGGAAAAGGTTGCTTTCGGCTTCTTGTGCGACTGGACCGGCCTTCGAAGGAGCACATATTAAATTTGGGATGAGGGCTGCCCCCGGCGCAATTGCCGGATTCCGCTTCGATGCCCAAAAGGGCACTCTTCAATACCGCGTTATTGGTTCAGAAAAATGGGCCGAAGATGCCTCTCCCCCAGAAATTAAAGCTCGAGGAATATGTGGCTCGGGAATCATCGAAATAGTGGCGGAGATGTGTAAAGCAGGGTTGATCGAGAAAACCGGCCGGATCAAGAAAGAACTCCCTTCAATCCGGCAGCGCTTGAACGCTCAGGGCGAATTTATCATTGTTCGCGCCGGCGATACTGCTTTTAATAAAGATATCACTATTTCTATTGAAGATATTCGAGCACTCCAATTAGCCAAAGGGGCGTTATACGCAGGAGCGAAAGTATTATTAAAAGAGTTTGGGGTCCCAAGGCCGGATAAAGTAATTTTAGGTGGTAGCTTCGGCAGCATTATCGATCCAGAAAAAGCATTGGCTATTGGATTGTTTCCATCCTGCCCTCTGCAGAAAGTACAGGCAGTGGGCAATGCCGCTGGTCTGGGCGCGTGCTTGGCGCTCTTTGACCAAAAGAAGAGAACAGAAGCTGAAGAAATAGCCAGGCGAATTGAGTACGTAGAGCTAACCACCCATCCTGACTTTGCTGCGGAATTTATAGCCGCTCTTTCCTTTCCCGATTATTGAAAATTCCTTTCTCTTTCTGCGCGCCTTGATTCTTTGCCCTCATCCTCAGACAGGGTTTTTCTTCAATTCAGACATAAAGATTAGGGTTTATAAGAGGGAGTATGGGAGCT
>FWPU01003589.1_pt1 | contig 38666 bp, 34 predicted proteins | sample 2228361 | NCBI WGS metagenome assembly FWPU01 (sample SAMEA103939777, study PRJEB20133) | metagenome | reverse complement strand
TCCCAGCAGGCGCAGAAATAGCACGGCAAACAGGCCGCCGATGAGAGCAACGTTGAAGCCAGAGATGGCGATCACGTGCGCCGTGCCGGTATCCTGGAATGCCTGACGCACATCCTGGGGAATGCCGCTCTCCACGCCCAGCAGGATACCTGCCAGCAGGGATGCCTCCGGGTCCGGGTAGAGACGATAAACCATGTCCAGCGCCCGCGCTTTCAAGGTATAGATGCGCTCCAGGAGTGGGTTGCCCTGACCGCCTTCCACCAGCCGCAGGCGGGCATAGGGCATATAGCTATACACGCCCTGGCGGGCCAGATAGTCGCGATAGGAGAAGTCCTCGAACTCTGGCGGGGTTTGCAGACGCCCCTCCAGGCGCACCCGGTCGCCGTAGCGCCAGTTCCCCAGGACAAACGCCCTGGCGAGCAGCAACCCACCGACGGTCGTGTATGGCTCCTCTTCCAGCGGACGCAGCGCTTCGACCCTGAGCCGCAGGTTGATATAGGTGTCGCGCACTTCCGGCGGTTCAACCAGGACAGCCAGCACATCGAAACTATCCTTGCGGTCGTTGTAGCTGGCAATGAACTGCGGATCATTCAGGTCGGGCAGGGCAAGCTGGTAGCGCGCCGCGCCAAGCGCCAGTCCAGCCGTCAGGACGAATACTGGCAGCGGCAGCCAGGATGTCAGTCGGTTGGTAAAAGGCTCCAGCGCCAGGCACACTCTGGCAACCACGTTCGGGAACAGGCGGCGGGTTAGCCAGCGTACGCCGGGCCAGGCGCATGCCGCGGCGGCAAGGATCAGCCAGCCCCCAGCCGAGAGCGGATTGAACAGCTCGCCGACACCGGCGGCCAGGCAAATGCCGGCTAAAAATGCCAGGGATAGCCACAGCAGCGGCAGTTTTGCAGCGATTCCGAAACCCGCCTTTCCAGGTCGCCTGAAACCCCTGCTTCAAGTATACACTGGAATGCGCTGTGGTAATTCACAGAACCGACGCCAACTAGCCTGAACCCATTGTTGCCGGGACATTTCCATCCTCTATCGATTCTGGCTCAAGATTCATCGGTGATCGCGCTGGAATCATGCGATAATTAATCAGGCGCTGATACAATCTGCGCTTCGTGATCCATAGATACATGGTTATCTGCGAACCCCATGGAGGCAGCCATGCAAGACCTGACCGAACCCATCCTCGAGTTGATCCGGCTGACATCCACCGATCTCCCCGCGGATGTCGAAGCGGCTTTACGTCAGTCGTTGGAACAGGAAGCTCCAGGTACGGCGGCGCGCAGCGCTCTGGAGAGCATCTTGCAAAACGTGGAGATCTCCCGCCGCAATTCCACACCCATCTGCCAGGATACTGGAACGCCGATCTTCTATGTACGCCATCCGCAGGGGTGGAGCACACGCCAGTTGCGCGCTCAGATCGAGGCAGCCGTGGTCGAGGCCACGCGCAAATCCTATTTGCGCCCCAATTCGGTCGACTCACTTAGCGGCAAGAACACCGGCAACAACCTGGGCGGCGATTATTTCCCCATCGTCCACTTTGAAGAGGTGGAAGGGAATAGCCTGACAATCGACCTGATGCTCAAGGGCGGCGGGTGCGAGAACGTTGGCGCACAATATTCCCTGCCCTATAGCCGATCTGGCGAAGCACCCATCCAGGCCGGGCGCGACCTGGCTGGCGTGCGTAAAGTGGTGCTGGACGCCGTCTATCAGGCGCAGGGGCAGGGTTGTGCGCCAGGCATCCTGGGCGTGGCGATTGGCGGCGACCGCGGCGCGGCATATTTTGCCTCCAAAGAGGCGCTCTTCCGCCGCCTGGATGAGCCCAACCCAAACCCGGAACTGGCGGCGCTGGAACAACGCCTGACCGACGAGGCCAACCAGCTTGGCATCGGCCCGATGGGCTTTGGTGGTAAAACCACCGTGCTGGGGACAAAGATCACCAGCCTGAACCGCCTGCCCGCCAGCTATTTCGTCACCATCTCATACATGTGTTGGGCGTATCGCCGTCGCCGCATGACCTGGCGTGACGGTCAAGCGCATTACGAGTGAGCAGACGATAGACGGTGTACGTTTCCATGCCATGACCTGTGAATATGGAAGGATTCCATGCGCCAGATAACAATCCCGATCAGTGATGAGGTTGTCCGTTCCTTGCATGCCGGCGAGGCGGTTGCGCTTTCTGGTGTGATGCTCACCGGCCGCGATGCCGCCCACAAATGGATGGTGGATACTTTTATCCAGAAAACCCGTTCACCCCAAGGCGATGATCTGGAAGTCTATCAGGCCATCCGACCGCTGCTGCGAGGCGGCGTGATCTACCATTGCGGACCAGTCGTTGCCGGCATGGACACGCAGAACTACCGCTTTGTGGCTGCGGGACCTACCACCAGCATCCGCGAAGAACCTTACCAGGGCGATGTCATGCGCCACTTCAACATCAAGGGCGTGATCGGCAAGGGCGGCATGGGCGCTAAAACGCTGGCAGCCTGCCAGGAAGTGCCGGGCGTTTACCTGCACGCGGTGGGCGGGGCTGCTTCTCTGATCGCTCAGACAGTGGTGCGCGTCCTGGGAGTATACAAGCTGGAGTTTGGCGTTCCAGAAGCCATGTGGGTGATTGAGGTCAAGGATTTCCCGGCGGTGGTAACCATGGATGCTCATGGAGTCAGCCAGCACGTCGCCATTGAACAGCAATCGCGGACTGCCCTGGCTGAGCTGCTGGCTAAGCCCTGAGACTAGGCTGCCTCCGAGAACCTGCCGACCGGTCTGGCTGCGCCTGTCAAACTTCGCACCTCGCCTGCGCTGGTGCAGGAGAGGGCTTTCTCTGCCAGCGCAGCCGCCTGATCCGGTTCGATCGCCCGTAGCGTTGCCTTGAGGCGCGGGATGTCTGCCGGGTTCATGCTCAATTCATCCACCCCCAGGCCTACCAGGATCGGCGCTGCTGCCGGGTCTGCAGCGATCTCACCGCAAACACCCGCCCACTTGCCCTGTTGATGGGCTGAGTTAACGGTCATTTGAATCAGGCGCAATACAGACGGGTGCAGCGCGTCGGCGTATTCGACCAGGCTGGCGTTCCCCCGCTCGGCAGCCAGTGCATATTGCGTCAGGTCGTTTGTGCCAATGCTGAAGAAATCCACGTGCGGCGCCAGCGCCGGGCTCAACAATGCCGTCGATGGTACTTCAACCATCATACCGGTTGGGATGGGCCAGGCATGCGGCAGGCCTTCCTCATGAAGCGCCTGGTGCGCCGCCTTGAGCAACTCCAGCGCTTCTAATAACTCCTCCGGAGTGGCGATCATGGGAAACATCACCTGCACGGGATGTGATGCGCCTGTGCGCAGGATGGCGCGCAGTTGCGTCAGGAATAGCTCAGGCTGACGTAGCGTTAGACGAATGCCGCGCACGCCCAGGTAGGGATTGGCATCTGGTGGCATGGGCAGATAGGGCAGGAACTTATCGCCGCCAATATCCAACGTGCGCACAATCACCGCTGCCCCTTCCACCTGCTGGCAGATCTGGCGCAGCGCCTCGATTTGTTCGTCCTCAGAGGGCGGTTTAGCCCGCCCCAGGTACAGAAACTCGGTGCGCAGCACGCCGATGCCATCCGCCCCATTCAGGGATGCTGCTCTGGCTTGTTGCAGGCTGCCCACGTTTGCCGTCACCTCGATGCGACGACCGTCCCGTAAGGCAACAGGTTGTCGGCTGCTTTGGATGAGCTGTTGACGCTCTTCCAGCCAACGCTGGCGTTGCTCCGATAGCCGGCGCAGCTCTGCGCGGCCCGGTTCAATCCACAATTCACCCTTGAAGCCATCCAGCGCCAGTTGGGTTCCGGGTGGCAGAGCCAGGTTTGCCAGGTCAATACCGGTAATCGCCGGGATGCCCAGCGAACGGCACAAGATGGCGCTGTGAGAAGTCGTCCCGCCGCTGGCTGTGATCACTCCCAGCACCAGGGAGCTATCGAGCTGGGCTACCTGAGCCGGGGTGAGCTCCTCGGCAGCCAGGATGACCGGCATGGAAACCGGAAACCCCTTCCTATCGGGCTCCGTTTCCTCTGAAGTGGGTGTGTAACCCACTTTAGGGCGGAGCTGTTCGGCTAACGCCCACAGCACCTGATTGCCGACGTCGCTCACGTCGGCGCGGCGCGCCCGTTGGTAGTCATCTTCCAAGGTATCATATTGAGCTGCTACATCGTCCACGGCTAGTCGCCAGGCTGCCGCGGCGTTCAAACCGCCGGCGGTGATGCGTTGGCGCGCGGCTTCGAGCAATTCGGGGTCATCCAGGATCAGCAGATGGGCATCGAAGATCGCCGCCTTTGCCTCGCCGATGAGGCCGGTCAACCGCTGGCGGCGCTCGCGGATGTCATGACGCACCTGCTGAAGCGCCTGCTGCAGTTTTTCCCATTCCGCCGGGGGATCATCTGGTTGATAATCGAGGATTGGCGGCAGTTCGGGATGATGAAAGTAGAGCGGACCAAGCGCAACCCCCTCGGAGACCGGAACGCCCGCAACCGGTGCGGCGGCTTTGTCAGCGCGGCTCACTGGCGTCTGGGGAGGCGCCATCTGCTGCAAAGCCTCTTCGGTTTCCCCAAAGCCGCTGGATACCAAACTGCCCAAATCCTGCAAAGCCTGGGCGGCTTCTGGTCCGCTGGCGGTGATGCTCAGAAGATCGCCTTTCACCGCGCCCAGGGTGGCCAGGCTGTTCAGGCTTCTGGCAGAGGCTGGCCCTTTCCCCGTGCTGAGATTGGTCACCCATACCTCCGCTGCATACGCGCTGGCTGCCTGCACAAACCGCGCTGCAGGGCGGACGTGTAGTCCGTGCAGGTTGTGTAGAGTGACGGTGATGGTTTGCCCGCCTTGAGCGACGCCCGCCGTTCGGGGGGGTTCAGCGCTGGTAGAAAAATGGTCAAACTTGGCTTGTAAAGCCTGCCTGGCTTCGCCAGCGACGGTTTCCAGGTCGCTGCCCATTCCAGCCTGTACTGCGGCGGCGATTGCGCCTTCTACCAGCGCGCCGGGGCAGAGCAACGTCCGCGAGCGCATTTGCGGCGGCAGTAACTCCAGAGCCATCTCGGCGCTCAGCAGGGCGCTGCCCAGGTCCATCAGCACCAGCACCCCCTCATCTGAATACACGGATTGAATCGCTGCAGCGATTTCAGTGGCGTCCGTCCCAAATTCCCGGCGCTCGGCGCCGGTGCCAGCCGCGACAGCCACGCGCAGCCCTGCTGGCGCGACCTGCCGCGTCAGGTCAACCAGGGCGTCTGCCAGCGCCCGGCTGTGGGCAACGAAAACCAGGCTTACCATTGCCTCATGCCTTTGCCCAGGTATCAGCAGCAGCTTGGAGCAACAAATATGAGGAGGTTGCTCCCGGGTCCTGGTGTCCGGCGCTGCGCTCACCCAGGTAACTGGCGCGCCCTTTGCGAGCAACCAATGGGATAGTCGCCAGCATCCCCTGTCTGGCGGCTTCAGCCGAGGCGGCAAGTGCGCCGTTCCAGCCCGCTTGCTGTTGCACCGCCTCTTTCAACGCCTGCACGGCTGGCAGCAGGGCGTCAACCATCGTCTTATCGCCGGGTTCCGCTTTGCCGCGTTGCATCACCCCCTTCACTGCCGCCTCCAGGGCGATCAACCAGTCTTGCAACTCCATTTCCATCCTGCCGGACAGCGCCCCGCCGGCTTGCAGGAAGAATGTGCCATAGAGTGGGCCACCTGCTCCGCCTACCGACGACACCAGGGTCATCCCCACCATTTTGAGGATTGCGCCAATGTCCCGGTCGGAAATCTCGGGCAGTTTTGCCAGCACTGCCTGGAAGCCGCGGTCCATATTGGCGCCATGGTCAGCGTCGCCGATGGCGGCATCCAGCTCGACCAGGTACTGCCGGTTCTCCGCAATGACTGCGGCGCAATTCTCAATCCATTCCAGCACGGCTGCACGGGTGATCGTCATCGCAGCACCACAGGCTTCTAGATTCCCCAACGCAGCGCGGGGGTATGCACCGGGCGATCCCACAATCGTGCCAGCTCCTCATCCAGCTTGAGCAGGGTGATGGATACCCCGGCCATCTCCAGGCTGGTGATGTATGGGCCAATCAGATTGCGTCGCACCTTCAGCCCGTGTTTTTCGGCAATCTGGTGCGCTTTGCGATAGGCGATGTAGAGCTCAATCAACGGCGTACCGCCCATGCTGTTTACAAACAACAGCACCTCGTCTCCGGCTTTGAAGGGCAGATCTGCCAGGATGGGTTCCATCAGCATCTGAACGATCTCGTCGGCTGGCTTGAGCTTCATGCGCTCTCGTCCGGGCTCGCCATGAATGCCGATGCCGATCTCCATAAAATCTTCCGGCAGGTCAAAGGTGGGCTTACCGGCGTGTGGGACGGTGCAGGAGGTGAGCGCCATCCCCATGCTGCGTCCCCAGGCTTTCACTTTGCGGCAGACTTCCGCCACTTCATCGAGCGAACGTCCTTCCTCGGCAGCCGCGCCGCACAGTTTCTCCGCCAGCACTGTGCTTCCGACGCCGCGCCTGCCGGCGGTGTACAGGCTATCTTTCACTGCCACATCATCATCAATGACTACACTTTGGGTTGAGATGCCCTCCGCGCTGACCAGGTCGGCGGCCATCTCAAAATTCATCACATCGCCAGTGTAGTTTTTGACGATGAACAGCACGCCGCGACCGCCTTCAACGGCTTTGGCGGCGGCAAATATCTGATCGGGCGTGGGTGAGGTGAAGACTGCTCCCGGGCAGGCTGCATCGAGCATGCCCTTGCCGACAAATCCCCCGTGCATGGGTTCATGCCCCGAGCCGCCGCCAGAGATGAGGGCTACCTTGCCCGGCACGGGCGCGTCGGCGCGAACGATGAAGTTTGGATCGAAATGAACCCGTATCAGCTCCGGGTGAGCCAGAGCGAGGCCTTCCAGTTCCTCTTTGACGACATCAGCCGGGTCGTTAATGAGTTTCTTCATATCTGGCCTCCAGAAAAGGTGATCACTGCCTGTATTTTACACCCTGTCGAGCTCGGTTTCTCATGCGGCACTGGCTTGGTGGGCTGTTTACTGTATCAAAATCAAAACGCCCGCAACAGCGCCTCTGGTGGGAGCTGTCAGCGGGTCTGGTTTGAACATCGCCTGAGGCTAAGAGCCGCCCCTCGGAGGGCGGATTTATCCAGGCTCGTCTTTTTCCTGGAGCTCTGCCAGCAATTCGGCGTCCTGTTTCAGGTTGCGGCGGCGCACGATGAGGCTGACCACATAGATCAGCATCAATCCAAAGATCACTGCGTAACCGGCGATCATGTAAGCGGTGGTTTCTGCGGGGGCTTGTGCGAGAGACAACATCATTTGCTTTCCCGATGGAGCGGATTATTCCGCGGTTTTCAGTTTCAATTGTTCCACCCGGTCTGCCAGGCGCCCCAGGCGGATGCGGTGCCAGAGCAAATCGGCAAATACGAAAGAGAAAGCCAGCAGGCTGAAGAGGAAGGTCTGCAGCATCAGTGGCGTCATATCGAAAGAGCCGGTGGCGCCGGGCTGATTGGTGCCGATCACCACGGGGTGGATGGTGCGGAACAGGCGTGCTGAGAAAAAGGTGAGCGGGACGCTCAAGAAGCCAACGATAGCGTACACAGCGCCGAAGCGAGCCCGGCGGTCCGGGTCTTCAATTCCCTGGCGCAACAGCAGGTATGCAGCGTAGATCAACTCCATGATTGTAGCTGTGGTCAGGCGTGGATCCCAGGTCCACCAGGTGTTCCAGATCGGGCGCGCCCAGATCGAGCCAGTGACGATATTGATCAAGGCAAACACCATGCCGATCTCGACCGCGGAGAGGCCGGTGATATCCCACTGGCGATTACCCGTGCGCAGATAGGCAACGCCGGCAATGGCAGCCACCAGGAAACCCAGCATGCCCACCCAGCCTGCCGCCACGTGAAAGTAGAATACCCGCTGCACCTGTCCCATCACCGCTTCCATGGGTGCGTAGAAAAACACCATTGCTGTGGCTATTGCCAGCAGCGCCACGGTGACGATATCCAGGGCGGTCAACAGTTTCGGCCTGACATCAATCTCCATTATTTCCTCCATGCTTTGTGTTTAGAGCGGCCATAGCGGCAAGCGCTTTCTAGGTCCTATTTGTTCCTCGACCTACGGAAAGCGTCACTCCTCCACCACGTAATCGAACACCATAAAAGCTACTGCAGTGAAGATCAGATCGTAGACAATCAACAGGTTCAGCCAGGGACGGATGGCATCCATCTCGATGCCTTGCAGGTAGCCGCTGCTGGCTTTGACCGAGGCAATCATCACCGGGATGATCACCGGAAATAGCAGGATGGGCAGCAGCACATCGCGCGTGCGCGTTTGCACTGCCATGCTGGAAAGCAAAGTGCCGACAACCACAAAGCCGATCGAGCCAAGCAGGATGACGCTAATCAGGCCTGGCTTGAATAAATTGGTGTTGTATAAGATACTATAGACCGGCAAAACGATGGCTTCGACAATGAGCATGAAGATGAGGTTGCCAACCGTTTTGCCAAAGTAAATGGCGCTCCGATCCACTGGAGCGAGCAGCAAACCATCCAGGCAACCTCGATCTTTTTCGATCGCCATTGAGCGGTTCAACCCCAGGGTGCCGGCAAAGGCAAAGGTGACCCACAAGACCCCAGAGGTCACAGTAGCGCGCGCCCGGGCATCCAGCTCCAGGGCAAAATTGAAGATCAGGATCACCAGCAGGGCGAAGACCAGCATCGAGGTCAGCAGCTCGCGGCTGCGCAGCTCGGCAGCCAGGTCCTTCCAAACCACAGCCCACAGGGCGCGCAGGTACTCGCGCAGTTTATCCCAGGCAGTGATATGGACTTCTTCCTGAGCGGTGGTGACGCTGCTCACGCCTCAAGCCTCCCGTATCGCCTGGCGATAAAACGCCAGCAACTGGTTTGGTTCGATTTGCGAGCGCTGGATTGAAGCGGTAATCACACCGCGCGAGAGCACGTCGAAGCGGGATGCCAGATCTGCGGTGCGCGCCAGGTCGTGGGAGGTCATCACCACCGTTCGCCCACTGGCGGCGACGTTTCGCAGCACCCGGTCGAGCATCGCCGAGGCATCTTGATCCAGCCCGGTGTACGGTTCATCGAAGAGCATCACCTCCGGGTCGTGAAGCACGGCGCGCCCGATTGCCAGGCGTTGTTGCATGCCGCGCGAAAAAGTGCGCACCAGGTCGCGGCGGCGCGCATACAACCCAACTAGTTCCAAAACCTCCTGAATGCGCCGGTTCAGGTTGTGCACCCCGTACATCCGTCCGTAGAAGCGCAAATTCTCCTCGGCCGTCAGATCACCGTAGAGCAGCGGCAGATGGGAGACCACGCCCAGCCGTCGCCGCAGGGGAGCCGCCTGGTCGGGCAGGTGGTATCCGGCAATGCGCACCTCGCCCAACGAGGGTCGGGAAAGCGAGGCCAGGATGCGCAGGAAAGTGGTTTTTCCGGCGCCGTTGGGACCAAGGACCGCGACAAACTCGCCGGCTTCCACGAAAAAGTCCAGACCGCGCAGGACGGTTTTCAAACCAAAACGTTTGACAAGCTTGCGAACGACAATCATCGCGGTGCCTCTCGCCAACCCGGCAGGCTAATTCCCATCCATGCGCGCCTGCAACTGCGCCTTCAGCTCAGCCCGACGCTTCTGGTACGCCTCCTCCGGAAGCTGACCCGCCTGATACAGGTCGTCCAGGGCGATAATGGCGTCCATCAAGGTGTCGATGCTCTGTGCGGGCGCGTCGGCAATTGCAGCGGGAGTAGTGTCCTGCTCCGTACTCTCTGCGCGGGTTGCCCGCGTCCGCCGATACATCCAGACGCCCGCCAGCAGCAGCGCCAGCCCAAACACTCCCAATCCGATCATCAGGTTAGTGTTAGAACCGCTGGCCAACGTCGGTCTGCTGGCGGTTGGCCGACCGGTGATCGTCATGACCAGATTATCTCCGATTGCCAGTGCATCGCCTTCATAAAAGCGGAATTTGGCGCCCTGCACGTCCTGCGCGCCGCTATCGCGCAATTGATTGCTCTTGATCTTCACGCCGTCTTCTGGAACCAGTATCACCACTGCCTTTACCGGCACCGAGATCGGTTGTGAGAGCTCTAGTTTGCGATCGTAAGGCATCTGATAGGCGAACAGCACTTCGTAGTTTCCCTTGCCCGGCGGGACAGAAACGGTATCGCCAAAGCCGTCTTGGGTTTGGATATAGCGCTGACCCAGAACCCCATCCTGGAATTCTAGGTTGGTTGCGCCGGCTGGCAGGGCGAATTTCACCGTGGGCTGGCCGTCCTCAGGCGGTACGAGCGTCTTGTTGGTCGGATTTGAGATCACGTATAGCGCAACGACGCGGATGGTTTTTGCATCGAGAAACTCGAAGAACATGTGCAAACGTTCAGCTTGTAGAATCGAGGCGTCGGTTGTGCTGTCATACACTTCAATGGGCAGCTCCAGGCTGGTTTGCCCGGCTTCTACCTGCTTCACAGTGGAGTTGTAGAAGCCCCCCTGATATTCTGTGGTGACGACAAAAGCCCGTCCAGGAGGCATGGCTACGTTTTCAAAGGCAAATGAGCCATCTGCCTGGACAGTGGTGGTTTGAGTAATTGCCATCTGCATGTTGTCAAAGCCATGCAGAGTCAGGCTAAGATCTGCGGGAATGCTACCGTTGGAGGCATTGACCACTTTGCCGGTGATCATTCCCACCGCCGGTTCGGTTGCCGCAGGCACCTCGGTCTCCTGGATGTCGACAGTAGCGGTAACTTCGGCGGCGGACGCTGGTTCAACTGCCAATGGCGCGTCGGCGGCAAATGTCAGTGCGCGCAGGTGGGCGGTGATAGCCCAGCGCTCAGCCTCGCTGAGTTGATCGCCGAAGGCGGGCATATTCGGCGGCATGCCGGCGGTGATAGCTTGGTAGAAATCAGCCGCTGAACGCCCAGCCATGAAAGCCTGATCGGTGAAGTCGGGCATGACCAAGCCGCTTGAGTCGGGCCCGTCTCCAGCGCCTTGATCTCCATGGCACCGGGCGCAATTCGCCTGGTAGAGCTCGCTGCCCTGGGCAACCACCTCAGCAGGTGCGCTCAGAGAAAAGACATACGCTACCACATCCCAACGCTCGCGATCAGACAGACTGGCAAAAGGTGGCATGAAACGGTCAATATTGCCCCGGGTTACCTGGATATACCATTCTGCCGGGGTCGCCTGGCGAGCGATCGCGGCGGAGCCAATTGCGGTGGCAGGGTTGGGGAGCTGCGCCGCTTGCGGACCATCGCCCTGTCCGCGCGGACCGTGGCAGGGAGCGCACTTTTCGGCATAAATCGCTGCTCCATCCGCCGGGTTCGGCGGTACCAGTGGGTATAACGGTCCAAGGGTTGCCTGCGGCTGTTCGGGCGCGGATGCCATTTGCCCCGAACCGGGGGGCGGGGTGATGTCCTCTGCCAGGGAAAACGAACAGGCCGCCAGCAGGAGCGCTAACGGCAACAGAAGAAGAGCGCGTGATAGTACGGATAGGTTCATAAAATTCCAAAGAGATGGGCCAGGTATGCGCAGTTCACCCTGTTCAATCAGACGATCTTGAATCCACATTTTGGGCAGAAACGATCCGATTTTTGCACGGGATTGCCGCAGCGTGGGCAAAAACCGCTGGCTTTGCCTTCGCGTTCACGCCGCCGGCTGGCAATCAACGCTTCCAGTTGATCGTCTGGTGAGGCGAGTGTACTGCGGCCATTGGCGTTCGGCGCAGTCAACGTCCGCAGCGCGACTTCGGCGTCCCGGGGCTCTGCGCCATCTTGCGAAGGGAGTCTCGCCCGCAAAGCATCCAAGGAGCGCAATACTTGCGCCCCTTGCTCCAGCAGGGCGGCGCGCTGAGCAGGATATTCCGCCGTGGGGATCTTGCCCAGGGCGTAATCCAGGTCCAGTTCCTGCAGGGTGTTCAGGATGCGGTCACGTTCTGCCAGCAAGGAAGAGCGATCGTGCTCCAGCCGACCGACCGCGGTGGAACGTTGCTCGAAGAATGGACGGCTGATGTACAGGCCGGCTATGATCAGCAGGCCAAGGATGAGGAAAATTGAACCGATGTCCATGGAATCCGTTGAATATGGCTTGCCGATATCATGGCGTCAGTAAGGGATCAATAACTGCCCTGATATGGTTCAGGGTTGGGAAGACGCCATACTGCATGTGCCGCAGGATGCCTTGCTGGTCGATGATATATGTCTCCGGCACTCCTTGCATGCGAAAAGCCTGGGAGATACGTGTCCCCAGGTCTGGTCCGTTGGGATAAGTGATGTTGAATTTTGCCAGGTAGGCTTTGGCCTCGGTTTCCGTGTCTACGTAATCCACGCCCAGGAAGATCACATCGCCGCGCGGTTGATAAAATCGCCAGGCGGCTTCCAGAATCTCCGCTTCTTCCTCACAGGGCTTGCACCAGGAAGCCCAGAAATTCAACACAATCACTTTGCCCTTCAGGTCGGAGGATTTATAAACTTCTCCGTCGAAGGTGGTCAGGGTGAAGTTCGGGATGCGTTGACCCACCCCTACGGGGCCTTGTTGGGCGCGGATCAATCCCAACGCCAGGAGCGCCAGCAGGGCAAGCAGCCCCGCCCAAATCAGCAGGCGTCCCCAACGTGGCCGGGCGTGGTTGGAGGACACTGGGGAAGTCTGATCGGTCAGGTTGGTATTCATGCCAGTCACCGCTTGTTCAACTCTTCTTCCAGACGCCGGATGTATTCATCTTGAGGATTTGTCTGCGACGCTACGCCGGGGGTTGAAGGCGTCGCGGTTGCCGATGGTGCAGGCGAGGGCTCCTGCCAGGCTTTGAAAGCGCGGTAAAGGATGAACCCCCCTGCCAGGATCGCCAGGGGCGGCACCAGATAAACCAGCCAGTTCAGCCCACGCGCTGGAGGGGTGGCCAGCACCCGATCGCCATATTGGGCGACGAAGTATTGTTTGATCTGGTCTTCGTTCCAACCCTGACTCAATTTCTCGTGGATCAGCTCGCGCCACTGAGCGCATGCCTGCGTGCCACAAACGTCCAGAGGGATGTTTTCGCACACCGGGCAGTATAACTGTTTGGCGATGGCGTTGACCTGGTCGTCGGTGATTACGCCTTGCTCGGCCTGTCGGGCAAAGACAGCAGAAGCCGCCAGCAGGCACCCCAGAATTGCCAGAGAGAGGCTCGCGAGCGCTCGAGAAATATTCCCTGTCATAGGTGCAACCTCGCTTTGTAAACTAAGCTCCGGCTTGCGCGGTTCGGGATCGGCTGGCAGGTTCGACGGCTCGCTCCGGCTCGCGGTCTGGCCAGGCGGCGATCAGCGTGCCGAGGATGAAGACCAGCCCCCCAAACCAGAGCCAGTTCACCAAAGGGTTGTGATACACCTTGAAGGTAGCGCCGATGGTCGAGATCGGCTGCCAGTCTACCAACAGGACATAGAAATCGTCCTCCCAGGTAGATCGCACGCCTGGGATAGTCATCGGCTGTTGCGATTCGTAGTAGTAATCGCGGCGCGGGTGTAACTCGCCGACGTACTTGCCATCCTTGAATACGCTGACAACTGCCCTGGCTACGTTGCGCCCATCCTTGTAGTCGAAGTTCGCCAGTGAGTCGTAGCGGATGGTATATCGGCCCAGCGTGAGGGTTTCACCTTGGGAGATCGTCCCCTGGGTTTCGGTTTGGAAGATCTCGATTCCGATGATGCCCAGCGCCATCAGCACCACCCCTAAATGGATGATGTATCCGCCATAGCGACGCCGGTTGCGGCCCGCCAGGCGCCACAAAGCGAGCGGCAGGTTTTCGCCGGATTTGCGATGGCGAGCCAACGCACCCCGCCAGAATTCGTACAGGGTCACCGCCGAGACTAAACCGCACAGCCAAAATCCCAGGATGGCTGCCGGTTGGCGTAAGCCGGCAACGACGGCGATCAGGGGCACTGCCAGAGAAATCAGCAAAGGCTTCCAGATGGAGCGGCCCAGGGTGGTGGCGGTGGAGTATTTCCAGGCCGAAAGCGGCGCCACGCCCATCAACAGCAGCAGACCTGCAAACAGCGGCCCGGTAGCCCGCTCATAGAAGGGCGGTCCAACAGTGACCTTTTGACCGGTGAACAGCTCAGAGATCAAGGGGAAAATCACGCCCCAGAAGCACACTATCAAAATCCCCATAAAAAGCAGGTTGTTCAGCAGGAACAGCGCTTCTCGCGAGAACATGGAGCTCATCTGCGCCTGGGATTTTAGTTCGTTCCAGCGTTTGAGCAATAAAGCCAGCGAGGTGATGAAGGTCAAACCGATGAAGACAAAAAACAACGGACCGATGGCGCTCTGGGCAAAGGCATGCACCGAAGATAACACGCCGGAGCGGGTCAGAAATGTGCCAAAGATCACCAGGTCGTAGGTCAGGATGATCAGCACCATGTTCCAGTGCTTGAGCATCCCGCGCTTCTCCTGGATCATCACTGAGTGCAGGAAGGCTGTGCCGGTGAGCCAGGGCATGAACGCGGCGATTTCAACCGGGTCCCAACCCCAGTAACCGCCCCACCCAAGCACATCGTAAGCCCAGCGCCCGCCGAGAATCAGACCGAGGGAGAGGAACAACCAGGCGACCAGCGTCCAGCGGCGGGTGATGCGTATCCAACGATCATCGGTGCGTCCGGTAATCAGCGCCGCCATGGCAAATGCGTAGGGGATGACAAAGGAGACAAACCCCAGGTACAGCATGGGCGGGTGGATGATCATGCCGGGATGACGCAGCAGGGGATTCAAGCCGCGGCCATCTGCCTGCACCAACAGCTCCGCGCCGGCAGGCGGGAACATGGCTTTGATCGGCTGCCCGAGCGGCGGCTGCCAGATGCGGGCGAAGGGGTTCTCAAAGAAGATGACCATCACGAGAAAGAAGATCAGGGTGACCAGCGCAGTTACGATCACCCAGGGGAGGAATTCACGGTCTCGATCCCATTTGCGCAGGGTCACCGCCGAGACAAAAGCCGCCATCAGCCAGGTCCAGAAAACCAACGAGCCAGCCTGCCCGCCCCACAGGGCAGTCACCTTCAGATAGGTGGGCATGCTGTTGCTCGTCACCGAGGCCACGTACTCGACCTCGTAATTGCCATTGACCAGCAGGGTGATGAGGCACAGGGCTGACAGGCTCAGCAACGGGAAGGTGAGCAGCATGGCGTTGCGAGCGCTGTCTATCCAGGTTGCCCGTTGTCGCCGGGTACCGTAGAGCGCAGCCCCCACACCGTACAAGGAAACCAGCAAGGTGATCACCAGGGCGCCAAAACCAAGGTTTGCTATCATTGTGTCTCCGCGTTTACCTCATTGAAAGCGTAAAGCGCGAAGCGCACCTGCTCGCCTCTCGCTTTACCCATCCTACCGCCTATCTGCTAAGGGCAAAAAACTCAGCCTTCACTCTGCTCCGGAAGAGCTTCTTCATACTTGGTGGGACACTTAAGCAGTAGCTCGTCGGCATGAAAAACACCATCTTCGCCCATCCGTCCGGTTACGATCGCCTGGGCTTCATGGCGCAACAGGTCGGGCTTCACGCCGATGTATTGCACGGTCAGGCGGTTGCGATTGGGATCCATCACCGCCTGATGGAGCACCTCGGCCAGACCGCCTTGCGCCTCGATTTCGGCGTTGTCGCCAGGGACGTGGGCGATGACAAAGGTCAGGGTGAATGATTGGGGGTCATACCGGATTGTATCGCCGATCACCGCGCCGCTCAAGCGTAAATCTCGCCCGAGCACCTGGTCTCCTTTGGCAATCAGCTCATCAACGGTGAGGAAATATTGAGCGCTGGCCTGGGTGGACGAGACGATCAAGTAAATTACCGCCGCCAGGATCAGCAATCCGCCGAGAATGAATTTCAGGCGACCACCTGCGCCAGCCTGAGCGGTTGTTGTGATGGTTTGATCCATTGTAGTTAACCTCCAACGATAATCACCGCAACTCTCGCGGCAATAACTGGTCAGAGACCAGTTATAAACTGGTTTTTAAGTCTAATCCACTTTGAGAAAATCTGACATTAAGGATCGCTAAGATTAGGTAGAAGATCGCATGAGAGAATCGAGCGGCGGTAGAGCAACCAGCGGCTCGGCGATCTCCAACACTCTGGCCAGGCTCAGCGCAAATGCCTGACGGAGCGATCTACAGGTGCGTCAGGCCGGTGCGTAAAGCGAACTTGACCAGCTCCGAGCTGGAGTGCAAATCCAGCTTATCCATGATGCGCTCGCGGTGCCTGGCGACTGTCTTGAAGCTGATCCCCAGTTTCTCCCCAATCCGTTGGTTGGTGTAGCCGTCGGCAACGAGTTTGAGCACCTGCTGTTCACGACGGCTTAGGACCTCTAACCCTTTTTGCTGGACGGAAGCTGCTCCGCCAGGTCGTTCAGCAAATTGCGCCGAAATGCGGCGGTAGTCTTCCAGCAGCCAGCGCGCCAGAACCGGTTGCAGGTAAACGTTGCCCGCAGCCACCACCTGGATTGCTGCCACCAGCTCCTCGGCAGCAGCAATCTTGGTCAGGTAGCCGGCGGCGCCGGCAGTCAACATCTCGAAGAAATAATTTGGATCTTCGTGAACGGTCAATGCCAGAATCTGACCCTCCGGACAACACTCTTTCAAGCGGCGGGTAGCCTCCAGCCCATCCATGCCAGGCATGGTGATATCCATCACGATCACATATGGCTGGGCTGTTCTGGCTTTCTCCAGCGCCTCGGCGCCGTTGCTTGCCTCGGCAACTACTTGCATGTTGCCTTGCGCTTCCAGGAAGGTTTTTAAACCGGTGCGCACGATCTCATGATCGTCAACCAACATGATCTGGATGGGTCTCATCGGCATCCTCCTCGATTGTAGGGTGCGGCGAGCGCGACTTCGGCGCCCTGATCTCAACCAGGGTGCCACTCCCCGGCTTGGATGAGATGAATAATCGAGCGCCGATGGACTGGGCACGCTCGCGCATTCCTGCCAGTCCCAAACCGCCGCCTGGCAGGTGGGATTGCTGTGGGTCGAATCCAACGCCATCATCCTGCACCTGTAAGATCACTTCCTCTGGGGTTGACGACAATCGCAGCGTCGCTTTTTGGCAGTGAGCATGGCGCGCGGCGTTAGCCAGTGCCTCCTGCGCTACACGATAAAGCGCCGTTTCCACCAGCGGGTCCAACCGCTCGCGGGTCGCTGAAATCTCCAGGGAGATGGGCAGTCCAACCTGCGTCTGCATTTCTCCTGCAAGGGCCTGCAAGGCAGCTCCCAGCCCTAAATCGTCTAATTGCGCCGGGCGCAGGGAGCGCACCAGGCGATAAATGCTCTGGGAAATCCGATTCAACAGCGATTGCCCGCGTTCCAGCATCTCAAGCACGTGCGGGGTGTCCGGAATCAGGGTGCGCAGGGTGGCCAGATTCAAGCTGAGAGCGGTCAGGTATTGGGCGGTCTCATCGTGTAGCTCGCGGGCGATGCGCGCTCGTTCCTCCTCTTGGGCAGTGATAATCTGGCGGAATAACTGTTGGCGGAGCGCAGCACGCTCCAGCAATTCCCGCTGGACCTGCTCCAGCGCTTCCAATCGGGATTGCTGCATTGCCAGGAACTGGTGTTGCCTCTCGGCCTCGGCAGCTCTCACCGCCTGGATCATCCCGTAGGTGATTGCCGTCGCGGCTACAGCGCGCACGAGCTGAATGGGAATGCCGGTCAGATTGAGGAATGCCAGCGAGTTGAGCAAATTTGCGGGAAAGAATTCTAACTGCGGTACAAATAGCTGTGCCAGGCTGTAGACGGCAAAGCTCGTCCCGGCGACGCGAAAACCGTTAGCCAGACGACGTTGACGGGCTGCCAGCGCCTGCTTCGCCTGCCGCAGAAGAGCCAGGGCTGCCAGGGCAGCTCCGGGCACCGCCAGCAGATAACGCGAGAGAGCATCGGCGTGGCTGAGCCAATGCCAGGGCTCATTTCTGGTCGTCAGGCTGGCCAGCAGGATCATGAACAGATTGAGGCTGGCCAGACCGACGCCAAGCAGGACAGCGCCGCGAGATGAGTATCCGCGCGGCGATCTCATAGCGCACAAGCCAAAAATAATCAGTGAACAGAATGAACCTGCCAGCAGCACCAGCCGCGCAAATCCCACAAACGCTGGCAGGTTAGAGGATCGTTGCACCAGGGTGGCCATCTCGACCCATTCGTGGATGCCGTGAACAAAGCCGAAAATCGCCAGTGGCAACAACACGCGCGCCTCTGCCAGCGCGGGCGCTCGCCAGACTTCCATCAGGATCAGCAGCCCCATACTGAAGAAAGCCAGCCCGTAGATGAAATAGATCGTCGTCAAGTACAGGTCAGTAGATAACATTGTGCTGCTTCATTATTGTACAGGAAAGTCGCTGAAAAGATTGTGTCAAACGTCATATTTTCTCCCTTTAGATTGGGTATTAATATCCATAGTCTGCCGGCGATTAATGGTTTTTTAAGGTAAAATAACCTACAGCGAACGACCTATCCGGGGCAAGGGTTGTGGATTACAAGGCAGAAAACCATGAGACAAATATTCGGTCGCATCTACCGTTTCTTTTTCCCACCGGCCGAGGCTTCCCGTTGGATCCGCCTGCTGCCTTATTTGGTCCTGGGCCTGCTGACCCTGCTGGTACTGACCGCGGGCGCGTACGGCTGGGAGTACACCAATTCCCCGGAGTTCTGCGGCCAGACCTGCCATACGATGCCGCCGGAATACACTGCATATCTCACCTCGCCGCACGCACGCATCGATTGCGTGGATTGCCATATCGGCAAAGGCTTCATTGCTACCCGCATCACCCGCAAAGCAGGCGATGTCCGTCATGTGGTCAAAACAGCCTTCAAAAGCTATGAGTTCCCCATCCGCGCCGATGATTTGCGACCCGCCCGTGAAACGTGCGAATTGTGCCATTTTCCCGAGAAGTTCTCCGATGACAGTCTGAGAGAAATCAGACACTTTGGAGAAGATCTCAATAACACCCCCACCAGCGTTTATCTCACCCTCAAGACCGGTGGCGGCAGTAAACGGTTGGGTTTGGGACGCGGCATCCACTGGCATATCGAAAATAAAGTTCAATACCTGGCTACTGACCCCGAAGAGCAGCATATCCCGTATGTACGCTATGTGGACGAAGATGGCGTACTACGTCAATACCTCGAGTTGAACGCTCCGATTGATCCATCTCGCCTGGACCCTGCTGAACTAAAAGAGATGGATTGCATCACCTGCCACAACCGCATCACCCACTTGATCAAGCCACCGGTAGACCTGGTGGAACAGTTGTTAGCGCGCGGCGTCATCTCTCTGGAAATCCCGGAAATCCGCCGCAAGGCGGTTGAGGTATATGGCGCATCCTATGACAGCATCGACATGGCGATGAACGGGATTGCCGGCCTGGAGTGCTACTACCGGGTTTATCATCCGGATTTCTATGCGCAAAATCGCCATCTAATTGATCAGGCAATCGTTGCGCTTCAGGAGGCGTATCGTCGCAGCGTGTTTCTAGAACAGAAAGCTGATTGGACTACCCACCCCAACAATATCGGTCACAAGTTTTCCCCCGGCTGCTTCCGTTGCCACGACGGAAAGCATCTGGACCAACAAGGTCAGGCAATCCGCCTGGAATGCAACCTGTGCCATTCAATTCCGATCGTGGTTGGGCCATCTGACTTCGTCGCCCGCATCGAAATCAGTCGCGGTGCGGAGCCTCAATCGCATCTGAACCCCAACTGGATCAGCCTGCATAACCAGGTTTTCGACGCCACCTGCGAAAATTGCCATACGACCGCCAATCCGGGTGGCGTGGATAACAGCTCTTTCTGTTCGAACTCAGCCTGTCATGGCAGCGCCTGGACCTTTGCTGGCTTCGACGCCCCCGGTTTGCGGGAAATTCTCCTCAAGCAACTTCCTCCCACACCTACCCCTGCACCTGGCGCAGCTACGGCTCCACTCACGTACGCTGCGGTGATTGGCCCGCTGTTCCAGACCCGCTGCGGGGGTTGCCATGGCGACACGGCCATCCAGGGGTTGAACCTGACAACGTATACGTCTGCCATGCGAGGCGGGCAAAACGGGGCGGTGATTTTGCCCGGCGACGCCGCGAATAGCCTGCTCATCCAAAAGCAAACCGGCGATATGCCCCACTTTGGGCAGCTCTCTCCTGACGAGCTGGAACTGGTACGGCGCTGGATTGAGATCGGCGCACCAGAATGATCCTTGATGTACATAAATTGTCATAATGAATATAGGACATTTGCCACTAATCCATTTCTCATCTTGGGTTATAATACCTAACATTGTTCGGGTTGAAATGGGCGGGTATGCCTCGTCACTGGCAGCGAGGCGCCGGCACTTCTTGATCTTAACCAACAAGAAAGGAGGAAATCGAAGGAATCCACAGAAATAAAGCTTCCCAATCGGTTCTCTTGAGGAACCAATCACCGCACATCTCGCAATGAGGAGACATGCTACAATGAAGAAGAAGATCATCATCATCGGCGCTCTAGCGCTGCTGGCGGTATTGCTGGTAGCTTGCTCGAGCGCCCCAGCGCCCGAGGCGACCCCCTGTCCGACGGCTGTGCCGTGTCCAGAGTGCCCTGCTCCTCCGGAGCCGCCGCCCTGCCCGGAGCCGTTGGTCAAGGTGGTGCCTTTCCAGGAGCAGTGGGCTGGTTCGCCGCACGCCGACGCTGAGGCCGAGGCTTTCACTCACTGGGATGAGGAAGACCCGGCTGAGGTCCCCGCAGCGTGCGCTAAGTGCCACAGCACCCCCGGTATGCTTGACTTCCTTGGAGCAGATGGGTCAGCGGCGGGAACGGTGGAAGCAGCCGCGCCAATCGGCACAGTGATCACCTGTGAGGCTTGCCATAACAGCGGCACGCAGGGCAAGACCAGCGTGGTCTTCCCGTCTGGTGCAGAGGTCACTGGGCTGGGTGGCGAGGCTATTTGTATGGAATGCCATCAAGGCCGCGCCTCCAAGGTTCAGGTGGATGCCAAGCTGGAAGAGCTCGGTCTGACCGAGGACCTGGACACCGTCAGCGCCGACCTTGGCTTCATCAACATACACTACTATCCCGCAGGCGCCACGTTGTACGCCGGTCAGGTGATGGGCGGCTACCAGTACAATGGCAAGATGTACGATGGCAAGTTCCGCCATGTCGAAGGCATCGAGACCTGCGTGGGCTGCCACGACCAGCACTCGCTGGAGGTCAGAATCGAGGTCTGCGCCGAGTGCCACCAAGGGGTTGCCAGTGTGGAAGACCTGCGCAAGACCCGCATGCTCGGCTCGATGGCTGACTACGACGGCGATGGCGATACCAGCGAGCCTCTGCTTGCCGAAATCGAGGGTCTGCAGGCGATGCTCCTGCAGGCAATACAATCGTATGCCAAAGAAGTTTCTGGCACGGCGATTGCGTACAATCCCGCAGCCTACCCTTACTACTTCATCGATACCAATGGCGATGGCCAGGCTGGCGATGACGAATCCGTCTTTGGCAATGCTTACAACGCCTGGACCGGGCGCCTGGAAAAAGCTGCCTACAACTACCAGCTCTCGGTCAAGGACCCGGGCAAGTACGCCCATGGCGGCAAATATGTCATCCAGCTTCTGTATGACTCGATCGAAGATCTGAACACCGTCCTGGGGACGCCGGTGGACCTGTCGACTGCTCACCGCTCCGATCCTGGTCACTTTGCCGGCAACACCGAGGCTTTCCGCCACTGGGATGCCGAAGGCGAAGTGCCGGGCGCCTGTGTGAAGTGCCATACTTCGGAAGGCCTGCCGATGTTCATCAAGAATGGCGCTACCATCGCTGTGGAACCCAGCAATGGCTTCATGTGCACCACCTGTCACGACGAAGCCAACTGGCCTAACCGCTACGTCGTCAACCAGGTTACCTTCCCCAGCGGCGCTAACCTGACCTTCGGCGAGGGCGCCGACGCCAACTTGTGCCTGCAGTGCCATCAGGGCCGCTCTTCGACGCCCACGGTGAACAGAGCGCTGGGCGACAAGGAAGCTGACACGCCGGACCAGTCTATCCGCTTTGCCAACATCCACTACTTCGCTGCCGGCGCAACGCTCTTCGGTTCCGAGGCTCAAGGCGCTTACCAGTTTGCCGGTAAGGAATACGTGGGCAAGCATCCCCATGTTGAAGCAGGCTTCGATTGCAAGTCCTGCCATGACGTGCATGCCCTGGAAGTCAAGGTTGAAACCTGCGCCGGTTGCCATGCTGGCGCCGCCGATCCCAAGGATCCGGAGACCTACCGCATCGCTGCCGATGACTGGGATGGCGATGGCGATGTCACTGAGGGTGTAAAAGACGAGCTGGCTGGCTTTGGAGAGCGCCTCTATGCCGCCATTCAGGCATACGCCAAAGACAAAGGCACGCCGATCGTGTATGATCCCGTCCGTTATCCGTACTTCTTTGTCGATGCGAACGAGGACGGCGCTCCGGATACCGGCGATCAAGGCCCTGTAAGCTATAACGCCTGGACTCCCAACCTGCTCAAAGCCGCCTATAACTATCAGTACTATCAGAAGGATCCAGGCGCCTTTGCTCACAACGCCAAATATGTGATGCAGGTCATGTTCGATGGTATTGAGGCGTTAGGCGGAGATACAAGCGGGCTGAAGCGCCCATAAAACCCCGGACAATGCCAGGCTGGGTATCTGCCCTTTGCACTGCCTGGCAGCCAATTTGCAAATCAAAAGACCCCGGAGGTCAGCTCTTTGAGCGACCTCCGGGGATTGTTTATTCGGTCAGGATGTTCCGGGTTACTCTGTGCGCAGGCGCGTGCCGCACGTCCGGCAGAAACGATCGCCTGCGGCTGCCCGCTTGCCGCACTGATGGCAATATACATAACCGAGCGGCTCCACTGTCTCGCTGCGCTGAACCTCGCCCGGGATTGGGGTCGTGCGGCGACGCCGACGAGGCTGGGGTGTTGCTTGCCTCCCTTTTCCTGACAGCCAGTACCATAGACCGCCCCCAACCAGCAGGGCAACCCCCAGGACGCCAAGAATCCAGGGCATGGCTGCTTGCAAGGTCCGGCTGGCGATGGGCGCTTCTGTGAGCGGCGCGCTGGGTTTGATTTGCAGGCTTTCGGCGCTGAGGGCGTTTGTCTCCTTTTGATAGCTGAATTTTTGGCTGAAGCTTTGCCCCTGCGCCAGTTCACCCACGCGCTTGGTAAAATACACCAGGCCATCGGCGCCATTCTGGGCGGCGTCTGCTGCTGGGGAGAGGGTCATCCCCTGCGCCCCCAGCGGCTGTTGCACCTGAATCGTCAGAAAGTCCACGGCATAATCGCCAGGCCAGCGGAATTCATAGGTACGGGTGACGCCCTGTTTTTCCAGGCTGGTGTCGTAGTACTCTAATTGAATTTCGGGGCTGGTCGCTGTGAAACGAATCAGCGCCCATTCCCCGCTGAGGGAGCGGGAATAGGTGGCATTGCGCAACGTGCCATCCGGGTCGAGCACAGCTACGGCATGCGGCTCTCCGGCTTTTGCCGGGATGCGCAGGGTCAGCTCGGTAGGTAAGGAAACCGCAGGAGAGATCGTAGCCCGGTAGATCACCAATGCCTCGGGTCGGTCATACTCCGGCCATATATCCACTTCCAGGGTGGTAAAGGAAATTTCCTGTTGAGCGCCGACCCCTACAGCCAATAATGCCAGCCAGGCAAGAACAAGGGTAAAACGAAGAAGCCAGGTCTTTATGCGCATGAGGTTGACCTCGAATGGTTGGTTTGGGCGTCAATCTTACCACGCCCATAGTCAATGGGGAAGGCGGCTGAGTTGCGGCGAACTAGCCGATAGCCGCCCGCAACTGCTGCGCCAGTTCTCCAAATGGTGCGGTGTAGCGCATCTCCTCCTGCCGCGGGCGCGGCAATCCCACCTGCAGGTCGAGCCGCAGCCGGCCAGGGCGCGGGGTGAGCACGATTACCCGGTCGGCAAGGAAAAGCGCCTCGGAGATGGAGTGGGTTACCATCACCACCGTCTTGCGCCGCACTTGCCAGATACGCAGAAGCTCAGTCCCCATGCGCTCACGAGTCAGGGCGTCCAGCCCGCCGAACGGTTCATCGAGCAGCAGCAAATCAGGGTCGTGAACCAGGGCGCGGGCGATTGCCACTCGCTGAGCCATGCCGCCGGAGAGATCGCGCGGCAGGCTGTCCTCAAAACCTTGCAACCCAACCAGTTCTACCAATTCTCGGGCGCGCTGGAGGGCTTCCTGGCGCGGCACACCTTGCAGCTCCAGCGGCAGCAGGATGTTCTGCATCACCGTCCGCCAGGGCATCAGGTTGGCACGTTGGAATACAAAGCCGATCTCGCGGCGCGGTTCGCGCAGAGGCTCGCCATGGTAGATCACCTCGCCTTCCGTCGGGGTCAGCAGCCCTGCCAGAATGCGCAGCAAGGTACTCTTGCCGCTACCCGATGGCCCCAGCACACAGACAAACTCCTGCGAGTGGACAGAAAATGAGAGGCGCTCCAACGCCTGTAACCCGCCATTGCCGTTGCGAAAGACAGCGCTCAGATTGGAAACCACCAGCGCCGGCTGAGCGGAGTCCATCGTGACGCCCAAAAGTTGCTCTTGTTCAAGGAGAGACGAAGTCATTGGTGTATGCCTTGCTCAGATCTAGCGGCTGGCTCAACAAACCCATATCCAATAGGGTCGTCTGCATGTTCTCCCAGGCCTCTGGTTTCGAGTAACCCAGCCGATCTGCCCGCCAGTAGGCGATAGACGCCTGTAGAATTTCAAACTGGACATCCTGGTTGGCTTGATCGAGGCCTTCTACATACTTCTTGCAAATCTCGAAAGCCTCCTGTGGATTGTTCAGCGTATCGGCGATGCCGCGCAGCACGGCGCCGGTCATTGCCCGCACCAGCTCCGGACGATTGGCAAGGGTTGTCTCATTGGTAATCAGCCCATTAGACGCCAGGCTGACATAGTCCGCCACGCGAATGACATCTACATTGACCCCCTGAGCCTTCAACTGAATTGGCTCGTTGTTGGCATAGACCACCACCGCCTGTTCCTGGTTGGCGAGCAGTGCCTCGACCTGGTTGAAACCGATCGAGTCCAGGGTAACCCGGCTCTCTTCCAGGCCGGCTGCATTCAGCAATGCGCGCAGGCCGATATAACTGGCGCCGAACAGGCCCGGCAACCCGATCCTTTTACCAGCCAGATCGGCTGGTGTGCGGATGTTTTGCTCGGCCTTGGCAGCGACAGCAACCGGGTAGTCCTGCCACCAACCCAGTACATAGACAACCGGCAAGCCTTGAGAGCGCGCCAGCAGCACCTGTTCTCCGGAGGCCAATGAGAATTGCAGGTTATCCGCCCCCACCAGGGTAACGCCGTCCGTTTCAAAGCTGTAGTCGAACTCGACCGTCAATCCAGCTTGGCGAAAGTAGCCTTTGTCGGCGGCGACGTAAAAGGGAGCATACTGGACGTTGGGGATATAGCCCATCGGCAAGCGGATGTTGATCAATGGCTGCGGGGTTGCGCTGGGGGGCGGCGTCGGCGTTGACGCCCTGGCGCAACTGGCAAGCAGCAGCGCAATAAGCAGAAGGGACAAGATGGGTTGTGGTCTCATCGGCGATGCTCCTGTTATTGTGTCAGGGTGGGTTGTTCGGGTCGCTGGCGCCAGGAGAGCAGGCGCGTTTCCAGCAAAACGACCAACCCGTATAGACTGACTGCCATGGCAATCAGGGTAAAGACAGCTACAAAGACCAGTGAGGTGTCATACTGGCCGCGGCCGACGTTGATCAAAAACCCCAGACCGCGGTCAGCGCCCACGAATTCACCCACTACTGCGCCGATTACCGCCAGGGTAGCCCCGATCCTCAATCCTCCCAGGAAAACTGGCAGCGCGGCGGGTATCTCCAGGAATTTGATCGTCTGCCAGCGGGTCGCCTTGAGGGAGCGCAGCAGGTCTTGCAATTCTTCCGGAACCGAGCGCAATCCCACGATGGTGTTGACCAGCACCGGAAAGAAGACGATCAAAGCGCAAATCAGCACTTTGGACAATACTCCTGGCCCCAGCCAGATGATCAGCAACGGGGCGATTGCCACAATGGGCACAGCCTGACTGGCAACGATATACGGCGAAAGAAAGCGCTCTACCACGCGGGATTTTGCCAGCAAGTATCCTAACAGGCTCGCCGAGCATACCCCCAGCGCCAGCCCAGACAGCACCTCCAGCAAAGTCACCGAGAGATGGCGCAACAGGCTGCCATCACGCAGAATTTGCCAGAAACGCGCCCACACCATGGACGGCTTCGGCAGCAGATATACCGCAACGATTTGCAACTCCGTCAGCAAAAACCAGCCCAGGAAGGCCAATGCCAGAGAGACAAATACCAGATAAACCCCGGAAGAACGCTTATCACGCCAGGCGAAGATCGATTTGTTTTCCGTAGAAGTTGCATCCATGCGCCAGCCTCAGCACCTCAAACAAAAACGCCCCAAATGGTTGCATTCGGGGTCAGTGTAAGCCGACAATTCGCGCGCCCGTTTCGCCAAAAACCCCGAAAACCAGGTGGTTTTCGGGGCGTAGAAAAGCAGGAAGCAGGCGCGGTCGAAGCCGCTGCGCTGCCTGAACGGTTGTGCGAGGCAACCGCCCAGGCTAAACCTTCTTTCATCCGGACTATACCGTCGGCCTCGGAATCTCACCGGGTCGTGCGCTTGAGGGTAACACCTCTCAGCGCTCGCGGGCTATACCGCCGATCGGGAATTTGGCAGAGACTATCTGCCAGCACCCTGCCCCGAAGGTCAGTATTCTTGTTTTTAAGCAACGCTTCTTTCTGTTAAATATAGCACAAATCCAGCGTTGCTTCCGTGCATGATAGGATTATAAATTCATTTAGATTGTTGGTCAAGCGTTGCGCGTTTTGCCCGGTTCAGCTTTGCCAATTGCAGGCCAGGAATCAGCATCGGTGTGCAGGCGCGGTATTCAGTGTATGCCGCGCCGAACTCTGCCAACAGCTTTCGCTCCTCGAACCAGGCGCCGATGACAATGTAGATCGTCAGACCAATGTTCATCGCCAGCAGATTGATTGTCATCACCGGCGTCAGCCAGATAAACGCCAGCCCGGCGGTATACAGAGGGTGGCGAACGTAGCGGTACAGTCCCTTCACCACCAGGGTGGGCTTCTGGCCGCTGGCATCCTGGAAGAGTTGTTGCAAACCCAGAAATGAGCCTATGCCGGTTTGAAACAATCCAACGAACAGGAGGATCGCCGCAGCAATTTGCCCCGCCAGGGTCACCAGATACCAGGGGAAGGGAATGGCGTACAGCCTGTTGTCCGGCAGCAGCCAGACGAGGAATAAAACCGGCAAGAAGCTGACCACGGCAAATATATTGTAAAGCAGGCGGTAACTGCGCGCAGCCAGTGATCCAAACCAACGGCTAAAACGACCTTTCACCGCTGGCAAAGCCAGCAGCGAGTGCACAAAGCCATAAGCCAGCACGGCCAACAAGATCAGCCAGGTGCTACCCATTATGGAAGCTCCTTGGGCCGCCAAACCTGCACCAATTGTCCGCGCACCTCGTCCGTCAGTTCCTGCCATTTTTTAATCGGCAGCTTTACCTGAGCCACGGCCGCGGTCGGGAGTCGCGCCTGCTCCCCGGTCAGGTGGAACAGCAGCTCCTCCAGCCCCGGGTTGTGTCCCACAAGCAGCACGCGTTTGTAATCGTCCTCCAGGTTGCGCAAAGCCTGCAGATATGTCTCGGCTGGAGCTGCATACAATTCACGATCCAGCTTGAGCGTGCCCTTATAGCGGCATTGATCGGCTACCGCCTGAGCTGTGTCGCGTGCCCGTTTGGCGCTGGAGCTCAACACCAGGTCTGGCACCAGTTCCATCTCACGCAGCAAGCGACCCATGCGGGGGGCGTTCTGCTTACCGCGCTTGTTCAATGGACGCTCATGATCTTCAATTTGCGGTTCTTTCCAGCTCGATTTGGCATGGCGCATGATTAACAAGGTCTTCATGCTGTATCACCTATGAACGCTTGCCAGAGATGTAGCTCTCCAGTTGTTCGATTGTGAACTGCTGATCGGAGATGATGGCTTTCACCACATCACCTATCGAGATGATGCCAACAATTCGGTTGTTTTCCACCACCGGCAGGTGACGGATGTGTTTTTCGGTCATCAGGGTCATGCAGGCGGTAATGCTCTCGTCGGGGCTTATCGTGACCACGTCTGGCGTCATGATCTCGCGCACGCGCGCTTCTTTGGAAGATTTGCCGCGCAAGATGATCTTACGGGCGTAGTCACGTTCGGAGAAGATGCCGCAGATCGCCTCGTCTTCCAGCACGAGCAGCGCGCCGACATCTTTCTCCGCCATCAGTTGCAACGCTTCGTAAACCGTGGCTTCCGGGTGGGTAGACCAGACCTGGTTTCCCTTACTCCTCAAGATTTGCCTCACCGATACCATGTTTACCTCCTCATGATATTGCGATCTGGCTGGCTCAAGCCGGATGATAGCCTGCCAGTTCGATCAGTTCATTGTCCACCTGCACCTGGTAATACGGCATCCAGGCTATCCCGAACAGGCTGACCAGGATATCTTTTTTCGCTGGCGTGAAGGTCATCTCTTTCATATCGTCAACGATCTCGCTCCATCGGCTGTTAACTTCCTCTGTGGCGCGGGACAGTTCCTCCTGAAGTTCGGCGATCTGTTTTTTCAGGGTAGCTATGGTTGCTTTAGATTCCTCTACGTCTGCTTTCGTTCTGGAGGTCATTCTGCGCTTGCTGAGGGAGGTGGTAAGGCGTCGTCTGCGCCCGCCGAGCATGCTGAGCACGTTTTCGGCGTGCGTGCCCCACTCCTCCAGCCGGCGCTCGGCCAGCTCTGCCTGATCCTGTTCCAGCTCACGCTGCTCGCGCTCCAGTTTCAATTCGAGCGCCTGGATCTTCTTGGTATAAGCAGCCTCGATTTTATCCAGCTCCGCCTGACGTTGTTTGCGCGCAGCTTCGACGCACATCTTACGAAAATCTGCCTGGGAGGTATCCGGTCCGGCATAAACCTTCAGGGTTTCGTTTGCCCGGACGGTTACCTTGGCGGTGCGGTAAACCCACTCGACGAAATCTTTTTCGATGGCGTTCAGCGCCCGGGCGTCGTTCAGAGGCGCGTTGAGGGGGGCGAAACGGGCGCGCGGGTCGGGCTGTCGGTCGAAAGATTTGGCCTCCATGGGCGGGCACAGGTGCTCCTCCCAGCGGATGATGCCGCGTGGGTCAGGCTGATGCACCCGCACGGCTGGGTATACCTGCGCATCAAGGTTGTAAGCGCGGTTGAAGAAGCGGACGTCTGCCTGGGCGATCAGGACCGGGCGGTAGAGCAAACCGGCAAGCATGGCTTGCGGTGGGTAAGTCTTACCGGCGTTGTCAAACGCCTGCATGAAGCTGAGATTATTGGGCAGAAAGTATTCGGGGATGCCGGCGGGAATCGGCGGGCGGGTTGTCGAACCGGCTACAGCCTGCCGCTCACCCATCGCCGGCGTGACGACGGTGGCTCCGCCTGGCGGCGTTCCAACCGGGCTGGTTGCCGCGGCTGGTAGCGCCTCGCCAAGGGGCTGCGCTGTCGGCGGCCTCGCGCCCACCAGGCGGTTTAACGCAGGGATCTGGGCGCGGGTCAGCGGGCCAGCCAGATAGTTCATCGCCCAGCGCGTTTGCATGAGTTGAGGACCTTTGGCGTGGATGTTATGAACCAGGAAGACGCGCTTGCCAATCGCCGAGATCATGCGGTCGTATTCCGAGCGGTTCAGTCCCCCGGATAGGGCGCTTTCCAGCCCGTCCAACAAGCGCTGCTTATCCCTGTCCGTCTGTAATTTGCCGATGAACCAGGAGCCAGCGTTGGAGAGGCCTTTGTAGTCCAGATCCACCGGATTCTGCGTAACCAGCACCTGCCCCAGGCCAAACGCCCGCGCCTGTTTCAGCATCCGCAGCATCGGCTGCTTCGACGGCGGGTTGCTCACCGGAGGCAGATAGCCGTAGATCTCATCGAAATAGAGCAGCGCTCGCAAGGAGGTGGTCCCCGGTTGAGCGTGCATCCAGGATTCCACTGCCGAGTAGAGCAACGTGACAAAGAACATGCGCTCGCTGTCGCTCAGATGGGCGATGTAAAAGACGCTATGACGCGGCTTGCCATCGGCCGCGTACAGGATCTCGGAGATTTCCAGCGGCTGGCCCTCAATCCATGTCTGGAAAGCTGGCGCAGCCAGGATGTTATTCAGCCGCATCGCCAGTTCGAACCGATCTTTCTCCGGGAAGAAGCGCTCCACCTCGAACACCCCCAGCCTGGAGAAGGGCGGCGATTGAGTCTGCAAGATCAATTCGCTCAGATCCAGATCGGTTCCGTTTTGCCACGCCTGCTCGAATATATTGGAGAGCAGGATGTGCTCGCGTGAGCGTACCGGGTCGATGTCTGTCAACCCCCCCAGACCCAGCAGGGCGGTAACGGTGCTGGAGATCTTTTCGCGCAGAATTTCCCGGTTGCCTTCCCAGGGGATCTCCGGCGCCTTCAACGAAGCCAGGATGCTGACCGGCACGCCGGCGTCTGAACCAGGTGTATAGATAACGAAGTGGGCAGATTCCTGCAGAGCTCGCAGGCGCTCAGGGCCAATCCCCCATTCGCTTAATCCTTTTTTCCACAGCGCGGCTGTATCTACCGCAGCCTGCTCCAGCGTTTTTCCCTCCCGGCGGGCTTGATCGGGGTTGATCCAGGGCTGGAAGTCTTGCGCAGTGAGCTCTGGGAAATGGAGCAAAGCATTGGTGATATCCCCTTTTGGATCGATCATCAGCGCCGGGAAACCGTTTAAAGCGGCCTCCTCCAGCAAGTCTATGCACAGGCCGGTTTTCCCTGAGCCAGTCATGCCCACCACAACGGCGTGGGTGGTCAGGTCATTTGGATCATACAGATAAGGTTGCTCCGTGGTTGCGCCTGTCTTCTGGTCAACCACTCGCCCGAGATAAAATTTGCCTTTTGTATCCATCGAAGCCCTCAATTGGATATGCTATTCTTTCAAGAACTGTGTTGCTTCCGGCAGCGCAAAGCGCCGCATCAGGTTCCCGCGAAGAAAATCCGATAGACCCTACCGCCGCTGTCGTCCGAGACAAACAGCGAGCCATCTGCACCGGTGATCACGTCTACCGGTCGTCCCCAGGCTGAGCCACTTGCGCCCAACCAACCGACAGCAAAATCCTCCACAGCGCCTGGGAGGCCATCCTCAATCGGAATGCGGACAACTTTATAGCCCGTGGGTTCGGAGCGGTTCCAGGATCCATGGTAAGCAACAAACAGATCGCCATGGTAAGCCGCCGGGAACTGACTGCCGGTGTAGAAAGCCAGGCCCAGCGGTGCCGAGTGGGCTTGCAGCTCTACAATGGGAGGTTTCACGTTTACGCATGCCGCTTCACCGCCAAACTGGGGATCGCTGATCCGTCCGGCGTGGCAGCGCGGCCAGCCAAAGTCGTCGCCCTGATGCACCACCTGAATTGTGTCCGGCGGCAGGTCGTCGCCGAGCATATCCCGCCCATTATTGGTGGTCCACAGCTCATTGCTGCCAGGACGGAAAGTCATCCCGACTGCGTTGCGCAGGCCGCTGGCGTACACGCTTTCTCCGCTGCCATCTGTATTGTAACGGAGGATTGCTGCCCGGCGAGGGTCTTTTTCATCGCAGACATTGCACGAGGAGCCAACCGAGACGAACAGCGCAGACCAATCCGGGCTGAAAAGCACCGTGCGGGTGTGGTGGCCGCCCTCTGGCAGTCCGTCAATGATCACCTCCCGCTGTTGGTACACGCCCTGGCTATCCGGTTGGCTCAGGCGTATGACCCGGGTTGTCTCACCGACGTAGAGCGAGCCGTCGCGGTAAAAAGCCAGGCTGCTAGGCGCCTGCAGGCCAGTAGCCACCGCTTCGATGCCGTCAGCCAGGCCGTTGGCATTGCGATCTGGCAGGCGGATGATGCGGTTTGCGCCGCGCTCCGCCACGTACAGGATTCCATCTGGACCGATTGCCAGCATGCGCGGGTCATCCAGGCCCTGGCTGAAAACAGCAATGCCAAAACCGGGCGGCAGGGCGATCATCTGCTCGGGCGAAGCCCCAGCAAGCCCGAGCAGCGGCTCGGCTGTGGTACGGAGAGGAACGGCGGTTGGCGCAGGGGCATCAGGCAGGCGGTTTGGCGAGCCGATTCTCAGCGTGCAGGCGCCGGCGAACGCCGCCCACAATACGCTGCTACCGATAAAGAAAACATTTGCCAGCCTTCTTTGTTGTTTCATGCTCTGTAAAAGCCGCCTAAATCAACAACACATACTTCACCCTGGTTTCGCCGCCCGACAGGGACGCGGCACCTGCGCCAACGGGGCGGGCTTCACTTTGCCTGCGATTATAGCAGATGTATTGGAGGTAGATTGTGGGTAAAGACGGTAGTTGAGATGACCATCCTCGGTGTGACAGACGTTTGCAAGGCAATTCTTGACCGTCATCCTTGCGGTGGAATACACCCTCCAGCCCAGGTCACAACCACGACGGGCTTGCCGCGCACGTGAGTGAGAAATAGCACCCGTTCTTCCGTCCCTGAGAGCCGCAGGTCGCGAAGCAATGTCTCGGGATGTAAAGGTGAGCCGCGTTTCTTGATCGTCACCTGCCCAACATTGCGCTCTCGCAGGTAGGCGCGCAGGCGTTTTATGCTGAAGGGGAACCAGGCTTCCACTTGCCAGGCGCGAGCGAACGGCGAGTCAATATGGCTATCGGCTGTCAGATAGGCGATCTCGGGATCGAGTTGGGCTGCCCCAAGCATCTCAGCCAGTTGTCGCACCAGGCCAGCGCGCAGCACAGCGGGGTCTGGCTCGTACAGAAAGGTGCGCGGATCGCTGATCTGTGCTGGAGGATCATCGCCGTTGACCAGTGTGTAGGCACCTGGCAGCAGCGTTGCCCGCCTGTGGGCGGTTTTAAGCGCGCCAAACCAGAGCACAGCCTCCTTCAGCTCGCCGCCCAGCGAGATGAACTCGGTCTCGGCATCGTACGCCTGCAATTCTGCCAGACTGACCCCAGGGGATATTTTTACCCCCACCGCCGGGTAACTGGGCAACCAGTCTCTTACGGATGATAGGGGCGGTTGATAGGCTTCGACCGACCGCATGCGCCGCCCCTCGACGCGTCGCGCCGGATCGAAGAACATGGCGATGGAACCGCCCGGCGCGGCGATCGGCAGGGGAGCTCGCAGATCTGCCTGGAGGAAGCTCGTCCGCTGAGCCAGCTCGAGCGCCTGAGCGTTCAAGCGCGCCATTTCCAGGCGCAGCGGGTCAAGGTCGATGCCGATCGTCGGTGCGACGCCAGCCAGCGCCAGCGCATCGCCGCCAATGGAACAGCCCAGATCAAGCACACGCTGCCAGGCGCGATAGCGCTGCGCCCGGTAGGTGGAAATCTCCCAATTAGAGGCTTGTTCCAGGGCTTCGCGGGTGGTGTAGAGCTGGCTGGCAAAGGGGAATTTGAGGCGGGCTTTTCGCCGCCCGATGGCGATCTCCAGGGCTGCTCGCGCCAGATCAGCATCAAACTGCCGACTGAGTGCCTGAAAATGAGCCAGGAAGTCCTCTTCGCGCGGCGCCCATGACTCTGCAATGCGTAGAGCCTCTTGTCCGACCGGGGTGAGCAGCCGGCGCAATGTCTCCGTCTGCATACTCTCATTTTAACACCCTGTCCACGGCTAGAAGGCTTGCCTTCGTACTTCCCATCGCGCAAATTCGTGCAACGGTCAGGGTTCTGGTACAATCTCCAATTGCTCTCAGGGTTGATTGCGTTGTTGAAGAGGTTTCGATGACATCCTATCAGGATGAAGCGACAATAGAGCATATTCTTTCTTCTTGCAAGACGATCGCAGTGGTGGGTTTTTCGACCGAGTGGAGCAAGGCCGGTTACTATGTGCCTGAATACCTGCAATCGCAGGGCTATCGGATCATACCGGTCAATCCCAACCTCGACCATGCGCTTGGCGAGAAAGCCTACCCCGACCTGGCGAGTGTGCCGGAGCCTGTTGATCTGGTGCTGCTCTTCCGCCGCAGCGAGGCTGTGCCACCTTTTGTGGAGCAAGCCATCCAGATCGGCGCCAGGGCGGTTTGGATGCAACTGGGGATTATCAACCAGGAGGCTGCACAACGCGCTGAACAGGCGGGGTTACGCGTGGTGATGAACGCCTGTATGATGGTGGAACATCGGCGCTGGAAAAGCGCTCGCCGCTAGTTGTCCCCACAGTTCTCGTCTTCTCGCTCACGTTTCGAGCATCAGGCGGGCAGCCTTACGCCCAATCTCAACCGCAAAGTTTGTCCCCCGATCCCATGGGTACACCTGGCTCATGCTGGCGTAGTACAGGTTGGGCAGCGGAGTCTGGATGGCGGGGATATGCTGCGAGTGATGGACGAATGGCACGGGCTGGGCATAAGGCGTGCGGAATAGCCAGGTTTTACGCACCCAGTCGGGGGTGAAATCAGGGTTGAAGCGTGGCAGCGCCGGCAGGAAACGTTCCAGCAGCTCTGCCTGACTTAAGCGAAAGTATTCGTGGTCGGTTTCCAGGTAATCGCCGGCGTAGACGATGTGCTCTCCCCCAAAATGCTCTGCTGAGACGAAATTCGTATGCTCCACCAGCGCCAGGAAGGGGAAACCAGCCGACTTCGGCAGGTTATACCAGTAGTAGCCCTGCGTTGAGAGCTGCTGCCGCAAAGCCAGAATCATCACCACCGCCCCCATGCTCTTGAGTTCAAGCAACCCCTTCAAATAATCTGCAGGCAGGTCTGGGGCAAGGCGAGCCAGCAGGGCAGGGGAAGTCGTTGCCAGGCATTGGTCGTAATGGGCTTCGCCATCCGGTAGGATCAAGCGCAGTCCGCTCTCGGGTGCAGGCAGGATACGCTCGACCGGTGTGGAGAGGTAGATCTCAACCCCCATCTCACGCAGGCGATCGGCAAAACGGTCGGCAAACATCTGAAACCCGCCTTTGAAAGTGCCCAGGCGGGTTGTGCGCGCTTTGAGGCGCGCCCACATCCAGGCCATGTTGACCTGGTGAGCGTAGCGCTCGCCGAATTTGCCGATCATCAATGGCTGCCACATCAGCTCGTAGACGCGATCGCCAGCCCATTTGCGCATCCACGCTTCCACAGTCACCCGCTCCAGGGGACGCCAGTTGTTCGTCAATTTCAAGAACAATCCCACCAGCCCAAAGCGAACCTTGTCAATGCCCCAGCCCAGTCCGGGAAAGAGCAAAGCCTGGAGCGGAGAATCAAAGGGGTAGAACTTTCCCCCGTAGTACATAACGGTATAGGGCCGGGGGAAGATCACCTGGTCGCTCCAGCCCAATTCCGCAATCAAGCCCAGGATATGCCGGTCGGTGGCAAACCAATGGTGATAGTATTTTTCTACCGACCAGTCCCAATGCGGCTCGCGGAAACCGCTGGCCAGCCCTCCAACAGTATCAGCGGCTTCGTATACTGTTACCTGGCGTCCATGGCGTGCCAGATCGTACGCTGCAGCCAGGCCGCTGATGCCTGCACCAAGGATAGCAACCCTCTTCATCCTTCTACCCTGGCCTGTTCGATATCAACCCCCCAGCGAATGCCTTCGCGCGCCATGTAATACAACCCGAGTGCGGTAATCGGCAGCCATAGGGCGGCGTGCAGCACCAGTGTATATACCGCAGCCAGGGCGCGATCAACGCCAAAAGCGGTCAGAACAGCGATTCCGGAGGCGTCAAAGGTGCCCAAATAGCCCGGCGCCGAGGGCAGGGTGGTCACCAGGTTGGAGATGCCGTTCATCAACATCAAGGTGAAGAAAGATACCTCAAATGGAAAGGCGTGCATGAGCAGCCAGTATTTTGCCGTCTCCAACAGCCAGATGATCACAGAGGTCAGGAAGATCATCAGCGCGTCCCGCGGCGAACGCAGCGCTTCCAGGCCGCCCAAGAATTTACCGGTGATTTCCAACAGTTTGAGCCGGTATTTTTGCGGCGCCAGGCGATTGAAGCTGGTCTCTGCCAGGGAATAAGCCCGCCTGGGGTACATGGCTGCCAGCAAGAAGAGCAACAGAGCGCCGAAAAAAGCCGCCGTGCCGACAAGGGCCAGCGTGCGGATATCGCCCACGAAACCCGAGTCGCTCGTCAGGCGCGCCAGCTCTGGCAGGTTGATGAAGACAAACGCCAGCATGACCACGCCGTCATACACGCGTTCGACGAGGATCGTCGCCAGCGAAGCCGAGATGGGCACGCCATTGTCGCGCTTTAGCACCACCGCGCGCAGGAGCTCTCCCGCCCTGGCGGGAAAGATGTTATTTCCGGCGTAGCCGATGGTCACAATCGGGAACAATGTCCCCAGGGAAATCGGTTTTATCGGGCGCAACAGATAATGCCAGCGCCAGGTGCGCACCCATACACCCAAGAAGTAGACCGCCACCGCAGGCGCCAGCCACCAATATTGAATACCGGGTAGTTCATGCGCCAACTCCGCCAGAGACAGGCCTCGTAGAGCCCACCAGAGGAAGACTGCGCTGATTGCGACGCCAATCCAGAATCTCCAACGGCGCATGGCTCTCATTCTACCATGACCATCACGAGCTCACCGCACCCTGGGTCTTCCACCTGGTGGGAAGGCGATTTTCAAGTGCGATAGCTCTATTCGGGTTAGCCGGGGAGCTCGCCGCGATTACGCAGCTCTTGTGGAAGCAAACTATAGTAGATAAAGGTGTTCACCGGCACGCGCTCTTCTGGCGATAGGCCCATCTCGCGGACCATGCGCACCACCGCCCCGTTTTGATATTCCAGCTCGGAGGGTTTGTTCTCCAAAATATCCCGTTGCATAGAAGGTGTCGCCTCGTTTGGCAAGCCGTCGACAAAAGCCATTGTATGGGCGACGCTGTCCTCTGCCAGGGCAATGCCGCGCGCCCGGGCCAGCATATAGATTTCCTGCATTGCCGCCTGTAGTAGCCAACGGCAGCCTGGCAGCCTGCGCACCACGCCGATCGGCAGGCGCGCTACCGAACCAACCCCGCTGATGGAAGCAATGAACAGGAACTTCTCCCACATAGCAGCCTGGATGTCCGGGGGTATCTCCACCCAGACCCCGGCCCTGGCGAATGCCTGCCGCAGGCGTTCGGCCATCGGGCTGGGGCGCCCGTCGAGCCTGCCAAAGGCGATGTAGGGTTCGATCCCGGCGTGGCGTATGCGCCCCGGCGCCGCAACAAATGCCGAGATTTTACACAGGCCGCCCAGGACATGTTCACTGCCCACCACCGCGGCAAGCTGCGCTGGCGCTTCCACGCCGTTCTGCAGCGGTACAACGATGGTGGCATCGCCAATTAACGGCGACATCGTCGTAGCCGCTGCCGACACCTGCCAGGCTTTGACCCCCACCAGAATCACGTCGACCGCGCCCACCTGGCGCGGATCCGCAGTTGCCTGAGCTGGGTAAATGACAAAATCCCCTTTAGGGCTTTCCACCTGCAGCCCTTGCTCCTGAATGGCGCGTAAGTGCTCGCCGCGGGCGATGAAAACAACGTCCTCGCCAGCCTGGGCTAAACGCCCGCCGAAATAACCGCCAACGCCTCCTGCGCCGAAAACTGCAATCCGCATGCTGCCCTCCTTTGGACTTGGTTGCACGATGCGGCAAATTATATCTCGAACTGCAGCGCTGGAGGCACAGCCGCAGGCGTTGACTGACCAGGTGGATGAGCGCACCCGATATCCTTGTCCGGCTATAGGATTGAAGACGGGAACCATCGGTCATGCTCCAGCGTTATACCCCATAGGCAGGTTGTGTGGTGAGCTGCGCCGATTCGCCACTGACGGAAAAATCGAGTAGAATCACGCATATCCTCGAACGCCTGTTTGCAGGCTGAAATAGGAGAAAACATGAGCGATAAAGAAAAAGAGTCAGCTCAGGACGTGATTGAGGCTTATCGCAAACGCCAGAAGCAAGCCCAGAAAGCCCCCATCCTGCTGGGGATCGCTGCCGGTTTGCTGGTCGTTGGGGCGGCGGTGCTGATCTTTTGGTTGATTGGGCCAGGGTTGCCAGCTATCTCTTTCCTGGCCACCGATACCCCAACCCCGACTGTAACTTCCACCCCCACAGCAACCTCTACAGCGACCCCTACTCCGACCGAAACCCCAACTACCACTCCCACCCCAACTGAGACGCTTACCCCAACGCCAAGTGGCCCATTTGTGTACGAAGTCGTCGAGGGCGATACCCTCTTTGGCATCGCCGAAAAGTTCAAAGTGGATTTGCTGGTGTTGATCGCCATTAACAACCTGAATCCAGGCAATCCCGTCATTCGCATCGGCGACAAACTGACTATTCCTGGGCCGGATACCCAACTGCCCACTTCGACGCCCGTCCCGTTGAGCTTGCGGCGCGGCACGCTCATCGATTACGTCGTGCAAACCGGAGACACGCTGGCAATCATTGCCGCGAAATTCAACAGCCTGGTGGAAGAGATCGTCAAAGAGAACAAGCTGGAAGACCCGAATGCGATTTTTGTCGGCCAGTTGCTGAAGGTGCCGGTCAATCTGGTGACTCCTGTTCCCACCAGCACGCCTGGTCCCTCACCCACGGCATCGGCAACTGTCACTGCAACTGCCACAGCCGTACCATAATCGGCGTTCATTTCGAGCAAACGGAGCAGGCGACCGAACGCCTGCTCTTTTTTTGCCGGGCTTCGATGTCGGGGCGTCC
>FWPU01003588.1_pt1 | contig 38673 bp, 32 predicted proteins | sample 2228361 | NCBI WGS metagenome assembly FWPU01 (sample SAMEA103939777, study PRJEB20133) | metagenome | reverse complement strand
TCATGGGACATCTCCTTTCCTCAATCCTTGACGGATGTCCCTGAGTCTAACTCTTCATCCCTCTCCATTAAAACTGTCGGAGAGTGAACCATTCGAATGGAGAGGGGACAACGAGGCGCGTCAGCGCCGAGTGGGGGTGAGGTAAAACCGCAGAGCAGGACGTCTCAAACGGCCTTTAAGGCGACGGGGTCGCCCACAGCAACCCCGTCGCATCTATCCCCGCCCGACCAGAGCGGACGATCAGGCTTCTTCTTGCTTTTCCTTCTGCGCCTGGGCGACGATCTCCGCCTGCAGGTGTGCCGGTACGCGCTCGTAGCGCAGGAATTCCATAGTGAACACGCCGCGCCCGCCCGTCATGGAGCGCAGGTCGTTGCTATAGCGCTGAATTTCGGCCAGCGGCACTTCGGCGGTGACCACGCTGCGCCCGGCCTCGGTCTCCATGCCCAGCACGCGCCCGCGACGGGTGTTCATGTCGCCCATGATGTCGCCCATGTTCTCTTCTGGCACGGTCACCTTGACCAGCATGATCGGCTCCAGCAACACTGGCCCGGCCTGCAGGAACGCCTCGCGGAACGCGCCGCGCCCGGCAATCTGGAAGGCGATGTCCTTGGAGTCCACCGGGTGCATCTTGCCGTCGTAGACGACCGCCTTGACATACTTGACCGGAAAACCAGCCAGGACGCCTTCGTCGAGCACCTGGCGCACACCCTTTTCTGTCGAGCCGATGAAGGGCGCGCTGATCGCCCCACCGAAGACTTCGTTGCCGAACTCGAATTCGGGCACTTCCTCGTTGGCGCTGGTAGGAGTCGGCAGCGGCTCGACGCGCAGGTGCACTTCGGCGAACTGCCCCGCGCCGCCGGTTTGTTTCTTGTGGCGGTAGATGGCGGTCGCCGTCTTGGTCACTGTTTCCTGATAGGGCACTTTGGGCACGCTGGTATCCAGGCCGACGCCCATGCGCTCGGCCCGCTTGATGGCCATGTCAATATGCGTGCCGCCCATGCCTTCTAGCACCGTCTGCTTGATGGCCGGGTCGAAGCGCCAGCGCAGCGTGGGATCGGCGTTGGTCAGGGTGGTGAGGATTTCGTTCATCTTGGCGCTGTCGCTTTGGGTGCGTGGGTGCAGCGCCACGGCATAGACAGGCATCGAGAAACGAGGCGGCGTCACCTGCTTGCCGAAGCCCTTGCTGGCCAGCGTGTGACCCGTGTACGTCTCGCGCAGCTTGGCCACCACGCCGATATCGCCCGCGTGCAGCATGTCGAGCGGAATCTGGTTCGAGCCGCGCATGGTCATCAGGCTGCCGATGCGCTCCTCGTGCCCTTTGGTCGTGTTCTGCACGGCGTCGTTGTTCTTCACTGTGCCGCTGAAGACGCGGAAATACGACTGCGTGCCGTATTTGTCGGTGTAGCTATGGAAGACATAGGCCAGGAAGGGGTCTTTGTCGCTGTGCGGGCCAGCCAGGACTTCGACCTGCCCGTCGGCCTGCACTTCGACCGGGCGACCGCTGGGATCGGGCACATGCGCGATCAGCGCGTCCAGCAGGGGCAACACGCCGATGTTGTGTGTGGCGCTGGTGACGAACACCGGCACCAGGTGATGATCGTCGCTGCTCAGTGCCGCCCGCAGCCCCTGAGCGATCTCCTCATCGGAGAGCGTCTCTGCCTCGAAGTATTTTTCCATCAGCGCGTCATCGGCTTCGGCGGCGGCCTCGATCAGCGCCAGGCGGGCTTCCTCGACCGCATCGGCCATGTCAGCGGGCACGGCGGAACCTTCCTTACCCACGCCCAGGTATGCTTTCTGTGTGAGCAGGTTGACCACGCCGGAGAAGCTGGCCTGTGCGCCGATGGGCAATATCACCGGCACGAAGCGATAGTCGGGAAAACGCTCGCCCATCTGGCCCAGGGCACGGGCGAAGTTGGCATTGTCGCGATCCATCTTGTTGATCACCAGCAAGATGGGCAGCTTGAATTCCTCGGCGTAGGTGAAGGCCAGCTCGGTGCCCACTTCCGGGCCGGACACGGCATCTACCACTACGACGGCGGCGTCGGCCACGCGCACGGCGTTCTTGGCTTCGCCCTGGAAGTCCACAAAGCCCGGCGCGTCCAGCACATTGATCTTGTGTCCGGCATGTTCGATGGCCAGCAGCGAGGTATAGATCGAAAGGCCGCGTTCGCGCTCGTCTTCGTCGAAGTCGGAGACAGTGTTGCCTTCTTCCACTTTGCCCATGCGGGTGATAGCGCCGGTGACAAATAGCATACACTCAGCCAGGCTGGTCTTGCCGGCACTCTGGTGGCCAATCAGGGCAACGTTGCGCAACAAATCGGTGGTATAGTCCTTCATGCAGATCAAGCCTCCCCAAATGAGCTTGTGATGGTTCAGACAAACGAGAAACCGGCAGGGACGCCCTGCGCCACCATGCGATCCCCTCGTTCGGTACGCTTTCGCGTTAAGCCTCATGATTGTACGAAACGCCCAGGCAAAAGTCAAAGGTCATTCGCCGCGAGGGGAAGACGCTCGCCGCCTGTCATGAACTTCTGCGCAGTGGCCCGCCCTCAATTCCCAATCCTCTCTGGCGACTGTGTGTCGTGGGGCGAGAGGGCCGGCCTGCAACGGATGATGCTACACTGTCCTTCCCCCGCTGATTGGTCGTCTGCCAACCGTAGGGTGGCGGCGGATGCGCAAGCACGTCAGCCGTGCGATACTCTTTGGCGGATCGGGGATGTATTCGCGCTTTGGGGCAGAAAGCTTGAACCGCGGAGGCGCAGAGATCACAGAGAAAGGCACAGAGTCTTTCTCATTGGTTTTCCTCTGCGCCCTCTGCGTCTCGGCGGTGAGTTCCGCCCCCAATCCGAATGCGCCCGCAAATCAGGTACACCCTGGCAAACTGGCTCCGAATGCGCTATAGTGCCCTGCGTGCTCCGCGCAGCGCTGCGCGGACCGTTCGCAGGGTGGAAGCAGTATCAGTTGACTGCGCTTTTCTGTTTCTGTAACTGGAAGCGCTGGCCGGGCGCAGCGGCCAGAGAGCCAGCCGGTCTTGGCGGTTGATGGCTGACCGGCGGGCAGAGGAGTGACGTCGAGCATGGGATCGCGCAAATCCGGCAAGACGGGGACGGGTGAGCGTCCCCGCCTGCCTTCCAATATCCCCACCGACTACGACCATCTGGGTGTGCCGGGATCGGTCAATCTCTCGCTGAACCATCCGCGCAGCCGGCGACCTCACGCCCGCCGGAGGCGCGGCATGTCCACGTGGATGAAAGCGTTGCTGGCTCTGGGCGGGGCCATGGTGGCCTTTGGCGTGATCGCGCTGGTGATCTTCGCCATCGCTTTCCCGCCGTTCTTCCGCAGCCTGGAACCGCGCTATCAGCAGCGGCTGATTGACATGTTCCCGCCCTTCGAGGCGCTGCGCCCGACCGCCCCCTTCCAGGTGATTCCCACGCTCAGCGGGGCAGTGGATAGCGAAGCCGCTGAGCAACTGCTGCTCACACAGGATAGTCAGGCTGTGCAGAGCACGCCGCAAGAGGGCGCGCTGGGGGCCGGGCAAGGCGGCAGCGCGGAAAGCAGCACGCCCGCTGTTGCACCGGCGGTCTCGCCAACACCACCCTTCACGCCCACCCCGACCGAGAGCGTCGGCGGGATTCCGGTGGGAGCGGTGCCCACCGAAGAACCCACCATGCTGCCCACCTATGCCGCGCCGCAGGTGGCGGCGTTGCCTACCTTCACGCCGATGGTTGCACCGACCGAAACACCTCTGCCGCCGACCGTCAGGCTGAGCAACATCCGCTACGAACTGCAGGGCTGGAACAACTGTGGTCCCACCACCATGACCATGGCATTGAGTTACTATGGCTGGGCGAAAGATCAGTATGCGGCGGCAAGCTGGATGAAGCCCAATGCGGAGGACAAGAACGTCAGCCCATGGCAGATGGTGCGCTTTGTCAACGAGAACACCAACGTCAAGGCGCTCTATCGCTATGGCGGCACGATGACCGTGCTCAAGCGCCTGCTCGCCGCCGGCTTTCCGGTGGTGATCGAAGAGAGTATTCAGCCCGAACGCGAGGGCTGGATGGGGCACTATGTGTTGTTGATGGGCTACGACGACTATCAGCAGCACTTCCTCACCTTCGATAGCTTCCTGGGCAGCAACAAGGAACAAGGCCGGCCCAGCCCCTATAGCGTCTTCGACGAGAAGTGGCGGCATTTCAACCGCGTCTTCCTGGTCGTCTACGATCCTGCCCGCGAGATGGACCTGCGGCAGGCGCTGGGCGACTACGTAGACCCGGTTTTTGGCTACCGGACGGCGCTGGAGCAGGCCCGCAGCGAGGCCGTGCGCGATCGCACAGACAAATGGGCCTGGTTCAACATGGGCACGGCTTATGTGCTGCTGAAGGATTACGAGAACGCCGCCCTCGCCTACGATCAGGCCTTTCAGTTCAACCTGCCGCCGCGCATGTTGTGGTATCAGTTCGGGCCGCTGGAAGCCTACTTTCACACGGGGCGCTATTACGACGTGCTGTTCTACGCCGACGTAGCGCTGAAGAACAGCGGCAACTACATCGAGGAACCCTATTACTACCAGGGGCTGGTCTACGCGGCCCAGGGCGATTACAGCAAAGCGCTGGAGAAGTTCAACCAGGCGTTGCGCTTCAACCGCAATTTCTTCCCGGCGGAGGAAGCCAAGAAGCAGGTCGAGGCGGGCACGTTCACCGTGGCCAGCCTGCCGCACTGAGGGGCTTCCGGGCACGCGCTGAAGACGGTGCCGTACCTTTGTTGTACAGAAAGGCCCTGGTGTGCCGCCCGATCTTGCCGCTCTACGTCAACGCTTCGCGGAAAGGACGTATCTGCTCACGGCTCACGCTTCTGACCGCGCAGCCCAACGCGGCATTGTAAGCCGTGAGATTGAGGAAGCCATCGCAGAAGGCGAGATCATTGAAGATTACCCTGAAGACAAGTATGGGCCGAGTTGTTTGATCCTGGGATATACGCGGGCGGGGCGTGTACTCCATATACAGGTCAGTTATCCGCCAGCCGTGAAGGTGATCACTGTATACGAGCCATCACCCGATCAGTGGGATGAGCATTTCAGGGTGAGGAAGCAGCGATGAACGAACAGCGTTGTCTGATGTGCCAGGGCGAACTGGAAGCGCAAAGGGTCACCCGTATCCAGGAATACCAGGGGCGGTGGATTGTGATCGAGAATCTGCCAGCGCTTGTGTGTCGCCAGTGTGGGGAACGCTACTATATGCCAGATATCCACGATCTGGTGGTGAGGCTGATCCAGAGCCATACCGAGCCAGTGCGTACCGAGACAGTGGCGGTATATGATGCTGCCCAGATTGCGTGAATTCAGGCTGCGAGCCTTCGCGATGGTTGAGCCTGTCGCGCATTAGCCAATCTTGTATCCACCTTTCGGATCAGGCCCGACACATCCCATGACTCACTCCCCCTCTACTCCGACCCAGGCCGACACCCGCCGCATGGCCCGTAATACGCTTCTGCTCATGGTGGCTTTCGGCACGGCCAAGGCGATCAGCCTGGCGCAGACGTTCATCATCGCCAGCGTGTTCGGCGTGGGCGACGAGTGGGACGCCTTCGTCACCGCCAACCGCATCCCCGAACAGATCGTGTTGCTGATCGGCGGCGGGGCGCTCTCCTACGCCTTCATTCCTGTCTTCAGTGGCTTTCTGGCGCACGGAGACCGCGCCGGAGCCTGGCGGCTGGCCAGCGCCGTGATCAATACGGTCTTCACGGTGACGCTGGCGTTGAGCGTAGTGGGCTTTCTGTTCGCGCCCTGGCTGGTGGGGCATGTCGTCGCGCCCGGCTTCAGCGCCGAGAAGGTCGCGCAGACGGCCACTCTCATGCGCATTCTGCTGCTCAGCACGCTGATCTTCAGCGTCAGCGGGATGTTCCAGGGCATCCTGCACAGTCACAACCATTTCCTGCTGCCCGCGCTGGCCCCCATCCTGTTCGACATAGGTATTCTCTTCGGCGTCGCCTTTCTGATCGGCCCGTTCGGCGTGTATGGCATTGCCTGGGGCGCGGTGCTGGGCGCAGCGCTGCATTTCAGCGTGCAGGTGCCGGGGTTGCTGCACTATCGGATGCGCTGGTGGCCACGGCTGGGCTGGCGCGATCCGGCGCTGCGGCAGGTGATCGCGCTGATGATCCCGCGCGTGGCCGGGCTGGGCGTGGTGACCTTCAACACGCTGGTCTTCAACAACATTGCCTCGCGCATGGGCAGCGGCGCGGTCAGCGCTTTCGACTGGGGCTATCGCCTGATGAACATTCCGGAGACGCTGATCGGCAGCGCGATGGGCTTTGTGGTCTTCCCCACGCTGGCAGCTTTCAGCGCCCTGGGCGACGACGAGCGCAAACGCGGGGCCATGTCCGGCGCGCTGCGTTTCATCCTCATCGCGACCATCCCGGCGGCGGTGGGCCTGGTGCTGATCGGCAGACCGCTGATCAGCCTGCTGGAACGCGGCGCGTTCGATGCGGAAGACAGCGCCCTGGTCTATGGAGCGCTGCAGTTCTTCGCCTTCGGGATCATCTTTCAGAGCCTGCACGAGGTGGTGGCGCGCAGTTTCTACGCCGACCGCGACACGCTCACGCCCCTGTGGACATCCCTGGTAGCAGCGGCGGCCAATGTGCTGATCGTGGGAGGGCTGTACCTGGGCTACGTGAACGATTTCGACGGCACGGCCCGCCAGGTCTTCGGCGCGTGGGGGGCGCGCTACGCTGCTGGTGACTACAGCGCGGCGCTGGCAGCCCTGGCGAACGGCGCGACTCGTCTCAATGGGCAGGTTGCCGGGCTAACCGGCGTCGGTGGGCTGGCGTTGAGCTATTCGCTGACATTTCTGATCGAGCTGATCCTGCTGTTGATCATCCTGCGACGGCGCTGGGGGAGCGTGGACGGACAGCGCCTGCTGAGCACAGCCGCGCGGACAGCTGCCGCGGCGGCGGTGATGGGCGCGGCGGTGCTGATCGGCGACGCGGCGCTCGGCACGCTGGGCTGGCATCAGGCGGGAGTGTTCATTACGGCGCTGCGCGTGCTGGGGCTGGCGGGCGTGGGCGCGGTCACGTTCGTGATCGCCGGCGTGTTGCTCGGCCTGCAGGAGATTCGGACGCTGCCGGGGATGATGCTACGGCGGGGCGGACCGGCCTTGCTACCCGAAGCCCCTTCCGACTGAGGGACTCTTTGAGCAGTCCTGATCGGCAGGTTTACATCCCTGAGAGACCGCTTGCAAGCCTCCCCCTCCGACCTTCTCTCTGGGCTTCAGGGGCGGACAGTCATCGAGCGCATCTCGAACACTTGGCTTCACCTCACCCTCACCCGGCGCTGACACGCCTCGCGCCGGGCACAGCGCGGCTGGAGAGAGGCAAACCGGAGCACCACAAACCGCCTGACATCCTGTACACGCACTCGCCCAGAAACAAAGCTTGCCAGCAGCCCTGCAGTTGGCATACAATGAGGGCGGCGGGGGTAGGATTTGATCTATGGGGTTGGTGATATGGGCACTTTGCTGATCATCGAGGACGATTTCGAACTGTCGCGCATGATGCGGCTGTTCCTGGAGAAACACGGTCATCAGGTCTACACAGCAGCCAACGGCATCGAGGCGCTCTATCAGATCAACGCCTACCGGCCCGATCTGATCATCCTCGACCTGATGATGCCCCTGGCTCCGGGCGAAGCCGTGCTGGAACACATCCGGCAGACGCCCGACTTGCGCGACATCCCTGTGCTGGTAGTGTCCGCTCTGCCGACCGCACAGGCACAGGTAGCCGATCTCAATGTGGCCGAGGTACTGCAAAAGCCGATCGAGATGCGGACGCTCGCCGAGCGGGTGAGCAGCCTGTTGACGCCCGCAGACTGACGACTGCCTTACGGTCGGAGTACCACCTTGCCCACGTTACGCCGTTCCTGGATGTAGCGGTGTGCGGCTGCGGCTTCCTCCAGCGGGAAGACGCGGTCTACATGGACGCGCAGATGCCCCGCCTGCTGATAGGCCAGTACTTGTTCGGCCCAGGCTCGCAGCAATGCCTCGTGCGCCCATAGCCGCCCCAGGTTGACGCCCAGCACACCGCGCGTATCGTTGGCCAGGCGCACCGGGTTGAGCGCCAGCCAGGGCACGCCCAACGCAAACTTCAGCAATCCCCACCACGACCGGCGCAGGCCGGTCGCGAGCGCCGTCACCCCACAGATCACCAGGCGGCCAGCCGGAGCCAGCGCCCGGTAGCTGCGCAGCCACGAACGCCCGCCGATCGAATCCAGGGCGATGTCCACGCCCACCCCGTCCGTCAGACGCAGCACTTCGCGCACGAAGTCGGCTTGCCGGTAGTCAATGGGATACTGCACGCCGCGTTCGCGCAAGAAGTCATGCTTGGCCGCCGAGGCCGTGCCGAAGATCGTCGCGCCGTGCAACCGGGCAATATCCACTGCCATCAACCCCACGCCTCCCGCCGCCGCGTGGATCAGCACGCGGTCGCCCGCCCGCACGCGGGCCAGTGCTTCCAGCGCCGCGTAGGCCGTCAGCGCGGCCACGGGGAACGCCGCCGCCTGCTCGACGGTGAGCGTGGGAGGGCGCGGCAAAGCATGGGTCGCGGGCACGCAGATCAGCTCGCTGTAGCCGCCGAAACGGGTCAGCGCCAGCACGTCCTGACCCACACGAGCCGGGTCTACGCCCGCGCCAACGGCATCAATACGCCCGGCAACCTCGAAACCCGGCACGAAGGGGATGCGTGGCGCATCGGCGTAGACACCCAGCCGCCCGACAATATCGGCAAAGTTGACACCGATTGCCTGGACGGCCACGCGCACCTGCCCAGGGCCGGGCTGTGGCTCCGGCGCATGGCGCACCTGCAACACTTCGGGCGGGCCAGCCTTGCTGATCCATACCTGACGCATGAGATACGCTCCTTGGCGACTTCACTGAGCGTATTGGCGGTGCGGCGTTTTGTCAACTTCACCATTGCGCATACAATGAGAAGTGGTAGGGGTAGGAAAACGTCTTAATCATTGGCCGGAGGGAAGAGATGTATCAACTGATCCACAAGCCGACTTTCACCAGACATTTCATTGACCTGAGCAAAGAGCTACAGAGGCGTATTGTCAAAGGCCTGGAAATCCTGGAACAGTCTCCCAATAACGCCGCCAGCAAGAATATCGAGCACCTGGGCAAAAAGCGGGAGTTGTGGACTTATCGCGTCAATGACAATTTCCGCATCCTGTATGTGATTCAAGAACCATTTGTGCAGTTGCTGGACGTGGGCACGCACGATTATATCTATGGCCTGGTAGATGGCTTCAAGAAGGGGGACGTGCCCGGCCTGGAACTGCTGGGCGAGGTGCTCGACCCGACCACGTCCACCACCGCCGCAGATATCCCAGACTGGCCAGACGATCGCCCGGCACAGCCGGTCAACACCGGCGCGCCGCAACCGACCGGCAAACTCTTGCCGATGGAGATCACGGCGGAGGTGCTGCAACGCCTGGAGATTCCGGAGGTCTATCACCAGGAACTGATCGCCTGTCAGACCGAGGACGATCTGCTCGAACTGAGTCTCCCCTCAGATATCTTCGACCGTGTGTCCGACTGGCTCTACAACCGCCCCACCCTGGCCGAGATCGCCCAGGAACCCAACCTGGTGCTCAAAGAGCCGGAAGACCTGCAGCGCTACGCCGACGGCGACCTGTTGGGCTTTTTGCTGCTGCTCGACGAGGAGCAAAAGCCGCTGGTGGACTTCGCCCTCGCCGGCCCCACACTGGTCAAGGGCGGCCCTGGCTCCGGCAAGAGCACCATTGCGCTCTACCGCGTGGCGGAGATCGTCACCAGACCGACCCTGCAAGGTACGAATCCACGCATTCTGTTCACCACCTACACCAACGCGCTGGTGAGAGCCTCGGAACAACTATTGCAGCAGTTGCTGGGCGAGTTTCCCGACGGGCTGAAGGTCAGCACGCTCGACAACGTCGCCATGGAGATCGTGCGAGGAGTCAGCGGGCAAGAGCCAGTCATGGCGCGCGACACAGACTGGGATGCCGCCCTCAACAGCGCTCGCACGGTCCTTTCGGGCCTGGCCGATCCCGTTTTGCAGCGCGTGCTCGACCGGCGCGGGCCGTTCTCCGAGAACTACCTGAGAGAAGAAATCGAGTGGATCATCGAGGGGCAGGGATTGCTATCGCTGGGCGATTACCTGGCCGCGCCACGGATAGGCCGTCAGCGTCCCCTGGATGTCCACCAACGCCGGGCCGTGTGGCAGGTCTATGAGCACGTCAGCGACTATTTCGCCAGCAACGGCTTTATGTCGTGGGGGCGGTTGCGTCAGCAAGCGCTCGCCTATCTGGAGGATCCGCGCTGGCAGCAAACCTATGGCGGGTACGATTACGTCTTCGTGGACGAAGCACAAGACCTGACGCCGGTTGCGCTGCGCCTGTGCCTGCGCCTGTGCAACAGCCCCACTGGCCTGTTCCTGACCGCCGATCAGGGCCAATCGCTCTACAACAAGGGCTTCTCGTGGGCGCGTGTGCACAACGACCTGCGCTTTACCGGGCGAACGCGCCTGCTGAAGCGCAACTACCGCACCACGCGACAGATCGCCGAGGCGGCTCATGTCTTCCTGCGCCGGGCGCAGACCGCCGACGCCGAGACGCTCGACCAGAAATACGTACACAGCGGGCCTCGTCCGCACGTATTCGGGGGACGCGGCGAGAAGGAGCAGGTAGACTGGCTCTATAAGGAGTTGCACGCGGCCATGCGGCACTGTCGGCAGGGGTGGGCCGCGGTGGCCATTCTGGTGCCCAACGTCCGTCTGGCCGAGCGCATCACCGCCTATTTTACGGCGCACACCGTTCCGGTTGCCTTCGTCAGAGGCCAGAATCTCGACCTGGCCGCGCCGCACGCCAAGGTGATGACCATCCATTCGGCCAAGGGACTGGAATTTCCCATTGTGGCCGTGCCATTCCTCAACCAGAACGAGCTACCGCGCTGGCTCGATCCCAACGCCGCCGACTATCAAGAAGAACTCGAAGAACAGCGTCGCCTGTTCTACGTCGCCTGCACGCGCGCCATGCGGCATCTGTTCATCACCTATGACCTGGCGTCGCCGTCTCCATTTGTCCAGGAACTGGCCGCGCAGTGGTGGGAGATGGCACAATAGGTCTGGACGGGTAGCCGAAGCCCGTGATGCGCATTTCCACCGAAGATGTCCTGCAGCAGGCCGCCGCGCTCGGCTTCAACGAAGCGGGCGTGATTCCGGCCAGGCCATCGCCCTGGCTGAGCGCCTATCAGCGCTGGATCGCGGCAGGTCTGCACGGTGAGATGGGCTACCTGGTCCGTCCTGACCGGCTGGCCCGCCGCGCTGATCTCAACGTCATCCTGCCCGGCGTGCGCTCGCTGATCGTGGTAGCGCTCAACTATGCGCCGCCCCCCATCCCGCCGTCCGTGCTGACCGATCCCCGTCGCGGGCGCATCTCCAACTACGCCTGGGGAACCGACTATCATGCGGTGATGACGCCGCGCCTGCAGGCCCTGGCCGACTGGTTGCGCCAGGAAGCGGGCGCGGAGATCGCCTGCCGCGTCTACGTAGACACCGGCGCGATCCTGGAGCGCAGTCACGCGCAGGAAGCAGGACTGGGCTTCATCGGCAAGAACACCATGCTGATCCATCCGCGCCGCGGCTCGTACCTCTTCCTGGGCGAGGTGCTGACCACGCTGGACTTCGAGCGCTACGACGCACCAGGCCGCGCGACCATGTGCGGGACATGCGAGCGCTGTCAGGTCGCCTGCCCCACCAACGCCTTCCCCCGGCCCTACGTGCTCGACGCGCGGCGCTGCATCAGCTACCTGACCATCGAGCTGAAGGGAGCGATTCCGCTGGAGCTACGCCCGTTGCTGGGCAACTGGGTCTATGGCTGCGACGTGTGCCAGGAAGTCTGCCCCTTCACGCGCAAGTTCTCGACGCCCACCGCAGAACGCGCCTTCTGGCCCACCGACCCCGATCGGGCCGCGCCCCCGCTGGCTGAGCTGCTGGCGCTGGATGAGGCAGAGTTCGCCCGGCGCTTCGGCGGCTCGGCGATCGAGCGCATCGGGCGGGCGCGGTTGGCGCGCAACGCCTGCGTGGCTGCAGGCAATAGCGGCCTGGCCGAGTTCGCCCCGCCACTCGAACACCTGGCCCGCCACGATCAGTCCGACCTGGTGCGCGAGCACGCGGCCTGGGCGCTGGCGCAGCTAAGACACACCTGAGGCAGAAAACTCAGCGCACGACGCCCCCAAGCGTCGTGCGCTGAAGCACAAGGAGGAAAACATTGGCGCAACTCTGCGCAAAAAGGGGTAAAGTCTTAAGCAATTCTCTTTCCGCTAGCCACACTTTCATCGTATCCCAGAACAGAACTCTTGGCTTGTGACAACCTGCACATAGAACGGAGCTAGCTGTCACAACTTATTCTGAAGCCGCCCACAACGCAAATGCTGCATCCGGACTCCCCAACCAGATGCAGCATTCACTAAGAATATAATATTGAGGTAAGGAGGCAGAAGAGAAACACCGTCCCAGGCTTGAGACTGACCGTCTCCAGCCTACCTGCTGTCACACACCCCTAGCATAGTCCGCCGCCCCTCGCCCCAACAGTTCCCAAACGCCCGATAAATCTGTGACTTTTGTCACAAGGCTGACTCGCTCATTCTGGTGCAATTGGCCCAAAGCCCAGGGTATCGCATCGGGGCGAATTACGGTATGATGAAACCCAATCCTGCCCGTGTACTGGGGGCAGATACGATATTTCGCAACGGTTCGTCTGGAGGATAGGCGCTCATGCGGCACAAGCAGACTCTGAGGTCTCTGGCGGTGATGGCGCTACTGCTGATCGTCGGGTTGACAGCCTGCAGCGACGAGACGGTGCGCTCGGTCTATACCGCCGCTGGCGATGGGTCTACTCCCAAAGACCTGATCAAGACCAGCACCTTCCGCGGCGATGATGACCTGAATGTGGTGGTGCGGCTCGGCTCGCACAACCGCGAACTGGCCGTCCTGGCGGTGTTCACTGGTCCGGCGGGCGAAGTCTACACCACCGACGCCCTGGAAGCCGACGACAAGGTTGTCGAGGTAGTGTTGGGTCTGGACTGGGAAGCGCAGGGAGCGGTCTTCTGGACGCCGGGCGAATGGCGGGTGGACATCTACGTAGACGACGCGCTGCAGAAGACAGCGCATTTCACCGTCGAACAGACTGCGCTCACGCCAGAGGGATGAGGCCGAGCAGCGCGGGCGACTGAAAAGGAGGCGGATCGTCTGGCCGGCGATTTTTGGTTCAAAGCGACAACAGAATGGCAAGGAGCAGGCAAGACCATGGGATTAGAAGCACAGGTAACACGACATATCAATCCTTACGAAGTGGCGCTCGCCCAATATGATCGAGCTGTTGAATACCTGAAATTACCGCGAGGCATCAAAGAGTTTTTGCGCGTCCCCAAACGCGAACTGCATGTAAACTTTCCCGTCCGCATGGACAGTGGCGATATCCGCATTTTTACCGGCTACCGTGTCCATCACAACACGGTGTTGGGGCCGTCGAAGGGCGGCATTCGCTACGCGCCGCGCGTGGACATAGACGAAGTGCGCGCCCTGGCGATGTGGATGACCTGGAAATGCGCCCTGGTCAATCTGCCCTTTGGCGGGGCCAAGGGCGCGGTGGTCTGCGACCCCCTGACCATGAGCGCCGGCGAACTGGAACGGCTCACCCGCCGCTACGCCAGCGAGATTTCCCTGTTCATCAGCCCCTTTGGCGACATCCCCGCCCCAGACATGGGCACCAACCCGCAGATCATGGCCTGGATCATGGACACCTACAGCATGACGGTCGGCTATTCGGTGCCCGCCATCGTCACCGGCAAACCGATCAACATCGGCGGCAGTCAGGGGCGCACCGAAGCGACCGGGCGTGGGGTGGTGATCTGCATGGACGAGGCGCTGCATCGTATGGGTCACAGCGATCCCTCCAGGATTCGCGTGGCAATCCAGGGCTTCGGCAACGTCGGTTCGCACGCCGCCCGCATTGCCCATGAACTGGGGTACAAGGTGATCGCCGTCAGTGATGTCAGCGGCGGCTACTTCAATGGCGACGGCCTGGATATCCCCGACGTACTGGCCTACACAGCAACCAGCGAGCATCATCTGCTCAAGGGCTACTCGCACGCCGACCCGATCAGCAACGCCGAATTGCTGGCGCTGGACTGCGATGTGCTGGCCCCCTGCGCCCTGGAAAATCAGATCACGGGCGACAACGCCGATCAGGTGAAAGCGTTCCTGATCGTCGAGGGAGCCAACGGCCCCACCACCCCCGAAGCCGACGACATCCTGGCCCGCAAAGGGGTGGAGATCATCCCCGACATCCTGGCCAATGCGGGCGGGGTGACCGTCTCGTACTTCGAGTGGGTGCAGGGCCTGCAATCGTTCTTCTGGGACATCGAGGAAGTCAACCGGCAGTTGCGGCGGGTGCTCATCCGCGCCTACGACGAAGTGGTGCGCGTGCGCCATCAGTACGGGGTAGACATGCGCACGGCAGCGCAGATCACGGCCATCAAGCGCGTCGGCGAAGCGACGCTCACCCGCGGCATCTACCCATAGAAAATCTTCACCGCAGAGACACAGAGAACGCAGAGGCTTTCCCTCTGCGTTTTTTTCGCTACCCTGAAAGGCCCATGCGCCTGAAGAACAGAGCCTCGCCTCGCCCCGCTGGGGAGTTTCATCCAACGGCTATGCTGTGAATTTCACTCCAGGCAGAACAGCCCGGTCAGTCCCTCACGCCGTCTGATCGCCCGCCAGTTGCCTGGCGAGCCGTTCCGCGGCGGGCGAATGCAGGATGGTATAGAGCCGCTGCGCCTCGGTGTAGTGGCGCACCGCCAGAGCTTCGTCGCCGTGAGCGCGGGCAATGTCGCCCAACGCTTCGGCGGCTTCGGCCATGCCGCGCTGATAGGTCATCCTGCGCCCCTGACTTTCGGCAGCGGTCGCCAGCGTCCAGGCTTCGTCCAGGCGACCTATCCGCGCATAGAGGGCAGCCAGGCGTGCCTTGGCCCGCGTGTTCGTTTCCAGGTCACCGGCCTGCTCGCTGCCCTTCACCGCCGCTGTCAACAATTCCTCGGCTTCGTCCAGGCGACCCAGCGCGGCGAACGTTTCGGCGGCGTCGGCCTGGAAGAGCGCCAGCCAGCGTGCGTTGCCCAGGGCGGTCGCTGCGGCCAGGGCTTGCTTGTGCAGGGTGCGCGCCGTCTCGTAGTCCTGCAGAAAGTAGTAGGTGTGAGCCAGGTTGTTGGTCTGCACGGCGATCATCAGCGTGTCGTCGAGTTCGCGGCTGAGCTTGAGGGCGCGTTCTAGCCGTTCGATAGCCGTCTGCAGGCGACCTATCAGCGAGTAGAACCAGCCCAGATTGCCCAAGCGCAGGCTCTCGGCGCGTTTGTCTCCGGCGGCGTGCGCGATGTCTACCGCCTCGTTGTAGAACGCCTGCGCCGTCTCGATATCGCCGAACTCGGTATAGAGCGTGGCCGCGTTGGCCAGCACCAGGCCGCGCGTGGGCGGGTGATTGATGTGGTTCAGCAACACCAACGCCTTCTCGTACTCGTCCAGGGCACCCTTCAGGTCGCCCCCTTCGCGCTTGGCCTGGGCGATATCGCAGCGCAGACGGGCAAGCTGCGCCTGATGACCGTTGATCTGCCCGTTCTCCAACAGGCGCAGCGCTTCGTTCCACAGTTCCAGGGCCTGCTCGCGCTCCCCACGCTGCGCGGCGAGCGTCCCCAGCAGATGGTAGACCTCCGCCTGCCGATGGGGTTCGGCCCCTTCGCGAGCCAGCGCCAATGCCCGCTGCACATATTCCGCGGCCTGCTGCTGATCGCCCAGACGCATGGCTGCTGTGCTCAGCGTGAGCAGGATTTGCAGATGTTCGTTGCGGTCGGTCAAACGGCCATTCTCATAGTAATTCAGCGCCTCGTCCAGGAAGCTGCGGGCGCGGGCGTAGTTGCCCATGCCATGGGCGGCCATGCCCAGGCGGGTGAGCGCCATGGCTTCGTGCGCGGCGTTGCCAGTGCTGCGCGCCTGTGCCAGGGCGCGCGTGGCGTATTCCTCGGCCTGTGCGCTGTTGCCCAGGCGCTGAAAGGCGGCAGTGAGTTCTAGCGCGCTGTTCATGAAGAACTCTGGCGGCTGATTGCCCAGGCGCAGGGCCAGGTTTTCGGCAGCCTGCAAGTGTGTGACAGCCTGATTGAGATCACCGCTGCTCAGTTCCAGGCGGGCCAGCACCTGCAACCAGCGCAACTCCTGCTCGCCTTGCCCGGCCTGACGGGCCAGATGGACCGCCTGCTGCAGCAACTTGAGGGCACTGGTGCGCTCGCCCGCGGCCAGCGTCGCTTCGGCCAGCGCGCCCAGCAGACGCGCGGCCAGATGCACCAGTCCGCCCGTCTGCGCGGCCACGACGGCGTCCTTGAGCAGGTATTGGGCAAAACTGGGGTTGTCCTGCTTGAGGTAGTCCTGCGCCAGATTTTCCAGGGTCAGGACGATGCCTTCGGTATGGTTGGCCCGCCGCGCCGCCTCCAGCGCCTGCTGATGATAGGTCTGGGCGATGGCCCACTGCTCGCGCTTGGCATAGAAGGTGCCCAGGTTGTTCAGGCAACGGGCCAGCGCGCGCGTCTCGTTCAGCTCGCGGGCGATGCTCAGCGCCTCTTCTAGGATGGGGTGGGCCATCTCAAAATCGCCCCGTTCCACATAGACAGCCGCGATCCCGCTCAGGAAATGCTCCACACTGGCCCTCTCGCCCACTGTACGGGCCAGCGTCAGGCCGCGCTGATAGGTCTCCAGTGCGGTATCCAGGAAGCCCTGTTCGAAGGCAGTAGCTCCCGTCTCCAGCAGCATGTTGATTTCCTGCTGCGCGGGCGTGAGCGCAGGAGTCGCAGCAGCGGAACTTCCGCCCAAGAGGCGCTTGAATAGATTCTGCATTACCCTATCCTTCACGGTACGAACGACCGCCGCCCGCCGCGCGGACGCAGGTCGTGCCTGGCATTCCCCGCACCCCGACACCCGCCTGATCTGAATCCTCAACGGACCGAAGCTCACATTTCGCAATTCGCAATCCGCAATCCCTCATCCACCTACAGCCGACGCATCAGCAACGGCACCAGCATCTCCCGCGCCGAAAGTCCCCCGTGCCGGCTGAGCGCACCATTGCCGGTGTGCGGACGTTCGCCGATGACGATTCCCTCGCGAGCGATCAGGGTCAGGTCGCCGAGGCGCGGGCCGGTCTCGCTGTAGGCTGCTTCCGGGCCGTAGAGGCCCGCCGCCAGCGCTTCGGCAGGCGCGAGAGTCGCCACCTGCCCGCTGAAGCGCTCGGCCAGATAGGCACAGACCGTCTGGCGGAAGTCGTGCCGCAGATAGAGATGGGCAAAGCGCCCTTCCCCGCCCAGGCCGCACCGCAAGGCTTCCATCACCGGCGGGTGCTGACTCAAGTCCAGGTACTCGCGCACAGGGGCGTGCCCGTGATCGGCCACCAGCATGAACAGGGTACGTCGGTCGCTCACGCCGTCACTTAGCAACACATCGCGCAGGTCTTGCAACTGACGGCGCACCTCGGTAATCGTCTGCTCGGTCACGGTGCCGAACAGGTGCGAGACGCCGTCCACTGCCCCCCAATAGACGCTGACGAAACAGCGGTTGCGGCGCGTGCTGTGCAGCAAGTGGCGCAGCTCCACCCACAGATCGGTATAGCCGTAGTGCCGCGTCACCTGCCGGACGCCGCGGTGCATCACGCGCGACAGGCCGCTGCCATACAGGTCTTTCTGCAGCAGCACATAGGTGGGCACATCCCGCGCGGCCAGCGCCTCGGCGACCGTCTCCAGCGGCAGGAATTTCTCGAAGTCCAGCCCCCACTCTTCCAGCACTTCGTCGCGGTGTTTGCCCGCCAGAGGGCGATAGTGCAACAGGCTGGCCAGCACGCCGAATTCGCGCAGCAGCAAGCGCGTACCGACCATGCCCGTCGCCGCTGGCCCGGCACCTGTCCACAGGCTGGGCAGTGCCACCGCGGTAGTACTGGGCATCACCGAGGTCAGCGGAGTCAGGGTGCCCTCGCCCACCAGGTCGGCGACCGCCTGCGCCGTCGCGGAGTCCTCGGCCAGCAGGGTTTGCAGCAAGCGCCAGCCCAGCCCATCGGTGACAAACAGCACCACCCGCCGCACCTCTTCGCGCAGATGTGCCCACAGGCGGGCGTCCAGCGGGGATTGCCCCAGTCGCCCATTGACATCCGGCCCGCCGATCAGTCGCACCACGGTATGGGCCAGGTTGCGAATGGACAGACCCGCGTAGTAAGGGAAGACAATTTCGTCGGCCCAGGGCACGTCCAGAGTCAGCGGGCGATGGCTGAGGATGTGCGTTTCCAGGTCGGCGGCCAGAGTTGCGCTCACAGAGTCTCCTTTGGGCAGCGGTGTGTGTACGTGCCCCGCCATTATACCGCATCTTGAATTTGGAACCGCGGAGACGCAGAGAGCGCAGAGGTTCAGGGGCGGACAGCCATTGAGCGTATCTCGAACACTTAACTTTGCCTCACCCCCACTCGGCGCTGACGCGCCTCGCTGCCCCCTCTCTCCGCGTCGGCTGAGGGGGCGAGCCGAGCGTAGCGAGGCTGGGGGTGAGGTAAACCAAAGCACAGCAAACTGCCTGATACATTTTGCATGCGCAGCCCGCGCCATTCGCCATTGTCGCGCCCTCCGCGTTCTGCTAGACTCATAGATTGGCCTGTGCGCCGGTCACAGGGCCGCGATGGGGCGTATGTCTGGTTTGGGGCAGAATTCACCACAGAGAGCACAGAGGCCACAGAGCAAGTCACAGGGCTTTTGAGATGTTTCTCCTCTGCGCCCTCGGCGTCTCGGCGGTTCAAGATTTCTGCCTAAGACGCGAATACGCCCGCCGCGATGTTCGCTTTTGACAGAACGGGATTTGGGCAGTACACTCTAGAACGCACGTTCCGACCATCCGTTCGCATGGCTGCCCCTTAGCAGGCGCTCTCCTCTGGCGCTGATTCCGATCGCTGGTGAGTGCAGGAAGCCCCTTATGGCCCAGAATCAGATCGTCGTGCGCGGCGCGCGCGAGCACAACCTGAAGAACATTGACGTGATCATCCCCCGCGACAAACTGGTGGTGATCACCGGCCTCAGTGGCAGCGGTAAAAGCTCGCTGGCCTTCGACACCATCTTCGCCGAAGGGCAGCGCCGTTACGTCGAGTCGCTCTCGGCCTACGCCCGGCAGTTCCTGGGGCAGATGGAAAAACCCGACGTTGATCAGATCGAGGGGTTGTCGCCGTCCATCTCCATTGACCAGAAGAGCGTCAGCAACAATCCGCGCTCGACGGTGGGCACCGTCACCGAAATCTACGACTACCTGCGCCTGCTCTATGCCCGTATTGGTGTGCCCCACTGCCCGGTGTGCGGCGAAGAGGTCGTCGCGCAGTCGCCGCAGCAGGTAGTGGATGCCATCGAGAGCTGGCCGGACGGCACGCGGGTGCAAATCCTGGCCCCCATCATCAAGGATCGCAAGGGTCGCCACGAAAAGGTGCTGGAAGACATCCGCAAGGCGGGCTTTGTGCGCGCCCGTATCAACGGCGAAGTGCGCGACCTGGACGAAGACATCGAACTGGAGCGCTACAAGAGCCACACCATCGAGGTCGTGGTAGACCGCCTGATCGTGCGCCACTATGACGACCCGCACAGCGAAGAAGCCGCCGCCGCTCGCACTCGCCTGACCGACTCGGTCGAGACGGCCATGGAGATGGGCGGCGGGGTGATCATCGTCAACGATGTGACCGATCCGGCCAACCCCGTTGATCACCTGTTCAGCGAGCACCTGGCCTGTGTGTACGGGCACGTCAGCCTGCCAGAGATCGAGCCGCGCACCTTCTCGTTCAACAGTCCGCACGGGGCGTGCCCCACCTGTCAGGGGCTGGGCGCCCGGCGCGAGTTCGATCCCGACCTGATGGTGCCCAACCCCAACCTGTCGGTGCGCGAAGGGGCGCTGGCCCCCTGGGCCACCAGCAGTCACGATAGCTGGACGCGCACCATCTTGCTGCAGGTGTGTCGTCAGTTCGGCATTCCCACTGACGTGCCCTGGCGTGACCTGACCGAGAAGCAGCGCGCCTTGCTGCTCTACGGCTCGGACGAAGACGTGCGCATCGAGCATCACCGCGACGACGGTAGTCACTTCTCCTTCGTCACGCAGTTCGAGGGCGTGCTGAACAACATCGCTCGCCGCTACCGCGAGACCACCTCTGAGTACATGCGGGCCAAGTACGAGGAATTCATGAGCGAGCGCCCCTGCGAGGCGTGCAAAGGGCATCGTCTGCGCCCGGAAGCGCTGGCCGTGACGGTGGCCGGTCGCCCGATCCACGAAGTGACGGCGATGCCCGTCAAAGACTTGTTGCGCTGGGTGCAGGCGTTGCGCGGCACCGGCCCCGATGTCAACGGCCATCCCTTGCTGTCGGAGCGCGACCTGCAAATCGCCCATCAGATTCTCAAGGAGATCGAGGCGCGCGCGCAGTTCATGGTCAACGTGGGGCTGGATTATCTGACGCTCAACCGCACGGCGGGCACCCTCAGCGGCGGCGAAGCGCAGCGCATCCGCCTGGCGACGCAGATCGGCAGTCAGCTCACTGGCGTGCTCTACGTGCTGGACGAGCCGAGCATCGGCCTGCATCAGCGCGACAACGCCCGCCTGCTGGCCACGCTGGAAGGGATGCGCGATCTGGGCAATACGTTGCTCGTCGTCGAGCACGATCACGAGACCATGCTCGCCGCCGACTGGATCATTGACCTGGGGCCGGGCGCGGGCGAACACGGCGGGTATGTAGTGGCCGAAGGCCCGCCCGAAGCGATCATGAACCACCCCACCAGCATCACCGGGCAGTATCTGTCTGGGCGCAAGTGCATTCCGCTGCCCGCGCAGCGTCGCCCCGGCAATGGGCAGTGCATCACCATCCGCGGGGCGCGCGAAAACAACCTGAAGAACATTGACGTGACCATCCCCTTGGGCAAGCTGATCGTGATCACCGGCGTCAGCGGGTCGGGCAAGTCCACACTGATGATCGAGGTGCTCTACAAGAAGCTGGCCCAGGTGATCTACGGGTCGAAGGAGCGCCCCGGCGCACACGACGCCATCGAAGGGCTGGAATACATAGACAAGGTGATCCACATCGATCAGTCGCCGATTGGCCGCACGCCACGCAGCAACCCCGGCACCTATACCAAGCTCTTCGATCACATCCGCGAGCTATTCGCCGAACTGCCCGAAAGCAAGATACGCGGCTACAAGGCGGGGCGCTTCTCCTTCAACGTCAAGGGCGGGCGCTGCGAAAACTGCGCCGGCGAAGGCCAACTGAAGATCGAGATGCAGTTCCTGCCCGACATTTACGTGCCCTGCGAGGTGTGCAAAGGCGCGCGCTACAACCGCGAGACCCTGCAGGTGAAGTACAAGGGCAAGAGCATCGCCGACGTGCTTGACATGACCGTCAGCGAGGGGCTGGAGTTCTTCGCCAACATCCCCGCCATCCGCCAGAAGCTGGAGACGCTGGCAGCGGTGGGCCTGGGCTACATCCGCATCGGGCAGCCCGCGCCGACCCTCAGCGGCGGCGAAGCACAGCGCGTCAAGCTGAGCCGCGAACTCTCCAAGCGCCCTACCGGTCAGACGCTGTACGTGCTCGACGAGCCGTCCACAGGCCTGCACACCGCCGATGTCGCCCGCCTGATTGACGTGCTGCAGTCACTGGTAGATCGCGGCAACACGGTGCTGATCATCGAGCACAACCCAGACATCATCAAGGTGGCCGATCACATCATTGACCTGGGTCCGGAGGGCGGCGAAGAGGGCGGCTACCTGGTCGCCGAAGGCACGCCGGAAGAGGTGGCACAGGTCGCCGAGAGTCACACCGGTCGCTTCCTGGCGGAGTACCTGGAACGGGCGCGGTGCAGGGGGTGACCTCACCCCCCTGAGCCAGCCAGACTTCTGCTACAATATGGGCATAGTTTCAGTACAGGAAGAACTGACTATGCCCTCGCAGACCGCCTCAGCGCCTGTTACCTACCCCGCTGGGCCGATCATCGCCTTCGATGTTCCGGCAGACGACTACCTGGCGCGTTATGCCAGCGCATTCTGCGAATGGGTTCAGGGAGTCGTGATCCGGATGATCCCTGTGACTGCCGCCCATGATCGGCTCGCGGCCTATTTTCGCCTGCTGTTGGAAGCCTATTTCGCCTTGCGACCGATCGGGCAGGTGCGCAGTGCACCGTTCGTCATGCGCCTGGATAGTGTCGAAGCCATGCGCGAACCCGATCTGCAGGTGATTCTGCATACCAACTCCGGCAGCCTCACAGATACCGCGATGATCGGCCCTGCCGATATCTGCATAGAAATCGTCTCCGAAGAGAGCATTACGCGCGATTATGGGGACAAGTTCGAGGAATACGAAAAGGCGGGTGTAGCAGAATATTGGATTGTAGACCCGTTGCGGCAGGAATGCCGTTTCCTGCGCCTTCAGCCAGGCGGACGCTACGCCACAGTCCTGCTAGATCAGGGCGGGCACTACCGCACTCCGCTATTGCCAGGTCTGGCGCTGCACATTCCCACCCTATGGCAAGAACCGCTGCCCGATTTCTTCGCCATCGGGCAAACGGTGCAGGCCTTGCTCGAACAGGAAAAACCAAGGCGTGAATAAGAGACGCTGGCATCTGGCGCTCAACAACCGGCTGATCGCCTGGGCGGGCGTGCTGGGCATCGGGCTGCTGCTCTGTCAGCGGCGGCCAAAGCGAGGCCCTTCGCCGGGCTGTTCTAAGTTTGCCCGCAGATCGAGCGGGGCAATGCGGGGAAAGCTCTGGTCAGCTCTGTCGCTAAGTAGCATCGCTGGCACGACGGATGCGCAGCGCCCCTGGCATGATCACCGCAAAAGCGCGCGGAAGTTCTGTCGCGTGCTCTCCAATCGCCAAAGCGACCAATGTTGCTTTTTGGGCCGGTGACAACCCTGCTAGGCGAATCAAGACTATCCCATGGGCATGCATACGCTGGCGATACACCAGCTCGCCAAAATCTTTGTCTGCCGTCAGGAGTATGGCTGCCTCCCAATTGGCCAGGTCCAAGACTTCATCATCCGTCATCCCTGGTCTCAGCTCCGGCACATACGCGACCGAGTGCCCATCCTGCCGCAGACGCCTTACCACAGAAAAGTCAACGCTCTCGTCGGCGACGAAATTCATGCCGTTGTCTCAGGTAGGGGATAAATCACATCAGCCCGCAGCGCGTCGCGGGCGAAAGCCAGAGCGGCCAGGATGGCATCGCGAGTCAGATGCGGATGCGCCTCAAGAATCTGCTCGACAGTTTCGCCCGCTGCCAGTTTCTCCAGAATTAGCTCGACAGTGATGCGCGTCCCAGCAATGACCGGTTTTCCCATCATGACCTTGGGATTCGATATGACCCACTGTTTGGGCATCTTCTTCTCTCCACAATTCGCCATCGCCACTTATACTCTGTACTATACTGACTTGCACTCGGTCCGTAAAGATACCCGGTCACAGTGATCTGAGGAGCGCATCCCATGAGACGACGCTGGCACCTGGCGCTCAACAACCGGCTGATCGCCTGGGCGGGCGTGCTGGGCATCGGGCTGCTGCCCTGCCCCGACTGCGGCCTGCCGCTGGCGATCAAGGTATGGCCTTTCGCCGGGCTGTTCTGGTTCTATCAGCGCGTGCGGCGGCGCGCCGAACGCGACCTCGACCTGCTGTTAATGGATAGATCAGCCGACCATACCCGGCAATCTCTCGAAGACTCCGCTGCGGATCACTCTCCTTCGGGGACGTAGGGCAGCTCGTCACGCGGATAGGGCGTGCTGGGGCTAATCACGCTGACGCTGATCCAGGCGCGCGTCCCGTCGGCCATTTCCACATAGAGCCACTGATCGTCGCGGCTGCGCCCATAGAGCGATAGACCGGTGCGGAAAGGCACGGTAGTCACCACGGGGTATTGCTGACCAGGGCCAGCCCGCAGATTGTTCTGTTCGGCGTTCGTCTCGACATAGCCGTAGACCGCTCCAAAGGGTCGCGGGGGCAGCGATAGAGACTGCTCCAGGATGGGAATCTCGCCCGGCACGCGCACGTCGAGCGCGTCCACCGGCAGCCAGCCCAATGCCCCATCGTAGCTGCGCACATAGAGCCATGCCCCATCGGGGCTGCGCCCCAGCACATTGACAGGCAGCCCGGCGCGGATCACCGTATTGGTGTAGGCTTCCAGGGCCGGACGCGCAAAGAGCGTCGCCTCAAGTGTCAACAGAGCGTTGCCGGGCAGCGGTACAGCCTCGATGGTCGGCAAGACTTCGGTAGGCAGGTGCGCCACCCATGCCGGATCGTAGGGCATCACCGGCGAGACTCCGTCTGGACCAACGCGCGCCGCATACCCGGCAAAGATGACCGTGCCGCTCTCGCTGAGGATCGTCTCGCGAGACAGGGCGTTGACGAGCAGGGTTTCCCCATCCATCTGCAACAGGGCCAGACCATTCACAGCCACACCAATCCCGTTGACGCGCAGCAGGGTGATCGTGCGGGGCGGCGACTGCACCAACACGCCGGGGCGGGGCAAGCCCTCGCAGGGAAAGGGGGTTGCCGGAGCGCGGAGGGTGAAGACCGTCTCCGGCGAGAGCCGCGGCGCGGGCTGAAACTCGATCTCTGCCGGGCCGAGCAGGATCAGCGCCGCCGAGCGCCGCGCGTCGAGTGGGTCGGGCAACAACACCTGAGCGAGTCCCCAGCTCGTGCCATCGCCGGGCAGCGCGCGCACCGCTGCCACCCCGCCAAGCTGCGCCTTGCTGCCCTCCGCTGCCAGCACCTGTCCGGACTGCATCTCGATGCGCACAGTGTCCGCCGCCGCGCAGACGGTGCCGATCGGCGCGCCGAAGCAATGCGTCATCATAGCGATGGTAGCCGCCTGGTAAAGCGCCGCACAACTGTTGTCCCCTTGGGCGCGGGCCATCCCCGCCGGAACAGACAGAAGGGCGACGACGATCATCCCTGCTCTCAACAGTCCACGCAGACAGTCACTCATCCCTGGCTCCTCCCTGCCATCTCAGCGGCCAGCGTCAGGCGCTCGATTATACCCGCCCGCGTTCCTGGCGCATGGGTACTCCTGCCCGACGCGCACAGCACGACCTGGCGTCATCTTTCTTCACCGCAGAGACGCTGAGAGCGCAGAGAATAGAGCGCTTCTCCGTGGACGCTGGAGTCTTTGCAGCAAGTTCTCGCTTCCTGCTGTGCGACGCGGGTGAATGCGAAGGTTGTCAGCGATCTGCTTGACAGGGGGCATTTACCTCACCCCCGCTAGGCGCTGACGTGCCTCGCTGCCCCCTCTCCGCGTCGGAGAGGGGGCGAGCCGAGCGCAGCGAGGCTGGGGGTGAGATAAACCAGAGCACAGCAAACTGCCTGACAACCTTGCTCACACCCCACGCAGCGCCCCTGGTTCGCCCCGCGTGCGCTATAATACGAGTCCCGTTCACCATCTGGAGAACATACGAGGCCCGCCATGCCCGATCTCTTCGATTACGGTCGTCAGCAACACCAACGCCTGACCGGCCCGCTGGCACAGCGTATGCGCCCCACCACGCTGGAAGAATTCGTGGGGCAGCAGCATATCATCGGGCCGGGGCGGCTGCTCCGCCGCGCCATCGAAGCGGATCAGCTCACCTCGATCATTCTGTGGGGGCCGCCGGGCACGGGCAAGACTACCCTGGCCAACATCATTGCGCACCGCACCCGCCGCCATTTCAGCCGCCTGAACGCGGTTACCTCTGGCGTCAAGGAACTGCGCGACCTGATCGCCGCCGCGCAGGAGCGGCTGGGCATGTACGGGCAGGGCACGGTACTGTTCATTGACGAGATTCACCGCTGGAACAAGGCCCAGCAGGATGGTCTGTTGCCCTATGTGGAAGACGGCACGGTCGTGCTGATCGGCTCGACGACGGAAAACCCCTTCTTCTCGCTGGTCAATCCGCTGCTCAGCCGCAGCCGCGTCTTCCAACTGGTGCCGCTGACCGAAGACGAGATCATCACCATCCTGCACCGCGCCCTGGAAGACCCCGAACGCGGGCTGGGCCGCCTGCCGATCCGCCTGACCGACGAGGCAGCGCGTCACCTGGCGCGGGTGGCCGGCGGCGATGCACGCAGCGCCCTCAACGCGCTGGAACTGGCTGCCAAGACCACGCCGCCCGGCCCTGGCGGGGCGATCCTGATTGACCTGGAAGTGGCCGAAGAGAGCATTCAGCGGCGCGCTGTGCGCTACGACAAGAGCGGCGACGAGCACTACGACACCATCAGCGCTTTCATCAAGAGCGTGCGCGGCTCCGACCCCGACGCGGCGCTCTACTGGATGGCCAAGATGCTCACGGCAGGGGAAGACCCGCGCTTCATCCTGCGCCGCATGTTCATCCTGGCCAGCGAAGACATCGGCCTGGCCGATCCTCAGGCACTGGTTGTCGTCGCAGCGGCGGCGCAGGCGTTCGAATGGGTAGGCATGCCCGAAGGACACTACTTTCTGGCGCACGCCTGCCTTTACCTGGCCACCGCGCCCAAGAGCAACAGCGCTGGCGCGATCTGGAAGGCGCTGGATCATATTCAGCAGCACGGCCCCGGCGAAGTCCCGCCCTACCTCTGCGACAAGACCGATCGCTTCTACGGCGACACACGCGACCATTACCGGCAGACGCTGCAAGAGGTAGACGGCGAACGCGGCGAGTACAAGTATCCGCACGACTATCCCGGCGGCTGGGTGCCTCAACACTATCTCCCGCTCGACATGGAATCACCCGGCTGGTATCGCCCCAAGGACATCGGCTACGAGCGCACCATCCGCGAACGGCTGGCCGCACTGGGCCTGCTGAAAGACGAAACGCCCTGAGCGTATGGCAGCAGGCGACAGGCCATAAAGCAGCAGTATTGCCAGCGGGGGACTTGCGTCACCCAGCCAGGATCGTTTTCCTCTATCCTGAACCTTGCGTATCGCATCTCAGGAATGAGGAAACCAACCCCATGTCTATCAATGTCATCCGTCTGTTCGTCGTGATCGCCCTGCTGCTGACCGCAACTCCTGCGCTGGCCCAGGACGATACTCACACCATCTCTTTCGACGGCTTCCGCTTCACCTTCACCGAAGCCGTTGCCAGCCGGGTCACCGCACAGCACTATCCGGGCGACGCGCCGGAGATTGGGCCGGGCGGGGCCGACGCGCCTCACCTGCGCTTCGAGCTATCGCACGTCTCGCGCGACCCCATGCCCGCAGCCCCGCCGCCCGTCGTCGGCGATGTGCGCGTCTACCAGATCGCCGACATGGCCGGATATGAGGGCTACGCGGAGCGCGTCGAGCAACTCAAGACGCTGCTGGCTGCTCGCCCTGACCTGCAGCCCTACGAAGTCGTCGTTGAGAACCTCACCCAGAACACGCTGCCGTTCCTGCCCATCCTGCCCGCCGGACAACTGCTGCGCGCCCGTGCGCAGTATGTGGACACCTCCGCCGTCAGCGGTATCAGCTACATCGTCGTCTACCGCCAGGATGTGTCTCCGCTGCTCAGCAATGATTTCATGTGGACGTTCCAGGGACTCAGCGCGGACGGCAGCCGCTATATCAGCGCCACGCTGCGCCTGAGCACGCCGCTCTTCCCGGTTGAGGTCTCCGGCGATTTCGACTGGGTCAACTGGACGCAAGAACAATGGATCGCTGCCTTCAACGACGGGATCGCCCTGCTCAACGCGGCCAGCCCGGCGGACTTCACCCCCTCGCTGGCTGATCTCGACGCGCTGGCGAACAGCTTCGCCTTCGCCGACTGATCGCTCCGCACGCCTCCTGCCGCCCTCTGTTGCGCCCAGCCGCCAGAGGGCGGCTTTGCTGTGAAGGGCTGAACCGCCGGGGCGCAGAGGAAAGAAACAGGGGAGTCTGACTCGGCATTCTTCTCCGCGACCTCTGCGCCTCAGCGGTGAATCTTGCATCCGTTGCGAAAAGCAATCCTTTTTGCCACTGCCGAAGCCCCTTGCTATAATGCGCTCGCACTGGGCTACTTGCGCCATCGGAGCGACGCGCCATGCGTTCCTACCGCCGCCTTGACCAGGTTCGTCATGACGAAAGCAACGATACGCTGCTCTTCACCTGCTCACAAGAACCGGCCAGTTCGCCCGCGCTGTGGATCGGGCGCGAAGGGACGTATCTCAATATCTCGGCCACCTATGGCCCCCTGGAGATCGCCCTGCGCCCGCGCCTGCGCGACCTGAAGACCGGCCTGGCCCAGCTTCGCCCCACGGAACGGCTGACAGTGATGCGCATGGTGGGCACCGGCCAGGCCAATATCGAGCTGGGTCTTTCGGGAGAAGGCGAGTTGCTGTTTCGCCCGACCCTGGTCTCCGATGCCACGGGGCATCTGGCGGTCAACCTGGTGCTGACACCGGAAGCGCGCCAGCAGTTGTTCGCCTGGCTGGGGATCGCTCAGGACGCCTGAACAACCTTTGACATTTGACTGCCGACGGGGAGAGCGCCGCGCCCGCCAGGGTTGAGCGGCCACCGAAGGGGCAAGCGGAAATGGCCTGGACTGGGGCCTCCGCGAAACTCTCAGGTTGACGTACCCGTCGCGCAGGGACACCTCTGGAAAGCGTTCGCGCGCCGAAGGGGCAATCTCGCTGCGGCGAGAGAATCTCTCAGGCCAATGACAGAGGCAACCAGCCAATGATGCTGTTTGCCTCTTTGCTTTATGATACACTGAGTGGCGTAGCAAATTGGCTTACAATAGACCGTCAGGCAAACACGATGTTGACCAAGATCGAAGCGCTCAACTACCGCGCACTGCGCTACATCAGTCAAACGCTGCGACCATTCCAGGTTTTGGTTGGTCCCAACGCAAGCGGGAAATCAACCTTCCTGGATGTCGTGGCGTTTATCGCCGATCTGATCAATAAGCCCTCTCTCGCCGATGCAGTCTATGCACGCGCTGGTGACATCCGTGATCTGACCTGGAATCGCGAATCTGAATGGCTAGAGCTGGCAGTAGAAGCGGATATTCCCCTCTCAATCCTGTCCAGCTTTCAGCCAGTGAGTCAGTACCGCCGGCTACGTTACGAAGTACGAATCGGCACTCAGGAAGAGAGTGCAGAACTGGCTATATTGGCAGAAACGCTATGGCTCGCCCCGTCTGAGTCTGCGACTCAGGCCAACCATATCCAACCCCGTCCGTTTCCCAGCGATCCTGCTTCGCCGCCGCGTATTACGGCGGAACCGGACAGGCGTACACCAGCAGGCTGGCGCAAAATCGTCAACAAGATCGAGCGCAGCGGAAACGACTATTTCCGCGCAGAGACCACGGAATGGAACAACATGTTCCGCCTGGGACCCAAACGCTCCGCGCTTGCGAATCTACCGGAAGACGAGAGCAGATTCCCAACGGCTACCTGGTTCAAGAGATATATCTCCGAAGGTGTACAGCGCATCATGCTCAATAGCGAAGCGATGCGCCGCCCCAGCCCACCGCAAAGCCCGCGTTCATTCCTGCCGGATGGTTCCAATCTGCCCTGGGTGGTTGAAGACCTGAAACAAAGGCATCCAGAACGATTATCCCAGTGGGTTGAACACCTGCGCACCGCTCTGCCGGATGTACGCAGCGTTGATACAGTAGAGCGCCCTGAAGACCGGCACCGCTATCTAGTGCTTGAGTATGATACTGGTCTGCGCGTACCTTCCTGGCTGATCTCTGATGGCACCCTGCGCATGATGGCACTCACCGTCCTGGCCTACCTGCCCGATGTCAAAGGCATCTATCTGATCGAAGAGCCGGAAAACGGTATTCATCCGCGAGCGGTCGAGGCCGTTTTCCAGTCACTCAGCTCGGTCTATGAGGCACAAGTTTTGCTGGCCACACATTCGCCAGTTATTTTGGGCCTGACCGAGCCTGGACAGTTGCTCTGTTTTGCCCGAACTGCTGCAGGAGCAACGGACATCATTCCTGGTGACAGACATCCGCGTCTGGCAGACTGGCGTGGCGAGGTGAGTTTGTCCACACTGTACGCAAGTGGGGTTTTGGGGTGATGGACGCGATTACCGACTTGATCGTGCTGGTCGCCGATAACAATATGGAAAACACCCTTCGGGGCTTGCTGAGCAGGCATTGGGCTTTGGGAATACGTCCCATCACCTATGACATATTTCGGCACGACAAGCGCGATCCAGGTTGTTGGACAGACGCGCACAACTATCTCAGACCCTACATTAGGCAGTACCGCTATGCGCTGGTCATGTTCGATCACGAAGGATCAGGCCAGGAGGAGCGAAAAGCTGCAGAACTGGAGAAAGACCTCGAAAATCGTCTGCGAGAGAACGGCTGGGCTGAAGGCCGAGCCAGGGTGATTGTGCTCGAACCAGAACTCGAAATCTGGGTCTGGAGTGACTCGCCGCAAGTGGATAGATGCCTGGGTTGGGAAGCCCATCAACCTGGTCTGCGGACATGGTTGCAGCAACAGGGCTTGCTTACTCACGGCGCTTTCAAGCCAGCCGATCCCAAGAAAGCTCTGGAAGCCGCTTTACGCGAGGTGAAGACTCCGCGCTCATCAGCTATTTACAGGCGACTCGCTGAACAGGTATCCTTTCAGCGATGCGTTGATCCCTGTTTCAAGCGATTCCGCGAGATTCTGACTGAGTGGTTCTCTGAGGTACCAAGTCTGAGTTGAGTACCCTATCTGTTTCATGGATATTGAAAGGACAATTCTCATGGCCGACTGGAAAACCCCCGACAATGTGAAGTACACCGAGAACGATGAATGGATTCGCGTGGACGGCGACACGGCGAAAATCGGCCTGACCGACTACGCCCAGGATCAGCTTTCCGACATCGTGTTCGTAGACCTCAGCGAGGTCGAGGTGGGCAGCACCGTCACCAAGGGCGAAGCCTTCGCGACCGTGGAAAGCGTCAAGGCGGCCTCGGACGTGTACGCGCCCGCCAGCGGCAAGGTGACAGCCATCAACACAGCGCTGGAAGACACGCCGGAGATCATCAACAGCGATCCGTATGGCGATGGCTGGCTGATCGAGATCAAGTTGAGCAACCCCGCCGAACTCAACGATCTGCTCGACGCTGCCGCCTACGCCAAACACTGCGCCGCCCGCAGCGCGTAGTTGCCTGCCAACCAGGGGGCATCTGTCGGTGCCCCCTTCAGCCTGTTAATTGGTTTTGAGGAGTACCCTGCATGACCTACATCCCCCATACTGACGCAGACCGCGCCGCCATGCTCAAGGCAATTGGCGTCGAGTCCTTCGCCGACCTGTTCGACGCTGTCCCCCCAGAAGCCCGTTTCCCCGCGCTCAACCTGCCCGACGGGCTAAGCGAGATGGAAGTCGCTGCCGAACTGAACGGTCTGGCGCGGGCCAATGTCTCGGCCAGCGACTACGCCATTTTCTTGGGCGCGGGAGCGTACAATCACTTCATCCCCAGCGTGGTGGATCACATCCTGCGACGCGGGGAGTTCTTCACCGCCTACACGCCCTATCAGCCGGAACTAAGCCAGGGCACCTTGCAGGCCATCTTCGAATATCAGAGCATGATGTGTATGCTCACTGGCATGGACGCCGCCAATGCCAGCCATTACGACGGGGCGACCTCCCTGGCCGAAGCGGTGACTATGGCCAACGCGCACTTCCGCGGCAAGCGCCCCAAGGTCATCCTCAGCCCTGGCATTCACCCACAGTACCGCGCCGTGGTGCGCACCTATCATCAGAACAGCGGGCTGAAGTTCGTTGGCGACAAGGGTAGCGCCACCATCCCCGACCTGATAGACATGCTCGACGACGACACCGCGCTGCTGGCCGTGCAGTACCCCAACTTCTTCGGGCAGATAGACGATTTCACCGGCCTGGCCGATGCCGTACACCGCGCCGGCGCGTTGCTGTGCGTCGTCGCCGACCCGATCGCGCTGGGTCTGTTCAAGTCACCCGGCGAATGGGGCGCGGACATCGTCGTCGGCGAGGGGCAGGGGCTGGGCATTCCGCTCAGCTTTGGCGGGCCGTATCTGGGCTTCTTCGCCACGCGCACCGAGTATGTGCGCAAGATCGCCGGGCGCATCGTCGGCGAGACGGTGGACGCCGACGGACGGCGCGCCTACGTGATGACCCTGCGCCCGCGCGAACAGGACATCCGTCGCGAAAAAGCCACCAGCAATATTTGCACCAACCAGGGCCTGATGGCGTTGGCTGCCTGCGTCTATCTGAGCGTGATGGGCAAGACGGGCCTGCGCCGCGTTGCCGAGCTGTGCTATCACAAGGCGCACTACGCCGCCCAGCAAATTGACGCGCTCGACGGCTACGACGTGGACATGAGCAAACCCTTCTTCAAGGAGTTCGTCGTCACCTGCCCCAAGCCGGTGAGTGAAATCAACGAGTTCCTGCTCGAACACTGGGGCATCATCGGCGGCTACGACCTGAGCCGCGACTATGACAAGCGCGAGAATCAGATGCTGATCGCCGTCACCGAGATGAACACCAAAGAGGAGATCGATTCGCTGGTGGAGGCGCTCAAGGAAGCCAAAGCGCCACATCTGCACTTGTCGCACCAGCATTGAGGAGTTTTCAGTGATCCGTGATCCGTTTATCAGTGACTGAACACAGGCCATCCGCCACTGATCACTGACAACTGACACCTGATCACCGTTTGAGGAACATGCGATGACCGAACTGATGTTGCAAAAGAACGATACTCCCCCGCCTCTGGAGCCGCTCATTTATGAACTGAGCGTGCCGGGGCGCATGGGCGTGAACCTGCCCGCCCCCGACGTGCCGCTCGCCGACCTGCCCGCCGATCTACTGCGCACCTCGCTCGACCTGCCGGAAGTGAGCGAACTCGATGTGGTGCGTCACTTCACGCGGCTGAGTCAGTTCAACCATGCCATAGATATCGGCTTCTACCCGCTCGGCTCGTGCACCATGAAGTACAACCCGCGCCTCAACGAAGATATGGCGCGGCTGCCCGGTTTCGCCACCATTCACCCCCTGCAAGACCCGGATACCGTGCAGGGCGCGCTGGCGCTGATGTATCAGTTGCAGGAATGGCTGGCTGAGATCAGCGGGATGAAGGGCGTCAGCCTGCAACCGGCGGCGGGCGCACACGGTGAATTCGCGGGCATCCTGATGATCCGCGCCTATCACCTGGCCAATGGCGAGCCGCACCGCACCAAGATCATCGTGCCCGATAGCGCGCACGGCACCAATCCGGCCACCACGGCCATGGCGGGCTTGCAGGTCGTCGAGATTCCCTCAGACGCCAACGGCGACGTAGACCTGGACGTGCTGCGCGGCGTCTGCGGCGACGACGTGGCGGGCATGATGATCACCGTGCCCAACACGCTGGGCGTCTTTGAGGCGCACATCAAAGAGATCGTGGACATCATTCACGGCTGCGGCGGCCTGATGTACATGGACGGAGCCAATATGAACGCCATGTTGGGCGTGGCCAAGCCGGGCGAGCTGGGCTTCGACGTGATGCACTACAACCTGCACAAGACGTTCAGCACCCCGCACGGCGGCGGCGGCCCTGGTAGCGGACCGGTGGCCGTCAACGAGAAGCTATTGCCCTTCCTGCCCGGCCCGATCGTGGACATCCTGGAAGAAGGCGACGACGAGACACCGCCGCTCTATGGCTTTGTCATGCCCGAAAAGAGCATCGGACGGCTCAAGGCCTTCTGGGGCAACTTCGGTATGCTGGTGCGCGCCTACGCCTACATCGCCCTGCACGGGGCACAAGGGCTGCGCGACGTCACCAACCATGCTGTGCTCAACGCCAACTACATCCGCGCCATGCTCAAGGACACCTACCCCATGCCCTTCGATCGCATCTGCGGGCACGAGTTCGTATGCATGGGGCACTGGAAGGACGCCGAAGGCGTGCACGCCCTGGATATCTCCAAGCGTCTGATGGACTATGGTTTCCACCCGCCGACGAACTACTTCCCGCTGATCGTGCCCGAAGCGCTGCTGATCGAGCCGACCGAGACCGAATCCAAGCAGGAGTGCGATCGCTTCATCGCGGCCATGAAGGAGATCGCCCGCGAGGCGCACGAGTCACCGGAACTGTTGCACGAAGCGCCACACAAAGCGCCCGTCAAGCGCGTGGACGACGTGCGCGCGGCCAAGCAATTGGTGCTGTGCTGTCGGGTCGTGCCGGAGGGCGAAGGCGAGGGCTAGCGTCTGCCTCCCACCGAACATTTCACCGCAGAGGCGCGGAGAATGCAGAGAAAGACAACCTGTCTCGCTCTTCTCCGCGCCCTCTGTGTCTCTGCGGTTCAGAATCTTTTCTTCCCCAAAAAAAGATGCGCTCAACCATATGCTGTCCCCTGGCTCCACTGATTGCCGCCGCGCTGATCCTCGCCTTGCTCGCTGCGAGCGTCGCCCCCCTCGCCCGCGCCCAGGGTGACCCCTTCCCGCGCGCCGTCGTGGACGGGACAGGGCGAACGCTCACCGTGCCCGCGCGACCGGCGCTCGTCGTCGCCGTCGGCGAGATTCCGGCGCTGCCACAGCTTGTCGAAGCCGAGGCGCTGCGCCTCCTCCCCGTCTCGCCGCCGCAAACGCCCGCCTGGGATGGCGTCGGCTTGCTGGTCATCCCCGATCTCTACGCTACTGCTTATCCGGCGCTGGTGGAGTCCGCGCGGGATGCCAGTGTGCCGGTGTTCACGACAGCGCTGCTGCCCGGCCTGGACGCCTACCGCGCGCACGTGATCGCGCTGGGCCGCGCGACCGGGCGCGACGAGCGCGCCGCGGCGTTACTGCGTCGCCTGGACAGGCGCATCGCCGCCCTGCGAGACAGACTGCGCGACACCGTCCCCGTGCGCGCCCTGGTGTTGACGCCGGAGCGCTACACCTTCGGGCAGGGGACGCTGATCACCGACCTGATCGCGGCGGCGGGTGGTATGAACGTCGCCGCCGAGGCAGGCTATGGCGACACCCGTCAGCTCACCGACGCCGAAATCCGCGCCCTGGCCCCGCAGGTCATCCTGCTGACTCCGGCCTGGGCACAACAGGGAGATGTCGCGTTGCCAGCACTGAAGGGGGCCCGCCTGATCCCCCTCCCCTTCGGCCCCACGCAGCCGCACGACCCCGCTGCCGCCCTGCTCGCCCTGGCGCTGGCCCTGCACCCGGCGGAAACCCTGGGCTTCTGCCGCTAGCATCGCTGCCCCCATCTGGTACCAAAGTACCAGCAAAACTCGCCGAAACCTTTTGTGCCCTCCTCCGTCGGTTTAGACAGATAAGCGGCTGAAAAATTGCGCAAAGTCGTACCAGCCAAGACGTTCTGATCAAGGAGGACAACATGTCGGCAACATCACGAATCCGGTTGGTATGGGCAGCCCTGCTGATGGCGCTCGTGGCGCTGACGACGCTGGCTGTCGTAGTACCCGCGGCGCTGGCCCAGGACGCCCCTGGCGAAGTTGAGGTAGTAGGGACAATCGAGGCCATCGAAGGGGGCACGCTGATCACGGTCAACAATCTGCGCATCCAGACCGCAGGCGCAGAGATCAAGACGGCCATCGTGGTTGGCGCGGCGGTCAAGGTCGAAGGCACGTTGCAGGCAGACGGCACCATCCGCGCCCGCGAAGTGAAAGCGGCAGAAGAAGACGATCTGCTGCCCGGTGAAATCGAGATCGTCGGCGTGTTACAGGCCCTCACACCATCGTCTGCCATAGTCAACGGCCTAGTCTTCGACATCTCCACTGCCGAGGTGCAGCCCGGCCTGGCCATTGGCGTTGTGGTCAAAGTACACGCGCAGTTGGGAGACGGGGGTGTGTGGGTCGCCCGCGAGGTCGAGCGCTTCGTAGCTCCCACCTCTACGCCGGTCACCCCACCGACTGGTCATCGCCCCATCCCCGCTGGCGCGGCGTGCACTCAGTGTCACACCTCTCAACCCCAGGTGACGCCGGCCTCAGGAATAGTCAAAGTGGATGACGGCGGACTGGAGATCATCGGCACGCTGGACGAGGTCGGCGAAGGCTACGTGGTGGTCGGTGGACAGCGCTTCGACATCACCAGCGCGGAGATCAAAGGTCAGCTCATCGTTATCTCGCTGGTCAAGCTGGAACTGGCCCGTCTGGACAGCGGTATGCTGGTCGTCCGCGAGATCAAACCGACCACGTTCGACGACGACAGCGCTGACGATATGGACGATGATAGCCGCGACGATAGCGAAGACGACAGCGATGACGACAGCCTGGATGATAGCTCCAGCGACGACAGCGACGACGACAGCATCGGCCATAGCATGGCCTGCATCTTCGAGATCGAGGTGACATCCGCCAACCTGCGCGGCGGCCCCGGCACCGGCTATGACGTGATCGGCTACGTCTTCCACGATCAGAAGTTCTCCGTCGTGGAAATTGATAGCACGGGCACGTGGATCAAGGTCGCCCTGCCCGATGGACAGCAGGGCTGGCTGGCCCTCAGTGTAGGCGAACTCGACGACGACTGCAGCGGCCTGCCTGTAGCGGACGAGGTCTTCAAGAGCGACGACGATAGCGACGACGACAGCTACGACGATAGCGACGACGACAGCTACGACGATAGCGACGACGACAGCTACGACGATAGCTACGACGATAGCGGTGACGATCACAGTGACGATCACAGTGACGATCACAGTGACGATCACAGTGACGATCACAGTGGGGATGACTCCAGCGGTGACGATCACAGCGATGACGACCATGATGATGGCGACGATGATCACGGAGATGATGAGGATGATGACGACTAAGCTCTGATCATCTGTCCCCGCCTTGCTCCCTGGTTCCGGGGTCACAAGCCGGAACCAGGGAGTGATTTTACCAGTTGGAGGCGGTCGTTTTCCGTTCGCCCTACTATAATAGGGGTATCTGACTATGTACCCCGCGAAGCCGACTATGCTCTTGCTGTCTCTGCTGGCGCTCCCCGATCTCCCCGACGAAGACCGTCTGCTGGCACAGGCCCGTCGAGGCGACCGCAAAGCCATCGCCCGCATCTACGATAGTTTCTTCGAGCCAGTCTATCGCTTCATCCGCTGGCGGGTTGACGATCCTGCCGTGGCCGAAGACCTGACCAGCGAAGTGTTTCTCAAGTTTCTGGCAGCGCTGCGCGGCGAACATGCTCCCCGCGACAGCCTGCGCGGGTGGCTCTTTCGGGTGGCGCGCAACGTGCTACACGATCACTATCGCGGGTCACCCCCCGCCAACGAGCTAGACGACAGCTTGTTGCTGGTCAGTGAAGGCGATATGGAAAGCGATCTGCAGGCCAGGCTGGACGCCGAACGGGTGCGGCGGGCGCTGGCGATGCTGGCCCCCGATCAGCAGGAAGTGCTGATCCTGCGCTTTGGGCAGATGATGAGCCTGCAAGAAACTGCCGAGAGCATGGGCAAGAGCATCAGCGCCATCAAATCGCTGCAATTCCGCGCCATTGACACGCTGCGCCGTTTGCTGGCCGAAAGCGAGCCGGAGGCAAGCCATGGCCTCATATGATCTGTTCGACGCTTTCAACGACTGTGTAGACCGGCTCAACGTAGGGCAGAGCCTGGAAGAGTGCCTGCGTGCCCATCCGCAGCACGCCGAACGGCTGCGCCCCCTGCTGGAAACGGCCATCCTGGTGCAGCGCGCCCGACCGGCCATCCCGCCGGGAGCGCAGGCGCGGGTACGGGCGCAGGTGTTGCGGGCAGCCCCGCCGCCCGCAGCGCGCTTCCGCTTCACACCCTCCGGGCTGGCGCTGGCAGCGGCGTCGGTGCTAGTGATCGCCTTCGTGCTGGCGATGGTGTTGATGAACCGTCGCACGCCGGGGCCATCGCTGCGCCCCGAACTGACCATGACCGCCTCGGTCACTGTCTCGCCAACCCTGGCGGACACGGCAACCGTCGCGCCGTCGGCCACGCCAACGACACCCCCTCCAACGGCTACCGTCGCTGCCAGCGCAACGGCAACGGTCACTCCTACGGCCACTGTCACGGCAACGGCGACGATGACCGCCTCGTTCACCCCCACACCGACGCATACCGCGACGCTCAGCCCAACCGTCACCGCGACCGCCTCGTTCACTGCGACTCTAGCGCGCGTCTGCTCCTTCACTGTCGTGCCGGCTTCGATCAACCTGCGTAGTGGGCCGGGGACAGGCTATTCTGTCGTCGGCTACGGGTTTACGGGCGAAATCTTCACCGTGACGGCCCGTCATAGCAGTGGGCTATGGTTCCAGATCGTACGTCCTCAGGGCGAAGCCTGGGTCGCCGCCAGCGTCGGAACGCTCGGCGGTGACTGCACCACCCTGCCAGTGCTGAACACCCCACTGCGCGAGGATACGGGCACAACCGCAACTGTCACTCCCGTACCGGGCGGTGGTGGCCCCACCCCGCCTCCTGGCGGTGGAGTCAGCACCACGCCAGACGACGACAGTGGCGAGGATGAGTCGGACGATCATGGTGAGGACGACGGGCACGGAGACGATAGCGAGGACGACGGGCACGGAGACGATAGCGAGGACGACGACTCCCACGATGAGCCGGACGATGACTGACAGGTGCTAGAGGCTGTTATGAACTTTTGCACAGTATCTTCCCCTCACCCCTGCACCCCTCTCCGCGGTCTATACACTGCGTCGCGGGGGTTGAAGGGCGGACAGCCA
>FWPU01003587.1_pt1 | contig 38676 bp, 31 predicted proteins | sample 2228361 | NCBI WGS metagenome assembly FWPU01 (sample SAMEA103939777, study PRJEB20133) | metagenome | reverse complement strand
GCCTTGAGCCTGTCTCGGGGAGGCGACATCTACAATTTGGGTAGAATCACGGTAACGCTGGTTCCATGGTCAGGTTTGCTCTCAACGGCAATGTAGCCGCGGTGCGCCTCGACGATCGACTTCGCGATGCTCAGCCCAAGCCCGCTGCCGCCAGGCTCGCGCGACCGAGCTTTATCTACGCGATAAAAGCGATCGAAGATGCGAGGAAGGTCTGGGGCTGGAATCCCGATGCCGGTATCTGAGATGGTAAGTCTGCAAAACGCTTCTGCGTGCGGCTCCAGCGAAATCCGTGCCTGCCCGCCTTCGGGCGTGTATTTGATAGCGTTATCCAAAAGATTGCGGAATACCTGCCTGAGCCTCAAATCATCGCCCTCTACTTCGACGGGATGGATTTCCTCAAGAGTTAAGTTGAGCCGTTTAGCCTCGGCTTGCTTTCGCATCTGCTCGCAGCTCTCGATTATCAGGTCGGATAAGTCAACCCTCTGAAGCTGCAGTACATTTTCTCCCGAGTCAAAACGCGAGAGCACCAGCAGGTCATCGACGATTTTGGCCATTCGCTCCAGCTCCTCGAGTCGGCTTTTCAAAATCTGTCTGCTCTCCTCCGGGTCCAGGTTGCCATCCAGGGCCAGCTGCGTTTCAGCTTTAAGTATCGCCAGCGGGGTTCGCAGCTCATGCGAAGCATCGGCGGTAAAGCGCCTGATATGTTTGAATGAGTCCTCTAGGCGCGCGATCATCTGATTGAAGGCCTCGGCCAGGCGCTCGAGCTCAATATCGGCTTTGCCGAGACTTATACGCTGGTTAAGATTAAGCGCTGTGATCTGCCGCGCGGTGGCTGTGATCTGATCAACGGGTTCGATCGCGCGCCCGGCCAAGAGCAAGCTGCCGAAAAAGGCGGTTAGAATGGCTACGGGTATCGAAAGTAGCAGGATGAAAAGCAGACGACGTTCGGCAGTCTCCGCCGAAGCAAGCGATGCGGCAATCGCTACCAAGTAGCTATCACCGGTTATATCGACCGGCACCGTCGTAAGTAGCAGCGGGTGCTGATCGGCTAAGGCCTCGACTACCTGAAGCCGAACTTCGCCTGAAGCAGCAAGCTCCGGCCTGAAAGGAAGCGCGCGTCCTTTGAGGTTGGGCGAGATGTAGAGGCTCGCTCCCTCGCGGCTGAAAACCTGAATGAATTCATCCTCGAGCTTCAGCGCGAAGTGCTCGTCGAGTTCCTCGAGGAAGTAATCTAACCCACCGCTGCCGTGCGCGATGGCGAAATTACGGATGCGCTCGATATCCTCCCTGATCAGCGCCTCACGCTCATTGTACAGGCTGCGCGAGAGATTCAAGTAAATGATGAGACCGAAACCGACGAGGATTGCGGTTGAGAGAGCGATGTACCATACGGCGATTCTGGTTTTCAGCGAACGGATCATTCCTCCTGGCCGTCTCTCAAAAGGTAGCCGACGCCCCATACCGTATGGATCAGTTTGCGGGCGGCCCCTTGATCGATTTTAGCTCTCAAATAATTGATGTAGACATCGACGATATTGGATGAGCCTTCGAAGCTTCCCGACCAAACATGATCGGCGATCTGCGCTCGCGTGAGCACGCGATTCTTATTGCGCATGAGGTATTCCAGGAGGCTGAATTCTCGCGCCGTCAATTTCAGCTCGCGGGGGCCGCGTTTCGCTAGCCGCGTCGCCGGGTCGAGGACGAGATCATCAGCAATGAGGATCGGCGATTTCCCCTCGCCCCCGCGCCTGAGCAAAGCGCGTATTCGAGCGGCAAGTTCCCTTAGATCGAACGGCTTGGTCAGGTAGTCATCAGCCCCGCTGTCCAAACCAGCTACTTTGCTCTCGACCGAATCCTTTGCAGTAAGAAGCAGGATCGAAGAGCGGATGCGCCGCCGGCGCAGCTCACGCAATACATTCAGGCCATCTTTTTTGGGAAGCATGATGTCCAAAATTATCAGATCGTACTCGTAGGTGAGGGCATGAAGCAGGCCCTCCTCGCCATCATAAACTACATCTACCGCGTAGCCACACTGGCGCTCCAGCCCCTTCTTGATGAAGGCGGCAAGCTTGCGCTCATCCTCGACGAGCAGCAGGCGCATGCTTCATTTTAACCGAAAGAAAATTAAGATTTCATTAAAATCCGCGAAGAGTGCTCTGTATCTCAACAAAGCTCTCTAATCATTTTTTAATCTTTGAGGAATAAAGTTAAATCCCGTGCACGGCCCCAGGCGCCTTTGCCTGGGAGCATATCAGCTCGGAGCAGCTCGCGCCAACCGGCTTTGCTGTCGGAACGCGCTCGGCGCTGCTCAGGATAAGGAGGCTATGGGTAGAATCATTACGAGCTTGCTGCTAGTTGTTTCGGTTCACTGCAACATCGCCGTAGCCGGAGGTGATCTGCCAGCTCAAAGCTCTGAGGCCGAGAAGCATCTGCAGCACATCGAGGCCAGGCTGGACTCTGCGATGAAACTTCTCGAACAGGCGAAAGCGCAGGTCGAAGCTCTTATGGCCGAGCTGGTAGAGTTGAGGGTTCAAATCTACGGCAGGCAAGCGGCTGTTCCGGATTCGGCCGCTCGAACCGCTGCTGCGACCGGCCCCGGTTCACCTGGGGTTAAAACGGACTTTGCGGAAAGCATCCTCGGCACTGACCTCGGAGGAGACGAGCGGGAGAATAAAGTAGGCCAGCGGCCCGAGGTTTTCATTCAAGCCCGGTATTCCGCTTGGCCGCTCGAGGGCGCTACTATCGAGGATATCGACTCGAACTTTACCTTGTCGCGCATCGAGACGCGCTGGTCCGGGCGCGTCGGCGAGCGGCTGGGCTTAGGCCTGGAAATCCAGTATCATCCCGCCCCCGACGGCGCGCCCGAGGAACTGGTGAACGATGCTTTTATCGAATACTACGTGAACCGACACGCTACTCTGAAGATCGGTCAGTTCATTAAGCCTTTCGGTTTCGATATCCAGCAATCGAGCTCGGCGCGCGAGTCCCCAGAGCGGGCTATTTTCGCCGGCTACTTCTTTCCCGGCCAGCGCGACCGCGGCCTGATGCTTTTTGGCGACCTGGACTTTTTGAATATACCGGCGTTGAGAAGCGTCCAGTATTTCGCCGGCATATTCAACGGCAATCGCTTCTTCGTGGACTCGAATCGACAGCTCAACTACATCTTCCGCCTGCGAAAGCGCTTCGAGGCGGTCGGCCTGGCGGCCGGAGTATCGGCTCAACTCGGCGCCCAGTTGCTTCCCCCCGGCATCAGGGGAAACAACAACGAGAATATCTTCGGCATTGATGTTCAATACGTTCGCGGACGCTTCGGCCTGAGGGGAGAGTTCGTGGCGGGCAATATGCCCTCAACCCTGCTCGGGCTTCCGCCCGAGTTCGCTCCGGCCTTCCGCCCGGGCAGGCGTTCGGCGGGCGGGGCGATCCTTGCCATCTATCAAGTTGCGGAAAGGGATAAAGTCTACGCCCGTTACGATCAATTCAACGGCGATCCGGTAAGCGGCTTGAATGTACGGGCTTTTAATTTCGGTTACACCAGGTCAGTCGGAGAGCGGCTGCGAGTAGGCCTGGATTACCAGTTCAAAAATCGCTTATCGTTTAACGATGACGCTGTAAATACAAGGTTCCAGCTCACCTGGGGATTGCTTTTTTAAGGAGGATTAGGTATGGCAAAAAGACAGATTTTAGGTCCGGCCATGGTATTGCTTTTAGCGACCATGATCGCCCGCAGCGGTTCGAAAGGGTCAAATGGTCTCTATCAAGGCGAGTCGCAAAATAGAGCGAAGAGGGCGGAGCCGCCGGCGCCGATCGTGCCCGCCGGCAAAACGCTTAGCTATAATTTCGACAGCGATGCAGCGGGAAAGCTACCCGCAGGCTTTCATTCCGCTCTGACCGGCCAAGGCAGGGAGGGAAGCTGGATTGTGAGGGAAGACGAAACGGCCCCTTCGAAACCAAATGCCCTGGCGCAAACTTCAACCGACGATACCAGCTACCGCTTTCCAATGGCCATCCTCGATGAGGCGAGGCTGAAAGACCTGGATATGAGCGTGAAGTTCAAAGCCATATCTGGAAGTGTCGATCAAGCGGGTGGGCTTGTATTTCGTTACCGGGATCACGACAATTACTATGTAGTGCGTGCCAACGCCCTTGAAGATAACTACCGCCTTTACCATGTCGTGGATGGTCGCCGTCGACAGTTTGCCAGCGCCAGCTTTCGCGTCACCCCGAACGAATGGCATGTGCTGCGCGTGGAGTGCATCGGCAACCAGATCAGGTGCTACTACGACGGGGAACTCAAGATCGCAGCTAGCGACGAAACATTCAAAGAGGCTGGAAAGGTCGGCCTCTGGACCAAAGCCGATTCTGTGACTCACTTCGATGACTTCACGATAACTGCCAGGTAATAAATGAGCCGGGCGGTTGGGGCTGCCTTTAAGCAAATAGGTAAGCGGCCTAATCGCTGGGACTGGCGGAGGGTAGGTCATGGCTGAAAAAACTGATCAGAGCAGCAATTCACCCTTGCATTTAGCGCCCGCCTACAGAGGCGGCTCAACCAGATTCAGCAACAGAGAGGCGAAGCTATAGGGCTTAGGTGTTGCCGCTTTAATTCGCGTTGCCGTTGCGAAGATTGATAAAGGAGGCTTATTATGACTTTTAGAGCAAAAGCGTCGAGCCTGGTGTTGATTGCCGTTTCGCTCGCGGTTAGCGCCTCGCTAACGAGCGAGGCTCAAAGCCAGACGCCTCAACCCGGCTTAAAGGCGAATCGAGAGCAGTTGAATTCAAAGTCGACGGCCCGGCAAGTACGAGTTCTATTGTGCCCATGGCAATCATAAGCGGAAAGGGACGATCGGCGGCCTGGAGATAACGCCCTGATCTGGTGGATTTTGGCCCAATAGGCCCAGATGAGGGGATCAGAAGCACTAGCTGTTGCATAGTGATGGTAGTTGCAGCGATCTTAGGGCTGTTGCTCCATGGGTAACCTCGCAATCAACAGAAGGGGTTTGTAAGCTATGAGGTGGATTGTCGCAAGCTATCTCAAAATCGACATGACAGATATTTTAAGAATAACCTCGGTTTGGTTCGACCTGGATCTATCTTAATCTTGCTTGGCAACTATTTTTGATATGGCTTTTAGAAACCGGCTACGCGGCCGTCGTTGATATGGCTTTTAGAAACCGGCTACGCGGCCGTCGATGGAAAGGAGGAGTGCTGTGAATCATAAGGGTTCGAGAATAAATCTACGAAACCGCGCGGTCATTAAGCGGAGCGCGAGGAGCATGCTGCCGGAGGCTGCGTTGCTATTGTTGGTGGCGGCGTTCGCTGTGCCGCTCGCTTATGCCCAGCGCGAAGCGGCAGGCGAATCGTCCGGTCCGCAGCCGGGGCAACAGTCCGCGCCCGCCAGGTGGAGACCTGTCGAGCAGGCGATGGGCCTATCGGGGACCGTGCAGCCCGGCGATGTTTTTAAGTTCACTATGCCGCGACGCGATTTAAAAGTGGTGCTCAAAGGGGTCGAGATCAAGCCGCCCCTGGCCCTGACCTCCTGGGTGGCCTTCAAGCAGATGGGCGGCCGGGCGATGGCGATGGGCGACCTCGTGCTCGCAGAGGATGAGGTGGGCCCGGTCGTGGACAAGCTTCAGCAAGGGGGTATCGAGATAAACGCCCTGCACAATCACCTGATGAATGAGTCGCCGAGCGTGATGTACATGCACATCAGTGGAGAGGGCGATCCGGTCAAGATGGCTCAAACCATCCGCGCCGCGCTGGCCCTGACCAGGACGCCTTTCGATAAACCGACCGGCGAAAAAACCGAGAAGCTGGAACTCGATACCCGGCAGCTAGACAGGATCATAGGGCACTCGGGAAAAACCAACAATGGGGTTTATCAGTTCAGCGTGCCGCGCGCGGAGAAGATAATGGCCCATGGGATGGAGGTGCCCCCCTCTATGGGCCTGGCCATGCCGTTGAACTTCCAGCCCACGGGCGGCGGGAAGGCGGCTATTACCGGGGACCTGGTGCTTACGGCGCGGGAAGTGAATCCGGCAATCCGCGCGCTGCGCGAGAGCGGCATCGAAGTGACGGCGCTGCACAATCACATGCTGGCGGAGGAGCCGCGATTGTTCTTCGTACACTTCTGGGCCAACGACGACGCAGCGAAGCTGGCGCGCGGGCTTCGCGCGGCCCTCGATAGGACCGGCGCGGCGAAAGGACGGGCCAGGTGAGGCCGCTCGTTGCCCGAGCTGCGAGAAACGTGGTGCTCCCGGACGGGTGGGGAGCCAGCTTTTCGAGCCATCAGCCATCAGCTTTCAGCTTCGAGCTGATCGCTGAAAGCTGATGGCTGACAGCTTGTCGTATCACCTGCGGTTTCGTTTGGGCATTCGAAATCGAGTTTTGAGGATCGAAAGGGCGATAGCGATGCTCGCAGGTCTGCGCGAATGGCTCGGGCTGGAGCGGAACATCCTGGTGATGCTCGCGGCCATTTTGATCCTGGGAATGGGCGAGGAGCTGTGGATGCGCTTCGTTCCCAAGTATCTGGAGCTGTTGGGTGCCGGGGCATGGGCCATCGCGCTCTACGGCACGCTGAAGGACCTGCTCGACGCGCTCTATCAATATCCGGGCGGCTGGCTGGCCGACCGGCTCGGGCGAAGGATGGCGATGGCGCTCTTCACCCTGCTGGCGGCGGTCGGCTATGCCATGTACCTGATAAGCCCCGGCTGGCAGTGGGTTATCTTCGGCACGCTTTTCGTCTCGGCCTGGAGCAGCCTGGCATTACCTGCCATTTTCGCCATTATCGGCGATAATCTCCCCCAGGCCCGCCGCGCCATGGGATTTGCCGTTCAATCGATCCTCAAGCGCGTGCCCATAGTTATCGGACCGCCGCTCGGCGGCTGGTTGATAACGTATCTCGGGCTGGCCGGGGGGATCAGGCTGGGCCTGGGCATTACCATACTTCTGGCGCTGTTTGCGCTGGCCATGGTCCTGCGCTTCTATGTGGAGGGGGCACCGGTCGCCAGCGATGCCGCGCGCCTTCGCGATATCTGGCGCGGTATGGATGCGCGGCTCAAGCGGCTGCTCCTGGCCGACAGCCTGGCGCGCTGGGCCGAAGGGGTCCCTAAAGTATTCGTCGTATTATATGTCATCGATGTGCTGCGGCTGGATGCCCTTAGTTTCGGCTGGCTCACCAGCCTTCAGATGCTTGCTGCGATTCTGATCTACCTGCCGATCGCCAGGCTCTCGGACCGCATGAACCGCAAGCCGTTCGTGCTGCTGACCTTTGCCTTTTTCGCCATATTCCCGCTGGTCCTGGTGATTTCGGCCAGTTTCTGGTGGCTCGCGCTGGCCTTCGTCGTAGCCGGGCTGCGCGAGATTGGAGAGCCGGCGCGCAAAGCCCTGATCGTTGACCTGGCTGTGGAGACCGCGCGCGGCCGTTCCGTCGGAGCATATTATCTGGCGCGCGGCCTGGCCGTGTTCCCGGCCCCGCTGGTCGGCGGATGGCTTTGGACGCTCGGCCCCGAGTGGCCTTTTTATATGGCCTTCGTGATCGGGACGGCAGGCTTACTGGTCTATGCACTCTGGGGCATGACCGAAAAACCATTATCCAGACCGTGAGCTTTTATTTGTAAGGGGGGAACTGGGCCGTAGCAAGTTTTCCACTGCGATCCATAGCGGCCTAGACCTGAAAAGCAGCCCCTTACAGACCCCTCAGGAACTCGATGAGCAATCGATTAACCTCGGCCGGGCGCTCCTGCTGGATCCAGTGGCCGGCGCCCGACAACAAGATCTTCCTTCTCAGGTTTGGCACGGTCTCTTCCATGGCGTCGAATCTTTCCCGGAACATTGTGATCACCGCGTCGGCCTCACCTGCCACGAACAGCGCCGGCTGGTGCAGCTTCGCGCCGCTCAAGAATGGCGTCAGTTCCCATGACCTGTCGATGTTCCGGTACCAGTTCAGCCCGCCCCGGAAACCCGTCCTCTCAAACTCCCTGGCGAAAAAGTCAATGTCCTGCTCCGTCAGCCAGGCGGGAAGAGTTTCCGGCAGGGAGCCCGTGTCCATGAGGCTTTCGGATTTGCGAAACAGGAAGCGCCAGCGTTTCTCCGGCGACGCGTCCCCGGAGGCAGAGTATAGCAACATGAGCATGGTGGCACGGACGTCGGCCTCCAGTTCCGCCTCGGCCTTGCCTGGTTCCTGAAAGTACAACTGATAGAATTGCTGCTCGCCCGCCATTCTCTTCATTGCCTCTGTCGGCCGTATCTCCTTCCAGGAGCGTTGGCGGTAGGGCACGCTGAGCAACGCGAGTGCGTGGAAGATGTCCGGCCGCAGCAGGGCGCAATGCCAGGCAACGGCCGCGCCCCAGTCGTGCCCGATGATGACCGCCCGTTCCTCGCCCAGCGCATGGACGAGGCCCACGATATCAGCGGTCAGCTGAAGGATGTTGTAAGCCTCGACCGGCTCCGGCCGGTCCGTCTGGCCATAGCCGCGTTGGTCGGGCGCCACAGCATGATATCCAGCCTCCGTCAGAGCAGGTAACTGGTGTCGCCAGGAGTACCAGCACTCCGGGAAGCCGTGACACAACACTACGAGCGGGCCATTGCCCTGTTCGGCGATGTGCATCCCGATGCCGTTTGTTTCGATGAATCGGTGGTTCACCTCCGGCATGATTCCTCCCCTGATAAAGCGGATTGGCGCTTCTTGCGGCGGGCAAGCTCGAATATTATCATGGGGCTTTTCAACAAAAGCTTGTTGCGCACCTGCCGGTAGCCGAGCCTCCCCGAGATGAAGTCGTTTTCGATTTGCGCCAGGCTCTTGCTGTATTCGGAGCCGAGCGCGACGCGCGCGATCGCCGGATAGAGCCACGAGCCGAACCTTTCCTTCCAGCGGGCGGCGCGCACGAAGTCCGCGACGATTTCGGCGCGGCAGGCTCGCTCGTACGACGCCGGCTGGCCGGCGGCGAAGGCTTCGGCGAAAAGCTCGGCCGAGCGCAGCGCGTAGTATATACCCTCGCCTGTGATCGGATCGGCAAAGCCGGCGGCATCGCCTACCAGGGCCCAGTTTTCGCCGCAAAGCTTGTGCCTCTTCCAGGTCGCCGCCCTCAAGGTCGGGACAACCGCCGAATAGAAGCTTTTGCTTTCCAGCTCGGTCTCGGGATAAAGCTCGCTGATGAATCGGTGCAGAGCGTCGCGCATTTGCCGGCTCGAGGCCGGCTCGAGTTCTCCTATGATTCCCACCGAGAGATGATCGGCGCGCGGAAAGGACCAGAGGTAGCCGGAAAGCCTGCCCATGAATCTGACCACGGCCAGGTCCTGGTGATGTTTTCCAGGCAGGTAATAGCCCTGTGTGGTCGAGAGGTCCTTTGCCGGGAGCTGGCCGCAGAGCCGCGCGCGCACCTGGCTCGAGCCGCCGTCGGCGCCGATCAGGAAATCGGCCTGGAAGTCGCCGTCGTGAGTATGCAGCCGCCAGCCCGCGCCGGCCCGCTCGAAGCCGATGACTCGGCTGGACCGAAACACCGCGCCTGATTTCCGCGCCAGCTCCAGTATATGGCCGTCGAGCTGGCGCCGCGAGAAGATGCAGAGCGGCTCTGAAAGCGGCAGCTCGGCGCTTCGACCGTATTCATCGACCAGGAGCAGCCGCGAAATGGCGGCGCGCGGCAGCCGGCTCTGGCTGATAAAAGGATAAGCGGCGAGCGCCTTGAAGGTCACGCCGCCGCCGCAGGCCTTCTCGCGGCTCTCGAACTTATCGAAGATCAAAACCTCATGGCCGAGCTGCGCCAGCCGATAAGCGGCATATGCGCCCGAAGGCCCGGCACCAACCACAGCGATGCGCATACGACTCGACCTCGTTCTGGATTTTATCAAAAATAGACCGCGGATAAAGCAGACGTAAGCTATCAGCCGTTAGCAATCAGCGGTCAGCAAGACCGGAAAAGCAACGGCTGGGTAATTGTGCCCTGTTTCTCATATCTTCCTGTTCTTGCTGAAGGCTGACGGCTGATAGCTGAACGCTTGCGCGCAGACCGCGAGAATCCACCTTCTATACCGCAATGAAAGCGGTGGCGAAGATCCACGCGAAGCAGGCGGCGTTGAAGGCTCCGGTTATGAGGGGATTATCGAGGAGAGTGTAAGTATAAGCAGAATAGATTTGCAGCAGAAGCGCGAAGAGCAGGATGCCGGGGCCGATGATTCCGACCAGCCAGGGGGCACCGAACGCGAGCGCCGCCAGGAAAAGAATAGCGAGGAGCAGCATCTTGTTGGCCAGCGAGACCCCGATCGAGGCGGAAAAGCCGCGCCAGCCGCCCAGCCGCCGCTGCAGGGAGCGCACGAAGGCCTCGTCGCTGAGGAAGAAGGGGAGAAGCAGAGCAAAGATCACGATCGCCCGCCATATTCTGTCCCCATCGAGCCGCAGGTAGCGGAACTGCCAGCTTAGAAATCGGCCCAGGGACATGTAAAGCAGCGTGAAGAGAATGAGCGCGAAGAGAAGCGGCAGGATCAGGGAGAGGCCCTTGGGCAGCCGCAGCTTTCGGCCTCTGCCGAGCAGCACCAGGTTTCCCGCCACCCCTATATAAAAGAGGAAAGAAGCCAGGTAGTCGCCGGCGATCAGGTCCAGGAAGGAGAGCGGCACAAAATAGTAGAGGAGCAATATGGCGAGCAGCCCGGTCAGGCCGAAGGCCAGAAAATAATAGCGGGAGGAAAGCTCGGGCTCGTAGTATGCCTGGCCGTTGCGGTCGCGGGCCAGCCGTTTGAAGGTCTTGCCCAGGATGTGCGCCCAGGGGAAAAAGATCAGAACGATAGCCAGGAACTGCACAGCCGAAAGCAGCGCCAGCTTTCCGCCCTGGTTGGGGCGCAGTTCTCTGCCGGCGGCTTTCTCGATCCATGCTGCAATGCTGCCGTAAACCATCGAGCTGAAGATCATGCTGGTGTGCGTCTGATACGGGAAGTATTGCAGTCCGCGCGCAGTGCCGCTGGTGAAATCGCCGCTCTGAAAGGCGCCCGGCATGCTGATCTCGGTGAGGCCGGACGCCCGTTCGATGATCTGCCGCGCGTCCGCCTGGACCTTAGCGAAATCGTGCTTGCCGACCAGCACCAGCAGATTGCGCGGGGAGTAAGGGTCGGCCTCAGCCAGCACCGGCGAGATCGCTATGGTCGCGAGAAAGTCGGGCCGGCGGCGACCTGCCTCTATAGCTACATATCCGCCCATCGAGTGGCCGATCAGCACTGCATGCTTCGGCTCGAGCATGCCGCGCGCCTCCAGCCAGGAGATGGCCGAGATGGCCGCTTCGACCGTGCGCGGAAACTCGAAGCGCGCTCCCAAATCGCCGAAGCTGCTCTGCGAGCTGCCGTGACCGGGGAAATCGATCAGGAAACAGTGTACCCCGGCTTCGGCCAGGGCCAGCCCCAGTTGCATCATTATCTCCTTGCTGCCGGAGAAGCCGTGCAGCAGCAGCGCCTGCGGCGGCCGCTCGACGTCGTTGGGCTTGAGGCCGATGGCCGGAGTGCGATACGAGTCCTGGATAATGAAATAGTGTCGCTCGATGTGAATGGTCTGCTTAAGCTTCAGGTAAGACGCGCCCACAAAAAGCACGAGCAGCACCAGCACCGCTGCGAATTGCTCCAGGAAACGCATGGCTTTAATTTTACCGCAGCGCGCGCAGATCGCGCAGGGAATAATGACGATCTCCGTGCTTTGTGGGCTCTGCGGCGAGTTAGTTGTTATATTAGGTAAGAATGTCTAAAAACCGCAGGTGGTAGGGCAAGCTATCAGCCCCTGGCTTTCAGCGGTCAGCTGAAAGCTGACTGCTGATTGCTGACGGCTCTCTAAGGAAGGAAAGATGAGCTTCTCGTTCGAGGTGCTCGGTCGGGACGACGGCACGCAGGCCAGGGTCGGGAGGATCGTTACTCCTCACGGCGAGGTCGAAACTCCGGCCTTCATGCCGGTCGGCACCGCCGGCACGGTCAAGGCCATGTCGCAGGAGATGCTGCGCGAGCTCGGAGCGCAGATTTTCCTGGCCAACACCTATCATCTTTATCTCAGGCCCGGCCACAAGCTGATCGAGCGGCTGGGAGGGCTGCACCGCTTCATTTCCTGGGAGCGCGCCCTGCTCACCGACAGCGGCGGTTTTCAAATCTTCAGCCAGAAGGGGCTGACGCGGGCGCGCGAGGATGGAGTGGTCTTCAGGTCGCACCTGGACGGCAGCCGGCACTTTCTGACTCCAGAGCTGGCGATAGAGATCCAGATGGCTCTGGGCGCCGATATTATCATGGCCCTGGACATTTTCCCTCCCTATCCCACCGACTACGAGACGGCGCGCGCGCTCACCGAGCAGACCGAGCGCTGGGCCGAAAGATCGCTGCGCAGGTTCGATTCGGAAAAGCAAGCGCTTTTCGGCATAGTGCAGGGGAGCGTATATCCGGATCTAAGGCGCCGCTCGGCCGAGCGGCTGGCGGCCATGGGCTTCGACGGCCTGGCCATCGGCGGGCTGAGCGTGGGCGAGCCGAAGCCGGTTACCTACGAAATGGTCGAGGCGATCGTACCCTGCCTTCCCGCGGACAAGCCGCGCTACCTGATGGGAGTGGGCACGCCGGCCGACCTGGTGGAATGCGCGGCCAGAGGGGTCGATCTGTTCGATTGCGTGCTGCCGACGCGCAACGCCCGCAACGGCACGATCTTCACCTCGCGCGGGCGGTTAATAATTAAAAACGCGCGCTACACCGGGGATGAACGCCCGCTCGACCAGGAGTGCGGCTGCTTCGTATGCCGCAACTATTCGCGGGCCTACCTGCGCCACCTTTTCGTCTCGGGCGAGATCCTATCGGCCGTGCTCAATAGTTACCACAATTTGTATTTTTATCTTGACATCATGCGCCGGATAAGGCAAGCTACCAGACTGCGCGCCCTGGCCGAATTTCGTAGGTCCTTCCTCGAGAGGCTGGGCCGAGCTGCTGACTCCGAGTTTTAAGCTGAGCGGCAATTTGAAGCGCGGGAGTGATTGGATTATAATAATTTTTTGGCTCAGGCACAAAGCATGCTGTCCTTTCATGCTACCCTCAATTTGGCGCAGGAAGCTCCGCAACCGAGCGGCTGGCTTTTCTTCCTCCCTCTCTTCGCCGTTTTTATTATCTTTTACCTTTTAGTCTTCCTCCCGGTCAGGAGGCGGCAGCGCAAGCTCGAGCAAATGATAGCCAACCTGAGAACCGGAGATAAGGTCATAACCACCGGGGGACTTTATGGCACGGTGGCTGCGATCAAGGAGCATAGCGTGCTGTTGAAGGTGGCAGACCAGGTCAAAATCGAAGTGGCCAAGAGCGCCATCGCCGGGCTTCAGAGCGAGGAGAAAAAAGAGTAGGCAGCATGCCCTCCAGGGAGGCGCGAAAAACAAAGCGGAGTTTTAACAAAGTATGTCCAGAAGGTTGAAATATAAACTGCTCTTGGTACTTGCGGTTGCGGCGATAAGCATATGGCGCTTTTATCCGCCGCAGGAGCGCATCAAGCTCGGCCTGGACCTGAAGGGAGGCATACACATGGTGCTTCAGGTCCTGACCAACCAGGCAGTGAGCGCCGAGCTCGATCAGATGGCCGAGCGCGTGGAGCGGGATCTGCGCGACAAAAACGTCCCTTTCGACACGGCGCGCCGCGAAGGGACCAGCATCCTGATCGCGCAGGTGGAGCCGGACAGCGAACGCGAGGTGCGCGATTATCTCGATTCGAGCGGAATTACCATAGCCTATAACCTGGAGAGGATAAGCGAGGCTGGGGGGATTACCTTCAGGCTGAGCTTGAAGCAGACCGAGCTGCGCCAGATTCAGGACACCACGGTGCGACAGGCGCTCGAAGTGATACGCAAGCGCGTGGACGAGATGGGGCTGCGCGAGCCGGTAATTCAACTTTACGGCGGGCGCGCCGGCTCCATCCCCGACCAGATCATAGTCGAGCTGCCGGGGGTCGATGACCCGGCGCGCGTCAAGGATATCATAAGGAGCACGGCGCAGCTCGAGCTGAAGCTGGTGCACCCGCAGCAGCAAGGCGTGTTCCCCTCGCGCGAGGAGGCGCTTAAAGCCATCGACGGCCGCCTGACCGAATACGAGGTTCTCCCCTATCTCGGCGGGCGCGGCGAGTCGAGCGGCTGGATCGTAGTCAGGCGGGCCGCTTCGATCACCGGACGCGACCTCAAGAACGCGCGGCAAACCTTCGGCCAGTTCAACCAGCCTGAGGTCAGCTTCTTCCTCAAGCCCGATGGGGCCAGGACGTTTGCGCGCGTCACCGAGACCAACGTCGGGAAGCGGCTGGCCATCGTCCTCGATAAGAAGGTCTATTCGGCCCCCACCATCCGCAGCCGCATCGAGGACTCAGGAGTGATCGAAGGGATCGGCTCGCTGGCCGAGGCCCAGGACCTCGCCCTGATCCTGCGCACCGGCGCGCTCCCCGCCTCTCTCGCCATCAGGGAAGAGAGGATTGTCGGACCGTCGCTCGGGCTCGACTCGATCAAGCAGGGGGTCACCGCATCGATCGTCGGCTTTGTGCTCGTCGCCACGACCATGCTCGTTTATTATCGATTGTCCGGAGTGAATGCCCTGCTCGCCCTGTTCCTTAACCTGATCATCGTGCTCGGCGTCCTGGGGCATTTCGGGGCAACTTTGACCCTGCCCGGCATCGCCGGGATCATCCTGACCGTGGGCATGGCGGTCGATGCCAATATCCTGATCTTCGAGAGGATCAAGGAAGAGCTGCGGCTGGGCAAGACGATCCGCTCGTCAATCGAGGCCGGTTTCCAGAAGGCCTTCAGCGCTATCCTCGATAGCAACGTAACGACCTTGATCGCAGCCTTCTTCCTCTATGGTTTCGGCACCGGCCCGATACGAGGCTTTGCCGTGACCCTGACCGCAGGCCTGGTGGCCAACCTGTTCACTGCCATCTTCGTCTCGCGCGCCGTCTTCGAGTTCGTCTTGAGCACGCGCCGGATCGAACGGCTCTCCATATAGGGAACAGAATCGAAGGCTGCGGTGTCAAATTAAGACCTGAGGTTCTAGATTAATGGAGCTTTTCAAGAACGTAAACATCGACTGGCTGGGAAAGAAGTGGTATCTGATGAGCGTTTCGGCCCTGCTCATCGCCCTCGGGGTCGCCTCGCTTATCGCCAAAGGTGGGCCCAAGCTGGGGATCGACTTCACGGGCGGGACCGTGATCGTCGCTAAGTTCAAGGCAACGCCCGAGCTGGAGAAGATCCGCGCGGCCCTGCGGCGCGAGGACCTGGGCGGGAGCGTGATCCAGCGCTACGGCAGCGAGGCGGAAAACCAGGTCCAGATCAAGCTGGAGCGGGCGATAGGCGAAGAGGAGGATGTGGAACTGGTGGGCCGCAGAATTTATGGCCTGCTGAAAGAGTCCTTCGACGCCGGCGCGGCGGCGGACCGCATCGACCTCAACAATATCGGGCGCGATGAGCTGCCGGCCAGGCTGCTCGAGACAGACCCGGCCCGGCTCGGCGCGGCCAAGAGCCTGGAGGAGCGTCGCGCCTACTACCAGGACATGGCGGCGCGGATTATAGGCTACAGGAACGAACTGGGAATCATCGGCGATTTCTCCGAGCTGAAGCAGCTGGGCATCACGGACCAGACGGCGGAACAGCTCGAGCAGAAATTTTATCTGGGCAGCTCCACCATCCAGCAGATCGAGAGCGTCGGACCGGTGGTCAGCCGCGATTTGCGTGAAAAAGCGCAGTGGGCGATAGGGCTCTCGCTGAGCGGAATGCTGATCTATATCGCCTTTCGCTTCAAGCATCCCGTATACGGCCTGGCCGCAGTAATCGCGGTCTTTCACGACGTCCTGGTTACGGTCGGGCTCTTCTCCCTCACCAATAAAGAGATATCTCTGACCGTGATCGCGGCGCTCCTGACCCTGGTCGGCTATTCGGTAAACGATACCATTGTAATATTCGATCGGGTGCGCGAGAACCTGGCGCTGATGCGGCGCGAGAGCCTGGAGAAGATCGTCAACACCAGCATCAATCAGACCCTCTCGCGAACGATCTTGACCTCGTCCACGGTCTTCATGGCGGTGCTCTCGCTGCTGCTTTTCGGCGGCGAGGTGCTGAACGGATTTGCCTTCGCTCTGACCGTGGGAACTATAGTGGGAAGCTATTCGACCCTGGCGATTGCCGGGCCCGTAGTTGTGCTCTGGCGCGGCTTCGAGATGCGGCGCAAGGCTAAGTCGACCGCGCGCCCAACGCGCAAGAGCGCATGAGCGCGAGGCGTGAGGGCGATTATTTACCCCTCGCGCCTCACGATTAGGCCCGGAATAAAGCTTGACTTGACCGTTTTACGTCTGTATTATTAAAAATCTCTGAAATTGCTCCTTAGCCTAAGGAGAAAAGGAGAGGAGGGGGAGATGTTTGAAAGCTCTCTCATCGAGTCGGGCGGGCAGCACGAGAAACGCCAGAATGCTCTAACCTTTTTGATTTCCCTCGCCATACACACGATTGCGATCGGGTTGATTATCATCATTCCCCTGATATATTACGAGGCGCTGCCGCAGGAGGAGCTTTTGACCTTCCTGATGGCGCCGCCGCCGCCACCGCCGCCGCCACCGCCGCCACCGCCGCCGCCGGCTGCAGCCAGGGTCATACCGCAGGTGGTGCGGACTGTAGTGGACCCGAATCAGTTTGTCGCTCCGACAGAGATCCCCAAAGAGATACCACCCCCGTCTGACGAGCCGGTGGAAATCGTCGGGCTGACCCAGGGAGTGGTCGGTGGGGTGCCGGGCGGGGTCCCGGGCGGAGTAGTCGGCGGAGTAGTCGGCGGAGTTACCGGAGGGGTGCTCGGAGGTCTGCCCACGGTATCGGCGCCACCGCCGCCGCCTAAACCCAAGGCAAAGCCGATTAGAGTGGGCGGCGAGGTGCAGCAGGCCAAGCTGATTAGAAGGATCGAACCGGTCTATCCGGAGCTGGCCAAGCGGGCCAGAATTCAGGGCGTGGTTGTGCTCCAGGTGACGGTGGACGAGACCGGGCAGGTCTCGGAGATAAAGATCGTCAAAGGACATCCTTTGCTCACAGAGGCTGCCGTCCAGGCTGTATCGCAGTGGGTTTACTCGCCGACCCTCTTGAACAACGAGCCTGTCCCGGTAATCGCCACTGTGACCGTTAATTTCACACTGAAATAAAATCTTTGGAGGTAGAAGGAAAATGACAGGAGGGATGAATATACAGGAACTATGGGCAGCGATGGGCCCGACTGCAAAGGGGGTGGTTTTCGTCCTGTTCATCATGTCGGTCTGGTCGATCACCGTGATGTTCGAGCGCTGGTTCACGTTCCGTGCCGCCAAGAAGCAGTCGCGCATCTACGCGCCGGCCGTCGCCGAATGCCTGCGCGAAAACAGGATAGAAGAGGCGATCAGCCTCTCTGAGCAGCACAAGAAGAGCCATCTGGCCAAGGTGGTCGTTGCGGGGCTTCAGGAATTTCGAGCACATATGCAGAGCCGCGAGATACCAGGCGAGGCGATCGAGGCTTCGCGCCGCGCCCTTCAGCGCGCGACTGCCATTGGGGTAGAGGAAATGAAGCGCGGGCTGAGCGGGCTGGCGACAATCGGCGCCACCGCCCCCTTCGTCGGTCTCTTCGGCACTACGGTCGGGATCATCAACGCCTTCCAGGGAATGAAGTCGGAGGAGACGACGGGTATCGCCGCAGTCGCTGGCGGCATCGCAGAGGCCCTGGTCGCTACTGCTATCGGGCTCTTCGTCGCAGTCCCCGCAGTCTGGATGTATAATTACTTTACAACCAAGATCGACTCCTTCACGGTCGAAATGGACAACTCTTCGTCAGAGCTTATCGACTATTTCCTGAAGAGGAGGGCTCAAGGTGGCGCATAGTGGCGAAGAGAGCGGGCGGATCATTAGAACCAGTAGCGTCAGCGCTGATATCAACGTCACCCCGATGGCCGATATCATGCTGGTGCTGCTCATCATCTTCATGATCACCACCCCACTGCTCCAGACCGGCGTGACCGTCAACCTCCCCAAGGCCGTCAATCCTCTCGAGAACCCGAAGATCGACTCGGAGGACGCGGTGATCGTAGCGGTGACGCGCGAGGGGAGCATCTTCTTCGGTAGACAGCGCGTGACGCAGGACGAGCTGACCAGCAGGCTGCGCGAGAGGTTCGCCGGCCCGGGAGAAAAGATCATGTTCATCAAGGGCGATACGGCGGCCTCCTACGGCCGCTTCGTCGAAGTGGTCGATCTCTGCCGCAGCTCAGGGGTGGAGAGGATCGGGTTGATCACTGAGAAGGAGCGCGAAAGGCGCTAGCCCGCCTGAATTCTGTCAAGGGAGTACTACAATGGCAATAGCCGTTGGGACCGGTAAAGGTCCGAAGTCTGATATCAATATCACCCCCTACATCGACATCCTGCTGGTGCTGTTGATCATTTTCATGGTCATCCAGCCCCGCAAGAAGCATGATCTGGACGTCCGCGTGCCGCAGCCGCCGCCGCCCGATGCGCAGAAGATCGTTGACCCCACCACCATCGTGGTCAGCCTCAACGCCGACCGCACGCTGCTGATCAACCAGGAACCGGTCAGCATAGATGTCCTGGGAGCACGGCTGTTCGAAATCTATAGCGCTCGGGCCAATAAAAACATGTTCATCAAGGGGGACCCGCAGCTGCTCTACGGCGAGGTGGTCAAAATCATCGATATCGCTAAAGGAGCCGGGGTAGGCGATATCGGTTTGATTGCGGACGTAGGCACCGGTGGATAGATCGGGGCGAGTCGGAGGATTATTAAATGAAGCTCTGGGGCAGAGTCTTTGCCGCAGCCTTGGTTGTGGCCTTTCTGGTTTCTGCGACAGGCTGCGACTTCGTTCAGAAGCTCAAAGCGCGCGACAGACTCAACAAAGGGGTCCGAGCCTATGAAGATAAAAACTTCGAGGAGGCGGCGCAGTACTTCTCGGAGGCTAAGGAGCTCGATCCCGAGCTTTTGAACGCCTACCTCTACCTGGCCACAGCGTACTTCTCCATGATAAAGCAGGGGGTTCCCAAGGACTCGACAGAGTACCAAAAAAATCTGGAGGTGGCCGAGCGCGCCATATCGACCTTCCAGGAAGTGCTGAGCAGGGAGCCCAGGCGCATAGACGCCATGATCAGTATCGCGGCCATCTACGATCAGCTCGATCAGTTCGGCAAGGCTAAGGAGTGGTGCCGCAGGATCCTGGATGTCGATCCCAAGAACCACGAGGCGCTCTATCGCATCGGGGTGATAAACTGGAAGATCTCCTTCGAGCAGACCGGGCTCCAGGGCGAGGGAGTGGCCTCGCTGAAAGATGAGCAAAAGGAAGAGCTGCTCAAGCTGATCGACGAAGGACAAAAGGTCCTGAGCGAAGCTATCGAGATCAACCCCAATTACTTCGAGGCCATGTCCTATCTGAACCTGATGTTCCGCGAACAGGCCAAGTTCGTTAAGGACGAGGAGCGCAAGCGCGAGCTGCTGCAGCAGGCCGATAGATACGCGGCCATGGCCCTCGAGCTAGAGCGCAAGGCCAGGGAAGAGGAGGTCAAGAAGGGCAAAAAGAAGATCGCCTGATCTCGATTTTACCGCAGAGCGCGCGGGGATCGCTGAGTAAAAAACCAGAAGGCTGGGACGACAGCAGGTCAGAGGGCTTAAGGTCTATTTTATTTTAGCCGCCTGACCTGCTGTCGTCCCAGCCTTCTGGTTTTTTCCCTCCGCGTGCTCCGTGGGCTCTGCGTTGAAAAATACCGATGGTCTCGTCGGGAGGTTCGGATGAGGAAGGTGATTTTTGTAGCCGCGTTTGCCGTTGCGGCCGCAGGGCTGGCGCAGGTTCCCGCCCCGACCGTGATTAAAGATGCAACGATACTCACGGTTACGCGCGGCGTGATCGAGAGGGGTTCGATCTTGATCCGAGACGGCAGGATCGCCGAGGTTGGAGAAAAGGTCAATGCGCCGCGCGGGGCCAGGGTAATAGACGCTGCGGGCAAGTACATTATGCCTGGAATCATCGATACCCACTCTCATATCGGCGTCTACTCCTGGCCCGAGGTCGAAGCGAATTCGGACGGCAACGAGATGACCGATCCGGTCACCGCCCAGGTGCGCGCTGCCGACGCGGTCAACATCCAGGACCCGGCAATCCCGCGCGCGCTGGCCGGCGGGGTCACGACCATTCAAATACTGCCGGGCAGCGGCAATATGATCGGCGGCGAGAGCGTGGTGATTAAGTTGAAGCAGGGAAAGCGACTCGACGAAATGCTCTTTCCCGGCGCGCCGCGCGGCATCAAGATGGCCTCGGGCGAAAACCCTAAGCGCATCTACGGCCGACGCAACCAGATGCCCTCGACGCGCATGGGCAATTTCTTCGTCCTGCGCAATGCCTTCGTCCAGGCGCAAAATTACATGCGCCGCTGGGAGGACTACGAGCAGAAGCGCGCCGCCGGACAGGATGCCGAATACCCGGGGCGCGATCTGAAGATGGAAACGCTGGCCGATGTGCTGCGCGGCCGCGTGCGCGTACATATCCACTGCTACCGGCAGGATGAGATCCTGACCCTTTTCAGGATCGCCGATGAGTTCGGCTTCAAAATCGCATCGCTTCAGCACTGTCTGGAAGGGTACAAGGTGGCCGAGCAGATAGCTAAGCGAAACATAGGCGTGGCTACCTTCAGCGACTGGTGGGGCTACAAGATCGAGGCCTGGGACGGCATACCGCACAACGCGGCGATCATGGCGAGCAAGGGGGTGCGCGTCGCCATACATTCCGACAGCGCTGACCTCATCCAGCGCCTCTATCACGAGGCGGCGAAAGCCGTCAAATACGGCCTGCCTGAGGAAGAGGGCCTGCGCGCTATTACCATCAACCCGGCCTGGATGCTCGGCATCGATAACCGCGTGGGCTCAATCGAGGTCGGCAAAGATGCCGACCTGGCGATTTTCAACCGGCATCCCTTCGATATCCTGGCCCGCGTCGATTTGACCATGATAGACGGCGAGGTGGTCTATGAAAGGAAATAAAAAATCGGTCCTCATCCTGGCTGTCTCTTTATTCGCCCTCCTCTCAGAGGCGCGGGCCGAAGAGGTCATTGCCATACGCGGCGGCCGCATTTTAACCATGGCGGGCAGAACGATAGAACGGGGCACGGTGCTGGTGCGCGACGGCAGGATAGCGGCCGTGGGCGAACGGGTCGATATCCCGGCCGGCGCCACCCTGATCGAGGCGGAAGGCAAAATTATCATGCCCGGCATGATCGACTCGAACACGCGCATCGGGCTGGACGAGATCGACCTGGTATCAGAGACGCGGGACGATGACGAGGCGACCGATCCGGTGACGCCGCAGCTGCGCGTCATAGATGCCTTCCACGTCGGGAGCGACGTGATACCGGTAACGCGGGTGAACGGCATAACCAGCGTGGTCTCCGTGCCGGCGGCGGGCAATCCGATATCGGGACAGAGTGCCCTGGTCCGACTCTACGGCCGGACGCTCGACGAGATGCTGATTAAAGCGCCCGCTGCCTTGCATTTCAACTTCGGGGAGCCGCCGCGCCGCTACGGCCAGCGCAACCAGACGCCGATGACCCGCATGGGGATCGCCGCCGTGATAAGACAGGCGCTCGCCCAGGCCCGAGATTACATGGAGAAACAGGCCGAGTACCAGCGCCGGATCAAAGAATACCAGGAGCGAAAGGCGCGCGGCGACGCCGAGGCCAGAGAGCCGAGCCCGCCGGAGCGCGACCTGAAAATGGAAGCGCTGGCGCCGGCCTTAAGGGGCGAGGTGAGCGTGGTGGCGCGCGCCGAGCGACTGGATGACATCGAGACGGCAATCAGGATCGCCGAAGAGTTCAGCCTGAAGCTCATCCTCTCGCATGCCTCCGATGCCTACAAGATAGCCGATCGACTCGCTGCTAAAAAAATACCCGTGCTGGTCGGGCCCATCACCACGCAGCCCGAGACCATCGAGAAGCTCGGCGCTATCTACGAGAACGCCGCACGGCTCGCCGCAGCCGGCGTGAAGATCGCGATACAGACGGCCGATGTGCACAATGTGCGTAACCTGCCATATCAGGCGGGGCTCGCCGCGGCCTACGGCCTGCCGCTCGATAAGGCGCTGCGCGCCATCACCATCTCCCCGGCGGAGATCTTAGGCGTGGCCGAGCGCATCGGATCAATCGAAGTTGGGAAGGATGCCGATATCCTGGTCGTGGAGGGAGATATAATCCAGCCGCTTTCTAAAGTTACCCATGTTTTGATCAAAGGTAAGTTGGTGCCTTTGACCAATCGTCAAACCGAACTGTATGAAAAATATAAATAAGAAGCCAGGAGTCAGGAGCCAAAAGAGAGGAGCTAGGAGCTAGAAGTTAGGAGCTAGGAGATTGATCTCGATGAAGCTACAGGCGTGATGGTGTAGCAATGGGTGAGTAGCGGCGGTCTTTAGACCGCCATGTGTACGACGCTATTAACCTGTCCCACCCTGGCGAGCTGTAGGGGCGCAGTGTACTGCGCCCTAGCCGCTACAATCTATTGCAAGGCCAGTTCAGGTAAATGAATAAATTTGGGTGATGACAAGGACAGAAGGCCTAGAGAGGGCCAAAGAGACCGTACATTCAATCTAAAACCGCTTACGCTTTAGTTTCTTTGAGCTTCGACGCAATTCTCTGCCAGTCCTCGTACATCATTATCTTCTTGCGTTTGATCTCTTCCGGCTCGCCGTAGAGCGCGCTGGCGGGATTGAGGGTCAGGAAGACCGGGACGCGACGGCCTCGTACCAGGGTCTCATACCATCCCCGCAGTTCTTCTAATTTCCCCTTCACTCCCAGAAAGTAGATCATCGGCAGCCTGCCCATGGCCACAATGATTTTTGGGTTTACCAACTCGATATGTTTCCACAACCGGTCGCTGCATGCCTTAATCTCGCCCGCGCGCGGCGAGCGGTCCTCGGGCGGGCGGCAGAGCACGATATTAGTGATATAAACGTCCCACTTCGGAATCTCGACTTTCGGCGCTGCCAGGATTCTATAAAGCATGTCTCCGGCCGGGCCCGAGAAGGGAGCGCCTGTTATTTCGTCGAGTCCGCCAGGCCTCTCGGCGAGCAAAAGCAGATTTGCCTGCGGATTCCCCACGCCGAAGACAACAGCCCTCCTCGATTCGGCCAGGTCACAGCGCCGACAGTCCTTATACTCTGCATAAAGGCTTTCTAAGCTTTCCATCTTCCCCCAGCTCTCATAAGCGCCGCATTCTCTCGCCCTTTTCCTCTCGCGACTTTAAAATATACCTCCGTTCTCGCGGAGTGACGGGAGTCTTGTCGCCACCATCGACCAGGTCGCGATCGGCGTCGCTGGCTCCGTGCGCCACCCAAATCCCGCGGCGGGCGCGCATCGTTGAACGAACTCATTTCACCTGGAGTCAAGAGCGCTCGATTATTTTGTGCGCTCAAATGGCTATTATACGGATTATGCTTGATACTCGGTAGCCGGAAAGGCCAGGTCATCGTCGGCCCGGCGGCTTTGCGGAGCGCTCATAGTCTTTCCTGCCCGGCGCGGAGACAGCGGACGGGCTCGCGCTCCGTTGCAGCCCGGCGCCGATTTATGTGGGTATCATATCACATGTGCTATTACAGTCCGAAATTTGATACAATGCCATTAGTTGCGGGACCTCTTGATCCTCGTTTCCTCCACTCACCGCCGGAACCGGCTCTTGTGCGCAGAGCCATGCGGGCCGTGCGGGGTCGAGTATGGGCAGCGCGATCGAACGGTTATCCAGGTCTGGTGGTCGCGGAGCACCTGCGATCTGCTCGGTGAGGTCCGCGCAGCGCGCGAAGAGCAGCCTGAGCGCTTTACCGGCGCGGCGAGCCTTTTGGCTCTTCCTGCTCCTGCTGCCGGCGCTTGCCGGCGCGGAGGTTCGCCGGGCCGGAGCGGCGGGAGGCGAGGTCCGCCTGCTCGTCATCGACGGAGTGATCAATTCCCTCACTGCGCGCTACCTCAAGCGGGAGCTGAGGCGCGCGGCGGAAGAAGGGATCGAGGCGACAGTTTTGCGCCTGAACACGCCGGGCGGGCTTGAGTCCGCCACGCGCGCGATGGCCGAGACCATGCTCAACGCGCGGGTCCCCGTAGTAGTCTACGTCGCGCCGGCAGGCGCGCGCGCCGCCTCGGCCGGCATGTTCATTACCCTGGCGGCGCATGTGGCGGCAATGGCACCTGCCACGAACATCGGCGCCGCCCATCCGGTCGGGCTGGGCGGCGGCCAGGCCAACGCCGCGCTGGAGGCCAAGCTGGTCAACGATGCGGCCGCGCTGGCCCGGGCTATCGCTGTCGCCCGCGGGCGCAACGCCGCCTGGGCCGAGCGCGCGGTGCGCGAGAGTGTTTCGATAACAGCGGCGGAGGCACTGAAGCTGGATGTGATCAATCTCGTCGCCGCCGATCTTGCGGAGCTGCTGCGCCGGATCGATGGTCGGGAAGTGAAAACCGCCGCGGGCGTGGTAACCCTCGAGACGGCGGCGGCCAGAATCGTCGAACGGCAAATGAGCCTGCCGGAGCGGATACTTCAGACCATCGCCGACCCGAATATCGCTTACATCCTTTTCACTATCGGCGTCATTGGTCTCATCGCCGAGCTGTACAACCCCGGCATGCTCTTCCCGGGCATCGCCGGCGCGATAGCGCTGCTCCTGGCTTTAGCGGCCTTCGGCAGCCTCCCGATCAGTTGGGCCGCGGTGCTGCTCCTGCTCCTGGCGATTGCCCTGTTTGTCGCTGAGCTGTTCACCGAGGGCCTCGGCATCCTGGGCGTCGGCGGGATCGTGGCTTTCGTGCTGGGATCACTGATGCTATACACGCCGCTGACGCCGAAATCGCCCGCCATGCCTGATGTTCAGGTAAGCCCCTGGGTTATTGCAGCCATGACGGCCGTGTTCGCCGGGTTCTTTTTTCTGGTCCTGCGTGCCCTCTTCCGGGCACGCCACGCGCCGCTTGCCGCCGGCATCGAGGCGCTGGTGGGACGGATCGGCGTAGCCGTCTCAGACCTGACACCGGCAGGCACGGTTCAGCTGGACAGTGAGAAGTGGAGCGCGGTGGCCGAGGATGCAATCATCCGTGCCGGCGAGAAGGTGACGGTTGTAGGGGTGGAGGGGGTGACGTTGCGAGTGGTGCGGCGGTAGATGCGCGCGAAAGGAAAGGGCCTCGGCGGCGCGCGGCGTCGGATTCATCAGGAGGTTATATATGCCAACCGGAGCATTGAGCGACTTTATCGTACTGGGCCTGCTGCTCCTCTTAATCGTCATCCTGCTAGCCCTGGCCATCCGCATCGTGCCGGAGTACCAGCGGCTGGTGGTCTTTCGACTGGGAAGACTTATCGGTGCAAAGGGGCCCGGCCTGGTGCTGCTGATCCCGATCATAGACCGCGGCGTGCGGGTCGATCTGCGCGAACAGTTTTTCGACATCCCGCCCCAGATCACCATTACCTCGGATAATGCCCACGTATCGATCGATCTCCTCATCTACATGAAAATCGTGAATGCGCTGCCGAGCGTGCTAAATATAAAAGAGTATGTAGGTGCGGCGCGCGGCATCGCCATCACCACACTGCGCGCAGTTGTCGGCAGCATGTTGCTGGACGACGTGCTCTCGAAGCGTGAGGAGATCAATGAGGTGCTGCGCGGCAAACTCGACGAAGTCACCAACCGCTGGGGCATCAAGGTGACGGCGGTCGAGATCCGCGAGATTAAGCCGCCACGAGAGATCGAGGAGGCGATGACGCGACAGATGGCTGCAGAGCGTAACCGGCGCGCCATGGTGACCGAGGCGGAGGGCAAGCGCGAGGCCACGATACGCGTGGCCGAGGGGGATAAGCGGCGGGTGATTCTGGAGGCCGAAGGCCTGCGCGAGGCGCAGATCTTAAGGGCCGAGGGCTTCGCTCTCGCATTGGAAAAAATCTTCGAGGTGGCCCGCACCGTGGACAGCAATACGATGGCCCTTCAGTACCTGGAGGCGCTGAGGGCACTCGGAGGTGCGGAATCGACTAAGCTCGTCGTACCGGTCGAATTCACCAGCCTGGTCCGCCCCTTCTTCGAGCACATGGCACGGTCTTCGGATCAGCAGAGAGAATGAGCAGTCAAAGAACAGTAGCCAGGAGTCAGGAGCCAGAATAAAGCAAACGTAGCGGCGAGCTTCAGCTCGCCAGGGTGGAACACGCTAATGGCCTCGTACACCTGGCGGCCTGAAGGCCGCCGCTACTTGACATTTCACCCATTGCTACTGTGGCTACATCGAGATCAATCTACTGGCTCCTGACTCCTGGCTCCTGTCCTTTCGCCAGTTCCGATTGCAGCAGGGCTTCGATGAGGCCCGGTATTGTGTACTGGCGGGGGATAATAGAAGGGCGCAGGCCGTGACGGGCTGCGGCCTCGGCGGTTATCGGACCGATGCAGATAACGGCGGCCTTGCCGACGAGGGCGGCGAGGTCCCACTCCTTGAACATCTCGGCGAAATTAGCGACCGTGGAGCTGCTGGTAAAGATAATGCCGTGAATCTCGCCCCGCTCGAGCAGCGCGGCAGCCTCGCCGCGCGGCGCTTCGGGGAGGATGGTACGGTATGCTTCGACCACCTCGACCTCGGCGCCGAGGCGCCGCAGTTCGTCCGGCAGGACATCCCTTGCCACTTTCGCCCTGGGCAGGAGTATCCTCAGCCCTCTTAGTTTTTCTCTTCCGCCGGCGGCGCGTGCCAGGACATCGACTATCGCTTCGGCCCGATACTCTTCAGGCACGGCAGCGACGCGCAGGCGCAGCCGCTCGAGCGCCTCGGCGGTCGCCGGCCCGATTGCCGCCAGGCGAGGCCCTTTCAAGTCGCGCAAATCTCTACCTTGAGCCCAGAGCCGGTCTGCGAACGAAGCGACTCCGTTTGAGCTGGTGAAAATTATCCAGTCGAACTGGCCGGCGCGGGCGGCTGCGCGGTCGAGCGGGCCGTAATCGGACGGCGGGGCGATCTCAATTGTGGGGAACTCGAAGACGGCCGCGCCGAGCCGACGCAGCCGGTCGGACAACGCTCCAGCCTGGCGCCGCGCCCGCGTGACCATGATCCGGCGCCCGAAGAGCGGCCGGCGCTCGAACCAGGCAAGGCGCTCGCGCAGCCTTACTACTTCGCCGACTACGGTGAGCGCGGGCGGATTTATCTCGGCCTTTTCCGCCAGTTCGGCGATCTGGTCGAGCCTGCCCACTACGGTGACCTGCTCGGGATTGGTCCCCTGCGAGATGACAGCGGCCGGCGCCGCCCGGTCGCGCCCGTGCTCGATCAAAGTGCGGGCGATCGCCTCGATATTTCGAGTCGCCATGAAAAATACCAGCGTGTCAACGCCGACGATCTTATCCCAGGCGATGGTCGAAAACTCCTTGCTCGGATCTTCGTGTCCGGTGATGAATGCCACCGAGGAGGCGTAAGCGCGGTGCGTAAGCGGGATTCCGGCGTAGGCCGGAACGCCGTGGCCGGCGGAAACTCCGGGCACGATCTCGAAGGGAATGCCCGAGGCCGCCAGCTCCTCAGCCTCCTCTCCGCCGCGCCCGAAAATAAAAGGATCCCCGCCTTTTAACCTTACAACTTTTTTACCTTCCCGCGCGCGTGCGACCAGCAGCCTGTTTATCTCCTCCTGCGAAAGCTCGTGCCGTCCCGCCTGCTTTCCGACGTAGATCAGCTCTGCGCCCGCTCGAACGTAAGACAACAGCTCTTCGCTAACCAGGTGATCGTAGATCACGCAATCGGCCGCTTGCAGGCACTCGCGGCCGCGCAGGGTCAGAAGCGAAGGGTCGCCCGGGCCGGCCCCCACCAGATAAACTATGCCTTCGATGCTCATAAAAACACAGGGGTCAGGAGCAATGAGCAAGAGCGAGAGCAAGAGGGAGCCTCTCGCTCTTGCTCATTGCTCTCGCTCAATATTCTGGCTCCTGGCTTTTTAATATCTCATCGCCGCCTGCCGCCAGGAGCCGTTCGGCCAGCTCCATGCCCAGGCGCTCGGGCTCGGCGGCCGGTCCCGCGATCGTATCCTTCACCAGGCGGGAGCCGTCGGGCGAGCCGATCATGCCGGCGATGCGCAGCGCTCCATCCACAAAAAAAGCATGTGCAGAGAGAGGAACTTGACAGCCGCCGCCGAGCCGTTTCAGAAAAGCGCGCTCGGCACGCGCGGCGCGCGCTGTCGGGCCGTGGTCGAGGAAAGCGACCAGGCTGCAGGTCTCGCCGTCGTTCCGCCGCGTCTCTATCGCCAGCGCTCCCTGGCCGATGGCGGGCACCATGACCTCGACTGAAAATTTCTCGCTGATCCGCGCTTCGAGTCCCAGCCGTTTCAAGCCAGCCGCCGCGAGCACTATCGCCTGCATTTCAGAGCCCTGGTCGAGCTTGCGCAGCCGCGTATCGATATTGCCGCGCAGGTCGGCAACATGCAGGTCCGGGCGCAGGTGTTTCAACTGACACTGGCGGCGCGGGCTGTTGGTGCCGACGGTTGCGCCGCGCGGCAGCTCGGCCAGCTTCGTTCCGTCGCGCGATACCAGGGCGTCGCAGGGGTCCTCGCGCTCGGTGATGGCGGAAACGGCCAATTCTTCGGGGATGGCGCCCGGCACATCTTTCAGGCTGTGCACGGCCAGATCGATTCGGCCCGCGACGAGCGCCTCCTCGATCTCTTTGACGAACAGCCCCTTCGTGCCGATGCCGCGGAAAGGGACCGAGGCCATCTTGTCGCCCGTGGTCCGGATCGTGACGATTTGGACCTGTAGTTCGGGATATTTGCGCTCGAGCTGCGCCTTGACCCAGTTGGCCTGCCAGAGGGCCAGCGCGCTGCCCCGCGAACCGATGCGAATGTTCATGCTCGGCAGTCCAAAAAGAGGAGCCAGGAGCCAGAAGCAAGAGGGAGAGCGAGAGCAAGAGGGACCCTCTCGCTCTTGCTCATTGCTCTCGCTCAATATTCTGGCTCCTGGCTCCTGGCTCCTGACTCCTTGTCTTATTCAAATCGAAGGCCCGCTTGATGCTCTCGATGTAGTTGGCCCGCTCGTGCTCGGTGCCATCAGAGTCCTTCATTCGGGCGATCAGGACATGGGCCACTTTGTTGGCGATACGCCCCACCATTTGGTCAAGCTCGCGCCGCTGCTCCTCGCTGGCCGGCGAGGCTTTCTTCAGGTAGCGTTCCAGCTCGGAAATGCATATATCTTCGATTTTGCGTTTCAGGGCGGTGATCACCGGCCCGAGGTCGAGCGAGGCCAATCGCCGCTCGAATGCTGCCACCTCTTCCTCGATGAGCTTCTCCGCCAGCAGCGCCTCCCTCATGCGCTCGCGCCGGTTGGCCTCGACCACCGAGCCGAGGTCGTCTATGTCGTAGCAGAAAGCGTTATCGACGGAATTGACCTCGGGATCGACGTTGCGCGGCACTGAGATGTCGATGAAGAACAACGGCTTGTTGCGCCGCTCGACCAGGCGCTGCGCGTCCGAACGGGTAACTATGAAGCCGGGCGAGCCGGTCGATGTGATTATGATATCGGCCAGCGGCATCCAGTTTTGCAGTTCCTCGAAGCGCACTGCCTGGCCGTCGAACAGGGCGGCCAGTTCGCAGGCCTTTTCGAAAGTGCGGTTGCTGACCAGCACGCGCGGCACGCCGGAGCGCTTCAGGTGCCTGGTCGCCAGCTCGCTCATCTTGCCGGCTCCGATGATCAGCACCGTTTTACCTGACAGCGAGCCGAAGATCTTTTTGGCCAGTTCGACCGCGGCGTAGCTGATCGAGACCGCGGTCTCGCCAATGGCCGTCTCGGAGCGCACGCGTTTGGCGGCGCGGAAGGCGCTGTGCATCAGCGCGCTGAGATAACTGCCGGCGGCGCCGGCGCGTGCCGCCGCAGAATATGCCTCTTTCACCTGGCCCAGGATTTGTGGTTCGCCCACGACCAGCGAATCGAGGCTCGAGGCCACGCGGAAGACGTGGCGCACCGCATCCCTTCCAGCGTAGCTGTAAAGATAGGGCTCCAGGGCGCGCGCCGGCAGGTCGTGATAATCGTGGAGAAACGCTTTCAAGCTGCCGGCCCCGTCGGCACCTTCATCGATGCGGGCCAGCACTTCGACCCGATTGCAGGTAGAGAGGATTAGCCCCTCGAGCACTCCCACGGCGCGGAGCAGCGCGGCGAGCGCCTGCTCGAGGCTGCGGCGCGGGAAATGGACGCGCTCGCGTACCTCGATGGGGGCCGTTTTGTGGCTGAGCCCGACAAGGACCAACATAGCCTGTTTAAAAACTGTGCAGTCCCTTGAAATATCCCACGCCCAGAAAAGTAAACAGCACGGCGATGAAGCCGATGATGCTCAGATAAGCCGAACGCCGGCGCCGCCAGCCTTTGGTCCAGCGATAAAATATCATCCCGAGATAGATCAGCCAGGTGGCCAGGGCGGCCGATTCCTTGGGCTCCCAGCTCCAGTATCTGCCCCAGACCGAATCGGCCCACAATATCCCGGTGATGATCCCCAGCGTCATCAGGGGAAAGCCGATGGTCAGGGAACGATAAGAAAGCTCGTCGCAGACCTCGAGCGACGGGAGGCGATAGTAGAAGATGGAAGGGCGCTTGGACTTGAGTTCCCGCTCCTGGATCAGGTACATCACGCCCGAGATGAAACTCACGAAGAAGGCGGCGTAAGCCAGGAAAATTAAAGTAGTATGTAGAAACAGCCAGTAACTATGCAGATCCGGATTTAATTCTCTTCTTTCCTCCCACAGCACGCTGGCCAGCAGCAGGAAGGTCGTTACCAGCGGCAGGACGAAGGCGCCGAGCGCGATTATCCGGTAGCGCAGGTAGGCGAGAAAGAAGCCGAGGGTGGTCGCCCAGGCGAAGAAGCTGAAGGACTCGTGCAGGCTGGTCAGGGGAAAATGCCCTCGCTGCCACCAGACTACCGCAAGCGAGACGGTGTGCAGGACAAACCCGCCGCCGACCGCAAACAGCGCCCCGCGCGGAATCGTCCGGCCGCGGCCGTAAAAGGTGAGGAAGCACTGCAGCAGGCCGAACAAGTAGAGGGCCAGAGCTGCAATGATAATCGGCTTCATAGCGCCCGCCAACTCCTGGGCAAACCTAAATTATAGCACAGGTCGCCGCCGGGCACGGCAGGGGCAATTTGTCATTTGTCAGTTGTTGGGTAAACTTCTGCTACGCTTCACTAGCGACTGTTCGACTCGACCGCCGGGACCCACTTCTCGAACCACCGCAAGTTCCTTTCGAGCATATCGCGCTGGAGCTTCGGCTCCATAATCAGGTGGCCCTGTCTGGGATAGACCGCGAACTCCACCGGGACACCTTTCTTCTTTAGCGCCGCATATAGCTCTTGTCCCTGGGCCAGAGGAACACGTTCGTCTTTCTCTCCATGCTGAATCAGGGTCGGGGTACGGATATTCTTCGCGAAGAACATAGCCGAATGGCGCTCGTATTCTTCGATATCGTCCCACGGCCGGGCGCCGAAGTGCGCTTCCATGAAATCGGGTATATCGGTCTGGCCATACATGCTGTAGAGGTTAGTAACCCCGGCGCCGACCGACGCCGCGCGGAGTCTATCGGTCTGCGAGATGGTCCACGAGGTCATGTAGCCGCCATAGCTCCATCCCATAATCCCCAGCCTGTCGGGGTCGGCGATTCCAAGCTCGACCAGATGATCGACCCCCGCCATGATGTCGTTGAAATCGCCGTAGCCCCAATCGCGGTAATTAGCGCGGCGAAACGCCTCGCCGTAATTGCCGCTGCCCCGCGGGTTGGGAAGTAACATCGCGTAGCCACGACCGGCGAAGACCTGCAGAGGATAAGGCTCTGATTGAATCGGATAGGGGGACGTGGCGAGCTGCGGAGCGAAAGCCATCATGAATACTCCCGATGGGCCGCCGTGTACGTATACCAGGAGCGGATAGCGTTTGCCCCGTTCGTAGCCGACCGGTTTGATCAACAGCCCTTCGATCTCCATGCCGTCCTTGCTCTGCCAGCGGACCACCTCAGTATGGCCGAGAGCGATGCCCGCCAGCTGCGGGTTGGATGAGGTCAGCTTGACGGGGGCGAATTCAGCGGCCGCCGAAACGCAAACCTCGGGCGGCGATGATGGCTCCTGGCAGAGGAACGCCATCCTCATCGAATCGCGGGAGAAGCTGAAATGGCTGAAAACCTTGTCTCCCGAGGTGATCTGTTTCACCTCGCCGCTCTCGGCGGCAACCGAGAATAGTTGGGCGGTTACGCCCTTTCCGGCGCTGAAGTAAATCGTCCTGCCGTCGGCTGCCCACCTGAAAGATTTGATGCTCTCGTCAAACGCCCTGGTGAGGTTTCGCGGTTTGCCCCCGCTTGCCGCAATCAGGCAAATGTACTGATTGGCCAGCCAATCGGCTTTCCCGTCCTTGGAGAGAAAGGCCACCGCTGTCCCGTCGGGCGACCACTGCGGCGAACTATCAGAGCCCGCCATATCAACCAGTTTCTTCGGCTCTCCGCCTTCCGCTGAAATGAGATAGATATCGCTGGTCAGGAAGTCCACCGGCTTAGGGGTGGAGGTACGAGAGAAGGCCAGCGCCTTGCCATCGGGCGACCAGGCCAGGTCGTTAACGTTGAAGTTCCCTTTAGTGATCTGCCTGGCCTCCCTGGTATCCAAACCTACAATCCAGATATGGGCCATCTTCTGGTCCTTCTCGACAATAATAACGTCGTCTTTCTCCTTCTTGCGCCTCTCCTCTTCCTCCGTCTCGGGCTCCCTGGCCAGAAAAGCTATCCTCTTTCCATCCGGCGACCATTCGAAGGATTGCACTCCTGCTTTAGCGTCGGTAATCTTCTCGGCTTCGCCGCCGAAGGGGCTGATCATCCAGACCTGGTCCTTGCCGTCTCTGCCTGAAATGAAAGCGATCTTACGGCCGTCGGGAGACCACCTGGGGTGGCTGTCCCGCCGCGGGCTGTTGGTTAGCCTGACAGAATCGCGCGCATCGACGCGGGCCAGCCAGATATCGGAGTTATAGCCGTTTTCGTTAAAATCGGCCCGTGAGACGACGTAAGCGACGTAAGCCCCGTCGGGCGATAGTTGGGGCTCGCCGACGTTCTTGATCTGCATGATATCTTCGACCGTCAGCGTTTTGTGCTCGGCCGCGAGGCCGCCGGCCGACATAAGGCTGAAGATGAGAATCAGGATCAGGGTAATGCGCATGTTGACGACAAGCCTCTTTTTCATAATTTTCCCCGGCGCAAATTCAGCGAATTTGTTCCTTTGTAGCAATGGGCAATCAGCCGCCAGTTCTCAGCTTAATACTGATCGCTGATAGCTGGCGGCTGATCGCTTCAATCACCTCACCACTCCACGCGCAGGCCGAACTGGATGCTGCGCGGCTCGTTGAATTGTGTGGTGAGTACCCCGAAGGCGGTTGGATTGAGCAGGTTCAGCACCGGGTCGGCGAACTCCACGCGGTTGAAGATGTTGAAGAAGTCGAAGGAGAAAGCGATATTGACCTCTTCGCTTACTCTGGTCTTCTTGCCGACCGAGAGGTCGAGGTTCCATCTGGCCAGGCCGCGCAGCACGCCGCGCCCCTGCCGTCCATCCTGGCTGATCAGAATTCTGCGGAAGCTGTTGAAGACCTGCTCGGGGTTGGAGAAGAGATTGAGGCCCGAGCCTCCTTTGGACGGGTCGCCCGCCGTGCCGATGCCGTTCGATCCGGCAACGCCCGAATGGACGCTGTTGCCGAAGTTAGGCTTGCGCAGCGGAATCGCTCCCGCTGCGACCGAGAAATTGAGCGGGTCGCCGCCCCAGACCTGATTGCTCTGCGCTACGGTCAGCGGCAGGCCGCTGTTGGCGCTGAAGATGCCCGACAGGTACCATCCACCGATCACCTTGTCGAACCAGCTGCCGGTGCTCAAATAGCGGCCGCGCCCGAAGGGGAGATCATAGTACCAGTTGGCATTGAGCACGTGTCGCCGGTCGAAGAAGGCCGGACCGTAGTCTATGTCAGGATCGTAGGGAGAGGAGAAGGTGCCGATAAAGTTCTGGATCAGCCCGGCCTGGTCGAGCGCCTTGGACAGGGTGTAGTTGATGTCGAAGGCCAGCCCCGCCGACAGCCGTTTGCGCAGCGTAATGAAGAAGGCGTTGTAATTAGCGCGCCCGCCGTCGGTGCGCATCCAGAGGTCGAGCACCTGCAGGTTGGTGATCGGCGCGCGCCCGGCAGCCAGCCGCAGGAACTGCATCACGGTCCAGAGGTTGTTCAAAAGCCCGTCGCGGAAGGCCGCGGTCTGGATGGTCGCCAGCCGCGCCGTGCTGCCGGCACCGAGCTGGTTCTCGAACCAGGGCTGCGGCGTTACGGCCGAAGGCGCGGTGCCGGCGCGCAGCTGCTGGGCGACCGCATCGAAGGCCTGGGCGAATGTCTGGCCCGAAGCGGAATCGCGCATGAAGAACGGCACTGCGCTCAACTGCACGTTCTGGTTCAGGTTGCGAGCCAGTCGCGCCACATAGCCGAACTCGAGCACATAGTCCTTAAATAGCTGGCGCTGAATGGTCAGATCGAAGCTGTGCGAGCGGCCGACCTTGATGTCCGGGTCCACCTGGAAGGAGAGGATCTCGCCGAAGGGGCTCGACGGCACAACCGGCGGCGTCACCTGGGGAACAGGGGGAATCGGCGCCTGGCCATCGACGCCGATGCGGAAGGCGTTGGACGGATCGTTGGTGCCGGCGCAGGCGCCGCCGATGCGCGGCCCGCGGCAGTTGATGGTCTGGGCAAAGCCGACTCCCAGCAGCGGGATCACTACAGTTTGTACTGTGTTTAAACGGTCATATACGATCGAGTAGCCGCCGCGGAATACCGTCTTGCCATCGCCGAACAGCCATCCGCCCAGGCCGTTCTGGAATTTGGGGTTCCAGGCGAGCCCGACGCGCGGCCCGAAATTGGTCCGATCGACGTCGAAGATGCGGTCGCGGCTCGAGTTGAGTATGGGTTGAAACGCCAGCGGAGGATTGAAGATATCGCCGGCCTCGGCTGCCCGCCGCCGCGCCTGGAAGTACTCTTTCGAGGTGATGATCTGCCTGTTGGAGTTATCGATCAAGAAGGTCTGCCGGCCCTCCTTCTCCACCGGCGGCGTCTGCCATTGGTAGCTCAGGCCGAAATTCAGCGTGAGCGAGGGGCGCGCGCGCCAGGTGTCGCCGAAATAGAATTCAAAGGCCTCGATCGTGGCGTCCACCTCGAGCGCCGTCCCGATGGGCTTGGCGTTCAATGCGCCGTCGCGCACGATCATAACGCCGAGATTGTCGATGATCCCCAACGCGCCGGCATAGAGACGGTTCCAGCGGGTCACGTCGCCCGCGGTAAGGCAGTTGGTGGTGATCCCGCCGGTGCAGCTGGGCGGCCGGTTGGTCGGCAGGATGTTGACCGCAGTCCCGGCGTCCAGCTCCGCCACCAGCGAGCTGAGCGAGCCGACGACCTTGTCGTCGCGCAGATGGAATAGTTTTAGATGTCGCCAGCTCCCGCCAAACTGAAAAGTATGCCGTCCCTTGACCCAGGTGGCGTTATCGACAAGTTGAAAGACCTTGTCGTTAACCCCTTGTGTCCGAGCTACCTGGGTGTGAACGTCGATCGGCTCGTCAACCAGACCGCCAAAACCCGAATGTCCTGCCACCTGCAGAGCGACATTTGTGCCGGGCACCTGCGGGAACGGCGATACGCGCTGCAGCCACCAGAAGTTGCGCTGCCAGGAGAAGCGGAATTCGTTGGTCAGGTGCGGGGTGATAACGCCGTTCAAACCGGCAACAACCAGGCGCGGTTGGACTGGAATGGAGGAGAGGGAGGATGCCTGCCCGCGAGCGTTACCAGGTAATAGACCTCCTATGTCGATCTGAGTTGGAGAAAAAGCGGTCTGCCGGAAGTAGCGGTAGCTGCCGTTGAAGCTCCAGTTATCGGTAAAGTTGTGGTCCAGGCGAAATACCGCGAAATCGTTGTTAATCGAGGTATTAGCTGTGGAGCGAAAACCGATGGTGTTAAGCCCGTCCCCTAGAGAAGGGTCGTTCCCCTCCGGCAGCAGGGCCCAGAGCGACTTGACCACCGGATTGAGCCCAATGCCGCGCGGGTCGCACGGGTCGGAGTTGGTGGGTCCGCAGAGGGTCGAAGTCGCCAGATTATAGCTCACCACGTTGCCGGCCGCATCGCGGAAGCGCAAAATACCGGCGCGCAAGGTATCGGTGGGGACCAGGCGCGCCACGTCCTGAGCGCGCGGGAAACGCCGCCCCTCGTAATGGCCGAAGACAAAGGTCCTGTCCTTCCATATCGGACCGCCGGCGGTGAAGCCGAAGCGGTTGTCCTTCATCTCCGGCTCGGGAATCTTCGGCTTGCCGGTTGTCGCATCGCGCCCGGCCCGCTTGCGCGTCCAGGTGTTGGCGTTCAAGTTGTCGTTCTGGTGGTACCAGTACGCCGAACCGTGGAAAAGGTTGGTGCCGCGCTTGGTGACGAAGGCAATCTGGCCGCCCGAGGAGCGACCGAAAGTGGCGTTCGGGTTGGTGGTGCCGACGCGGAACTCCTCGATGCTCTCCACCGGCACCGGAATGATCGGCTCGGGACCTGAACCGAGCGGCTTTACCGGATGGGTCCCGACTGTGTTATCGGTGATATCGACGCCATCCAGAGAGAAAGTATTCTGGTCGCTGCGCGCCCCGGCCACCTGGCCGCCGACGTTGTCGTTGACCCCTACGCCGCGGACCGGCATGACCATCGGCTGCAAGATATAAACCGTAACCGCGTTGCGATTGATATTGGGCAGGCGCAACAAAGTCTCACCCTTGATCACGTTCCCAATTGTGGCATCGTTCGTCTGAAGCTCAACCGCTGCTTCTGCCGTCACCTGTACCACCTCGCTAACCTCGCCTAACTCCAGGGTAAAATTGACCGCGTAAGACTTGGCCACATCCACCTTGAGCGGATCGATCATCGCCTGGCGGAACCCAGAGAGCGCGACCGTGATCCTGTACCGGCCGGGCAAAACCGACGAGAAAATATACTGGCCCGCATCGTTGGTTAACTGCTTGCGCACCTGGTTGGTCGCGTGATCGAGAAGCTCAACCGTGGCTCCAGGGACTACAGCACCTGTTGGATCGGTTACAGTACCAGAAATCGTGGCGGTGGCCGCGGTCTGGGCGAGCAGGTCCGCAGGATCAGCCATAGCTATCAGACTTGCGGCGAGCACCATGAGCAGGCCGCGCAGGGCTGTGTTCCGGCCATCGGTTTTACGGAGAATAAGCCCCGGCAAAGACATTTGGCCCTCCTGTTGTTGATTGAGAAGTTTAACTGGTCGCCGGCCGAATCGGAGCCGGCAATTCACACCCTGACTCTGTTTAGCTTACTCCGTCCAATAACTATCTCGCTGCAGTAAGTTAAACCTACAGCCGCTCCAAGTCAAGAGGAAAAATTGGGGCCGCGCTTTCCGACAAGCCCGGCCGGCAGAGTGCTGAGTGAGAAAAGCATCTCGCTTCAGGCTCTGAGAGTACCAGAGAAAGCCCGTCGTGAGCTGGATTCAAATCACCACCATGCCAGCTGTTGGCTTGGCTTTGTCTACCTGGCAGCGGGAAGAAACGGGAAAGCTCTCGAGAGTTTTCGTCAATTCTTGAGGAGAAACCAGGGTGCCGAGGACTCGCAGGTTCGGCATCTTGTCTCCAGCCTGGAAAAAATCGTCCGGTAAAAAACAGTCGCCGACCATGGTGATTCTTTAATTTTCTGTGCTCTTGTACTGGTCCGCAATCCTTAGTCTTTGGACTGTGGACTTGTTCCGGTTCCTGTCTCCTGTTTTAGTGGGCTCGAATCGAAGTAAGGGTGGTTCAGATAGACGGTCGGGAAGGAATCGTCGAGGCCGAAATGGTTCCGAACAACGCGTGCCGGGTCGAAGAACCAGTCGCCCACCTTTAGCGCGCCGTCGGCGATATCGAACCAGCCCCAGGGCGGACGCGCTTTGTCCACTCCGGTCCCCTGGTAACGTCCCTTGAAAGCCGAGCCGAGCCGCTTGAAGTGCTTTGAGAGCACTATCTCCTTCATCGCCAGGTCCAAGGCCCGCACCCCGAGCACGCCGTAATCGCGGAACTCGCCGTAGGTATCGCCCTCCTCGCTCAGGGCGCGCGGCCAGAGCGTGGCGATTATCGGCAGCAGGTCGTATCCGACCCGCTTTCCCTCGACCTTCTCGGGGTCCTCCGCGATTCCTTTATAAAAATAAGTTAGATATTCGTAATCCTTCCCATCGCGGGCGTTTTCCTGGCGTTCCAGCCCGGTGTAGAGTCGGACCCCATGCCCCTTCGGCTCGACGTAAAACCAGACGCGCCGCCCCTCGTCCAAGCGCGCCTCGATCTGAGGGCAGCCGGCCCTGGCGGCGAAATCAGCATCCAGGCAATATTTGGAAAAGCGGTCGTGGGCCAGGGCCTCGGCCGCGACGACCCGACCGTTTTCCGGAGCCTCCCCGTTCTTTTCCACCACTATCAGACAGCCCTCCATATCGTTTTCGTGGCTCAACGAGACCTGTTTGCTCAGGCCCGTAGGATCATAGGTCTCGATGATCTTACCGAAGCGCTCCTTGGCCAGTTCCAGCAACTCGGAAAGCAATCTCCCGCCCTTGTAGTCCTGGGCGTGAAAGAGGGCGTAATGTATGAAAAAGTGAGCGCGCGTCTCGAGCAGGGAATAATAGACGTAAGCCTTCAGCGGATATTTGACATCAGAGCAATTCTTCCAGTTGTTGTC